>Ga0182037_10002138_pt1 | contig 10461 bp, 8 predicted proteins | sample sta12Cox44000082_FD_125974 | JGI IMG/M metagenome (GOLD analysis project Ga0182037, IMG submission 125974) | Lab enrichment of tropical soil microbial communities from Luquillo Experimental Forest, Puerto Rico - statoxic.12C.oxic.44.000.082 | ecosystem: Environmental > Terrestrial > Soil >... | reverse complement strand
GGCTTCGTCCACGGCGCCGTGTTTCAGGTACACGTTGGCGAGTATCAGCCGCGACACCGCATACTGATCCTTGCTTTTCCTGATCAATTGCAGCGCTTCGGGGGTTTCCTGCCCATTGCTGATGAGATTTCTTGCCAAAAAATACTGGGCATCGCCATTCACCGGATCGATCTCAAGCGCGCGCCGCGCCGCAGACTCGCCGTCAGAGTACCTTTTTTGCAGGAAATACACTTGGGACAGCCCGAGCCACGGTCGCACCAGTCTCGTATCCAGCCGAGCCGCATTCTCGAATTCCACGGCCGCCTGTTCGTAGTTGCCCATCCTGGCATAAGTCTGCCCCAGATTGTGATGTGCTGCAGCCCAGCCCGGATAGACCGTTATGGCTTTCGATAAATGCTTTACCGCACCGTCCAGCTTTCCCGCATCAAAATCCTTAAAAAACCTCTGCATTTCCTTGATCGCCGAATCGGGCACCTTTAGCGCGTCGACTGAAACGATCCCGCCCGGCGCGTCACCAGGGTTAGCTCCGGCCAAGCTGCTCTCAGCACGCGCGGCCATCAACCACTGGAGCTCCGAGGTCTCGGTTGCCATAGGCGAGGTCTGCCGCGGCCTGGCACTCAAACCGTCGACCGAACGCTGCGCGCGTACCGAAGCGCAGCTGCACAGAAGAAAGAGCGCGGCGCACACCATGCGTTTCATCGTAGCCTCCCGGGCACCCGACCATTCCACCCGCCTGACCGCTCCGAGAGTCAGCTGGCCGCCTGAATCACCCTGCTTCCCGGCCAGCTCCTGCCAAACAGCCATTCGAAACACTTGAATCCCAGCACGTCGGCAGACACCCGGACACACACGTTCCTTCGACCCTAATTGCCGGCTCCGCCCGCCGGCACTCTGGATCCGTCCGCTGTTACGACGCTTTGTTGATTTCCTTGCTGCTCCGGTCTGCTCGACTTGGACCCGCTTCGCTTCCGAACAAAACCCTTCCCGGATTCACAGGTCAGGTTTCGCCAGGACCGAAGCGATCTGTTCAACCCGATAGACGAGCGTGTCCCCTGTTTTGTTTAGGCTCGCTCGGTCAATTCCCCGTAAATTTCCGCTTAATCGCGAGAGCGCCTGCGCCGGACGTTCGTCCGCGCACGGTTTCAGTAGTTACCAGAACATAAAGGAGATGCCGGCTCTCACCCGGTCTGGTGTTTGTCCTCTGTCGTTGCCTAAAAGGCCCGCGGAACGAAATCCTGGTCCGCAAGGGAGTCCCGGGCGGAGCGGTCTGTCAGGAACTTCGGCGCGCGACTCCAGGTCTCCCGGAAAGCAAAGTTGGTGGTAAATGCACGGATGGGAGGGGGAACCTGATACCGGCGCCATAAGCCGCCCCAAAGGGAAGGACTTCGCCGCAGCAACCCGAGCTTGAAGGGGCCCGCAGCCTTCTTGACCAAGCGCATGTGCCCGCCGAGAATTCCGATTTTATTGCGCTTTCCAGGGCCTAGGCTGACAGCAGCAAACGCGGTGGCGACTTCTTGAACGAATTGAAAGGGCCCGCGATTTCTGTTTGAATAACCGCCCGGAGCGTCAAAGTGAAAATCTATAACTTCTGGGGTTATTTGATTATTTTGGCCTACGCCCTGGCTTGCATGTATTCCGCGCCGGCTCAGTTGGGGCCTTGGAAGGGACTGCTGATAGGCGCAGCTTATTTCGTCTTTTGCTGGTTTCTTGCCGGCTTGTATTTAGCCGATGTTCTCCATATGGGAATTGCGCATCGCGCGCTCGACTACAAGGAATGGTTCATCAAGGCTGTCACCATTCTGAATAACACCCTCGGGATCTACGTGGATCCGATCGCCTGGGTGAATCGCCATCGATTGCACCACAAGCATGCCGACCATTCCGGGGATCCCAACAAGCTTGACGGCGACGGTTTTTGGCGAACCCTGTATCTCTGCTTGCTGCCGTATCGATGCCAGGAAAATCTGACCGGCGACAGGATTTTGCACTCCCGGACCTTCCGAATTGTTGCCAGCCCGTTTTTTGCAATACCCGTACAGGTCTGCAGTTTCTATCTGTTATGGAAACTGGCGCGGGATCTGAAGTTTGCCGTGGTGATGTGGGTTCTAATGAGAATTTTTGCGCTGTGGGTCAACATGATTCAGAACTATTGGACCCACACCCGGGATTTCGGCTACCGGCGCTATCAAGACGATGAAGACAACGCCATGAACATCAGCGAGTGGCTGCCGGTAACGGCGACCTTCAGCGCCTGTCTGCAGAACAATCATCACCACTATCCGGGGCTTCTGCGGCTGAGCCACGATAGATCCGAATACGACTTTGGCTTTTTGACAGTGAAGTTGATGAAATTTCTGGGCTTGGTAGTGGAAACCAGAACGGGCGCAGAGATTCCGAAGGATGTCCCGTTAGACGCGTTAGGTTTTTAGGGCGTCTTTTTCTTTCCTATCCTTCCTATAAAGGGGTCGATCGTCTGGCCAAGAAAGTTAGGCGAAACTTCCTCGCCGTCCAGGCCATACACATCCGGCCATTTGTCGGGAAAGTAGTAGGTCCCAAAAATCCTGTCGATCCACGGAAAGTGGATGGCGAAGTTCTTGTCGATTCCCTCCTTTTGCGATGTATGGTGCCAATGATGGTATCTGGGCATGATCAAGAATTTTTCCAGCCACTTCGCGTTGGGCGCGAAATTGCAATGAACCCAAGTCGCGTGAAGGGTCACGAAAATCAGGTAGGCCAGGATAATCGACTGCGAGAATCCGAGCATCAGGGGGGCAAGAACAAGTCCGCGCACCAGGGTGTCATCGACAAAGTGGGAGCGTGAGCCCGCGATCCAATCGAGCGCCTTCGAAGAATGGTGAACGGCATGAAAACGCCACAGGAAAGGCACCTTGTGAAAAGCCAGATGAACAAAATATTCAGCAACGTCGGCAATCACAACGGCCAAGAAAAATTGCAAAATCCATGGCATGCGAGCGATCAGTTGCTGGACAGCCGGAACACCCAGATATTTGGTGGCCTGGGTAGCCGGCAATAGAACCAGAAAAGACAAAATCTGCAGGGGCAGATGAGTGGACATGAAATACACCACGTCCAGAGTCCACTGTTTGCGAAAGGTTCCTTGTTTTGGATACTGCGGCCAGAGTCTTTCCAGCGGCACGTAGATCAGTGCCATCAAAAACAGATCCAGCAAAAACCAGTCGAGGCCGATTGCCGGGCCATCGTGCAGATTCTCGTTAATCTGTACACTGGATCCGCCCAAAGCCGTTGCGGCGATGGCCAAGAGCATTCCGGTCAACGCCAAAATCTTTTTCTTGCGCAGGATCGAAGAAATGACTGCGAACAAAATTGCCGCCACGATGAGGCCTTGGATCAAGAGCCGCATGGTTTGCATCGGATAATGCGCACGCAGTTCGGGAGAGGTTAGCAGCTGCGGAAAATGCAGGCACAATACCCCGCCGAAGGAAAGAAAGCCGAAGAAGGCCGCCAGTATCCCGCTCCACCAACCCGTTCCAAAGCCGGTGGACTCGGCATCACCGAAGAACCCGTTGATTTTCTGCTCGATCACGATACCCCTAGTTTAAGCCTCAGGAGCTCGATTGTTAATCGCCACGTGCATCACTTTTCCTTCACCTGCAAACCAGGGGTACGGCTGACCAGTAGACAAGGGCGAAACTGCTTCCATCGCGATTCTAGCGCCAGTCACGCCGGCAGAAACGACACGGCCGTGCTTGAGCCGTCCCGATAGCCGACCGCGGTACGGCACGGCTCGGCTTCACAATTTGGACGCCGCCTAAGAGAGGTCCTGGGAATCGGTAGCCAACAGCAGTGTCCACTGCCGCGCCCCGCCCGCGAAGATAAAGAGCGCAGTGTCCGGAACCCTGTCTCCACAGGGGAGCCACAATGTTCATCCTTCCCGTCAATCGCGATCTTGACACGGACTCGGTTGGACCGGTGTCGCTTCAGCGACCTGACAATCCGACGGTTTGTTCCCGCACGTAACAGACTAGGTTGACGCCAGGGCGAAGCGGGTAGCTGGCCACTCGCCTATAACCAGAATCGAGCAGAAGTAAAAGAACAGGATCCTGCAGGCCGGATGCTATGACGATCTGCTCATGAGGCTTGATTATGGTCCCGTAGTATCCAGTCCTTGGGTAATCGCGTAAATACCAGGGCAGCGGCCAGTAGTCGGGGGAGGTTACTGTGATGGAAGTCTGTTTGTCGGTCCCAAACCGATGCGCAGACTCCTCGATCTCCCGGACCAGAGACAGAAAGCCGCGTCGGGTTTGCGAATAGACATAAGGATGAGACTCATCATCATAGCGAAACCAATTCAATGAAATGCATTGATACGTAGGAACGACTACCGGCAACAAGACGAACGCTGCAATCGCTCGAGTTGAAAGCCTGGCGGCTTTCTCTATTCTTACCAAAATGAAATTTAAGCCCAGTCCCGCGACAATTCCCATAGGAATGACGGTATTGATTGTCAACCAAGGAGTCTTATAGGGAAGCGGCGAGTACGCAGCAAGGGTTCCAAAAGCCCACAGGGATGCAAATATTTCAAAGCGGCGGCATCCCCGCCACAGTGAAAAAACGAAACCCACGCCTCCCAATACGAGGATGACTGTTTCCGACTTCATCAGCCAAAGGGCATACGAGTACCAGGGATGTCGATTGGATACGAGGCCTGTATGTCCCCAGATTCGCAAGGCCCGTGCCGAGTCCGCGATTCCCTGCATGTTGCTGAAGAACGAGGAAAAAAACAAAATCCCTACGAAGACAAAAAGCAGCAAGCTCATCGCCAATTTGTAGTGGTTCAAAGCGGAGAGGTCCTGTATGACCGCGACCGGTTCCCAGTGGCCACGGGCTCTGACCCAAAAGGATGCGCAGAGCCAAGCAAGCAACAAAACCGCTATCGAAATGATCGCCGTCTCCTTCGTGGCAACCAAAACAGCGCCTGATGTTGCGGCGAGATACAAATACAGCGCATGGCGTGTCTCCAGCCATTGAAGCACCGCGACCAGGAGAGCGAGGGTGAAAAAGACGAGCAAGCTCTCATGAATAAAGTCGCGCGCGAAATAAACCGCTCCGGGCGAAAGGGCGACCAGTCCGGCGGCAAAGAGAGTGGGCCGATCCCCCAGGGGGCGGCGCAGCAGAAGAATGAGCCAAATGGTAGCGATGGAGAAGAGCGCCGGCGTAATACGCAATCCGGCGACGCCTAGATCGAGCGGTCCACCCAAAAGGTGCCTGAGGCGAGCTGGTGCCAAGGCGAAATAGTACAGTGTGGGTCCGTGGTAATTGGCTGCATCGAAGCGATAAATCCCCTCGCGGATCAACCGTACCAGGAATAGCCCATTGACACCCTCGTCGTGATGGAGAGGTTTGAGACTCAACTGCAAGAGTCTAAGGATAGCTTCCAGGCGCGACGCCGTGCAGCTCGAAATTGCCCACAGTCGTCCTTGGAGGACGACTTTAGGATTCACACCGGCGACATGGCACGTTTGCAGTTGGGCAACGGTCGTTCTTTTCGCTCAATCGGCCGAGGGCAGCGCTCGAACACCCGTCGATGTCTACGGATCGAACATAAACGACGTGAACCTTGTAATTACTCCCAATTTAGAGGTGCGGGGACGCCTGCTAAGTCCAGACGGTGGCACCGTTAGGTTAAGTGACCGCCGCGTCTTCGTAATCTTACAGCCCCGGGACACGCCTCTCAACGTTCTAGCCAACTCTGTAAAGTCGGATGGCACGTTCTCTATTCCCAATGCGCCGCCCGACACTTATGCGGTGAATTTCCGTAACCTTCCGGAGGGCTATTTCGTGAAAGAGATCCGGATCGGGGCAAATAAACTTACCGATGGCACGTTAAATCTGGCCGGTGGCCCGACCGCGGGATATTTGGATGTTTTGCTCAGCAAATCTGGCGGCGAGCTGGGCGGCACCCTTCACAATAGCCGTCAAATCTCAGGAAATCTACGATGCGGTCAATGCGTTGTTTCGTCTTGCCAAGACACGCGGCTGGTGACACGTTCGGATTCGTGGCCAGTGGGAGCGTTCTAGTCAGTGACGAGTTTGGCCGACGCGAGCGATGGAAATTTCAGGTCGCGGTAACGCCGTGAAACCAGGGGCACTCCCTGTTCCTAATGTAGGCAACACCGCGGAATCCATCGTGCTTCAGCTCGAAAATGTAATCCGGATAAGCGAAGCGGCGCGGACAAGACGCAACTCCATTGGCGCGACTTTTCGAGCATACAAAATTAGATGCTCGCACTTGTCCTAGAGCAACGACAACCACCCATGAGGGTATGCAAAGTCTCGGTCCATAACGGGCGCGCGCCACATCGGCCAGCAGGCTCCGGCCAGAGTAATCTCAGCCCTGTGGCTGGTAGCTATGCTGGCCGATTTATGATCCCTTCACTCGCTGGCGCGTCTCGACCTGGGCTCCTTTAGAGGAAAACATGGATACGAAGTTGAAGTATCCTGAATGGCAGAGGCCATTGCAGGACTTCATGGTATTTCGGAACAAACGCAAGCTTCTTGAGAGCGAAACGGCGATAGGTGAGCGATTGCATGGCCAGCGAGTATCTTTCGATGAACGAGAAGCGCTCATAGACGCGCTTTCGGTCATACAAATATTGAAACAGGGGCGATAGCTCACTACATCTTGCTATGGGCCGATTCTAGCCTTTAGGTTCCAAGACGGACACGAGCAAATTCGCGTTTTCTAATGCGTTCGCAATCGCAGCAACTGCCCGCGGCGAGCGTTTGCCGCCCCAATCGGACAGGGGGAAGCCGCTTCCCATCGCGCCAACGCAACGGCACTGGCACCCAGAGCGGCAGGACCAAGAACGTTGCGGTACTAGCCGGCTTTCCGATTTGGCGACCAATCAGCGCTTGAGACGCTTGGCTGCACGTTCGCTCGGGACTTTTCGGATAATCAAGTCGCTTTTTCGGAGTCTAATTACATCATCTTGGAATCCCAGGGCGATCTGTCGACAACAGTCCGCCTCACTAGGGGTTTCCTCATGGCCAAACAAATTTGGACCTTTCTGGTCTTAGCGTTTGCGTTCTCATGGATAATTTGGTTCACCGCCCTAAAATTCGGTGCCGCACCGGGGAGGGGTGAATACATTCTGGCGTTTGGGAGTGCTGGCCCGGCGTTCGCCGCTATTTTGTTGTCGCGCACTTGCGAGCCGTGTTCTGACCGCCGCTCAGTCCTGCAGCTGCTTGGTCTTGTATTGTTTTGGGCGCTGGCGTGGTCGGTGTACATCGAAAATGACAGTCTGCGCGGTGTTCATCCTTCCTCTCAGACTACATACCGCATGGTGGTCGGCCTTCTGGCCTTCGTTTCTGCGTGCATCATTTCCGGATCGTTCTCGCGAGACTCGGGTGTCCGCCGGCTTTTGGGCACCTTGCTTCGCCCGCGAACGTTCGTATGGCCGTGCGTCGGCCTTCTATTTTTCCCCGCGATTCTGATCATTCCGGCGGCGGTCGCGAAACTCTTTGGTGGGGCCTTGGCTCTGCCTCCGCATCGTGATTCCCCGTGGAGCTACCTGTTCCAAGGTACGATCGCTTTTCTGAATGCTCTGCTGTTTACTGCTATTCTTGAGGAACCCGGCTGGCGCGGTTTCTTGGTTCGGCTTCTGCAAGAGAAGTTCTCCCCGTTACTGGCAAGCCTTTTGGTGTGGCTGCCCTGGTCGCTGTGGCATGCGCCGTTGGATTTTTCAGGTGGCGTCGGTCGCTCGTTAATGACTTACGTCCAGGTTCGTTTGATCTTTCTTATACCAATCGCCATCATCCTGACATGGCTCTACAATTGTTCAGGCGGGGACCTGTTGGCCGTCGCACTCTTCCACGCCGGTATGAATACGTTCCCATTCGTCCTGCCCTACGCACCCAAAATGCTTGGTCTAATATTCGTTTGGGCTCTCTATGTAGTCGTTTCGCAGCGAATGTGGCGCCAATATTCTTCGCCTATGGGTGCGGTGCTTGCGGAAGGGTAATCGGGCGCATCTTCGTTTTATTGGAGATTGAAACATCATCCTCGGCGAGATAGTCTCTTTGTAGCGAGCAGTTTAAATCGTTACACCGCGCGAATGTTTGGGGGCGCGGCTTCCTTTCATTTCGCAAGTGTACCTCTCGGCTGCGGCTCGGAGGTTAATCATGGCGACCCCACCGCTTAGTCCCCCTGGATTGAACCTGCAATTGGAAGCAACGTCTAACGAGACCATCGTCCATTGCAAGGGTAAGATTACCGCCGGAAATTCAGAGGCGTTTCAAAGACAGATTCGCGATCTGCTCCCGGGATCGCACGCTCAAATCGCTACGGCGACCCTCCGGATCATAGTCGATTTGAGCAACGTCACGCATGTCGAGAGCACTGGTTTGGGCGCACTGTTGCGTGTATGGACGGTAGCCCAAAACAAAGGATGCGACCTTGAAATCGCCAACCTGAATCCACGAGTCGAGAAACTTGTGGAGATAACGAAGCTCAACACCGTGTTCAAGCGTGCCAAGGTAGTGGCGGCTGGCGCCTCAGCAGCAGCACTGCCGGCTGCCGACGAACGCCCAACTGCACTGGAGCCCGAAGCGGCATACCAGCAGGCATTCGAGGCAGGGATGGTCGTTCACCGTGCCCATCCTCTGAATTGCGAGACCTCAATTCCCGCATTGATCGGCGGCGCGGTGATGCCGAATCAGAGGTTCTACGTTCGCAACCACTTTCAGATCCCCCAGCTTGACGGCTCGAGTTGGCGCTTGAATGTAGTTGGCCTGGTCGAGCGACCCCTGAGCCTCAGTATGCGCGACCTGGTGAAAATGCCCTCCCAGACCCAGTTCGTGACTTTAGAGTGCGCTGGAAATGGCCGCTCACTGCTGAGCCCGCGCGTTAATGGAGAGCAATGGAATTTAGGAGCCGTTAGCACAGCCGAATGGACGGGCGTACCACTCGCGGAGGTTCTGGTCCGGGCAGGCGTTAAGGCGGGTGCGAGTGAGATAGTGTTTCGCGGGGCCGACAGAGGCAAACTTGATCCAAGTAGCGAGCCGATTCGCTTTGAGCGTAGCCTGAGCATCGAGAACGCTCAGGCGTCCGAAGTGCTGCTGGCCTATCCGATGAACGGAGACGCGCTCCCGATCGTGCACGGCTATCCGCTGCGGGTCATTGTTCCCGGATGGTATGCCATGGCATCCGTCAAATGGCTTACGCAGATTGATTTGGTCAGAGAGCCCTTCACCGGCCATTACCAGACCGGAACATACTTTTTCGAGTGGCAACGTGGCGAACACGTCGCGAGAGAGTTGGTGTCACTGCAACGCGTGCGAAGTCTTATCACCGAGCCTGAGCCTGACAGCGAAGTCGAGCAAGACGAGTTGCCGATTCGCGGTGTCGCATGGTCCGGAGCGGCACCTATTGCCCGGGTCGAAGTCAGAATTGGCGATGATCCCTGGCAAAACGCGCGCTTAGTGGGCGAACGCAAGCGACACAGCTGGCAGGGGTGGGAGCTCATCGCTCGCCTTGAGCGGCCTGGCCCCCTAGTGATTTCCGCCCGGGCGACGGATATGGCAAGCCGAACACAGCCCGACTCGTCTGACTGGAATCGGCTCGGCTATGGGAACAACGCCATTCAGAAGGTTCTCGTCGATGTTCGGTAGACCTTGCGGCAATCGTACAGAAATGCGGTGGATTTAGACTAGCCACACCGGGCAGTCCGCCTAATAGTCCACACGGGAGAGTGTCGAATGAACCTAGAACGTCATTTTTCTCGCCGGGATCTCGTGAAAACCTTGGGAATGTCTGCTGGTGGGTTCGGCCTCACTCCGCGATTCGTACGGAGCGCGGCGATGTTTCAAGAGCCGACTCAAGCGAAGATGGAGAGTTTTACCGGGCCCGAGGCGAATTCACATTGGAACTCCGTGGGTTCGTATATTGTGGAACCGCAAAAAGTACCTTTGATTTTGCTGACCGACCGCCCCGTTCAGCTGGAAACCCCGCGCCATTACTTTCGTACCGCCTTCACACCTAACGAAGCCTTTTATGTGCGCTGGCACCTCGACGGTATTCCGAACGCAATCGACTTAAAAAATTGGAAGCTACAAATCGAGGGCAATGTTAACAAGCCGCTTGCGCTGAGCCTTCCTGAGCTAATGCAGAAATTCACGCCAGTCTCCGTCGCAGCAGTAAATCAGTGTTCGGGGAATAGCCGCAGTCGGATGCAGCCACGTGTGCCCGGAGGGCAATGGGGTAATGGTGCGATGGGAAACGCGATGTGGACCGGGGTTCGCCTGCGCGAGCTTCTTGATATGGCCGGCATAAAAGCGGGCTCTGTTCAGGTGCAGTTTCAAGGCCTGGAAACTGGGCAGGGACCAAACGGGCTAGGATCAAACGCGTTTCTCAAATCGCTCGACCTTGCAAACACCATCCTGGACGAATGCATTGTCGCGTACTTGATGAACGGTGAGCCG
>Ga0182037_10002137_pt1 | contig 10462 bp, 10 predicted proteins | sample sta12Cox44000082_FD_125974 | JGI IMG/M metagenome (GOLD analysis project Ga0182037, IMG submission 125974) | Lab enrichment of tropical soil microbial communities from Luquillo Experimental Forest, Puerto Rico - statoxic.12C.oxic.44.000.082 | ecosystem: Environmental > Terrestrial > Soil >... | reverse complement strand
ACGAAGGCCTATGGCTCAGGGGTTATCCACTCAACCGCCCACCCCAAAAAAGCTTGGGTGATCCGCGTTACCGGCACCAATCTCGACGCCATCCCGCGCTACCACTTCCGCGCCAAGACCGACAGAATCCTCGAAGGCGTGTGAGCGTGGAACTCGGCTTGCGGAGCCCGTACGGGCTCCGCAATGACCGTCCGAGCGGCCACAAGGCGCCGCAGTGACGCTCTCTAGATCTTTGATATTATTCGGAAATGGCGGGAGCGACGGGGCTCGAACCCGCGACCTTCGGCGTGACAGGCCGACGCTCTAACCAACTGAGCTACGCCCCCGCGGGCGCCGTCGGCAATTAAGGTGCACCGCCCGAGGAGTCAAGGTTTTCGGCCATAAATCGGCCTTTTCCGAACCCCACAGCGTATTCCGCGTTACTGCAATAGCGCGAAAACATCGGTGGAATCGGCAAAACAAGCGTGGTCAGCCGCATCCGAATCGTCTAACGCTGCGCCGTGAGCGGCGTTTTTCGCGCGCTACCGTTCATCGAGGAGGGCCTAATGGCAGGCAAAACAGCATCACCTACCGTGACATTGAAGCATCTGGCAGCGAGCCTGGCGGAGGACAACGAGCTTTCGAAAAAGCAGGCCGAAGCCATTCTTGGCGGATTGGTCGGCAACATCGTTAAGCACCTGAAGAAGGGTGAGCGCATCCGCATCGGCGGCCTGGGCATCCTGCAGGTCCGCAAGCGCGCCGCGCGCATGGGCCGCAACCCGGCGACGGGCGAAGCGATCCAGATCAAGGCCAGCAAAAAGGTCGCCTTCCGCGCCTCCAAGGAACTCAAGGAAGCGATCTGATCGCCGCGATCAGTCGGTAGCGGACCCGAGCACGGGTCCCGCAGCAATCGCCCGCTTTCCCGCTGCCGCATCGGGCAACGTGCAGGCGGGCGGTTTCTTTTCGCGTTGTGTTTTGCGATCGGGGTTCGTGACCGCCGCTGCGGCTGAGCGTATTGGCATGCGCTCGACTACTTGCGCCGATAGGTTCCGTTGCGGTAAATCGCGCCGCAGATGGGCGGTTAGCTCAGTTGGTAGAGCGTCTGCTTTACACGCAGGATGTCGGCGGTTCGAGTCCGTCACCGCCCACCAATGAAATCAAATAGTTACGAATATTTCACCCTGTGGAAAACCTCATCCGGGTAACAACCGGCGTAACGGTTGACGCAAGAATCTTCCGCTCGTGGCTCCGCGGCCGTACTGCAGTCAACATCGATGGTGAGAATAGCCACCGGCGGGGCTGGGCTATGTTGCGTCCATCTATGTAGCGTATCCATCCCGCGCCCGGTGGCCCCGGTCACCTGCTTTGCCAACCTCCAGGTACCGGGGTCACTGTTAACACCGTCGGCCCCTTAGGGGCTGTGACTGCGGACACATAAACTGCGTCTGTGTCGGCCTGCTGGGTGCCCGACTCATGTTAAAGGCCCTGTTGAGCTCGTCGCCCAAAGGGTCCTTTCCTCCCTTAGCCCCCAAAGCAAGAACGGCGGCGGGCTCACCCTGAAGTCACCAACCCGAGGCCGCCAACTCAAGCGGCGTGAGCGTGTCGGAGCGACAATGAGTGGTGTGCAATAGGAGCACACCAAGCACGTTGGCTGCTCTTACACGCGTTGTTCATGACCGCCAGGGTGCTGACCGTCACAAGCGCAAAGGCGGTGATTACAATCAGTAAGGGGTGATTCATACGACCTCGCCACCAAAAGGGACCCCCGACCCTCCGAATTTTCGTGGTGCAAACTGAACCCGCGATGAACAAGCGTCATCCTTGGAACCGAGGCTGGCGGGCAGGATTGCCAGTCAAAGGGGCAGGCCTCGCATTCGCCCCCAGCGAGCCCCAGGGCCAGCCCCTCCCCGGCGTCCCAACCCGCCGGGGTTCTTATGACTCGACTTGCGGCGTCGCGGCGCTAGGCTCGGCTCGCACTACCGCTCGGGCCGCTCGACGGCATGGCTCCAAGATCAAGAACCCGGCTGCACCGGCGGTGCGGCGTGAGGCGGAAGAAGATTGGGTCCGTTAGTTGCTTGAACTAACCCTTCAGCCTCTTTCGCAAGCTTCTCCCAGTAATCTGCCCGATCAAGCCACATCGCATTGCGCACGACGTTCTCGGCTGTATCGGCTAATTGCCTACATGCTTCGGCTTTTTGACGTAACTGGGCTGGGTCCTTGCTGAGCATAGGAGCCGATCCAAAGATTTGCTCATTGGTCGAGCGCCCGCATCAAACTGCGAGCGCTCGTGGGGAGCTAAGAAGGGTCACTAGCTATCCGAGAATGGGCCTCAATCATTCCCCCGTCCGCCGCTAGCAGAAACAATATACCACGTATCTTCACGTCCGCATTGCAAACTTCATGAGTTGGTTAAAACGCGAGGGCCAGCATTTGCGCCCGAACTCAAAATGCACTGCCTTAGAAAGATAGGGAAAGCCGTGGCGTACGTCCGGCCTGCGGCTTCCCCTTACTATCGACCCGAATAGCTGGCGGAGAACCGGCCGACAGAACTGTTATTTTTCTTTTGGCTTTAGCTGGGCGTTCGCCAATTCGCGCAGCAGCATCTTGGCGGCGGCCTCGGGAAAAGCCTCAAACCCCGTCGCCTTGGATTTCGCTCTATATCGCACTGTTACAGTCTCTTTGTTCACCGAGTAAGAGCCGGTGATTGGCTTGCCGTTGAATTCCGTAGTCACGCTATTCCAGATTAATGTGGGCATTGCAAAACCCCCACCGTTGGAGAAAGCGCGCACCCACTATAGCAAAGTTTCAATAAACCAGCGGCCCATATTGCAGCGGCCGATTGAACCCTGTGGATTCCTTGGATAGCCGTTTGCCGCGTCAGGGTGCACGCAACCGCCTTGGCATCCTCGGCCGTCGACTCGTTTTTCATTCACAGACGGAATGATCGATAAGGTTCTGTTGTTTCTCTGTCAGCTTTTTCAGTTCTAACATCCTCCGCAGTGCCCCTGGGGGCGTTCATTCCGGAGGATGACATGCGTACTCAGCTACCGCTTGGCTTGCTCGCAACTGCCTTCACGTGCTTGCACTTCGCCAATCCGGCAAGTGCCACATCACGAGACCGCGTTTTCGTCGCCTCTTACGGAAACGACGCCAATCCCTGCACGTTTGGGTCGCCGTGCAAAACCTTCCAGCAGGCCGTCAACGTCGTCGCGCCAGGCGGTGAGGTCACAGCGATCGACAGCGCTGGTTTTGGGCCGATAACCATCACTCAGGCAGTTACGATCACCAGTCCGACCGGCGTCGAAGCGGGTATCGTTCCGGTCTCGGGTGGGAATGCCATCACCATCAACGCTGGCCCAACCGACGCTATCGTCCTGCGTGGGCTAACGCTCAACGGCTCTGGCGTTGGAAATAACGGCATCGAGTTCGACGCCGGCGCAAGCCTGACCATTCAGAACAGTCAGATTCAACAATTCAAAGTCACCGGCATCTACTTCGTCCCGAACGTTGCGAGCCACCTCTCAGTTACGAACACGTCAGTGATCAATAATGGCAACGATGGGATTGCGGTCTTCCCGACGAGCGGCGTCGAAGTGAATGCTGTCTTCAACCATGTTGAGGCGAACAACAATGGCAATAACGGTCTCGGTATGAACGCTTCGCGTGGGGCCACCATCCAAGCTACGGCATCCGATAGCGTTGCTGCTAACAATGTGGGCGTTGGCTTCAACGCCCTTAGCGGCGCGAGTGGGTATGCAAGCTTGTCGCTGTTCCATTGCACTACTTCCGGCAATAGCACCGGTATGGAGGCGAATGGCTCGCTCGGGCTTCTTCAGGTCGCGCAAACGTACGTGGGTGCACCTGCGCAAAGCGGCACCGTCTGGAGCACCGCCAATAATGGCACCATATGGAGCTTCAGCGACAATTACAGTTTCTTTGGCAATGCAGGAGGCATACAGACCTTCTCGAAGTTCTAGCGCGTATCGGGCGGCCCCAGCCGACTAGCAGCGCACCGCCAGTAGGACAGCGACGAACGGCGGCCATCGAACGATGGGGTCAGTATTCGCGCCTATGCCGCGCTGCCGGCGATGACTTCAAGCTGCGGGCGTCGGACAGCGGGTCGCGGTGGCTCCTCGCTCGCGATCACACTACGCGCCATAAGCTGAAAAACATGGCGCTCCGCTGGGCTAAGAGTCTGCCGGTCGGCGAGCATCTGCAAAGTCTCGGTTGCGCGATCCGCACCCTTGGGGTCCAAGCCCCGCAGTAGGGCAATAAAAGTCCCGCCAAGCATTTTCGCGGCGGACACTTAGTGAAAGTGCCTGTTATTCGGGCATTTCTGAGTGTAAAACTGTCCCGAATTGTCGAGTCCCGTCAGGGCCTTGCACGCAGGATGTCGGCGGTTCTAGTCCGTCACCACCCACCAGTCCGCGCCGGCGACCGGTGCGCGGACACCGCTGGAAAAGTTGCGGCGCTGTAACAAATTGGCCTCACGTCGCTCAAAAAAAGTACGCGAGAGTATTCGCGCACTGACGTGCCCCGGCAAATCGTGTCATAGTTTTGAAGCCGAAAATCGCGGGCGGAATGCCCCTGGAGGATGAGGGTAGGATGATACGCATAGCCGTTGTGACGATCGCTCTGTTGCTTCTCGCCGGACCAGCCGCAATGGCGCAACTACCGCCGCAACCGCCACCCGTGCAGGGCGGCATGAATCTCGGCGGCGGCACCCAGCAAGAACGCGCGGCGTGCCATCCCGACGTGATGCGCTATTGCAAGCAGTTCGTCCACGACAACGGCCAGGACGACGTGTTCGCCATTCTAGGCTGTCTGCAGAGCAATCGCAGCAAGATCAGCAGCTCCTGTCAGCAGGTGCTGGCCAGTCACGGTCAATAACCGCGGCGCTGCCGCTTCGGGCGGCAGCCTCTAGGCGACAGTTGCGGAGCGATCGCCCGCCTCCGCGACGTCTATTTCGGCGCTCGCGAACTGTTCGGCGAGCCGAACCCACGATTGCGCGAGTGTAAGCCATAACGCCCTGTTGCCATCGGCGGGGGCGAGCCGCGCCATCGCGACGCATTCGTCGGCATGCCTGCGGTGGTCTCGCAGTTTCCATGACACCCTCTACACCCTTCGGGCCTATCGGACGCGATGACGGCGGCGGCGGCTGGATCGGCAAGTGATAGAAAATCGACACCTGGGAACTTGGCTTCGGCGCGTCGGACCCGTGGCCTCGCGGCCAGAGGCCTGCGCCCGCCGACCGGACAGAAGTGCGGCTTCAACCGGCGCAACAGCGGACGGGAGCTGGATTCGAAGCGCTGCAAGGGCGTCATAACGAACCTGTTTCGTTTCGCAGAAAATAAGGGAGTTCCAATCATGGAACGGAAATTCCTTGATAAATCATTCCCTATTCCATGCAAAATCCACTTAGCTGCACTGCAGCAAATCCATTTTGCGATGCGTCAAAACGCACCTATATCCCCTGTTGATTCAACGACTAACGAGGAAAGGACCGCGCAATGCTTTTGGCGATCATCCGCTTCCTCCACACGTGGAAGCGATACGGCGCGGCGGTGAGGGAACTTTCCAACCTCAACGACCGCGAACTGGCCGACATCGGGATCACTCGCTCAGATATCCCGCGGCTGGCTTGGGAACACGCCCAGGCCTGACGGTCGAAGGCAAATCCCTACAAAGTCGGCGCCCGCCTCGTGCGGGCGCCGACTTTTTTGGCCCAGGCTGTCTCGGGCGTTAAGAGGCAGCCGGCTCCATGCCCTTGGCTTTGATGATGGGCACCGCGTGCGATCCGGTGAGAAACTTCACCAACTCCATTGCCGTAGCGGCGTCCCGCGCGGCCGCGCCGACGCCGGCCGCATAGACCGTAAAATTCTGGATCTCCGCCGGCAACGGACCCACCAGCACCGCATCCTTCACCGCCAAAATCTCGCTGATCTGGTGGATGCCGATCTCGGCCACGCCATCGACGACATGGCTTGCGACCTCGCCGCCCTGAATGAGCTTCGCCTTGGCGTTGACTTCCTTGGCGATGCCGAGCCGCTCCAAGAGCTTCGCCACGTAGATGCCGCTCGAGCCGCCGGCGGCCGGATCGATATAGGCCACCGACTTTGCCGCGAGCAGCGTGCGCTTGAAGGCTTCGACGCTGCCAATATCGGGCAGCGGCGTGCCCTGCCTGACCACGACGCCGACGCCGGTCTTGGCGAGGTCGGCGCGGCTGCCGGGCGCAACCTTGCCCTTGCTGATCAAGCCATCGATCGCTTCCGGCGTCAGCACGGCGACGTCGAAGCTCTCGGCGCCGCTCTCGATCAGCTTCAGGTGCTGGCCGACGGTCTGATAGGTGACGTCGAGCGTGTTGCCGCTCTCCTTTTGGTATTGCGCTGCGAGGGCGTTGAGCACCTGCTTGAAGGCGCCGCCGCTGATCACCTTGATATCGGTTGCGTCAGCGAATTTCGGCATGACACTCGACATGGCGATTGCCAGCGCGGCGGCAAGGACGGTTGGCGCAAGTTTCATGGCGTCTCCTCAACACGACGGGGAATTCCCTTTGGTTTTATTGCCGCAAGACGGCGACCATAGTCGGCCTTGACGCCGCGGGAAAGGAGGTGGCGCGGCGACGTTGGTGGGCTGAGCGCAAGCGTGCTAACGGGGCGCCATGCCCGTTCTGTCGCTGATGGATGCGGCTGCGCTTCTGCCCGCGCGCGGGCCGCTGATCGGGCTTGATCTCGGCACAAAGACCATCGGGGTGGCGGCGAGCGATCCGGAGCGCCGAGTCGCGGCGCCGGTCGAGACCATCGCCCGCAAGCGCTTTACTGAGGACGCGCAGCGGCTCATTGCGCTTGCCGCGGAGCGCCGCGCCGCGGGCTTCGTGCTTGGGCTGCCGATCAATATGGACGGCACGGAGGGCGCGCGCGCCCAATCGACCCGCGCTTTCGCCCGCAATCTCGCCAAGCTCACCGCACTGCCGATCGCGTTGTGGGACGAGCGGCTATCCACCGCCGCCGTCGAACGCGCGCTGATCGCAGCCAATGTCAGCCGCGCCAGGCGCAAGGCGGTGATCGACCAGCACGCCGCGACCTACATCCTGCAGGGCGCGCTCGATCGCCTCGAGAGCGGTGCACCGGGCTGACACCGCAAGCGCTAGCAGCTGCGGATGTCGAAGCGGCAGCGCCCGGGTCGGCGCCCCAATAGGGATCGTACGCATAATAGTCAGAATAAACCGGGCCGGGCGACCACCACTGCGCCGGGCGCGTTGCCATAGGGCGCGTCATAGTACGGCGCTGCGGCGGCCGCGGCCGCCGCAGCGCCGAGCGCCAAGCCGGCGATACCGGCGCCGATTGCGGCACCCGGGCCCCAATGTCCGTGCCACCGGGCCGAGCTAGGTGTAACCGCCGCAAGCGAAACAGCACCGGCCAAACCGACTGCGACGGCTATATGCTTGAAGGTTCTCGTGATCATGATGATCTCCTGTGCGTTGCACGACGCACCACGTCTTCAGTGAAAGGGACGGCGCGACGCGGCCGCGGTTCCGTGCCCAGTTTTTGCCCGCCGGGCGTAGTCGAAGTCGATTCCGGTGCACACCGGCCGCGCGGGTCGAAACGAGGCTTGCCGGACCGCTCGGATTAGGCCTATAGCAGCGCTTTAATGACCAAAACCCAGCCGCTGACGCGTCACATCATCTCGATTAACGACCTCAGCAATAAGGAGATCGAAACGATCTTCGAGGTCGCGCAAGGGTTTTTGAAGGAACTCGCCGACCCCAACGTCCCCTACCGCATCGGCCGCAGCACCGATCTTGCCGAAAAATCGATCCTGGCGAGCCTGTTCTACGAGCCCTCGACCCGCACCCGGTTGTCGTTCGAAAGCGCCATGCTACGGCTCGGCGGCGCCAACATCACTAGCGCCGACCCGGCGGTGAGTTCGGCGGCCAAGGGCGAAAGCCTCGCCGACACCATCCGAGTCATCTCCAATTATTCCGACATCGTCGTCATCCGCCATCCGCGCGACGGCGCCGCACGCCTGGCCGCCGAATATTCGCAAGTCCCGGTGATCAACGGCGGCGACGGCGGCCACGAGCATCCGACCCAGACGCTGTGCGACCTGTTCACGCTGCGCGCGAAGAAGAAGAGCCTGAAGAACATGAAAGTTGCGATTTCCGGCGACCTCAAGGGTAGCCGCACCATCCACTCCTTCGTCTATGCGTTGGCGCGCTTCGGCGCCACCATCGATCCCCTGCCCGCGCCCGGCATGGAACTGCCCGCCCATGTCGACCGCAGGCTTCGCGAAGAATTCCGCTGCCGGATGGTGTCGAAGGATCCGGGCGCCCCGCAAGGCGGCTCACTTGACGCGCTTTACGTCACCGCCGACCAGCCGCACCAGCTGTCGCTCTATCCCGACCCCGACGTCGATTATGGGCTCCTCGTGCAGAAGAAGATCGACGCCGTCTATGTTACGCGCTTCCAGAAGGAGCGCTGGGCCGAGAAGGAGCGTCCCTACCCGAAGATCGACGCGAAATTCTTAGGCGAAGCCAAATTCGCCGACGCGAGCGTCATGCATCCGCTGCCGCGGGTCAACGAGCTCGACGCCTCCCTCGATACCGATCGCCGCGCCGTTTATTTCCAGCAGGCGGCCTATGGCGTGCCGGTGCGCATGGCGCTGATCTCGCTCCTGCTGCATCTGCACAAGAGCAATTCGCTGCACCAGTTTCAGGGCGGCTTCGCCGAGCCAAGCCATCCGGTCTACGTGCAGCCGATCGGCACCGGATTTGCCTGCGATAACCCCAACTGCATCACCGGCGATCCGGCGGACCGCCAATATGCCGCCAACAAGTTCTATGCGATCGACGAGGACAAGCCGGCGCGCTGCACGCTGCGCTGCGTCTATTGCGAGAAAGACGTCGAGGACGATGCATCGGCGCCATTCGTCGTCGCCGACACGACGCGAAAGACGTTCGCACCCGGTCTCGCGGCGCTGACCCGGGCGCCGGCGGACAAGCTCAAGACCCTCGTCATGTATCGCAGCGCGGACGACGCGATTGCCGCAGGCTTTGAGGCGCGCGAGAGCGCCCGCAAGGCGCGCGCCGGCTAGATGGCGCCTTCCGTCACCGCGGCGGCGTTCGTCGTCGGCTATCTGTGCGGCTCCATTCCGTTCGGAATTTTGTTGACCAGGCTTGCCGGCGCGCCCGATCTGCGCTCGATCGGCTCCGGCAATATCGGCGCCACCAATGTGTTGCGCACCGGCCGCAAGGGGCTCGCCGCGGCGACGCTCCTTGGCGACATGCTCAAGGGTACCGCGGCGGTCCTGCTCGGGCGCCTTTTCGCCGACGCGGATGCGGCCATCGTCGCCGCGCTGGGCGCTTTTCTCGGCCACCTTTTTCCAGTGTGGCTGAGATTCAAGGGCGGCAAGGGCGTCGCCACCTATATCGGTGTTCTGCTCGGCCTTGCCTGGCCGGTCGCGCTTGCCTTGTGCGCCGTCTGGCTCGCGGTAGCCGCTATCACGCGCTACTCGTCGCTTGCGGCATTGATCGCGAGCGCCGCAACGCCGCTCACTCTATGGTGGACGGGTGAGCCGCGGATCGCCGCCCTCTTCCTGCTGCTCACGGCGCTGCTGTGGATCATGCACCGCGGCAACATCGCGCGGCTCATCGACGGCAGCGAGAGCAAGATCGGGAGCGCCAAAACCTAAAAGATCACTCGACTCCAGCCGCCGCAGGACGCACCGGGGCACCGTGGGTGTGCGGAATCTTGTCGGCGAACACTTCGACGAAATGATCGGTTTCGCCGGGGTGCGTGTGCGGCCGCAACGCCTCGTCGGAGTGCGTGCGCGAGGCTGGATCAGCGACCACGCGCGCCATGATGCGCCGATATCGCCACATCAGGCGGAGCCATTGCGACGATACTTTGAGAAAATCGAAGGCGCGCCACGGATAGAATGCCAGCGGGTTGACGATCCGCATGCCGTAGCGCCGTTGGGTCCTGATCTTTCGCCTGAGGAACCCGAATTGCAGCGGATGCACGCCTTCGATGCGAGCCGAGCCGGAGAAGATGGTCAACGAATCCAAAATCTTGGTGCGGTTGATGCCGGAGACGACGGCGCGGCGCATGATCGTCTCGACATGTTCGTCGGTGTAATAACGTTTCCAGGCATCGCCGTAGACCTGCATCCACGTTTCCTTCGACATCAATGGATGCGCGGTGCAGGCGTGCTCGAGATCGTATTTGTTCATGTCAGCGTCCATCGCCACCCCGCGCGCCGTCAAATTCTTGTGGTCCTCGGATCCGGGCAGCGGCGTCAGATAAAAGAACTCCAGAATGTCGACCGGCAGCTCCTTTTTGATGATCTCGATGTCGCGGGCGATCGTTTCCGGGGTGTCGGTCGGAAAACCGAGGATATAGCCCGCATAGGTCATGACCTTCTGCGCCCGCCAAGCGAGTAACATGTCGCGATATTCCCAAATCTTGTTCTGGCGTTTCTTGGT
>Ga0182037_10002127_pt1 | contig 10487 bp, 10 predicted proteins | sample sta12Cox44000082_FD_125974 | JGI IMG/M metagenome (GOLD analysis project Ga0182037, IMG submission 125974) | Lab enrichment of tropical soil microbial communities from Luquillo Experimental Forest, Puerto Rico - statoxic.12C.oxic.44.000.082 | ecosystem: Environmental > Terrestrial > Soil >... | reverse complement strand
GGCGAATCTCGGGCCGTACGGCGCTGCGATTGAGACCGAGCTGATCCCGGCGCTCGAAAAACAGTTCCGGGCCATCGGCCAGGGCTGGGCGCGATTTGTCTGGGGCGGTTCGACCGGCGGCTGGGAATCGATGGCGGTGCAGATCTTCTATCCGGAGCACTACAACGGCGCCTTTATCGCCTGCCCCGATCCCATCGACTTTCGTGCCTACACCAACATCAACCTCTATCAGGACCCGAACGCCTTCTACTGGAAGGGCCCGGCGATGCAATTGCCGCAGCCTGGCTATCGCGACTACCAGGGACACGTGCTCGCAACCACACAGAGCACGAACCAATACGAACTTGCGCTCGGCTCACGCGGGCGGTCGGGCGAGCAGTTCGACATTTGGCAAGCGGTCTATGGTCCCGTTGGCAAGGATGGATATCCTCAGCCGATTTTCGACAAAGAAACCGGCGCGGTCGACCGCAGCGTCGCGGAATACTGGAGGCAGCACTACGATCTCAGCGCGATTCTGCAGCGCGATTGGACTACGCTCGGACCGAAGCTGCGCGGCAAGCTGCACATCTACGTCGGAAGTGCCGACAACTACATGCTGAACAACGCCGTGTACCTGATGGAAGACTTCCTGAAGACGACTTCCAATCCGCCCTACGAAGGCGAAGTGAAATACGGCGACCGCGCGGAACACTGCTGGAATGGCGATCCCAGCCAACCGAACTATTTGTCCCGGCTCCACTACAACACCATGTATTTGCCCAGAATGCTCGAACGCATGCAGAAAACGGCGCCGCCGGGCGCCGACCTGACCTCCTGGCGCTACTAGCCCGATGGAACTCCGGCGGTCCGTTCGAATGCTTCAGTCGATGCCGTGGATCCGGAGATTTACCAGCTGATCGATGGTGAGATTCTTCATGCCGCGCGACTGCATCTGGCTGATGAACTCCGGGGACACGCCGTGGATGCGCATGGCGACCAGCTGATCGGGTTCCGGGTGCTTGTAGCCGAGCGTCGCCAACTTCTCGATGAAATCGGGTGACACCCCGTGAATGCGGAAGGCGATCAGCTTCTCGAGGTCAATGTGGTCGTAGCCTTCGCTTTTTAACCGTTGCATGTATTCCGGCGACACGCCGTGGATCCGCATGGCGACCAGCGTGTCTTCGTCGGGCCGGTAGCCGGCCTGGTGCAGATAAGCCACCATTTCCGGGGAAACGCCGTGAATACGGAAGGCCACAAGCTTGTCGGCGTCGGCTGCCGGCAATCCGGACTTACGCAGTTCATCGATGAAATTCTGCGTGACGTTGAAGATGCGGAAGGCGATCAGCTTGTCGGCGTCGAGCCCTTTCAGGTTCCGCGACTTCATTTCCTTGGCGTAGTCAAGCGAGACGTCGAAGATGGCCATGGCGAACTGCTTTTCCTCGTCAATGCCGGTGAAGCCGAGGCTGCTCATACGCGAAACGTACTGCGGATCTGCCATGAAGTGAAACACACCGGCTCCTTCCCCGTTATCGAGAAAGCCTTCGCAGTCGAACTTGCCGGCGTCGCGCGCAATCACGAATTTCACGTCCTGCTTGCCGGACTTGGCGAAGTCGACTCCCTTGAAGTCGCTCACCGGCCAATCGCTTTGGTGGTTCGAATTGTTGTGCTTGTCGTGATAGATGAGCCCGAAATTGACCTTGCCGGGCTCGTCCGAGCGCGCGATGGTCCAGCTCCCTTTACGGGTCTCGGCGGCGCGGGCGATCAGCGCCAGCACCAGGGTGCAGGTGACCAGGACGTAAGCGACTAATGCATGACGACGGTTCATGGTGGCGATGTCCTCCATAACAATTCCTTGCAGCAGACTTGCGAACTCCTTCTTCCCTGGGCACACGGTAAGCCGGCGCGTCCGACGTTGTAGCCCACGCGACAACCACCGAAGATCGAGTTTCGATTACTCCAGAACGCCAGCTTGTTTCAGCTGGATCAGCTTACGCAAATCGAGATTCTTGAAGCCGTGGCTCTTCGCCAGTTCGATGAACTGCGGCGTAATGCCTTGCACCTTGGCGCCGACGATTTCGTCGACGTCAGGCTTGAAGCCCGCGGCCTCCAGTCCCTTGATGAAGTCGGCGGTGACTCCCTGCACTTTGAGTGCGATCCATTCGTCCTGGTCGGGTTTGATTCCCGTCGAACGAATGCTGCGCACGTAATCGCCGTTGATCCCCTGTACCTTCATGCCGATCAGATCGTCCGCATCGGGCTTGATTCCCAGGTCGTTCAGCGTTTTCACGTACTCAGGACCAATTCCCTGAACCTTCATCGCAACAATCTGGTCGGCGTCGGCTTGGAATCCTAGCTTTCGCATCTGATCCACATACTCGGGTGTAATGCCCTGCACCTTCATCGCGATGATCTGGTCGCCGTCGGGCTGGAAACCGAGCTTGCGCATCTGGTCGACGTACTCTGGCGTTATGCCCTGCACTTTCATGGCAATCAGCTGTTCGGAATCGGAGTTGAAACCGAGTTTATGGATCTGGTCCACATACTCCGGCGTGATGCCTTGCACCTTCATTCCGATCAGCGAATCGATGTCGCTATTGAGCTTCATGGCGCGGATGTGGCGGATGTATTCGGGCGTGATTCCCTGCACCTTCATGGCGACCAGCTCGTCGGCCGTAGGCTTCAGCCCTTCAGCCCGAATTTCGTGGATGTACTGGCTGGTGATGCCTTGAACCTTCATCGCGATCAAGTCGTCCGCGGAAAGGTTGTCGAAACCCTCCGACCTGAGGCTGTCAATGTAAGACTGCTTCGGAGCCGCCGATTGCTCGGGCGGTGCGGCTGGTGACGACGCAGCGGCCTTCTGCGCCGGCTTGGATTGCGGGACGGGACGCGGGGCGGTGATGGTGATAACGGGTTCGCTTCCTGAAATTTCAACTACCGGTTTCTGCCAGGAGAGCAGCGACCGCGCGGAAACCGGCCGTACGATGCCGAAAAGAGCGTTTCCGGCCATCACTGCTGTAGCCACACAGAGGATTCCGAAGGCCACGCCGGCGTTGCGCAGACCACTTCCTTTTTCGCCAAGACCCAAAAGGCGGGCTACACGCGACGCCAGAGGACCGCGATTTGCGGCCATGGCGAAGGAGGGAGCGACGCGCCACTCCTCCATCAAGGCCAGCGCGCGGGCGTATTCGGCGGGATTGCCGCAAACCGACAGCGCCACGTCGTCGCAGCAGTTCTCCCGCTCGGCGCGAATGCGCTTGTTTAACCACCACACCGCCGGATGGTAGAAAAGCAGCGTCTCCACGGCAACCTGGAACACGTTTACGAAAGCGTCGAAGCGGCCGATGTGCGCCAGTTCATGGGCGATCACGGCGCGAAGTTGGGTTTCGTTGAGACCCGTGAGGGCGGAGAGGGGAAGAAAAACCACCGGACGGAACCATCCAAGGACGGCGGGAGCGTCGAGGTGAACCGATTCGCAGTAGCGCACAACGCGCGCGATGCCGAGGCGCTGTTGCAGATCGCGACAACGAGCCAGAAGTTCGGCTCTGACGGGATGAGAATCGAGACGCCGCAAACGCGCGACGACCAGGAAACCGCCCGCGGTGCGCAGGCTGAAAAGCAGGACGCCTGCAAACCAGACCGCGACCAGCCAGTTCATGGCCGAATCATCGACGGGAACCGCTGGCTCAGCCGGCGGCACCAACGCCGCTTGGTGTGCGCCCGGTCCCGGGATATGACCGGCTAAGGAAGCATCAGAGGCAATGGGCGGGGCGGGCGCCGGATGGTATAGAGCAAGAAACGTAACGACTGGCGCGGCCAACATCAAGGCCAGCGCCGCAACGCCAATCGCATAGCGCGCTGACGCCTGGCGCGCGAAGGCAATGGCCGCGGCGGCCGCGGCGGCAATCGCCGCGCCCTGCCAGACAAAATGCGAAAGGGCCAAGCCGAGATAGCGGAGAACGTCGGGAGCCGGCCACTGAGAGATGGCGTTCATCGGAGGTTCCTTTCGTGTTCGTCGAGCAGGCTGCGCAGCTCTTCAATCTCTTGCCGCGAACTGCGCTGCGCGGCCAGAGCATGCAGCATCAGTTCCCGCGCGGAACCGTCGAAAACGCGCTCCAGCATGTCGGCGGCAAGCTGGCGCTTGGTCTTTTCTGCAGGCTGCTGCGCTTCATAGACATGGGCGCGCTGATCTTCGTTGCGACGGACGAGACCCTTCGCGGTCATGATCTGCATCAGCTTGAGTACCGTCGTGTAGCCGAGAGCCTTTTCGGCCTGCAGCGCTTCGTGGACTTCGCGAACCGTGGAAGGTCCGCGCTCCCACAGAACCTGCAGGATCTGAAGCTCGGCGGCAGTGGGCTTTTGAGGAGTGGCGTCTTTCATGCGCAGCACCATACTACGAAGGACTTCGTAATGTCAACGAAAATCTTCGTACTTCCTTGGACGGCGGTGGGAGCGGCTGGTGAGCCGGCCAGACACTTATAATTGGATGGGCAGCGGGCCGGGTGATGAAGCGGCGATTTCAACAGAACCGGGCGGAAAGGGCCGGCCGGAGGGTCGGGCTCGCTCGCGCCCTTTCTAAGCTGGGGTTTTGCTCGCGGAGCGCGGCCATCGACCTGATTCGAGCCGGAAGAGTCAGGCTCAATGGTAGCTCGCCGAGGAGCCCCGAAGTGCCGGTGCGGCTCGGCCGGGACCGGATTGAAGTAGACGGTGTTCGCGTCGAAGCGTCCAGGAAAGCTTACTGGATGCTGAACAAGCCGAGGGGCCTGCTCACGACGGCCGACGACGAGCGAGAGCGGGAAACGGTCTATTCGAGACTGCCTAGAGGACTCCCGTGGATGGGACCGGTCGGCCGGCTTGATAAAGCCAGCGAGGGTCTGCTGCTGTTTTCGAACGATTCGGAGTGGGCGGCAAGGATCACGGCGCCCGAATCGCACCTCGATAAGACGTATCACGTTCAAATCGCGGCGGTTGCGGACGAAACGCTGCTGTGGAAATTGGACCATGGCGTCCCGTCGGATGGAGAGCTTCTCTGTGCGAAGGCCGCCCGGCTGCTTCGCAGCGGAGACAGGAATTCCTGGATCGAGGTTGTTCTCGACGAGGGCAAATACCGGCAGATTCGCCGAATGCTGGAAGGGTGCGGCATGAAAGTTCTGAGGCTCATCCGCGTGGCCATCGGGCCGCTGCTCCTTGGTTCACTCAGTAAAGGCGAAGCCCGCGAGCTGACATCTTCTGAAAAGGCGGCGCTCGACCACGCGCTCGATGGGTTCCCGACCTGAATCGACGGCGGTACACGGATCCCGATCGCTACAGCATACTCCCGATAGAAGTCGCGCTCGATTTCGGGCAATGTCAGTCTGCGAATGGAGACAACTCCATTCCAGTTGAGTTCGAAGGGGAAGGCGGAGTTTCCCAATAAAATTGGGACCTCAGGGCTGGGACGCCTTTCCCTTCGCAACGAACCCTACTCGAAGCAAATTCCACTACATATGAAAACGCTTGGGATCTGCTGGATCGTCTATGGGATTTTTCGTCTGGCGATGGGCGTGGCCGCCATCCTGCTCGCACCTACGGCGACGGTCATGTTCGGAGCGCTGCTTACGCGGGTCGCCGACCCGTTCCTGTGGATGGATTTTTTTCCGTGTTCTATGCTTGCTGCGTGGCGATCACCTTGCTTGCCGGCGTGCTCGGCATCCTGGGCGGATTTGCACTACTGCGCCATGCCCCTTCCGGGCGAGGATTGCTGCTCGCGGCAAGTTTTCCGTCGCTCTCCGAGCCCCCTGTTGGAATCGCTCTCAGCGTTTATACCCTCATCGTTTTGCTGCGCGCGCCGCTCACGGCGGCGCCTCCCGAGCGGAGCCACCCGGCGATTCGCCAGGACATCAGCTGACCGGTATCGGCCGATTCAGGCGGGGCTTCAGATACCAGCACGGCTGATCGCCATAGTGCGGAAACAGCGAGTGGACGCAGCTGAGCGTTTCGACCGGCTGCACCTGATCGATCTGATAGTCAAATTTGCCGCTCTTTTGCGGAATGGCCAGCACGCGCGTGCGCGTTATGCTCTCAAACGGACTCGCCGGCGTGGGGTGGCGCATGCGGATGCGAAGGTAAAGATAGTCCGCGGCGTAGACCAGGACGAACAGACCTGCGAGCCCAGCAAGGATGCGCTGGAAAATCCGTATTGGTGTCACTCAAGCGAGTATAGCCGAAGCCGCCGAGCGCGAATGCTGCGCGGCTACTGCTTGATTTCGACCGGCGTGCCGATCTTGATGGTCGAGCCGAAGCGCTTGTAGTTGGAATACTTCACGGTCATGCGAATGTGGATACCGCCGCTGCTGAAATTCAGCGTGTCATCCGCATGGGTGTAGGTTGGGAACCAGTACGGGCCGGAGATGTTTTCGCGGTACGTGGTGAAGTGAGGAAAGATGTTTTCGTTGTTCTTCTTCAAGATGTCCGGAACCGCTTTGCCGTAGCTCTTCACGATCTGCATGTCCTTGTCGTCCACCCAGACACGGCCCTGGAAGTAGCGCTGATCCTTTTCCATTTTTTTCGGGGCTACGTCGAAGACATAGGCGTGCAGCTCGTCCACGACCTGTTTGCCCACGTAGGTGACGTTGTATTTCGGCAGGTCCTCGACAGTCAGGACAAAGGGCTGAATGTTTTTCAGGTCATCCAGGTCCTGCTTGCTCATAGAGATGCGGTGCAAGGAATCAGGCGGAGCATAGGTGATCTTCTCAAGCCGCTTGCCGTCCGGCGTGAAAATGATGTCGCTGTTCATGCGGTATTCGCCGTCGGGATTGCCGTCGAAATCGATGGTTTGAATCACGAAACTTTGCGAATACGTGTAGTTGTCGCGCTCCTTGCGAAACTCGGATTCATGCTGGGAGAATTTCGCGATGATCTGTTCGATCGGAATTGCGGGCGGCGTCTTGGTGATTTCGGATTCGTCATGCGCTTCGGACCTGCCCGCTGCAGGGCTCGCGGTACTGCTCGTAGGCATCCCGGGCGAACCTGATCCTCCGCTGGAAGTTGGCGGCGGGAGTGGGCCTTGCTGCTGACAGCGGGCGGCGGGAACCAGCGTTGCCGCCGAAAACAAGAGCACTGCGACTGACGCGGAATGCAAAAACCATGCGCGACTAGCGATGCGAAGAGGTGCAAGTTGCGAGAGAAGGCTCATGCCTGGACGAACTCTCCTAGGAAAAGTGTGGCCTTAAGGGTAAGACTTGTAAAGACGCTTTCGGGTTGCATGGCAGGCCGGGTTGGACTAGGTTAAGGCAAAGCAGCGAATGTGGTAAGCTAGAATCCTTCCGGTGGGGCCGTGGCGCAGTTGGGAGCGCGCCTCGATGGCATCGAGGAGGTCGTGGGTTCGAATCCCATCGGCTCCACCAACTATCACCTGTACAGTCCCGAGACATCTGGAGGCTGACTTGACCAAGATTGCCGTACACGGTGGCCAGTGCAGCGTGAGCTAAGGCAAAGCTAGGATCCAGTTCCACTGTTCGTCGCAAGAAGGGAACGGCTGCAAAGTCGCCCTCCTCCAGTTGTTGCATTCTCCACCCATGTGTGAAGGCCTGCAAAGCTTCTAACGAGGAGGTTGTATCTGCGCACATCAAAGGGAGCGGGTAGCGGGATGCGAGTTACAGCGAATGACAATTTCTTTACCTCGTGTTGTTCTTGCCGTGTGTTTGAACGAAAGAAACACCGCATGCAGTGAACTGAGTCCGATATTGAATTCATACGGAGACAGATTTCAGCAAGGGAATTCACTCAGAATCAAACCGGTGAGGCGAGACACCAAGGGCTTGGCGCATCTCCGTGCGAGCGAGATCGCCAAGTCCCTTGGGTTACGCGCATCTTTGCGGCGGAGTTTCTCGCGTTTTACAGCAGCTTGACAGACGTGACTTTCAAGGTGTCGCCCTGAACTTCACCCGTCACATCGGCGCGCAGGTGATCTTTTTTGTCGGAGGCTTTGAGCGCCGTGACGATCTCCTTGTTCCCCTGGGCATCGAATTTCAAAAACTTCTTGTCGCCGGTGATGACGCCGTAGCCGCTGGCTTCGCATTTGAGAGCGCACGCACGCGTATGGCTGTCAGGGTTGTCGGCAACTTTCTTCGAACAGTTCGAGTCCACGACAGGAACATTATTGAAAGTTTCCGCCGCCGCAACTGCCGGAAGTGCGAAAAGCCCCAACAGTGCGAAGTAACTGAGTTTCTTCATGGTTTCCTCCATTTCGAGTTTTCGATTGCATAACAAAATGCAGAAAAGCCGGGCTCCCAGAAACCGCCGTGCAAGGCCTTACGTAATGATCAGGTTGATGCCGCCTATGGGGTCCCTTGCTTCACTCCAGCGGAAAGCACGGAGCCTTCGCGAGCGGCGCTTAGTTGAGAAAGCGCGAACGCGCCGACGGCGATTTCAACGTCGCGCACCGCAAGGTCATAGAACATGCCCGTCGTGAGCAGGTTGACGGCGATGGCCAACAGCCACAGGCCAACGATATAGCTGCCGATCTTTGTCCATCGCGTAAGAACGATGACACCGGCAATCACCTCTACGACGCCAACGATGTGCATGAACGTCGTTGCTTTTATGGGAATGACCTTCGTGGCGATGGGGCTGAGGTACATGCTCCAATCGGTGAGCTTGTTGAAGTATTTGTCGATGCCGGCGATGATCGGGCCGAACCCCAGCGCAACGCGAAGTGCCCACCAGGCGGCATTTAGACGAGAATCAAACTCTTTCATTACTACCCCCAATAGAGAGAGCGACCAGCAGTGTTTTGGTTACAGGAGCCTCAGGGCGGTCCAGTACTGGGCGACCAGGAACCAAGAAAATGACTTATAACCCTTTGCAGATTGTGCACTCTGTATTCCGGGGGCGGGTGTGGAGATCTTGGAAAGGGCACGCGGGGAAGGTTGGATCGACGAGGAAGTGGTCGGCCGCGTATTAGCCGGGGAGACCGAACTGTACGAGATCCTCATGCGTCGGTACCACCAGAGGCTTTACCGCGTGGTGATCTCCATTCTACGGGATGCCGACGAGACAGAAGACGTGATGCAAGAGGCTTACGTCCGCGCATATCAGCATTTGAGTCAGTTCGAGGGCCGCGCGGCGTTCTCCACCTGGCTGACACGCATTGCAGTTCACGAAGCGCTGGCGCGCCTCCGACAACGAGAGCGCGTTCAACAGTTTAGCAGCGATGCTAATGAGGGAGAAATTCCAGTGAGTCCAGGAAGCCTGGCCCTTGACCCGGAGCAGACTATGTCCAAAGCGGAGCTTAGCCGCATGCTTGAGGAAGCCGTGCTCGACTTGCCGGAACAATACCGAACGGTTCTGATGTTACGGGACGTGGAGGAAATGAGCACTTCGGAAACGGCGGCGGTCCTTAGCCTTAGCGAAGAGAACGTTAAAGTGCGGCTCCATCGCGGGCGCGCTTTGGTGAGGAGAGGAGTGTTTGCCCGCGTAGGCGCAACGGCGAAAGACGCTTTCCCGTTCCTGGGAGCACGTTGTGACCGCATGGTAATACGCGTATTTGAGCGCTTGTCCTGGAAAGAGAGAGCCTCTCTCTAGCCGCGCGGGCCAATTGCACTGGAGCGGCACGGCAGCCCGGGTGGTGAAGAAGTTTTATCGGCACCCGTGCCTTGACCGACCGAGTGACGGGCAATCCAGAAGTTATCGATACTTAGCTTGCTGTTTGCCGACAATCCGGCAAGAATCTTGTCTATCACGCCAAGGCCGACATTGGGTGCAATCGAACTGCCTGCATTTCATTACATTTCAAGGCGGATTGACACGGCCACGCCCAGGCGTATCATCCGACCATCGTCGCAACTCAACGGGGGACGCTCTCCGCGTTCCTGGAGTGTGGGCAAAGGAGGTTGCCACTATGCCTGTTTCCAAAGAATTCGCAATCCTCATGGAAGATCGGCCAGGAACTCTCGGCAAAATCTGCCGGAGCCTAGCGGACCGCAATGTCAGCATTCTCGCCTTTCAATCTGTTCCACTGGGAGGAAAGAGCCTGGTTCGTTTATTCGTGGACAATCCCTCTACAGCCAGGGATGTACTAACCGCGGAACGCGTGATGTACTCAGAAGAAGAAATCGCTTACGTTAAGGCTGCAAACAAAGCAGGAGAACTCGGACGATTGACTGCTCGCCTTGGCGATGCCAATGTCAACATCAACTATGCCTATAGCGGCTTGGAATCGGGCACGAATGCACCGATCGTAGTTTTCGGTGTGTCTGACGCCACGAAAGCGGCGTCCATCCTCGATCAAGCCGCCGCTGTCGCTGGCAGGTAATCGCTCTCCTCATCACAAGGCCATCAGACCTTCTCAGTCACCGGACTTTCAGTCCGTACTTCTGCGTCATCGGGGGGACGATACCGTTCATCCGCAGGTACTCTACAAGCTGCCCATAGTGGTCTGTGATGTGCCAAACGGCAACGACTGAAATCCCCAGCTTTGTGTTCGGTCCGGCGTAGCGGCCTTCGACGCGTTCGAGCGCGTTTTTCGCCGT
>Ga0182037_10002121_pt1 | contig 10499 bp, 10 predicted proteins | sample sta12Cox44000082_FD_125974 | JGI IMG/M metagenome (GOLD analysis project Ga0182037, IMG submission 125974) | Lab enrichment of tropical soil microbial communities from Luquillo Experimental Forest, Puerto Rico - statoxic.12C.oxic.44.000.082 | ecosystem: Environmental > Terrestrial > Soil >... | reverse complement strand
GGCGAGTTTGGCGGCCGGTTTGTGCCGGAGACGCTGATGCATCCGGTCGAGGAGCTGGAGCAGGCTTACGAAGAGGCGCGCGGCGACCCCGGCTTTAAGTCGGAACTGGACCGCCTGCTGAAAGACTTTGCGGGGCGCCCCACGCCGCTCTTCCACGCTCGCCGGCTGACCGAGCGGCTGGGTGGGGCGCAGGTCTACCTGAAGCGCGAGGACCTCTTGCACACCGGCGCGCACAAGATCAACAACTGTCTGGGTCAGGGCCTGCTGGCGAAGCGCATGGGGAAGACGCGCTTGGTGGCTGAGACCGGCGCCGGCCAGCACGGCGTGGCGACAGCCACGGTGGCGGCGCTGCTGGGGATGCAGTGCGTGGTGTACATGGGCGAAGAAGACATGGCTCGCCAAGCCCCGAACGTTTTCCGCATGCGGCTTTTAGGAACCGAGGTCGTGGGCGTGTCCTCGGGCAGCCGGACCTTGAAGGACGCCATCAACGAAGCGATGCGAGACTGGGTGACCAACGTTGAGAACACCCATTACCTGCTTGGGTCGGTCCTGGGACCACACCCCTACCCGTTGATGGTCCGTGAGTTTCACCGCGTGATCGGTCAGGAGACACGCCGTCAGATTCTCGAGGCTACCGGAAAGCTTCCGGACTATCTTTTCGCTTGCGTCGGTGGCGGTAGCAACTCCATCGGGCTGTTCTACGATTTTATTCCCGACTGCGAAGTGAAAATGGTCGGCGTCGAGGCGGGCGGGCGAGGTACCGGCCTGGGCGAACACGCAGCGCGATTTGCGGGCGGCAAACCCGGCGTTCTGCACGGCACCTATACGTACGTCTTGCAAACCGACGACGGCCTGATTTCGAACACTCATTCGGTTTCTGCCGGCCTCGATTATCCTGCCGTCGGACCGGAGCACGCCGCGCTCTTCCGCCATGGACGTGTGGAATACACTCGAGTCGGCGACGAAGACGCGCTGGAGGCGGCACGTGTCCTTGCAAGTTCGGAGGGCATCATTTCCGCGCTGGAATCGGCGCATGCGGTGGCGGAAGTACTGAAGCAGGCGCCCAAGATGAGGCGGGAAGCTATCGTCGTCGTCAACCTCTCCGGCCGCGGGGATAAGGACCTAGGGATTTTTCAGTCGGCAGGAATTCTTTAGCGGTGCTGTTCTCGCAGTTGGGTCTCTCGTGGAGTAACAGGACAGAGGAGGTGAGTATGGGAGGAAGGCGTATATCGCTGACGAGTGCGAATGATGCAGATGTCCGGATCGTGGTGAAGAACAAGAAAGTGACCATACGACTGGAGCTGCCCGAAAGGACAACCCGGCGGCTGCTCACTCAGCTTAAGAAACTTGAGGAGAGCCTTCACGCGTGAGATACATCGCTTAACTTCCAGAGCCGCAGTACAATTCGAGCAGGTCTCGCGCCGTCAAGCGCAGCATGTACGTCACGGCGGGCGATCCTCGCTCCAGGCTACCCTAGAGCTACTGGTGGCTACCCTGGTGTGTCGTACGGTTTTCCGAGGCCACGCGGGTGGAACCGGAAAAGAATTGGGCGTAAGCCAGGTACAACAAATCACGGAGATGGAATGCACCATGAAAATAAGAGTCGTCATAGAGCCGAGCGATGAAGGAGGTTACACCGTCCACGTACCCTCCCTACCCGGTTGCATCAGTGAGGGCGAAACCGTTCAGGAAGCGCTCGAGAACGTTCATGAAGCTATAGAGCTCTATCTCGAGCCGGTCGAGGACGACTTCGTCGCCTCTGAGCGAGCTCTCGTGCAAGAGATCGAGGTGTGAGCAAGGTTCCGAGCCTGTCGTACGGCCGCATTGTGCGTGCCCTACAGAGGGACGGATGGGTACTGGTGCGGCAAAAGGGAAGCCACCTGCGGCTGCAGAAGAGGTTGCCGGAGGAGATCCTGAAAGTGACGGTTACTGTCCAGTGAAGCGCTCGACCCTGGCCCACATTCTGAAGGAGGCACGGCTCGATCTCGATACCTTTCTCGCGTTGCTCTGAAGATGGAAACGAGTGCGCCGAACCTGAAGTTGGCGGAGGCCTCCGCATCCCGGATCAGCAACAAGTTCCGTGAACTGAGCGAGCGGGGCGCGAAGGGACTCGTGCTTTATCTGACAGCCGGAGACCCTACCCTGGAGGACACGGGCAAGATCCTGGCGGCTCTCGACCGCGCCGGAGCCGACGTCATCGAGTTGGGCGTTCCGTTTTCCGATCCCCTGGCAGATGGCCCGGTCATACAGCGGGCTTCGGAGAGGGCGCTCGGAGCCGGCGCCTCGTTGCGAAAGATACTGGAGTTGCTGCCCCACTGGCGCCGAGTGGTGCGCGCGCCCATGATTCTGTTCACCTACTACAACCCCATCCTGCAATATGGATTGGAGGATTTTTCTCGGGATGCGGCACGGGCCGGTATCGACGGGGCACTGGTAGTAGACCTCACTCCCGAGGAATCGGGCGACTACGTTACCGCCATGCGCAACCAGAACTTGGACACGGTATTCCTAGCCTCACCCACGTCGACAGATGAGCGGCTGGCATGCATCGCCAGGCTTTCCACGGGGTTTCTCTACCTTATTTCGCGCACCGGCGTCACGGGCGAGCGCTCGCAACTCTCTGTCACCTTGCGGCCCCTGGTCGACCGTGTTCGGAGGTTCAGCCCCTTACCCCTTGCCCTCGGTTTTGGCATCTCCACCCCCGAGCAGGTGAAGGAGGTACAATCTCTGGCCGACGCTGCGGTGGTCGGCAGCGCTCTCGTGCACGCTATCGAAGACCGCTACGCAGCTGGAGGCGAGAGTGGGATTGAAAGGTACGTTCGCTGGCTGAAAGGATGACCACAGATTTCGCAGATTACACAGAAACAAGCGACGGAAATACCGATCCCCGACAAGATGCAGCCCACAGCTGCACCACTGCAGACTACGCCGAAAGATGGAACCGACAGAGACGCCAGAACTGAGGGGGCACGACCGCTTGAAAAAACTAAGCAACGAAAAAAGATAGGAGGGGAAGAATCTGTGGAATCTGTGTAATCTGTGGATTCGAATCGAAGGGACGAAACGAGCATGAACGATTTCGACCAATTGCGCAAGCGGATTAACGAGATTGACCAGCAGCTTGTCAAGCTGCTCAACGAGCGTTCGCAGTGCGCGGTTGAAATCGGTCATATTAAGAAGAAACTGAATGTTGCGGCGTGGCAGCCCCAGCGGGAGGCAGAAATCCTGCGCAACGTGGTGAAGTCGAACCAAGGACCGCTCGACGATGCCGCTATTCGCCGCCTTTTCGAGCGCATCATCGACGAGGCTCGGTCCCTCGAGCGGCACGCGATGGAAGAGCAGTGACGAGTGAAGAGAATTGAGCGATTGAGTGATCGGGCCATTGACTCATTTGAACTGCCTGACGGAGCTCCTCAATCGTTCGGTGGCCCGATGACTCAATGACTCAATCGCGGTTTGAATCAACCCAGCCGGAGTTAGGGGAAAAGGAGCAAGCGAAAGATGGTTGTGGTTATGCAAGAGGGCGCGACGGAAGAGGAGATCCAGAGCGTCATCAACAGATTGATGGAGATGGGCTTTGACATCCACCGCTCTACGGGGGCGGTGCAGACCGTGCTCGGAGCCGTGGGCGCTAAGCCGGACTTTGACACCCGAGACATCGAAATGCAGGAGGGAGTGCAGGAAGTCCACCGCATCTCCTCCCCGTATAAGCTGGCGAGTCGTCCCTTTCGTCCGGAGGGCAGTATTATACAACTGGGAAAGGGAGTCGCCGTTGGAGGCGAACAACTGGTGATGATGGCAGGACCTTGCAGCGTTGAGAGCGCTGAGCAAATCGATGCTATCGCCGGCTTCGTTGCTGCCCGGGGAGCACGCGTACTAAGGGGAGGAGCCTTCAAGCCCCGCACCTCACCTTACAGTTTTCAGGGCCTGGGCCCGCAGGGGCTTGAGATGATGCGCCGCGCTGCCGACAAGCACAACCTGCTTGTGGTCTCTGAGATCATGGATCAGACCCAGATCCCCCTGATGCTCGATTACGTGGACGTGCTCCAGGTAGGCGCGCGAAACATGCAGAATTTCAATCTGCTCAAGGAACTGGGCAAGGCTTCCAAGCCCATTCTACTCAAGCGCGGGATTTCCGCCACCCTTGAAGAGCTGCTGCTTTCCGCCGAGTACGTCATGGCAGGCGGTAACTACAACGTGGTGCTCTGCGAGCGCGGCATCCGCACCTTCGAGAGCTACACCCGAAACACCCTTGACGTTTCGGCCATCCCCGTCGTCCACAAGCTTTCTCACCTGCCGATCATCGCTGACCCCTCTCACGCTACCGGACGTCGCGACAAGGTGGTGCCTATGGCGCGGGCAGCGGTAGCCGCCGGGGCCGACGGACTCTTGGTCGAGGTGCACAACAACCCCGAAAAGGCGCTCAGCGACGGAGCGCAGGCGCTGTATCCTGATCAATTCGAGCAGCTGATGCGAGAACTGCGCATGATTGCGCCCGCGGTAGGAAGAACCCTCTAATGCAAGTCTACCTAGGAAAGGTTAAAAGCTTGTCATCCCAGATGATCACAACCGGATCCAAAACAATGTTCAGCTCAAGCTCTTCCGCGGAAGGAAGGTTCGCACAACTCGCCTTGATCTTCCTCCTTCTAGGGGCTATGGCTGGCTGCTCCCGAGCGAACAGCGGGCATTCGTCAGCGCCGGTCACAGACGAAACGCCGCTCGCGGGTATGCCTCCGGTGCTCGACCCGAACGACATCTACTCCGCGGACCATGCCGGCAATCTCAGTCCCGTGGTGCGAGATTTCCCTGCCCGGATCTACGTTCCGAACAGCGGCAGCGACACGGTCGACGTCATCGACCCTCAGACCTACAAGATCATCGGCCATTTCCGCGTCGGCAAGCAGCCACAGCACGTGACGCCTTCGTATGATCTGAAGACACTTTGGGTGCTTAACGACGAAAGCAGCAGTCTTACGCGGATCGATCCGGTCACCGGGAAAAAGGGCGAGACCATTCCCGTCGACGACCCCTACAATATGTACTACACACCAGACGGCAAGTTCGCGATCGTGGTGGCGGAGCGTCGCCTGCGCCTGAACTTCCTCGACGCCCAAACGATGAAGCTCGCACACTCGCTGTCCGTGCCATGCCGAGGGGTGGACCATTTGGACTTTTCCGCCAATGGCCGCTATCTTATCGCCAGTTGTGAGTTCGCGGGCGAGGTGCTCAAGGTCGACGTGGAAGCGCAGAAGGTCCTGGGCACGCTCGCGTTGGAACAAGGCGGTATGCCCCAGGATGTGAAGCTCTCGCCAGACGGCAAAGTGTTTTACGTTGCGGACATGAAAGCCGATGGCGTCTATTTGATCGATGGCGAAAAACTCGCCAGGAGCGGCTTTCTTCCCACCGGCAAGGGCACGCACGGGCTCTACGCCAGCCGTGACTCTAAAGTCCTCTACGTCTCCAATCGCGGCGAGGGAAGTATCTCGATCGTCGACTTCGCCACCCGGAAAGTGGTGAATAAGTGGCGGCTACCCGGCGGCGGCAGCCCGGACATGGGAGGAGTTTCCGGCGACGGCAAGGTGCTGTGGCTCTCAGGACGCTACAACAGTCAGGTCTATGCCATCGACACTGCGGATGGGCGCCTGCTGGCCCGCATCAAGGTGGGCAAGGGTCCGCACGGACTTTGCGTCTACCCTCAACCGGGGCGCTATTCTCTGGGTCACACGGGTATCTTTCGGTGAAATCTGTTCAATCTGCGTAATCTGTGGATTCGTACTTCCATCGCATCTCGATCGTTGGACTGGGCCTTATAGGAGGGTCCTGGGGACTAGCTTTAAGGAGCCATGGATTTCAAGGTGTTCGCATCGGCTGTGATCGGCCTGAGGTTCTGAAGCGGGCGTTAGCCGCCGGCGCCATCGACGAAGCTCGCGAAGACGCTACCGATGCCGTCAGTGACGCGGACCTGGTCATTTTGGCCGCCGGCGTCGGCGGCATTCTTGACCTGCTCCCGCGACTGAGCCGTGCCGTTTCACACCGAGCGCTCGTGACGGACGTTGGAAGCACCAAGCGCTTAATCTGCCAGCGAGCGCGCGAGGCGCTCGGCCAAGAACCTTTGTTTTTGGGAGGGCATCCCCTCGCCGGCAAGGAGCGTTCGGGTATTGACAATGCGGAAGGGTCGCTCTTCGAGAACGCGTTTTACGCGCTTACCCCCTTGAGTCCCGATCATCTGCCGGACGAACGCATCCAGGCGTTCTTCGACTTGGTCAAGGGCACCGGGGCTCGTCCTTTTGTGACTGATCCCACCGCTCACGATCGCGCGGTGGCCTACCTCAGCCACCTGCCCCAACTGCTCTCCTCCGGATTGGCTAGTCTGATTGCTGAACAAAGCGCTGAGGAATTCTTCCCCATGGAACTTGCGGCCTCGGGCTTCCGCGACGTGACCCGCCTTGCCGAGAGCCCTTACGTGCTTTGGCGTGACATCTGCTTGACCAACATTGAGAACATTCAAGCCGCGCTGGAGTCCCTGATCCAGAAGCTCGAGAGTATGAAGGTGCATCTCAGCGACCGCGAGCTGGAGCGCGAGTTCAAGCAGGCGCTGCAGTTGCGGGAGCGTCTGCGTGACACTCTACAGTCAAACTAAGGCGATCGTTTCTCGGCTCGCCGCCCGGAATCTATTGGCGACACGGCATCGCCCATTCGAGCCGGCGTCCGTTGGCGACGCTGACGCGCGTGCCGTTCGGCCAGCTTTTTTTGAACAACGATTGGTGGGCATGAGGAGGACCGTTATGACAGCGAGAAAAATCCCTGGAAGCGTGCTTGTCTCCAATCTCGTCTGCATACTTCTACCCCTGACCGCCCTTTCCCAGTCCCACGCTTTACCTCAAGAAGACGTGCAGGCGATTTACCGGCGGCTGATGCAGAAAATCGAGCCTATCAAGATCTTTGACCACCATGCCCATCCCGGATTCGGCAACGATGCGGACGTGGATGCGCAGTCGGCCCCGCCTCAGCATCTGCCTCTGCGGGCCCGAGAAACCAATCCCGAACTGGTGGTGGCGGTGAAGGCTCTCTTCAGTTACCCCTATTCCGACCTTTCGGAGGAGCACATACGCTGGCTGGGGGAGAAGTCAGCCGCGGCTGAAAAAGCGGGAGGCACCGGCTACTGGGACAGCATTTTGGACAAGTGCGGGATCGAAGCTTCGGTGGCGAACCGCGTGGCGATGTCGAATTACCTCGATCCCAAGCGCTTCCGCTGGGTTTTTTTCGTGGATTCCTTTCTGTTCCCTTTCGACAACAAGCTTGTGACAGCAGAGAATCCCGACGAGGGCGTCTACATCCCCCTCCAGGAAAAGGTCCTGCACCGGTACATGCAGCAGGCCGGAATCACGCAATTGCCGGACACCTTCGACGGCTATCTCGCATTTATGAGCCGCATCCTCGAGGAGAACCAGAAGAAGGGCGGCATCGCCCAGAAGTTCGAAGTGGCTTATTTTCGCTCCCTCTATTTTACCGACCCTCCGCGTGAGGCGGCAGCCGACATATACCGGAAATACCGGTCGGGCGGCGTGCCGACGCCCCAAGAATACACAACCTTCCAGGACTATATTTTCCGCTATCTTGTGACCGAAGGAGGGCGATTGCACTTGCCGGTGCATCTCCATACGGCCGTTGGTGAAGGCGACTATTTCAGCCTGCAAAAGGGCAATGTGCTCAACCTGGAAAACGTCGTCAAAGACCCCCGTTATCTCGAGACGACCTTCGTGCTCATCCACGGTGGTTACCCCTACTTCCGGCAAGTGATCTGGATGGCGTCGATGAAGAATGTCTACATCGACACTTCCGAAATCGAGGTTCTGCTCTATCCGTCTGAGTTGAAGAATGTGCTGAAGCTGTGGTTCGAAACCTACCCGGAGAAGATTACCTTCGGCACCGACGCTTACCCTTACAGCGCTGCCTTAGGATCGGAAGTGGGTTACTGGCTGGGCGTCCACTCGGCGCGCGATGCCCTTGCTGCCGCCCTGGCGGAAATGGTAGCTGCCGGCGAAATAACGGAGGCCAAGGCCCTGGAGTTCGCTCATGGCTACCTTCACGACAATTCAGTTAGATTGTATCCACCCGCTTCTTGATAGAGCGATTTCGGCCTGTGGGGCAAGAACGTCTGCTCAAATCGAATCTTTGCGCAACATAGTGCTGAGATTGGACACTATGTCCAGGTTACTCCCTGTTCTTCGCCGCGGGCTCGACGTTATACCGTCGCCGGAAACACACCGGCCGGGCCTATTGCTCCGCGATCCGTTGCGCTACACGGATAGGGTCCTCTTCATTCCGCCGCCGTGGACGGTGGGTTTGCGCTGCCTTGATGGAGAGCACACCGAACTTGACATTCAAGAAGCGCTTACTCGAGCGACGGGGACGTTGATCTTCAGCGACGCGGTGCGGGAGTTTGTAGGTGTGTTGCAGGAGCAGGGGTTTCTAGAGACCGAAGAGTTTTACCGGCTCCGGGAACAGAAACACACCGAATTCCAGGAAGGCAGCGAGCGGTTGCCGGTCCACGCAGGACAGGCGTACCCGGCTGGGGCTTTGGAGGTGCGCAGCACCTTCGAGGGATATTTCGATGCGGCAACAGGATCCGACGGGTTTTCGTCGAGCGTCCTGGGGGTGGCGGCGCCCCACGTTAGCCCAGAGGGCGGACGAAACTGTTATGCCGCGACCTACCGAAGGCTGGCTGCGTCTCCCGCGCTGGCCGAACGTACATTCGTTGTCCTCGGTACCTCGCACTTCGGCGCTGCAGAGAAGTTCGGCCTTACACGCAAGCCTTTTGTCACCCCGCTCGGGACTCTGCAGGTCGACATAGACCTGGTGGACTGGTTAGAGCGACATGGCGGCGAAGCCATCAGCAGGGAAGACTACTGTCACGCCATTGAGCATTCCATTGAGTTTCAGTGTGTCTTCTTGCGATATGCACTGGGTTCGGACCTGAAGATTGTTCCCATCCTATGCGGCCCCTTTGCTGAAAGCCTCCAGACAGGCCGACCTCCAGAGACCAACGCGGCCGTCGCACGTTTTTTCGACGCTTTGGAGGAGCTCGCGCAGGCACAGGGCGATCGATTGTTCTGGGTGCTCGGCATTGACTTGGCACACGTCGGCCGCCGCTATGGCGACGCTTTCACAGCAATCGCCGACCGGGGGACGATGGCGACGGTGGCGGAGCAGGATCGGCAGCGGTTGGAGTCGCTATGCGACGGTCACGTCGGCGAATTCTTTGAGCTAGTCAAACTGAACGAAGATGAATTGAAGTGGTGCGGCTACTCACCCCTTTACACCTTTACCCAGGCCGTTCTCCGAGCGCGCGGCCGGGTCTTGCGATACGAGCAATGGAACATCGATCCCCAGTCTGTGGTCAGTTTTGCCAGCGTGGAGTTCTTCGCCTGAGGTGAGAAAAAGCTCCTTTCGATCCCCCGCCTGGCGCCTACACATCGCACTTTCTGCGAGGGTTGCGGATAGTGGGACGCAGGGCAACCCTTGCACGTCTGCGCCACCCACTGCACGAGCTATGGTGGTCTACACCGGTTGCTTGACTCACGCGTATCGGAATAGGGCTTTGAAGCCGTAGTCCATATGCAGTTGGTTGTGGCAGTGAAAGAGCGTTAGCCCGGGCTGATCGGCCAAAAAGTCGACGGCTGCACGCCCATAATTCGGCACCACGACGGTGTCCTTAAGAATTCCGCCCGTCTTTTTCCCGTTGATCTCCACCAGTTCGAACAAGTGCCGATGCAGATGGACGGGGTGAGCATCATCGGTACGATTGCGGAAGACCAGACGGTACCGCGCGCCTTGTTCGAGAACCAATTCTCCTTCATGTGGATACTGCTTGTCATTCACCAGCCAACGGTTGAACTTGCCGGGCCCGCCCGGAATTTTATCGAACACGAGGTCAATTGTCCGGTCCGGCGCGGGTCGCGATGCCGTTCCGCCGAAGATCGTGTAGTCCCACTGTGCCTTGGGTAGCACCGCCCACTGCGCGTCCCCGCGCTGGTTCGCATATTCAACCAGGATCCCCATTCCATCGTGACGGTCGTTGTCATTGGTGGCGCCAAGAATCCAGATCCCGGGCCGCTTCATCTCCACGTAGGCATCCACGCGCTCACCCGGACCGAACTCGATCACATCTGCGGTCTGCGGCGACGGGACCGGGTTACCGTCAAGCTCAACCACGTGAAACTGATGACCTGCCAGCGCGACACGTCGATTCCCCGTAGCACTCGCGTTGAGCAGGTGCATCAGCACACGCTCGCCCGACCGCACCCGGATGGGCTCACCCGCCCCCAGCGATTTGTCGTTGATGGAGAAGATCCGGTGCCCGACCTCGAGACCATTGGGGCGCGTGTCGAGCGTCGCCGGCTTTTCAAGCTGCGGCCCGGCTAAACCCGTCTCTTGTTCGTCTTCGTCCTCAGCCGTGAAAAAAGGTTCCCAATCGCGCAGCGCCAGAAAAACTTCCT
>Ga0182037_10002120_pt1 | contig 10501 bp, 8 predicted proteins | sample sta12Cox44000082_FD_125974 | JGI IMG/M metagenome (GOLD analysis project Ga0182037, IMG submission 125974) | Lab enrichment of tropical soil microbial communities from Luquillo Experimental Forest, Puerto Rico - statoxic.12C.oxic.44.000.082 | ecosystem: Environmental > Terrestrial > Soil >... | reverse complement strand
GAGCGGCCCCGGCGCTGTCGCCGTTCTTGTAAAGCGCAACTGCCAGGTTGAAGCGATAATCCGCATCGTTGGGATCGGCATTCACCGCCTTGGAAAAGTACTCTACCGCGCTTGTCTTTCTTCCCCTGCGGCTCTCCACTACGCCGAGGTTGTTGTAAACCTCGGTGAGCGGCAACCGCCCCGCAAGATAGGTGAAGGCGGCGTATGACTTGTCAAACGAGCCATGGTAAAACTCCGACATGCCGAGCAGGAAGTTGGCTTCTCCCCCAGCCGGGTCATTCTTCGGCACGCGCGCGAACCATACTGCAGCCGACTCATATTCATGACTATCGTAATAGGCTTTGCCCAACTGCACCATCGCCAGTGTGTAGGTAGGATCCAGGCGAATAGCGTCGCGGAAATAGCGGATCTTTTGCTGGTGGTTTGTCGCCATGATACCGCGAACATAGTTTTCGAAGCCATCGAGACGAATGGGCGCCGAGGTTCGTAGGTACTGCTCGCGCGTCACGGATGGCGGATCCGGCATCTGCCGCAGCAACTCCCACGCCAGCCCGGTCTGAATCATGATCAGATCTGTCAGCAGCCCGCTGCTCTTGACCGGGGCGTTCAGGTGCAGTTTCTTCATATCGAGCAGCTGTGCCGAGGCCGTGAACGTGCTGCCATCAAAGTTATAGGTTCCCAGTACGACGTAGTCGGCATCCATCTGCTCGGCAATACGGTAGATGGTTGCGCGCGAGGGGAGAACGGTCGGAGGAATTCCTGAATGATCGAAGGCGGTGTTGCGGTCCTCGCGGCTGATGGCAAAGGTCCGGGGAGATGCCATCCGTTGCGACAAAACCTCGGGGAATGCCTCGCTGATCCATTCGATCCCCGGGGCCTGCGACTGGTTCTCGAAGGGCATCACCAAAAGAGATGTACTGGGAAGTGCCTGGCCCGCGGCAACCTCAAGCGAAGCGCAAATCAGCACGAGCAGCGAGGCAATGCGAGAGACAATTGTCAGCCCTAAGCGCAGCAAGATAGATCGATTATATCTGCCGGATCGGAGGGCGACGGCAAGATCGTCAATGACCAGATAGCCCAAATGTGCTGATTTCGACTCCACCTGCCTGATAGACCCCCCAAAAAGCCGCACCGTAACGCGGTAGAATACATAAAAGGCCTAGCAAGCAAGTGTCTGCTCCTGCCGCAGACCAGAGGAGCCTTTCTATGAAGCCGCTTGCGTATGTCGCAACGCTGGCCGTGCTTGCAACTGGCGTGGCCACCCTTGCGCAAAGTCCCGGCACAACGTCCTCGAGCCGCCCCCGTAAAGGCAGCGCAACGTCGATTCAAAGGCCACCGTCCAACGCGAAGGCGATCCGGCAAAGCCCCGAACTGAAAAACCAATCCCCTGGGACCGGGCCGATTCCGCCCGGCGGGAATACTTCCCCGCAAGCGAAAACCGGTTCAGCAGAGATCAGCAGTACGGAGTCGGTGCAGCCGAGGTATAGAAAGCCGCCACACACGCCGGATCCGGGAACGCAGCCTAATCCGCTGAGTCTCGACCGTGGCAACGCTAACACCGCGGGACAGCAGCCGCCAAAAGCGGCACGCTAGTAGGGGAAGGGCCAGCTCTTAGATCACCGCGCGAGCCAATTTTCTATCCCGAAAAGCAATGAGCAGGCGCTCACGCACGCGGCTCACGTTCATCCCGCCGGGTTGCGGCTGGGGCCACGCAGACGGAACGACATTCAGGTTGCCAGTCGCTGACGACGCATTTCCCATGCACCTGGTGCGACGTGCATGTTGCCCAGCAGCGGCTCCGCTGCGGCCGGATCATGTAGAGTGAGCTCGGTTCGCCAAGGTCGATGGCTCCCCAGCTTCCGCGATTGGCCTGCTTCGCTGCCAACAAGTCGTCGCCTGGGAAAAAGTCCACCAGTCTGCCGCTGACGGACTCGTGTGCCGTCCAGCCCGTCGAATTTCGCCAAGCTTAATGTGATACGGCGGCAAACAGATCCGACTTGAGCAGCGCCTGGAATCGCTGATCGTCGGTCTTAAAGTGCATCTCCAACATGTTGTTCGAGTTGTCGACCGTAGTGCCGTCCAGGGCCATCTTCTCGGTGGGCGTTGCATTCAGCTTGCGGTACAGCACCCCCGCCTTCATGATCGACGCGAGACTGGCTGCCGTCATGGCGTCTGAAGTCTTCACGTTAAGATCGAACGTCACACCATTGGTGAAGTTCATTACATAGTCAGAGGCCAACAAGCGCTTCTTGATCACGTCATAGTCGGCGAGTCCGGAGGCCTGGCCGAGCGCCGATCGCATCATGTGCTGGGTGCCCAATTGGTCGAGCACGCTCCACACCGCGGCATTGTCCACGTCGGCAACGAGACCGTTGATGTCGCCGTTCGTCTCCAGCGACTCGGCGCCCTTATCGCGCACGTCGATCGCGCCTTTGAGCGAGGAACTCTCACCGAAAACAATGGTTGAAGGATCAAGAAAGACGAGCTCCATTCCCGCTGCCATGGGATAGATCGATGACAACAGGTACTTCTCAGGCTTCACCTTGCGCTGCCGCATCTTCGCCAGGAATTCCTTCTGCTTAAATGGACCCTGGGCAATACCGATGCTGCGCAGCCCCACTTTCGGCACGCGATAACTGACAAACGTCAGCTGCTCCATATCCTTGTCGGGGTCGATGCCGGCCGACCGCAACGCGTTCTCGAACTGCTTCAGGTTGTCTGGAAGGACACGATCTCTCAGCGCCCGGGCACTGTCCGAGTTGCGCAAGGCACGATAGTCGACCGAAATGATCTGTTGAATCGCCGCCGGAACGACGGTTCGGGCATTGCTACTCAACGGCGCGGCAAACGCAGGCAGGCAAAACGCGCCAATAACCAGGCCGAAGACGAACTTTTTCATAGACATGTATTGTACTCGACTCTTCCCAGGAGGGATGCCGTAGCAAACCAGCCTGTTGTCTGGGGATAGGCACCCAGCCCGGCCTGCATGTTAGACGGACTATTGCCTCCCAGTGACAACGTGCCTGTTAGTAAACCCGCTTAGGCCCAGGTCGTTGCGGCGGTAGGGGTGCTTCGACTTCGAGGCCGGGAAAACTCGCGGCCAACAATCCGTCTGTCCTTCTCCCTAAGCGGGTACGACAAGCCAGGGTTCCCGCACTGCGGCCACTCTCTTCTTGACGTCAGCTATAAATGCTTCGTCCTTGAGGTCAGCGAGATTGATCTCCACATTCGCCAGGGCGCCTTCGGCGGCAGCACGGGCCAGTCCTACGCCAACCGTCAAGTCCGATGCCATCCTGGGATTGGTGATCGGACGCAACGATTCCAGGACTAACCGTACCTCCTTCGCCCGCTCAGCAACCGTCAGTGGAATAGACGTAGCTTTCTGGGTTGCGGCTTCCACCTGCGCCCGGGCCTCGGGGTGGTCTTTCGCCTTCTTAAAAGCTGCCATTACTTCGTTGAAGGACTCGGCGTCCGCGTCGATCGAGGCCTTGAACTTCTCGCGCAGCTCGGCCAGCCTGGCAATGGCGTCGCTCAGTGGCTGCTCATACTGCATGTATGCCTTCTTGCCGCGCGACATCGTGGCAACCATGCCGCCCAACGCGGCTGCCATGGCTCCCGTGGCCGCCGAAGCGCTGCCTCCTCCGGGCGCCGCCGTAGGGGCTGCGAGTTGCTCGACGAACGCTTCAATGCCTGCACGCAATCCTCCAGCCGCCACCTTGCCGCTCATTACACCGGCAAGACGATTCTCCAGGATCAAGGAAGAGTCGAAGTTCTCGATCTGGAGAAACCACTCGGCAGCGTCTTCCAGTGCCTTTTTTGGAATGAGTCCCACGATCTCGCTTGACACCGGCAACACGCCGTATCGCGCCGCTTCGCGCTTCACATATTCGAATACGCGCGCGATGGGAGTCAGGTCGGTGTCGGTCAGGTTCATCGACACCTGGGCCAGGCCGCGAACTGGTACACCCATGCCTTTCACGTAACGCAGACCGCCATTGGAGTAGCGCACCGCTTTCGCCACCCTTTTGGCAATGTCAACGTCCGGAGTGTTGAGGTACACATTGTAAGCGACGAGAAATTTACGCGCCCCAACGATGGTCGCTCCTGCCGTGGGATGCAGCGCCGCGTTGCCGAAGTCGGGTTTGCGTGCGGGATTCGTCTTCACCTCTTCGCGGATACCCTCGAACTGTCCGCGGCGAACGTTCTCCAGATTCTGGCGCTCTGGCGTTTGCGCGGCGGCTTCATACAGATATACCGGCACCTGGTAGCGTTTCCAGATGTCTTCCCCTACCCGTCTTGCGATTGCCACGCAATCTTCCAGCGTCACTCCCTCAATTGGGATGAAGGGCACCACGTCGGCAGCGCCCAGCCGGGGATGCGCTCCTGTGTGCCTGGTGAGATCGATGATTTCGGCTGCCTTGCCAACACCCCGAACGGCCGCCTCGGCTACGTTGACCGGGTCGCCGGCGAGTGTGACGACACAACGGTTATGGTCGGCGTCCATCTCGCGGTCCAGCACGTAGACGCCGTCCATCTTCATAGCCGCGATTATGGTGTCAACCTTTGCTTTATCGCGGCCCTCGGAAAAGTTGGGAACACATTCTACGAGTGCGGGCATAAAGACCCAGAATAAAGAAGCGGCTTGCAAGTAGCAATCAGCACCTGGGGTTCCAGATTGCTCGTTGGCTCCGCCGCCCGAGGATTAACAGGTAATTGCTGGCCGCTAACGCTTGTGCCACGTGTAGCCCAGGGTCAATTGCAGTACCACCGGGCACTCCGGGATTTTGCGCGCCCAGATAGGCATTCGATAGGTGGGAAATGCGAACGGCCGTGTCCAAGGATTGCCCCTGGCGAACCAGCACGTGTGTTCCCAGGTCCACCGCGGCCGTGAAGTTGAACTGCTCAGTGTTTCCGGGAGGAAAATTCTCTGGGCTGAACAGCATTCCGAAGCTGGCTCCGGCGAAAGGAATGATGTGATGACCGTGGTCGCGGGTAAAATTCCAGCGGAGCGTCGGCGCCTCAAAACCTCCGGCATAGTGGGTACCCAGGACAAAGAAGAGCTCCATGGGAATGACGCTCAAATCGACTTCAAGAGTTCCGCGAAGCCAGCCGTTTCCATGCTCGTGAGTGAGAACTGGTCCGGCACGCAGCGATAAAGCTACATTACTCGTATGACCCGAGGTCGCATAAGTGGTCGAGGCAACCTGGACGACGCTGGCACCGCCCGCGACTTGCACTCCGTAGTTCCACCCCGGAGAACGGAAGGTATCCGCCGACGAACTTTCCAGCTCTTGCGCTGCCGCCAGCGTGCAGAGCACGACACATACGCACGCCGGGCCAACGACCGGTTTCATGCCCCTTGGCTACCGCATTCAGCTGGCAAGTGTCGGCTCCTGAACTGTTTCGAATGGCAGCTTGATACAGCTGAGATGCAAGTAGCCGTTGAAAACCACCCGCCGTCAGTCAGTGCCAAGTGTATCCGACCGTAAACTGCACGGCGCCGTTGATCCCGGGATTCTTGTTGCCAATTGATGCATTTGAGAGGTGATAAACCTTCGCCACGAAGTTGATAGACCCAGTCTGGTGACGGAACCATTGCAAGCCCAACTCCGGGCCGCTGGTGAAGTTTACCGTGGAAGTATCGCCGGGAGGCAGATTGCTGGTGCTGAACACGATGCCTCCTACCGCCGCGATGTAAGGCGCAACCTTGCAACCGTTAGTGAAGTTCCACTTGGCAATGAACGGATCGATGGCAGCAGCGTACTGCGCGTTACCACCGACCCAGAACTCATTGATGGGAACTACGTCAACTGCCATCTCAAAAGAACCACGCAGGGGGTTCTGCCCCAGTTCGTGAGTCAGCACACGCCCGAGGCGCGCGCCAATCAGGAATGTTTGCGCACTTGGCGTATTGGCGAACGACTGGCTGCCACCGACGAAAACCCCCATGTTCCATCCAGGATGTCGCAGGACGTCGACCGGGCTGTCCGTAGGAAGCTGTGCGAGGAGACGAACGGAAGACAAGCAGCAGGTGACCATCAAGATGCTGATCGATCTTTTTCTCATTGTGATGGGCGACAGTCGCAACGTAACAGGTCGGGCGCAGCCCGGCAAATAGGAATTGCCCGCGCACAGCGCCGCCCAGTCCGGACTGAACCAATTCCCGCACCTTGATGCTTTGTTCCGTGGTGGGAAGTGACCAAAGGCCACTCAGCAATTGGTAGTAACTCTTTTGTTATCAGTGGCCTTGATGCAGGGAAGAATTCAGGAACTTAGTTGAAAACCATTGCGCACCGCGCTCATCGTGGCTAGCACGAAGGTGTTTAGTTTCAATGAACTGAATGAAACTGAGAGTGGCCACGGTCCTGCAAGAAACTCAACTCGGCAGTGTGTGGGGCGAGATTCCCTCTCGACTTCCACTACTCCGTTCCGTAACAACAACTGTTTATGTGGAGGAAACATGCGCAATCGCAGCGCCCTAGGCGCTCTCGCGTTAGTAACGGTGTTTCTTTTCCTGCTCGCCGTGCCCGGATGGGCTGGCGAAGTCCAGGTGTACAGCCAATCGTCGAACAACAACGGGGGTAACACATCCCAAAGTGACGCCACGCAGGGCAACTTCGCCACCTCGTACGACAATTTCACACTGACGAGTGCCACCGGTATCAACCAAGTGACGTGGGTTGGATCCTACAACAACACCCAAGGAAGCATCAGCGGCTTCACCGTCGACTTCTGGAGCAATTCCGGAAATGCCCCCGGCAGCCTCCTGGCTACCTACTCGATATCAGGCACGGCAAACGAAAGCTCGCTCGGCACTGACAACCTCGGGAATCCGCTTTTCAGCTACAGTGCCACGCTGAGCTCGGCATTCTCGGCCGGAGCTGGCACGGAGTACTGGCTCTCGGTTGTTCCCAATCTGAATCTTCCGTCGATCTGGTATTGGGAATCTTCATCGCAGGGTGATGCCAATTCCTACCAGTGCTTCTTCGGCAACTGCGGCAACCAGCCAGTGGAGCTGGCCTTCGCCCTGTACAAATCGCAGCAGACCACGGTACCTGAACCAGGCAGCCTGTTGCTGCTGGGTACAGCCTTTTTGGGAGTCGCCGGCTCGCTGCGCCGCAAGCTCTTGGGGTAGAGCAGTAACTTGCAACGCGGTTTGAGCATGAGATCCGCTCACGTGTTGGCTTGGGAAGGTACCAATCGAACAGACCTCCCGCCAGCCGATCATGAAGTCCTGTGGAGGAGAAGATATGAAGGTGTTTCGAGCATTTGGAATAGCCCTGACCATCCTGGGGCTGCTGGCCTTTGCCAGCGCCCAAAACGCCGCCAAAAGCCGCCCCCAAGGAACCTGGACGGCTCTAACCAATCAACCGGGCGTTAACCTCGGACCCATGCTTCAGCTCCGGGACGGCAGAATCCTGGTGCATGAAGAACAGCAAGGTGATCCCACCGCCTGGCACATTCTCACTGCGGATGCTAAAGGCAGCTACGTCAATGGCACCTGGAGCGATGGCGGGCACCTGCCCTCTAACTACGGTCCGTTCTATTTCGGCTCGCAGGTTCTGCTGAATGGAAAGCAGGTCGTCATCGAAGGTGGCGAATATAACTTGGGCACGGCCATATGGACCACCATGGGTGCCATCGGAACCGTTACTCCCTTCAGCGGCCCCCTGAGCTGGGTGGCAAATGCGCCTCCAAGTGGGTGGAGCACCGTTGGTGACGCTCAGAGCCTAATTCTTGCCGACGGTAGGTACATGCAGGCTAACTGCTGCACAACGCAGTCTGCCTTCTTCAACGGTCCGAATTCCTGGATTGCAAACGGCAACATTGCCGGGGTGGACAACGACGAGCAAGGCTACACCCTGTTGTACAGCGGAAAGGTCCTGATGGTGGAAGCCTGGACCACCTCCTGCTTCGGCAACAATGGGTCGGAGCTTTTTGATCCGAAGACCAACACATGGGCCTGCGCAGCTGCCACTCCTTCGCAACTGTGGGACAACTCTGGCCACGAGCTTGGGCCGAATGTCCTCATGTACAACAACAAGACTTTTCAGGTTGGTGCGACCAATAACACTGCGGTCTACGATCCAGTGGCCAATAGCTGGACCGCCGGCCCAACCCCGCTCAACCAGCTAACAGGCTATGACGCTCCGGCTTCTTTGGAACCAAACGGCAAGGTGTTGGAGATGCTTGGCCCTGGCGCGTTTCAAGCGGGCTGTCAGTTCATGGAGTACGATCCTGTCGCCAAGACCCTGACAAATACCGCCAATCCTGCAGGCTGCCCGGCTGACCCCACCTTTGTCGGGCACCTGTTCATACTGCCGACAGGACAGATCATGTTCACCGACTTTAGCGGGCTGGCGGAAGTGTACACACCGGTCTCGGGTACGGTTTCCGGCGTCGCGGCGACCATCGTTCTTCCCAATAACAACCTGAAGAGCGGCTCAAAGAACAATATTCTCTATGGCTATCAGCTCAACGGTCTGTCGCAGGGCAGCGCCTATGGCGACGACTATCAACCAGATACTGACTTCCCGCTGGTTCGCCTCACGAGCGTAACCACGGGCAACGTGTACTACGCTTTCACCCACGATGACAGCACTCACTCGATCGCACCTATGACGTTAGGGTCGACCAAGTTCGATCTGCCAACGATGCCTGCGGGAAATTACGACCTTGTGTCGGTGGCGAACGGCATTCCCTCGGACTCGGTTCGGGTGTCTGTACATTAGACTGCCCGAACGTAATGATTTGCCAGGGCGGCATTAACCGGTGGCGCCGTCGTTTTGCGCCACCAGGGTGATTTACTGTCTACAAGAGTCGCGACTTGGTTGTTGCTACTCGTTGCAACTGCCCTGCAACAAATTATCGCTATATCGGTTGACACTTCGCCCAGCGCAACTCATACTTGTCGCACTCTCGGATGTTCTTGTCGCTGACGATGCCCCCCGCTGTGTCCACTCGGCAATTTTGGTTTGTTAAGGTGAGGACTATTTCAATGACTACATGCAGCACGGGCCTAATATCGATCGCCTTGGGATTGGCACTTAGCTTGGTCTGCCCTGCAGCTGATCGTTCCAGCCCAGAGGCTAATGCCGTCACGCCGGCTCCGGTTTATGTTGCGGTGAATGAAGACCTGGGTTTTCCCGCATCGAACGCCATTGCCTTCTATCAAGCCTCGGGAACACAGCTTACCTTCCAAAACAGCGTTTCTACCGGTGGTCATGGTATCCAGGGGGGGTTTTTTGGTTCCGCGTTTGTAAGCTCCGTTCCAAGTATCACCGCTCCCTGTATTTATGTTTCCGACGCAGGTAGCAATGACGTCGCTTCTATCGCGCTACCGAGCCAACAGTTAGTGGGTACTTTTTCGGGATCGCAAAGCGATAATGGTAGCTCGAATGGAATTGGGTTGGCGGTAAACTCAAACTATCTTTACGCAAGCTTCTCATCTTCTCAGACGATAGGAACATTTTCGCTTCGGGAAGGTTGTGGCTTGACTTTCCTGGGTGATGTCCCTGTGGTAGGACTGCAAGGTGGCTCTGTGACCGGCATGGCAGTGAACGCCAATATTCTGGTCGTGGCCTATGGTGACGGTTCTATCCAGTCATTTAACGTCTCCGCTGGATTACCGGTATCGAATAACGATCTTCAGAACTCCACCGCTTTCACCGTCAACGGTCTCTCTGGGGCCGGAACCGATCTGCCAACTGGCGTCGACATTACCCGGAACGGGCACTACGCTATCTTTGGTGACGTCGCTCCTTTTGTCACCCTTGAGGTCTCCGACATCTCGTCCGGCAAGTTGACTAAGACGGTGGTTCACCAGTATGGGAAGCCAACCGGAGTGGACGCCGGCACAGTCCGGCTCAGTCCCGATCAGAGCCTCCTGTACGTCACCAACAACGAAAGCGGTACAGTCATGGCTTTCTTCTTTTATCCCAGTACCGGAGGCCTGATAAAAGGTTGTACCTCTGCGCCGCTTCAAGGGTTCAATGGACGGCCGTGGTACGGCTCGGTCGTCACCAGGGACACCACCGGAACGGGTAACGTCCTCTACGTTGCCGAATTCGGGCGAGATCAGTCTGAGATCAACCACGGACCGTCTTCGGCGATAGGCATTCTGACTATCAATTCCAAAGGAGGGTCCTGCACGCTAACGGAGTCGAGCAACTCTCCGGTCTTGCTAAGTTTTCCTGGAGCGTTAACGCTCGGTGCCTATCCGCCGCGCCCGTTCTAGTCCTTGGACGTTTCTTAGCGTTGGCGTGAAAAATCGCATGCCGAGTCGAATTGTAGAAGGGGAGTAATTATGTGTCGCAACGTTGGGCTGATCATCGCAGTTCTGGTTTTTGCACTTTCGTCGGGGGTTAGAGCGCAAACCTGCCCACCCAGGCCTGCACCTGGAACATCGATTACAAATCCCCTTGACCTTTACAGTCAAAATGGCCAGCTCACGCTGAACCTTTCCTTGAAGAGTGAGACAGGCGACACTGGCTTCACACAT
>Ga0182037_10002110_pt1 | contig 10519 bp, 10 predicted proteins | sample sta12Cox44000082_FD_125974 | JGI IMG/M metagenome (GOLD analysis project Ga0182037, IMG submission 125974) | Lab enrichment of tropical soil microbial communities from Luquillo Experimental Forest, Puerto Rico - statoxic.12C.oxic.44.000.082 | ecosystem: Environmental > Terrestrial > Soil >... | reverse complement strand
CGCTGGCCCTCGTGCTCAAACCCATCTTGGTGGACGAGGACAGTGTGCGTGTGTCCGCGCCACTGACGCACCAGTGTCGTGCCGGCCTTGAGCACGAGAACGGGATCGACGGCCATCGTGCCTTTGTCTGACGTTGCGGCCAGGCTCTGTAGGCGCCGCCGCAGCGCCCGGCTCACACCGCCATAGCTTTGCTCTTGCAGCTGATGGGCGAGAGCTCGGATCAGCAGATCGCGACTGAGCCCGAGAGGCGGTCCAGTGTGATGCAAGTGACGCCACGCAACCCGTAGATCTGGCGTCGACCGATTGGCCAGACCGGCAATTTGGCGCTCGACCGCGGTGATGTCAGGACGGCGTGGCCGATCGTGCCGATTGCCGTTCCGGTGGCGAGCCGGCGACGGCTCGTCAGCGCGCGGGCGAGCCAAAGCGCCGTCGATCGCCGGTTTCATACGCTTGCCGGTCCGGCGACGCGGTAGACGCGGCCGCGTTCCTCTTTGACAGAGGCAAGCGTGAGCCCAAGCCTCTTCTTCAGGGTGCCCGAGAAGACGCCGCGAACCGTATGGCGCTGCCACCCCGTGGCACTCGCCACCTCATCCACGGTTGCACCCTCGGGTCGCCGCAGCATTGCAATCACCTCGTCCTGCTTTGACGGCCGCTTTGCGTCGGGCTGCAATTCCGGGTCCGGCAAGTTCTCGATTGCCGGCCACAGCCGATCGATCAGCGCCTTGCGGTCGCCGACCGTCCGCCGCTTTTCGACACCGGGCAGAGCATTCCACAGTGCCAGCAGCCGCTTGCCGCTGAGCGGGGCGGCGTGCAACTCTTCATTCGAAGCGACGGCGACCTCGCCCTCATTAAGTGCTGCCGGCGCCTCGCGCGACAGCGTGATTCCGTCATTGCCGATGATATAGATGCGCATGGGTGGGTTCTCCTAATTGACCCGGCAGAGGTCTGCCGCCGGTGACCCACACTGACGCTCTCTTCGCGAACCAAAGCCAGTCTATTCTGCATAATCTCGTCGCATTGTTGGGTCAGAGCTTAGCCTCGAATTGCTCGGACCCAGAACGCAGTGATCCGCAATACGGGTGGGTTCGCTAAATGATGAAACCCGGTCCTGATGTCCGCTATCTGGGGCAATTCGGAGAACATATACTCACCCGGGGTTTTACCGCCCGTGACCCAAACCGGCCCCTCGCCAAGCTAAGGCCGAATGGCCCGATGGTTCTGTCGATTGGGCTGGAAGGGCGCGGTCCCGGATCATTCGACCTTTTCCAAGAACCGCCACGGCCGCTTCCGCGAAAGCGCTCTGTTCCGCCGCCTATTCGAAGAGGTAGTGGCGCGCTGCATGCGGGCAGGACTGGTTGGCGGCGAGGGCTTTCCCATCGACGCCAGTGTGATCGAGGCAGATGCCAGCTGTGGCCGCAAGGTCGACGGCACGCTCATGACCTGGCCGGAAACGGAGAAGCTCACGCGTCCAGTGCGGGAGTACCTCGCGGCGCTTGATCAGGCGGCGGCCGAGGCGGCAAAGACCGAGGATGCCGATAACGACATGCCGTCCGGCAATCCGCCCGCCCCGCCAAAAGTCACATCGCTGACCGACCGGACCGCGGCGTGGACCAACAAAGGGCAGCGGAAGGTCGGATTTGCCTATGGCGCCAATTACCTGATTCATCTGCAGCAGGCGATTATCGTTGACGCTTGTGGAACGCGTCCCAGGGGTGATTTGGAGGAGCAAGCTCTTCTGCAAGCCAGGCGAAGGCGAACTGCATCGTTCGCGCGATGCGAGCCTCGGCCGCGATGACGCGCTGGTGGAGCTGTTGCTGCTGGCCGAATGCGACGCTCTGATCCGCTATCCTCCCGGCAGCTTCTTCTCGTTTTATGCAGCAGTGATGAAACCGCCGCGCGTGCCACCGCCTGACACCGTTTATGATCTGCAGCGTCCGTGCGACCCCGGTGACATGTTTGCGCCGGCCCTTCTACTTTGACCACAATTAAGTACTCGACAGCGCCGCCCTCGCTGCCAATGCGGACGCTGGCTGGCGACGAAGCGACGCCGGTGATTAAAAAGGGCAGGCTAGTTTGGCGAAGCTGGGAACGATGTCCGGTTGTCACCCGCGGCGGGGGTGGTATCTTCTATGAGGTCGTCGAAGGCGTCGCACGCAAGCATGACGAGGTTTTCGCGGTGGGTGTGTTTTTCGCGACCCGATGATGGGAGCGCGGCGGTGGTGAAGCTGGTCTCGGCAGCTCTTATCGTACGAAACGAGGAAAACTACCTCGGTGCCTGTCTGCGGTCGATTGCCGAGCTCGTCGATGAAATCGTCGTCGTTGATACCGGGTCCCGCGATCGGAGCCGCGAGATCGCAGCGGCTCACCGCGCCCGCGTCGTCGATTACGAGTGGCATGACGATTTCGCCGCGGCCCGCAACTATGCGATCGACCACGCCGCGGGCGACTGGATCCTCTACATCGACGCCGACGAACGGGCCCGCGCGTATGACCGCCGGATCCTCGAACGCGAACTCGGCGATCCGGATCTGTGTGCCTGCACGGTCCGTTTCTATCCGCGTACCGGGTGCACGGCTTACCCGGAGCATCGCTTGTTCCGACGCGATCCGCGCATCCGTTTCCGGAGCGCAATTCACGAGACAATCATGCCGGATTTGAACCGGATCGTCGCCGTAGGCGGAGGACGCATCGGGTCCTCCGGGCTCACCATCGATCATCTTGGCTACGATGGGGATCAATCCCATAAGGCCGAGAGGAATCTGCGGCTTCTGCGCAAGCAGGTGCAGGTCGACCCCGACCGGATTTATCTGTGGTGGCACCTGGGTTCGGTCTATCGCGACCTGGGCCGCCTGACCGAGGCGGAAGCCTCTTGGTTGCAAGGGGCAGAGATTGCACGGCACAGTTCAGGCCGCGGTCCGGAAATTGCGCTGTGCTTGATCGAGCTGGCCAAGCTTCGCCTGCTCAAAGGCGAGGAGGCGTTGGCGCTCGTTCATGAGGCGAAGAAGTTGCAGCCGGACAACCTGTTCTTGCGCTGGATCGAGGCGCGAGAGTTCCTGGCTGCCGAGAAATACGCCGAGGCGCTGCCGATCTTCGAAGCGCTGGCAACTGTCGACCCGGACACACTGTTGGCCGAGCTATCCTACGACCGGCGCATTCTTGGGGCCTGGGCTTTCGCCGAAATGGGCCTCTGCGCGTTCAGAATGGGCCGCTATTCGGAAAGCGAGAGCTGGTACCGTTGCGCCGAAACGTTGGAGCCCGACTGCCTAGAATTCCGCATCAAGCGTCAGCTTGCAGGGAAGCGGGCCGCCGACGGTTCTAGCCCCGGTGGCCGATGAGCAGGGAGCGTGTCTAGGATATCGAGGTCTCAGGTGTCCATTTCGCAGGAGGAACTGAAAGCCCAATTAACGGACGCGGCGTCCGCCGATCAGCCGTTTCCCGAGGATCGGTTCGCCGGACGCGGCATCGTCATCTGCGCCGGCGGCGCCCGGCTCTTCACCTGCGCATGGGTTGCGATCGCGCTGCTTCGCAGGCATCTCGCTTGCACATTGCCGATCGAGGTCTGGCATCTCGGTCCATGCGAAATGGGCCCACCGATGCGTGCTCTCCTCGAAGAACTGGATGCCCAGCCGATCGATGCGTTCGAGGTCGCCAAGCGCCATCAGGTGGAGCGGCTCGGCGGCTGGGAGCTCAAACCCTACGCGGTGATGCACTCGCGCTTTCGCGAGGTGCTGCTGCTCGACGCCGATAACGTGCCCATCAGAGACCCGGGTTTTCTGTTCGATCGGCCGGAATTCCGTGATACCGGCACTCTGTTCTGGCCGGACATCGTGCGGCTGTCGCCGGATAACGAGATTTGGGCGGTCAGCGGCTTGAACTATCGCGATACGCCAACGGTCGAATCGGGGCAGATGGTTCTCGATAAATCCCGGTGCTGGCGGGCACTGTCCTTGTCGCACTGGATCAATCAGCACTCCGATGTCTTCTACCAATTTCTTCATGGCGATAAGGACACCTTCTTGATCGCCTGGCTGATGCTGGCGCAGCCCTATCACCTGATCAGACATCGGCCCAAGCTGCTGGAAGCAACCCTATGCCAGCGCGATCCGGATGGCGCCGTGCTCTTTCAGCACCGGAACGGCGCCAAATGGATTCTCGACGGCAACAATCCGCGGATCGACGGCTTCCGTCTGGAAGGGGAGTGCCGGGCTCTCTTGGCCGAGCTCGCTATCCTGTGGGACGGGAGGGTATTTGATCCGCCGCCGCGCTCCGACGAAGCTCGGCGGCTGGAAGCAGATCTTTCAGGCAGCCGGGAGTTTCGCTTCGTCCGGGTCTCCTCCAATGAAAGGCGGATCGAATTGCTGCCAGACCACCGCATCCGCCCGGCGGGCCGGCACGAACACTATTGGCATGTGGCCGACGGTCCGCACGGGCTCGAGCTGCGCATCGAAGGGTACGGTTTGCGCGGCTGCGCCCTGCGGCCGTCCGAGGACGCGACCTGGCGCGGCCGGTCGCTCCAGTCTCCCGGCATGCCGATCGAGCTCGTTCCTGCCGGCGCACGGGGTCCGGTCGAGCGGCGTCGTCACGGCCCGGACCGCGAAGCCCTAATGTCGCTGCTCGACCGGATACTCGATATTGGCGCCTCGCTGCCGTGGGATCGCGACGTGGCGCGCGATCTGGCCGGCACACTGCGCACCCTGGCCGCCCTCGATCCGGCGGTGATCGAACGCCTAAAGGACGAGAACGGGCGTTCGATGGCGGGATCGGCCCGGGCGCAAGTGGTCCAGGCGGCGCTCGCCGGACTCGTCGATCCCGCCCGACGCCCTGACGGCGGCGGGATCGGGCCAGGACATGACTGGTCGAGCGCGCCGTTTCAACTGGGACGCGGCTACGAGCGCTGACCCCTGGGCGCCGGGAGCCGCAAAGACAACAGAAGCGCTCACCATGGCATCCGATCGGCAAACTATCCTTATCCTCAGCCCCGTCAAGAACGCGACTGGCTTTCTCGACACCTATTTCGCCGGTCTCGACAAGCTGACCTATCCGGCGTCGTCAATTTCGCTCGGCTTTCTCGAAAGCGATAGCGATGACGGGACATTCGAACGGATCCAGGAGCGGCTCGGCCATCTGCGCCGCCGCTATGCCAGTGCCGAGATCTGGCAGAAAAACTTCAATTTCCGCATTCCCGACGGTTTTGCTCGTTGGACCCACGCCTTCCAGATCCCCCGTCGAAAGATCCTCGCCAGGGCGAGAAATCATCTGCTGTTTCGAGCGCTCACGGAGGAGGATTGGGTGCTGTGGCTCGATGTCGATGTAATCGATTATCCACGGGATTTGATCGAGCGCCTCATCGCCACCGGGCGAGACATCGTACATCCCCATTGTGTCGCGCGCTTTGGCGGCCCGAGCTTCGATCGCAACGCCTGGCGGAATCACGGGCGAGTTCATCTCGACGATTTGCGCGGCGGGCCTGATCTCGTGCGGCTCGACGCGGTCGGCGGCACGGTGCTGCTCGTCCGCGCCGATGTCCACCGCGATGGGCTCGTCTTCCCTTGCTTTCCTTACGGCGCGGCGAATCCGGCGGTACGGCGCCCAGGTCCTTTGCGAATCAACGGCGAACTCGAGACAGAGGGGTTCGGCATCATGGCGATGGACATGGGGTACCAGTGTTGGGGCATGCCCAACCTCGAAGTACTTCATGCACCTGCTTGATCGTGGGCTATGCTGCTGGGGCCAGGACTGATCCTTTGAGCTACGTAGAACATATCCGGCTGCTGAGCTGCGAATTCGAAATCCGGACGAATTCGCAGGAGTTGATAGACCGACTCTCCTACATCACGCAGCGCGCGGAGCAGGACGTGTCGGTTGCCCACCGCTGCGCGGTGACCATCACTTGGACCGGGGACGAATTCAGCATCAGCGGCGACGGCATGGAGGACGATTTCGAGTTTAGCGTAACGAGCGCTCTCGAAACGCTTTACGAACGTCTGCACGGCCGCGCCATCGCCGCGCTGCCCGACCACATCCGCATCAACGCCGCCAGCGGCATTCATGCCGGGCGCAGCTTCCTGATCATCGGGCCCGCGCGCGCCGGCAAGACGACCCTGGCGCTCGGCCTAATGCTGGAGGGTCTCGACATCACCGGGGACGAGCTGGCGCTGCTGCGCGACGGAAAAGCGGTCGCATTCCCGCGGAAATTCTACGTCCGTGAGGACAGCATCCGCCACGTGCCGAAACTGAGAATCATGGAGAGGTTTGCCGCCTGCGTCGCCAATCCGCAAGAGGGCCGCCTTGTGGCGCTCGATCCGCTGGAGTTCGGAAAGCCATGGCGGATCGCGCCCGCTTCAGTCTCGACGATGCTGTACATCGAGCCCAATCACGGCGCCGGAACCACGCTGCGGCGCAGCGGCAAGGTAGAGATGACCCGACACATGCTGCTGCACTGCGCACCGCCCATTTCACGGCGCCGGGATTGGCTCGGCGATCTATGCGCCACTGTCGACCAGGCCAACACCTATGTCATCGAACTCGGCGATATCGCTTCGGCCGTGGCAGCGACCATCGGGGTGTTCGGTTAGCTACCGGATCGACTCAAGAGAACGGGCCACTGGAGAGAACCTATGCGGTCGCCTGCTTTCTGGGACTATTTCGACCAGGTCGCCCGCCCGAAACTAGCCCGGCGCGCCGTCGGCTTCAGCAAGATCTTCACCTATTTGGATCGGCTCGACCGACCCGTATTCGTCGTCGAGACCGGTTGCGTGCGGGAGAAGCATGCGTGGGAGGGGGACGGTCAGAGCACGATCCTTTTTGACAAATACGCAGAATTTCATCCCGGCTCGCTCGTCTTTTCCGTCGATCTCGACCCGGCGGCAACCGCACTTTGCCGATCGCTGGTCAGGCCGGAGGTGCAAATTCATACCGGCGATAGTGTCGCGTTCCTCAAGTCTCTGACCGACCACCCGCCTCCCGAGCTCAGATATATTGACTTGCTGTATTTGGATTCATACGATGTCGATCTACATTACCCACTGCCGGGTGCAATACATTCCCTGAAAGAGCTGCTCGCCATCGTGCCATTGCTGTCATCAGAGACGCTTGTCGCCGTCGATGATTCGCCGCTGTCTGTCCGTGGGATAGCCGACACAATTGGCGTGATAAAGGCGATCGAACCCCCTCGAACCGGCGGCAAAGGCCGGCTGATCGGCGACTATGCCAGCCAAATCGGCGCCGAACTCTATTTCGCCGGCTACCAGTGCGGCTGGCTCGGCTTCGGTCGGCCCCCCGCAATTTCTTTGGCGCTGCCCGGTGAGCGGCGATCGGATGTCACCGCGGCCGGGCCGCGAGCAGCCGTGCGCCCGCGCATGAAGATGCCGGAACTGGCTTTGCGGGTGACCGGCGCTCTGTCACGCGCGGATCGCTCGCGGCTCGCGCTCCAGCTGCTCGACGCCGAGGCCGAGGAGATCACATTCCGCCGCAACGGGACCCGGTGGACGGCTTTCCCCTGGGACCTCCTCTCGAGAGAGCTCTTTGTCGAGGGCGGCTTCCAGGAGGCCGAGGTTCGGGCAGTCGTGGCCTGGTTGACCCGCCATCGTCGCTTCGCTGCGCCCCACGATGTCATCGTCGATGTCGGCGCCAATATCGGCACCACGACCATACCGTTCGCGCAGCGCACCGGCTGCCGGGTCATCGCCATCGAGCCGGTGCCCGAGATTTTTGCCGTTCTGTGCCGCAACGTCGCCGACAATGGCCTGGCGCCGCGGGTCACCTGCGTCCAGGCCGCGATCAGCATAGCCGGCGGCGACCGCGTCCGGATGATCTTGCCGGAAGGAAACAGTGGTGGCGGCGAGGTTATTCGTCCGGACCGGGAGCCGAGCTTTGCCGGGACGGACTCGGTCCGCGGTGTGGTGGACGTGCCGGCGATGGCACTGGGCGACCTCCTCGACGCGCACGGGGTCGCGCCCGAGTGTGTCGCGTTCGTCTGGAGCGACACTCAGGGATGCGAGGCCGAGGTGATCGAATCCGGCCGCCCCCTGTGGGCAACGGGTGTCCCGTTGTTCGCCGAGTTTGACCCGACAACCTGGGGCGGTCCAAGCGACGCCGAGGCGCTCCTCGCCGCTGCGACCGCGCGCTTCGCCGGGTTCATCCCCGCCGAGACCTTGATCGCAGAGGTCGCCGTCACGCCCCAGCCGATCGCCCGCTTGGCGGGTTTCAGCCGCACGATCGGCCCCGAGGGCACCGACGTCTTGTTGCTGCCGCAAACATTCGAGTTCTGACCGAATGCCGGTCATACGAGGCGCACTTGCGATGGCCGTGCCCGCGTCCGCGCCGCCGGTCGTCCTGTTCTATGACCGCCCCTTTCCTGGCTTTGGAGACCGAGCGGGGTCGACTGCGGCGGGGCATCGCGCTCCCGCTGAAAAACCCCGGGCCAGCAATGGGTGGCATGGTCACTGGAGAGGAGGTGGAATCACCCCGAACTCGCCGACCCGGCGTTCATGTGCCGGTTCGAGATCACGATGACCTACCGGCGCGACGCCACGGTGTGGTGGCCCTATTTCGGGTCGGACACCGAAGCGGCCCTCCTGACGGCGCCTCGCCAGAAGACGGAATCCTCGCCGATGGTTTATTTCCGGTCGAGCCCCGTCGACCGCTGTGGTCGCACCGCATATGCCGCCGCGTTGGTGCGACGCGTCAAAGTGGACTCTTACGGGAGCGTGCTGCACAACCGTGATCTGCCGGGGCCCGGCGAGGGCCGGGGGACGATGATGTCGGTGACGGCGCGCTACAAGTTCGCGCTGGTGCTGGAGGACTCCCTCGCCGAGGATTTTGTCACGGAGAAGTTCTTTCGCGCGTTGGTCAGCGGGTCGGTGCCGGTTTACCGGGGCGCCCCGAACGTCCCAGCGTTCGCGCCGGCCGAGCGCTGTTTTATCAACGCCTCCGTCTTCGCCGGACCCGTCGAGTTGGCGGCATACCTCAATTGGCTGAACGAGCATGACGAGGCCTACCGGGAGTATCTGGCCTGGAAGCACACGGGCCTTAGCCCGAGATTCCGGACGCTTGTCGCATTCTTGCAGGGGGCGCCGTTCTGTCGGCGCTGCGCGCAGCTGCGGCGCGGCGCGCTGCAGCGTGACCATCTCTAGCGCGGCGCCCGGGATCGCAATGCGGATGGCTTCGTATTCAAACAATCGGCGAGGCAGCGTCCTCTACGTCACGCCGATCATGCCGCAACGCTTCGGCAATGGCCTGGCGATGCGCGCGGCTGCGGTGCTCGAGGCGCTGGCACGCCGTTTCGATGTCCATCTCTTTGTCGTGCCCGTGGCCGGGGACCTCGGTCCGCCTTCCTATTTCGTCCGCAGCAGCACGGCGCGGATCGGCGGATTGGAATTGGCGAAGAACCTCGATCCCCTGTATGCGCTGATCGCCCGCGTCTTGGACCCCGAGGCGCGCACGCGTGCCGAACTGGCCTACCCGAAACCCTACCTCAGCCGCTTCTGTACCGGCGATAGTGCAAGCTCTCTGCTCGAATGGAGCAACGAGTTTCCGGTCAAGGCCGTCCACCTAATGCGCCTTTATCTGGCGCCCCTGGCGCTGCCGTTCCTGCGCCAACCGGCGGAAGATCAGCCGTTTTGCGTGCTCGACCTCGACGATGACGACGCTCGAACCTGCCGACGCCTGATGCGTCTCTATCGTGATCTGGGCCATGGCCGAGCGGCGGCCATCGCCGCCGCGGAGGCGGAGAAATATCAGACGCTTGCCGATCGCCATCTTCGCGCTTTCGATCGCGTGATCGTCTGCTCCGAAACCGATGCTGGCCGTCTTGCGGCGCGCTTCCCCGGTGCGCACCTCGCGGTGGTGCCCAATGGCTATCGCCTGCCCGCCCTCGGTGGCCGGCGCCGCCCTTCGGAGCTCGGGCCGCTGCGGCTGCTCTTTGTCGGCACGTTCGGGTATTTCCCCAACGTCGATGCCGCGCTGTTCCTGTGTCGAGAGGTGTTGCCGGCATTACGCCGGTTGGCCGATCGAGAGATCCGCATCGACCTGGTGGGGGCCGGCGGTACGACAGACCTGGCGAACTTTGCCGGGCACTCGGAGGTGAGGCTTCATGGCTTCGTCCAAGACCTGGCGCCGCTTTACGCGGCGGCCGATGTCGCGGTTGTTCCCGTGCGCGCCGGCGGTGGTACGCGGATCAAGGTTCTGGAGGCCTTTGCCCATGGCGTGCCGGTAGTGACGACAAGCCTTGGCGCCGAGGGCATCGATGCGGCCGATGGGGAACATTTGCTGTTTGCCGATGACGCCGAAGCTTTCGCGCGCGCTTGCCTCAGGGTAAAGCAGTGCCCGGAGCTCGCCGTCGCGCTCGCGAGCCGCGCTGCCGCTCTGCTCGCCGCCCGCCACAGCCCGGCGCTGGCCGACGCCGCAGTTGCCAGAGTGTACGGTCATCCGGTCGTTTGCTGAGCTCGAATAGGCGAATAGGCTACGATCCGAACTCACGGCGTTCCCGCGGGGAAGAGGATTTCATCATGGCGGAAGT
>Ga0182037_10002105_pt1 | contig 10535 bp, 11 predicted proteins | sample sta12Cox44000082_FD_125974 | JGI IMG/M metagenome (GOLD analysis project Ga0182037, IMG submission 125974) | Lab enrichment of tropical soil microbial communities from Luquillo Experimental Forest, Puerto Rico - statoxic.12C.oxic.44.000.082 | ecosystem: Environmental > Terrestrial > Soil >... | reverse complement strand
GGCACGGATTTGGACCGAACGCTTGCCGGTATCCTTGGAGTGGCTGACAGCGGCGTGACAAAAGGGGAGCGATTCGGCGATCCTCGCAGGCTGCGGCTTGCCGTTTCTCTCAGCGGAAGGAGCAAATAAAGAGACTCGAGGGGCTGGTCTGGGACGCTGTGTATGCCCTGCCAAAGGCAGCTCTTGAAGTGAAAGGCGCCAGATTTCGACGAGAGCCCGGGCGGTGAAAAGCTTCTTCACGCCTTCGCTGAGGATAGGCCCAAGAGTGCAGCCACAGAATTCCGTGCTTCACGAGCCCGGGAACTCGCGAAACACCGGGCTTCCGGAGCGAATCAAGAATCAGTCGTCGGCGTCCGTCTCGACCAATTGCGGCCTGTTGTGCTGGTAGGCCACGTAGGCCATTGACCATTCGATCGGCTCGCTGATGATGCGCTGCCACGCGAAAAGGTTGAGCGTGTCGGGCGGCTCTGGCGGCTTCTTGGGATCGAAGGGTTCTTCCTCGAATTCTTCGTCGTCAGATCTGACGGGCGGCATGATCCAGCCGGGCGGGAGCTCCCCGCCATTCTCGTAGGCGGTGAGCGCCACGTCACACCGTTCGACATAATTCCAGGGAACTCCTCGGAATGGATCCTCCCAGGTAATCCCAATGACGAGATAGTTGCCGAGATCGTGTTCCTGCCAAACAATCTCCAGTTCCATTCCAGGTTGGGGGCTCACCTTCGGCTCTTGAGGCGGTGTTGCTCGTGGGGTGTGAGAAGTGGTGCGTCGATTCGGATAGAACGGCCCGATTTTCTTCGTCCAACGCGATTCTATCCGCCGTCCATATCCAACAACTACTGCGAGAGATCTTCGAGCGCTTTTTGCGCTTGCGCCTGATCCGGCTGTATCTTCAGCAACTGCTCGAGCGCCTTCCTGGCCTCCGCTTTGTCGCCCTGCAGCGCATACACCTTCGCCAAGTCCAGGTACGACTGCTCGTAGTTGGGGGCCACCCGTATCGATTCCTGCAAGCTTCGCTTGGCCTCTTCCGGGCGCCCCGTCAGGAAATACAAAATGCCCAGACTATTCAGCGCCTCCGGAAAAGCCGGTCGCGCCGCCAGTGCCTTTTGCAAATATTCATACCCCCGCGCCAGGTCATTGCATTGCGCATACAGCATTCCCAGGCTGAAATTGGCCTCCGCATCGTCAGGATTTACACGCAGTGCACGCTCCAGAACGATTCGCGCATTCTCCCAATCCTCTTTTTGCCGATACGCACTCCCCAGGTTTCCCAATGCCACCACATGTTCCGGATTCAACTCCAGCGCCTTCAGGAAATACTCGATGGCCTCATCGGTATTTCCTTCACGTGCGGCTACAATCCCCAAATTGTTCCACGCATTTGGCATCATGCCCGGATAGTTGGCCTGGGATTGAACGGCTCGTTGAAGATACTCCCGCGCCTCTTTGTTTTTCTGCTGGTTCAGGTAAACGCTACCCAACCCGTACAGCGCATCCGCTCCGTCAGGATCTTGCTTTTCCGCTAACCGAAAATAAGCCTCGGCTTGTTCTAGATAACCATAATCATAAAACACTGATCCAAACGAAAGGTAGTTCCGGCCAAATTCGTAAGTTTCAGCCACGCCCGGGAAAGGAAGCCCCCGCGCCGCTCGCTCCTCCGGAGTTTTCGGGATCCGGCGCATGTCTTCCCGTATATGCTTCACTGGCACGGTTCCCTGATAGACCTTACATATGTCCCCCTGTGGATCGAGGAGAAAAGCGGTGGGAAGCCCCATATCCCGATGCCGGTCGAAAAGCCTCCCGTATAACAAGTTGTAAACCGCAACGGTATCCGCTGACGCGTTGATAATCGAGAACGGCCAGCGTGCAGCACTAGCAGGCTGGGTCTCACCGGCATTCGACAGCTCGTTCACGTTTACCACCAGCAGGTGTAGTTCTGTTTTCTTCCGCGCGTCATGTAAATGCTTCAATTCCATTAGTTGGCTCTGCCAACCAGGCATGTTTGCTGACCCGAAGTACAGCAGCAATGGCTTTCCTCGCAACCCTGCAAGCGTTTCCTCGTTGCCGGACGCCCTCCCCAGGGGAAAATTCGGCGCTGTAATCGGAACAAGTAGCCAGGTCTCCACCTGCACGGGAAATTGCTCGACGATGCGAGCTGGGGACGACGACTTCGCTGCATCTCGATCCGCCGGGGATACAAAGGCCTCTTTCCGCACGGCCGGCGAGCCTTCCTCCACCCAAATCCTGTGATTTGTCGGCAGATCCTCGAGACTCTGCAACAACCCGCTCGGCCAGCGGATGGTTGCGTTGATCTTGCCATTGGCGTGCCCGAGTCCGAAAAAGAGTTCCTTGCTGTGTTGTGCCAGGAAACCGGAGCCTGCCTGCACAAATCGTTGCTGTATGCCAGCCGCGGTTTCGATTGTTACCACCGCTCCGATCGCGTCGCGATTGCTTTTGATCCCTGTGAGCCGAAACGCAATCGCTGCCGGCAATTGCGGCGTCACATTTTTCAAGAATCGCACTTGCGGACCGCTGCGATTCTTCAGCACCATTTCTACGCGGCCATCGTGGTCAAAATCGGCTAGGGCAAAGGTCCGGCTGTCTTCCAGAAAATCCACTCCGGCGGCTCCGGAAACGTCCGAAAATGTCCCGTCGCCGTTATTTAAGTACAGCACATTGCGCTCATACCCGCTCCACGTCGAATCTGCTCGGATTAGCTCATTCACAGTATTCCATCCCTGCTCATAGGCCGTCCCGGGCTTTGCGCTGTCCGGCGAGTTAGCCACAACCTGCCGCCAGAAAAAGCTATTCAAATCCTCGCGCAAGGGGCCCGAAATCATTCCATTCGCGATATAGAGTTCCGGATGCCCGTCATGGTCCATATCCCATGCATCGCTTGACCACGCCCATCTCCCAATCAGCGTTCCCGAGCTCGATCCTACGTCTGCGAACTTGCCGTTCCCAAGATTCCGATACAGGCAATCGCCCATTGCATGGCGCCGAAACAGCCCGCGCACTTCTTCACTCGCATTTTTCTGGAAGTTTTCTTGGGCCGAAACGCGCAGGCCGGCAGCCGTCCACATGTCCGCAACGTACAAGTCCTGGCGGCCGTCCTTGTCGTAATCCAGCCAGCTGACGCTCATTCCTGCCCCAACGTCTTGCACACCCGCTTCTTCGGCGATATCCGTGAATGTCCCGTCGCCGTTATTGCGATACAGATTTTTGCGCCCAAAATCGTTGACCACGTACAAGTCCGGCCACCCATCTCCATTGGGATCGGCCCAACCGCAGCAGAAGCTGAAGCGCGTGTTATTCTGATTGAGCCCACTTTCGCCGGTAACGTCGTGGAAGTTGCCATCTCGACCGTTCTTCATCAGGAAATTCGGCGGGCCGTTCTCTGCCGCATAATACGGCATGGGATACCGGTATTGATCCGTCCCTTGGTAGTACACGTAGAGACAAAAATAGATATCCAGCCAACCATCACGGTCGTAGTCCGCGATAGCCGCCCCAGTGAATGTGCCTTGCGGAGGATTGGCAAACTCAAAAGCATTAGGCCGCCGGCGAAATTGGCCGTTTCCCATATTCAGAAGCAACAGAGGCCCGCTCGCGCGCACTACGATCAAATCCTGCCACCCGTCATTATCAATATCCGCAAATAGCGCGCAGGCCGTGTTGTCCAGAATCCCTACGCCCGACCTTTCGGTGATGTCCTCAAACGTGCCGTCTCCGCGATTTCTATACAAGCGGTTTGGCAATCCCGCTGGCTGGCAGATGTACAGGTCATCAAATCCGTCGCCGTCTATATCCCCCACCGCCACGCCATTGTGCCCATAAATGTCAATTCCACTGGCGCCATCCAGCAGTGTTCGCCAGTAATCCACGCCCAGCAAAAATTGCGTGGCGTAAGATTCGCAACCTGCAAATACCTCCTCCGCGCGATCCTCGAAAATGGGAAGGACTGACCTGCTGCGAGTTTCCTCGACATTGCGCCATTTTTGGAGTCGAAGCTCGCCACCCGCGGCGAGCTTCCAATCCAGGTCCAGGTTTCCAATCCAATGTTCCCGATAGAATCCGCTGCCTGTCCCCACAAATTCATAGTGCACCTGCGTGCGAACCCCAATTTCGTCGGTAGCCGCGGACATTTGCGGTGCGTCGGCTTCGATTTTGGTTATTTGAAACTCCGCTGTTAGCAGCTTTGAGAAAACTCGAACTGCCGAGCGCCATTCTGAAAGAAATGCCTCGCGCCCAAGCGCCTGGCCCTCTCTAAATTCTGCTACCCAAACCTGTAAGGGGCCGTTATTCATGCGTCGCGCCCTCAAACTACCCGCGGGAGACGTCGCCGCAAAGTTGTTGCTCATCACGCGCATCAGAGTTTCCGCGCTTTGTGTCGAAACTTGTAGCTCCTTGCTCCATGCCTGTAAAATCGCATCGATACGGTCGTGATAAACCTCAGAGGGAAAAGAGTCGTATTCCGCCGCTACTTTCTTGAACATGGCATCCAGGGCGCGCGAAGTTCGATACTTAGGGTGGACGTGGAACTCAGCGGGTGGCCAGGCTGGGGGGAGGTTTCCTAAAGCGAAAAAAGGCCAGGCAAACTTGGAAGGAACAAAGGCCAGTGTTACACCTTTGGTATACTGCAGAAATTCGCGTCGACTTAACCCGTCGAATCGCCGGTTCTTTCCAGGTCGAGTCAAACAAACTCCTCCTTGTTTTGCCGTTGAACCGTAAATCTAGCATCGGGGCCCCATTCGTCAAGGATTACCCTGATGCTCCTATACCTGCGGCACCCCGTTTTTCAGATCAAACGCCAGTCTAAATGTCGTTGTAGGGTTCCTATAATAAGAGTAGTTCAACAACGATTGTAAGAATACTAGGAGCGCCTAATCGAGAAGTCAATTCCTTTGGCGATTCGGTCCTAGAACGAAGTATTTTGAAACTCTCCTCGACCATGCTCCACATCGACACAGCAGTTGCGTTGGCGATGTTCGTCAACCAGGAAGGAAATGTCACCTGCGTACAAATGGTGTCAGGTCCCCCCTCAATCGGGGTTACGCTCGACTCAGTTAGGCGGTGGAAGTTTCGGTCAAACATTTCATATCTATATGGGTGCCGTTACCAGGTATCAGGCTACCTTGCGACGCTTAAATATGTGGCTGGACCTTCGTGTTAAATGAGAGGCGAACCGGCAAGCACACTGTCAGGGCGTTGTTTCACTTCGGGCAGTGGTTCTGCGTCGCGTGCGTGTTCGACTTCCCTCTGCATCTGGACATCCAAGAGATTGAAATTCCATTCGGCAAGGGCGCGAATTGCCATGTTGCGATTCCGAACAACGGGACTATGCAAGCCCGCTCTAATGGTTCTCCAGCCGCGACTCGGAAAACGACGGAGTTCTTGCAATATCCAATCCAGAACCTGGCGCGGCTGAAAGTTCGGACCTAAGCCTAATTCGTCGCCGGGGCCATTGTCGCAATTGCTGTGGGGGTGGGCGGAGCTGCCGCGTTTGACATAAACGGGCGCGAAGGTGGAAACGAAGGATAGCCTTAGAAAAAATACAGCGCCCCGGCATCTCTCCTACTCGGAGAAAAGCGAAAAATAAACACAGGAGGATCAGTTAGTTTGGCTGGGGCGGAAGGATTCGAATTCACATCCTAAAATTACAAGCCTCACCGATTGAAGGCGTTACCAGCCGCCTCCCAATCCAACTGTTAGAAACCGTTAGAAAGCAAATTGCGCAGACTTGCCTTTAGCCCTGCTAGCGCACTGCCTCGGCGGGTTGGAGATATAGGGCACGAACACCGTGATAATATTTCCAGAGGATGTCTCTTCAATTTGAATGGGATTCCAAGAAAGCCGAAGCAAATAAGGTAAGGCACGGTGTTTCTTTTGAAGAGGCAATTACGGTATTCGCTGATCCTCTGGCCCGAATCTTTGAGGATCCAGAGCATTCTGAGATCGAGCAGCGCGAAATCATCATTGGCCACTCAGCTAAGAAAATCTAGTCTTGGTGAGCTTTGTGGAAGGCGACAGAGTTCGATTAATTAGTGCTCGCAAGGCGACCCGCACGGAGCGTAAAGAGTATGAAGAAAACGTTGGCTCGTAAAAAGGAGCAAGCTAAGCAGGAAAAGTTACGTTCAGAATATCAGTTCGACTATCGGAAGTCGAAACCGAATCGGTTCGCCGCTAAAATGTCTGAAGATGCGATTGCCATCGTGCCTGAGCCCGACATCGCGGCCGTTAAGCGGCGCGGAAGCCCCGAACGTGTTCATGCCGATGACACGGCCCGAGTTACCTACGTATCGCTCCCAGCGGGCGAAGCTCTAAATTGTTGGTAAAGCATTCGGACTCTCGCGTGATTTTGATGGCTCTGAAATCCGGCGCACGCTTGAACGAACACAAAAACGCTGGCAGAGTTTCAGTTCACACCGTGGCGGGTCACATCAGAATGCAGGTACAAGACGCAGAGTTTGATCTTCCTACAGGCCACATGTTGGCGCTCGACCGCGAAGTTATCCATAATGTTGAAGCTGTCGAAGACAGTGCTTTTGTGCTCACCATCGCTTTGCCCCACGGAAACAGTGAGAACTGACCGAAGCCCTAAAGATTATCCTCAAGTCCCGCCACTAGCTGCCATATCAAACTGTCTTACTCTTGCCACTTCGCTCTCGCGGCTTCGCGAAGAATCTAAATCTCCTGCCCCCGTCAATGGCTTGTGCTCGAAGAGGCAGTTGCCGAAAGTAGGCCCAAAGGTAGTCAAGCAGCCTCGGGCGCAAAAAGGCTTCGCGTAGACGGTCGCTCCCTAGAATTTCGGGTTTTGCTTGGTCTTCAGCCGTATTCGCAACGAAATGGCTCGGGTCTTGCCAGTTAACGAGAGGTAAGGCATAATGACACAAGCAATGCATTCTTTATAAGGTAAGGATCCTACGATGCCGCATTCCACGGTAACAAGCAGGGGACAGACGACCATTCCGGGGAAGATTCGCAGGGCGTTGCGAATCAAGCCTGGCGACAAGCTAGAGTACGTGGTGGAAGGGGACCACGCCATTATTCGCGTGCATCTGGGTACGCGATCACTGAAGGGCGCTCTCCCCAGTAGAAAGGGTAAAGGGATGTCCTTCGCCCAAATCCGTGACGCCGCAGCGAGGGTAGTCCGTAGTCGTGAGGGCTCCCGTTGAGCAAACGAAGGCTTGTCGACACCAATCTGATCGTTCGCTACCTAGTGCAGGACCATGAAAAGCATGCTAAGGCCGCTGGAAAGCTGTTCGATGCCTGCGATCGCGGGGACGTGGTGATTGTAGTGTTGCCGGCTGTTCTGGCCGAGTGCGTGTTCGTACTGGGGTCTTTCTACGAGCATCCACGCGGAGATATCGCATCGGCACTCGGCAGACTCATTTCCAGCCCGGGTGTCGAAATTGATGGTACGGCCATCCACCTGGAGGCCTTGGATCGCTATCGCACAACAAAGGTCCATTTCGTGGACTGTCTGATCGCCGCGACTGCGTCGACCGAAAACATGCCGGTGGCCTCGTTCGATCAGGACTTTCGAAAGTTCAATGGCGTTCGCATAGAAACCGAATAGTTGAGTAGGTCGAGGCGGGCAAGCTTAGTCAAAAGCGGCGACCGTAACTCCAAGTGATTTCCTCGTTAAATGGCCGATGTGGGCGACTGGTCACTTCGGAAAATGTTGAAGTCAGCATTGGATACACTTGGACTAAACCGCTACGCGGTATGTGGTAGTGCGGCAGTCACGTCGGCTTAACCGATCACCCTCGGTGCTGTTTCCTCGAATCTTCCTGCAAGCCTCTTTGCGAAAGGATGGAGCAGCTGCTTACAGCAGCAAATTCTATCTCGCAAAGGGGTATCCATGACTTCTCTACGACGCCGCTTCATCGAGGACATGCAAATCCGCAACTTAGCAGAGAACACTCAAAAGTCTTACATCCAGCAGGTCTCACTCTTCGCGCGGTACTTCCAAAAGTCGCCAGAACTGTTGGGACCTGACCACATTCGGGCCTACCAGCTCCATTTGACGAATGAGAAAAAACTTTCGACAGGTTCGATTACCGTCGCCATCTCAGCGCTGCGCTTCCTCTACAGAGTCACCCTCAAGAAAGACTGGCCCTTCGATGACTTCATCCCGGCTCCCAAGGCACCCAAAAAACTGCCCATCATCCTCAGCCCGGAGGAAGTCCTGCAGTTTCTGGACTGCGTGAGGAGCAGGAAACATCGCGCCATCTTGACCACCTGCTATGCCGCCGGCCTGCGCATCTCCGAGGCCGTCGCGCTCAAACCTCCCGCGATTGACAGCAAGCGCATGGTCTTGCGTGTGGAGCAGGGTAAGGGGAAAAAAGATAGGTACACCCTACTCTCGCCGAAACTCCTGGAGATCCTGCGTGCCTGGTGGCGAGTCGAAAAGCCCAAGGACTGGCTCTTCCCAGGAGACTTCCCGGGCCGGCACATCACAAGATTTGCGGTTGAGAAGGAGTGCCAGGAGTCCCACTGTATTTGCAAGATCTCTAAACCGATCACGCCGCATTCGCTTAGACACGCTTTTGCCGTCCACCTCTTGGAACAAGGCACCGACATTCGTACCATCCAGCTGCTACTCGGACATCGCAGTTTGGCTACTACTGCAAAATATCTCCGAATCGCAACCAGCAAAGTCTGCTCGACATCGAGCCCGCTGGATTTGCTGCCTCGTCCTGTCTCGATGGAGAACAAGCCCAAACCACCCGAACACTTCTAACCGCTGGGCGCGATGGATCGCCCGAAGTTCGAAGTGGCGGACATCTTCCGCCGCTACGGCGAAGCCTATCGTCAACAGCATGATGGGTCGCTCTCAACAGCTCAGCGGCGTATCATGACTGCAATCGAGGTGTGTCGCACCGCAGCCCTTGGCGGGCATCTCGAACGCTGCGACACCTGTGATTACGAGCGGCCTTGCTACGACAGCTGCGCAAATCGCCACTGCCCCAAGTGCCAATCGCTCGCGCGTGCCACATGGGTTGAAAAGCGAACCGCCGAAGTCCTCCCGACACACTATTTCCATGTCGTCTTCTCCGTCCCCGAGGAGATCGCTTCCATCGCTTACCAGAACAAAAAGGTCGTCTACGACATTCTGTTTCGTGCCACAGCCGAGACTTTGTCCACTATTGCTGCCGATCCCAAGCATCTGGGAGCTGAAATCGGCTTCTTTGCTGTACTCCATAGTTGGGGACAGACCTTGATTTTTCATCCCCACCTCCATTGTGTCGTTCCGGGCGGCGGAATCTCCCTCGATGGAACCCGGTGGATCTCCTGCCGCCCGCGCTTCTTCCTGCCTGTGCGGGTGCTGTCCCGCTTGTTCCGTCGATTGTTCTTGAAGTATCTGGAGGAGGCTTTCGACTCTGGCAAGTTGCAGTTCTTCACTTCGCTCGAGGCCCTGCGAGATCCGGAGGTTTTCCGCCGTCATCTCGATCCGGTGCGAGACGTGGACTGGGTCGTCTACGCTAAGCCCCCCTTCGCCGGACCACAGCAAGTGGTGGATTACGTCGGCCACTACACGCACCGAGTGGCCATCTCCAATCATCGGATCGTCGATATCGAAGGCGGTGAAGTGAAATTCACTTGGAGAGACTATCGCGACAACAATCAACAGAAAACGATGACCCTCTCAGCAGACCAATTCATCGGACGATTCCTCCTGCACGTTCTGCCTAACGGGTTCCACCGCATTCGCTACTACGGATTCCTTGCCAATCCTCATCGCCAAGAGAAGTTGGAGCTGTGCTGCCAACTTCTCGGCATGGCTCCTCCAACGGAAAGTTCTTCTGACCCTGCCACACCGGAGGACTATCGTGACCGATACGAGAGACTCACGGGTCGTTCTCTACGCGAATGCCCCGTTTGCCATCGCGGTCAGATGATCCCAGTTACCAATCTACCCGGGGTTAGCTCTTCGCCAGCCATCAAAGACACATCATGATCCATCCTGCGCGATTCCAAATCGGTCCTACCAAGAACTCGAAGCTGTCGAGTCAACGGAATCGTCTTGTCAGACGGACTTCTGAACCCGTTGCTGTCACCCGAGAATCCCACATTCGGACTCTGTGCAGTACCGCAGAACGCTCCCAGCGCGGCCCACCAAGCTCAGCGAACAATCACCCCGCAGCCTGCTCTCTCTTTCGCTCCCCCGATTGATCAAACAAAACCCATAGGACACGGACCTAGCAGCGGTTTAGCCCTATGCATTTTTAGCTCACCGGCACGGCTCCGATCACCTCTCCTCGCGGCTTATACCTGGTGTCGCCGTGCCGCCAAGCTAAAAATACTCTGCATAATGGGCCGCGGCCCATTAATCGACGAAGACGGCTGCTACGATCCTGCGAACTTCAACGACGGACTTTTGTTAGGACTCAAGGGGACGATGGCGCAGGCAGAGCTGCACTTTCTACGCGCGCGCCTCCTGGGGGGTAAGCTTAACAAAGCGAAAAAAGGTGAGCTGCGATTTCCACTGCCTGTCGGTTTCTGCTACGACGACGAAGGGCGTATCATCCTGG
>Ga0182037_10002092_pt1 | contig 10562 bp, 10 predicted proteins | sample sta12Cox44000082_FD_125974 | JGI IMG/M metagenome (GOLD analysis project Ga0182037, IMG submission 125974) | Lab enrichment of tropical soil microbial communities from Luquillo Experimental Forest, Puerto Rico - statoxic.12C.oxic.44.000.082 | ecosystem: Environmental > Terrestrial > Soil >... | reverse complement strand
TGATGAAATCGATGGGCTATGGCGCCGGCTACCGGTATGCTCACGACCTCGATGAAAAGGTGGCCGACATGCAGTGTCTTCCCGACAATCTAAAGGACCGCGTCTACTACCACCCGAGCGAAGAAGGCCTCGAGAAACGCATCAAAGAACGGCTGCAAGAGATTCGGCAGTTGAAAGCAGATTCACCACAGAGACCCAAAGACACAGAGGACCGGAAAAGGAAAACAAGATTGGAAAAGCCAGAAGAAAAGTAAACGGTCCAGACCTTTTTACAAACAACGAATCACTAATTACTAATCATCCCTTGCTCAATGGTTATTTAATAGCTCATGGCCAACAGCTAGTTACTAGTTGCCTCTCTCTTCCGTGCTCTCCGTGTTCCCTGCGGTGAAAAACTCCGCCCGAAACGGTGTCTACCGCACCAATCTCCGATGCTCTTTCAGAAGGCACCGGTCCATCACCACGAAAATCCCCGCCGCGCGCGCTTTCTTCGCAGCCTCTTCATGCACTACGCCTTCCTGCATCCAGATAGCCGGCACCTTCAGCCGGATCGCTTCCTCTACGACCTCCGGCACGAACTCCGAGCGTCGGAACAGGTTCACGATATCGATCTTTTCCGGTACCTCTCGGAGTGTCGCATACGCCTTCTCGCCTAGCGACGCTCGGATCATCGGGTTTACCGGAATAACCCGATAACCTTGCGACTGCATGTACTCGGACACAGCATAACTGATGCGCATCGGATTGTTGCTCAATCCGACAACCGCAATCCTCTTTGCACTTCTCAACAACTCCGCAATCTTCTCTGCTTCTCCCATGGGAAGGATTGAATGTTCCAAAACTAACGTCGTGGCTTCAGTTTCCCGTTGCGCGACGGTTTTACCGGAGACGCCAGCAGACCCGACAAATGCTCCAGTTCGGTCACGACGCGATCCAGCTCATCCAGCAGTGGCTTCAATAGCGGTGTTACGCCAGCCGCGCGGAACTCCTGCACGAGCGAACGGTAATACCACAGGGTCTTCACTTTCGGCGCGGAGAAGCGCTCGAACACCGGATCGCCATACTGTCGCACATCGCGCAAAATCGCGCGCGCATTGTAGAGCTTATCGGCCGCCGACACGAAGCGCGTCTCCCCATCTTCATTGCGCACGCGATGCAAATACCGCAGCTTGCGCGGATACCACTTCGGCTTCGCCTTACCCTCTTCGCCATACGAGTCCGTGCAGCCGTCAACAATCTTTGCCACCCGCGGCCCAAACATCTGCTGGATCACGCGCAGCATCGCCTTGCCACCGTGGTCCTCAGCCGCATCATGCAGGAGCGCGGCAATGCCCATGTCCTCATCGCCGCCGTAATCGAGCACAATCGCGGCCACTCCCAGCAGGTGTGAAATGTAAGGTATGCCGCTCTTCTTGCGCTCTTGATTGCGGTGCACCTGTGCCACGAATAGCAGTGCATGGTCAAAACGGATCGACAGCGGCTTGAGTTTGGAGGTCTTCAGTCGGGCCTTGATCGGCATATCTTGTTGGGACCCACTTCAGGATGCCCAACAGGATAACGAAAATCCCGCCACAGCGCAGAACAAATACTGGTGTCCCGCAATTGCTAGCCTCTGGCAACTGTCGGTTCATCGTCAGAATCACTCTAGTGGCAATCCTCGCAAGCCTGCCCACGCAACCCTCGCAGTCCCTCGCGTGTAATGATCGGAACCATCACCAGTGCAGCTACAGGGTCTGCCCACCACCATCCCCAGACCAATTGCAGCAACAGGCCGACCAGCAGGATTGCCGAGAGGTACGCGCAAAAGTCTGCCTGACGTGAATCAGAGCGCAGCGCTCGGCTATTCAGTTGTACAGCAACATTTCTTTTCGCCCGCCCGAGCAGAGGCATCACCACCACAGCCGCTGCTGCGATCAGAATGCCCGGCAAACTTCGGCTGCTGTGCTCGTGAGTCCAGAGCGCATGAACAGATTCGACTGCGACATATGTGCTCAGCAGGAGAAACGAAATCCCAACCAATCGATGGGCTAGCTGTTCGGCGTGCTCGCGGCGTTCTGCATCGCTGTCGGCACGCAAGCGCCAAACCAGAACCAGCGCTGAAGCGGTTTCGATCAGCGAGTCCAGTCCGAAGCCAACGAGTGCAATGCTCCCCGCAAGCACTCCCGAAAGCAGCGCAACTGCCGCCTCGAAGCCGTTCCACGCAATGGTGAGATATTCGAGCCGACGCCCACGCGCGACTAGTCTGGCGCGATCGCCCGCATCACTCGCTGGGTGAAAGGGAACGGCTCGCTCCATGCTTTGAGTATAGGCGGAGACGTTGGACCGGTCGCATTACTCGGTTTTCGGATGAAAGAGCGTAAAGGAGAACCCGATCTTGAGTTTCCGTGCTCGGAGCCCGTCCTGAGCGAAGTCGAAAGAGGTTCTCTGTGGTGAAAATTCCCGGCTGCGAAGCGCAACCCGACAGGCCGCAAGCCACTAGCCACTAATCCAAGCGCACCAGAAACACTCCGCCCTCTTTCACGTGGGTCTTCGCCGCCACTTCCAGCGCCTTCTGCTTGTCGTCTCCTTCAGGACGAATCCTCACCCACTCGCCGGTCGGGCCGGTGAACTGAACCACCTTCGCCGTCTGGTATTTGTCTTGCAACTTCTCTGCCAGCTTGCGCGCTTCGGGCTCGCTCTGGAACGCGCCGATCTGGACACACCAACGCCCGCCTTGGTTGATGGGCACGGGCGACGACAGCACCTCCACCCTAACCATCGCCGTTCCAGGCTGCCAAACGTCCACCGCTTTTGCCGCTGCCAGCGACAGGTCAATGATGCGGTCCTCCACGAATGGGCCGCGATCGGTGATGCGCACCACCACTTGGTGCTTGGTGGTTTCATTGGTCACACGCACCACTGAGTTCAGCGGGATCGTGCGATGCGCCGCCGTCATCGCCTGCTGGTTATAGATTTCGCCGTTCGATCCTTTGTGATTGTGGTATTGCGGTCCATACCAGCTCGCGAGTCCTGTCTCCACATAGATGGCCTTGACCTTCGGCGAGACCGTTGGCTCGGGTGCAGGTTTAGTTACCGAAGCTGTTGTTTCCGGCGGAGCCGCTGGAACTTGCGTGATCGTCGGCGGTGGCGGAACGTGCTTGGCCGACAAGTTCTTGTTATGGCAGCCAGAAAGAACAACCAGCGCGGTTGCGATGCAGGCGAGGAAAGAGAAGCGAGCGGTCAGAACCGGTGGATGGCTCGCATTCGCAGTCAGGCGCCCCAGTGGGTGCACTATTCCGCCCTTCTGTTGGGCGGGGTGGGGGATTTCGTTTCCTTCATTTTGGGAAATGTGGGAATGGCGGATCGTATCGCCATCAAAGTCCGGAGCCGGCTTTACAGGCTGCTGTAAAACTCGCTTCTTCGACAACAATGGATCCGCGCACGACTTCAGTCGGGCCGATAAGCCGGCTCTTTTGACCCTCCCCGCGGACTTCAGTCCGCCTGGCAACTGCAAATTCCCGTCCTTCAGCCGCCTGTTCCGCCGGCGGCACCATTCCCAAAAAACTACTGATCCTTCTGCTGCTTGGCCGACTCCATGTAATCGGCCAGATCCTTCAGCTTGTCCGACGCAATGCGCAGGCCTTTTGTGGAATGCTGACGCACCAGCGGAACCACTTCGTCGTTGATGTAGTTGATAAGCTGCCGCGTCTCGTCTTCCACACGCCTCACGGTCTCGCCCAATACTTCGTCGAGCTTCTGCCCGGCCGTGGTGAAAGGACGGCGATCTTTCGGTTCCTGATTGTTCACTGCTTACCACCTTGTGTGCAGCTGAATCGCTGAGCACCACGATTATCGTGCGGTTCCGCGCCGCGGGTCAATTGGCGAGGAGGGTGCAGCAAGCAGTGGTACTCTGTCGCTTCGGGGTCTCGAATGAAGCCGGTTCTCACTTTTGATTTGAACGGTACGTTAACCGACACCTCCGCCCTGAATCCGATTTTCATGAGGTACTTTGGGCAGGCCGAGCGCCGTCACGAATGGTTTGCCCAGCTCATCGAGCTGGCGATGACCTGTGCCGCGACGGCTGAGTACATTCCATTCGGCAAGCTGGCAGATGCGGCACTGCGCATGCTTGCGATCCGCCATCAGGCAGTACTCACCGCGGCGGATATTGCAGAGTTCATGGAGGCTGTGCGGAGTCTCCCCGTGTTTCCCGACGTCCCCGCAGGACTGGATGACCTGCGGGCAGCGGGATTTAGGGCGGTCGTGCTAACGAACTCGGCTCGTGCTACCGGTGAATATACGTTGCAGCGCGCGGGCGTGCTCAAGAAGTTCGAGCGTGTTCTCTCCGTCGAGATGATGCAATGCTACAAACCGCTGCCTCAGGTCTATCACTTCGCCGCGCGAGAGCTCGGCATAGAGCCCAGAGATCTGATGATGGTCGCCGCCCACAACTGGGATACCACAGGCGCCATTCGCGCGGGATGCCACGCCGCTTTCCTCACGCGCCCGGGCGAAGTGCTCGCCGCGACTGATCCACGGCCGGAAATCATCGCGACCGACCTAATTGACCTCGCCGGAAAACTCCAGCCAACGCCCGCCTCTACGTAACGGTGCCACCCTGAATGTGGGTGCCCCATCCTTTCGCGTCCTCTGCCAAAGGGTAGGTTCATTGCCTTGCCATGCGCAAATCCCCACGCCGAAAGGGCGGATTGTAAGCTGCCCGATAATCGATATTCGCTGATCGCTGATTGCTTTCTTCCTCTGTGGTCTCTGTGTTCTGGGTGGTGAAGGTCTTTCTGTTGCAAATACTAGAATCTCAGTTTACGTTCCCGCCACAGACGACCATTTTCGCCTGATTTTCAGCGGATAACGGCACGGTTGACCCAATTCTTATGCCCACGCACCAGCCCACAGGCTCCGAAGTACGTTCGAGGTTTCTGCGCTTCTTTGAGCGGAAGGGGCACAAGATCGTCCATTCTTCCTCGCTCGTTCCGGCCAACGATCCCACCCTGCTGTTCACCAACGCCGGCATGAACCAGTTCAAGGACGTCTTCCTCGGCCTCGAGAAGCGCGACTACACACGCGCGACCTCATCGCAGAAGTGCGTTCGCGCCGGCGGCAAGCATAACGACCTCGAGAATGTCGGCTTCACCAATCGCCATCACACCTTCTTCGAGATGCTGGGCAACTTCAGCTTCGGCGACTACTTCAAGAAGGAGGCGATCGCTTACGCGTGGGAGTTGGTGACCTCGAAAGAATGGTTCGCCATCTCGTCCGAAAAGCTCTACGCAACCATCTTCGAGGGCCAGGGCAACATTCCGCGCGATGACGAAGCTGAGAACTACTGGTTACAAGTTGGCATGCCCCAAGCGCGCATCTTCGCCATGGGCATGAAAGACAACTTTTGGCAGATGGGTGACACCGGACCTTGCGGGCCGTGCAGCGAGATCCATTACGACATGGGGCCGGAAGCCAGCGATGCTGGGCACACCGACTGCAAGTTCCCTTGCGAGTGCGGACGCTACGTCGAAATCTGGAACTTGGTCTTCATGCAGTACAACCAGACAGCCGACGGCAAGTTCAATCCGCTGCCAAAGCCGTCAATTGATACCGGTGCAGGCCTGGAGCGCGTAACGGCAGTGCTGCAGGGGGTTATTTCAAATTACGACACCGATCTGTTTGTGCCGCTCATCAGGAAGGCCGCGGAACTGACGGGCGTTTCTGTCACCGAGGAGATGAAGCGCGAGGACGTGGAAGAGAAGCACCATCAGGCTGCTTCCTTGCGCGTCATTGCCGATCATGCGCGCGCTGCGACATTTCTTATATCCGATGGCGTTTTGCCGTCGAATGAAGGTCGCGGCTACGTGCTGCGCAAGATCATGCGGCGTGCGATTACACACGGCCGATTGCTGGGTCAGAGCAAGACTTTTCTCTACCAGATGGTGTTTGCCGTTCGCGATCTAATGCAAGATGCGTACCCCGAATTGAGAGAAACCGCAGAGCGCGTTTCACGAGCTGTCGAGAGCGAGGAAACGCGCTTTGCCCGGACCCTGGACCTCGGGTTTAAGAAATTGGAAGGCGTCTTCGGAACGGCAAGACGAATAGACTTGCTAGAGTGTGATCTCTTCCCCCAAGCCAGGGACTCGGAGGTGGAAAACGCAATAAAGAACTTGCAGGATGAACTCGATGATTTGAGCAAAACTAAAGATTTGCAGACTTTACCAGAGTCAGAGCGAGAGAAACTTCTCCGCACTGCGGTTGAACTATCTGGCAAAGGGGAGCTGTTCGACGAGAAGCTCATAGGCTGGTTAAGGTCCCAATTCCGAAGACCGGTCGTCTTGGAGGGCAAGAGAGCGTTTGAGCTATATGACACCTACGGCGTCCCTCTGGACTTCATGCAGGATGCTGCGCGAGATCAGGGCATCGAATTCGATCTGGACGGCTTCAACCGTGCAATGCAGGAGCAAAAGGCTCGCGCTCGCGCCTCTTGGAAAGGCGGCTCCAAGGCCACCGCAAGCCCGGCTTATTCGTCGCTACCGCAAACTGTCTTCGAAGGCTATAGCCAGACACGCTCGGCTAACTGCGAAGTGCTGGCAATCATCAAAAACGAAAATGGAGCAGGCGTCGGCACGCAAGAGTTGAAACCTGGCGAGCGCGGCGAGATCGTGCTCGATCACACTCCGTTCTATGCCGAATCCGGCGGACAGGTTGGAGATATCGGCTGGTTCTACGCCGAAGATCACAACACAGTAGTCGCTGAAGTCGAAGGCGTGACTTACCCCGTGCAAGGGGTCCGCGCGCATCGGGTCGTTGCCACCCAGCCGATTCGCGTTGGCGACAAGGTTGATGCTGTCGTCAACGACGAGGTGCGCCTGGCCACCATGCGCAATCACACCGGCACGCACCTGATTCACGCCGCGTTGCGCGAGGTGTTGGGCAATCACGTCAAGCAGGCGGGCTCGCTGGTCGATCCCGGTCACCTGCGCTTTGACTTCTCGCACTTCGCCGCTGTCGGCGACGAAGAGCTGCAGGACATCGAAGAGCTCGCCAACCGCGAAGTACTGAAGGATGATCGAGTCGAGGTCATCAACGACGTGCCCATTGATGTTGCGATCAACGAGTACAAAGCGATGGCGCTGTTCGGCGAAAAGTACGGCGATCGCGTGCGCGTGATTCGCATCGGCAATTTCTCGACCGAGCTTTGCGGCGGAACGCACACCGCAGCGACGGGTGAGATTGGCCTGATCAAAATTTTGAAAGAAGGCAGCGTGTCGAGCGGTGTGCGCCGCCTCGAAGCCATCACCGGCGAAGGCTCGCTGCGCCATTTCCGCCAAGATCACCAGCTCGAGAACGTCGTCGCGACTCTGGTTCGCGGCGCAGACGACCAGTCGCCCGCCGACGCGCTGAAGCAGGAACTGCTGCGGCGCGAAGAAGAACTGAAAAAACTTCGCAAAGAACTCGACCAGGTGCGTATGAAATCGGCTTCGTCGTCGGTTTCTTCAGCGGTTGAAAACGTGCGCGAAGTGAAAGGCGTGAAAGTCCTGGCCACACGTGCTGACAACCTCGACCGCCCCCAGCTGCGCACACTCATCGACAACCTTCGTAACAAGATTGGCTCCGGAGTGGTCGTCCTTGGCTCCGTCTGCGACGGCAAGGTCGCGCTCATCGTCGGCGTCACCAAAGACCTGACCTCGCGTGTGCAGGCCGGAAAAATCATCGCCGAGGTCGCTAAGAAAGTTGGAGGCTCCGGCGGCGGCCGTCCCGACATGGCAGAAGCCGGCGGCAAAGACCCCAGCGCACTCGACTCTGCCCTGGCCGAGAGCTATACCGTGGTCGAGAAACTCATCGCGTAGCTCCTTCGGGCATAAAACCTGCTTCCAGTGGATACTTAGTCTGAGTCTTCGCTTGAATTTGTTGACTATTTTGGAAACTTTTCCCCGTTCTTGGTGCGTCTGGGTCTCTCTAGGGGATTTTTCTATGGCGCATCGAAGTACTTGGCAAAGATCGACGCGGTGTCAGGAATCTCCTCAATCCGCCAGATGCGCTTGTCGGGCACGCGTACCATGCGTATGCGTATCTCATCCAAATCAAAAGGATTGGGCTGCGGCAGCCCGCCGATGATAACCTCGGCCGTATCGCCGCGCACTTCCGAACGCAGCACATGCAGTTGCGAGAAGTTGTGTATGTCGAGCTGCTGAAATCCCGATGTGCCGGTGAGTATTCCATTGCCACTCAGAAACATACGGAGAGCATTGCGCGTGCCAATGAGCGTCCAGTCGTGAAACTTAGGCGCGATCTTGTGTAGCCACTCGATGCGAGTTTGGGTGAAGGGCAGCGGATCTTCTTGAAACTTCTTTGTATATTTCGCCACAAGCACATCAGTGAGTGAGCGGCTGATGGCTTCGGCGATGCGCTCCTCGTCGACGTATTGGCTCGCCTTGCCGTAATTTTTCTCTCGGACAGCTTTTGCCAATTGCGAGAGCGAATATTCCGGAGTGCTGGTGTAGCGGTACCACCAGATTCCTCCTACAATGCTAAGAATCAATGAAATGAGTAGGATGACAGCGATGCGTTCGCGCCACGGATTTCTTTCGAATTGCCAGCCGGCCTGGGAATCCACGAGCACAGAATACGATGGCACCAGTCGTGCCAGAAATGTCGTTTTGGCAGCAAGAATCGGAATTTAGCCGCCCGGCGATCGGGTGTAAGGTTTCAGTGTCGGACAGCAAAACTGGATGGGAAAACTGTGCATCCTGCTGACGAATTAACCGTCTAAGGTGGTATAGGTGGTTACATGGCGACCATAGAGAGCACATATTTGCAGACCGCGCGCGAACAGTTGGAGGTGCGCTTGGAACGGCTGGAAAACCTGTTGCAACAACAGCCCAACCAGCAGGTGGAGCGACTGATCACCGAGGTCGATCGGGCAATCGAGCGCATCGACACCGGGCATTTTGGTGTGTGCACGGTTTGCCACGAGAGCGTCGAGGCGGACCGGTTGATGCATGACCCGCTGGTTTCGGTTTGTCTGGGGTGCCTGTCGCCGGCGCAGCAACGGGCGCTGGAATATGACCTGGAGTTGGCGGCGCGGATTCAGAGCGGGCTGTTGCCGCAGTCGGATGTAAGAATACCGGGCTGGGCCGTGGCGTTTCACTATCAACCGGCGGGGGTGGTCGGCGGCGACTACTTTGACGTGATTGGCGATGGTCGCGGCGGCGCCTATTTCCTGGTGGCTGATGTTGCGGGGAAGGGTGTTGCGGCAGCGATGTTGTCGGCCAATTTGCGCGCTATGTTTCGCGCGCTGGTTCCGTTGGGGTTGGATGTGGAGAACCTGCTGACTCACGCTAACCGACTGTTCTCTGAATCGAAGTTGCCGATGCAATATGCCACCCTGGTCTTCGGGCACAGCAACGCGGCCGGCGAATTGAAGTTGGTGAATGCCGGGCATCTACCCATCCTGCTGTCGAGCGGCAACAAAGTTACCCGAGTGGAGAGCAATTGCTTGCCACTGGGGCTGTTTGCGGAACAGGAGTTTCCGGTAAAGAGCGTTCACCTGCAAATGGGCGACACGTTGGTGCTTTACACCGACGGCGTCACCGAAGCGCAGGATGACAACGGTAAGGAATACGGAATCGCCAAGTTGCAGGCGCTGTTTGAGGAATGCATCACCAAGTGCCCTGAGGAGTTGGTGAAGTGTTTCCGTGAGCGGCTGCAAGGTTATCGCGGCGCGACAGAACGCGCTGATGACGAGACGTTGCTAGCGCTGCAGTACGTCGGACCTACGTCTTCGACGATGGTGTCGTGAGGGGAATTAAGTTAGCGAGACTAAAGAGCTCCGATCGCTTCCGGAGCTTTTTTCGTTTCCGGCCAACGAGCTCGCTGGCGAAATAATGGATGGTGCCGAAGAAGGGACTCGAACCCCCACACCCTTGCGGGTACATGGACCTGAACCATGCGCGTCTGCCAATTCCGCCACTTCGGCGCGGGAAGCTACCGAGCTGAACCACGCTCGATGTGTTGGCAACCTTGTTATTTTACAGGAGCCAGTCGCCCGTCGCCAGTGGCCCTAGCTCGCGGCAGCGTCGGCTTCGTGACTACTGTGTGTGGCGCCGGCGTGCGAACCATATTCCTTCAACTTGTTGTGAAGGGTCTTCAAGCTGATGCCCAGGATTTCCGCCGCCTTGGTCTTGTTATTGTGAGTCGCTTCAAGCGTCTTCAGGATGAGCAGCCGCTCGGCCTCGTCCACCGTCGTGCCGACTCCGAGATGGATTAAGTTTGCCTCCTGCACAGGCACGCGGGCCACGAACTTGCCGAAACCGGGAGGCAAGTGCTTGGGCTCGACGGTCGAACCGTTGCACATGATGATTGCGCGTTCCAAAGTGTTGCGGAGCTCGCGCACATTGCCGGGCCATCCGTGAGTCTGGAAAGCTGTCATCACGGCTTCGCTTACGCCAATGACAGCGCGTTCGTGCTTTTCGTTCATGTCAGCCAACAGCGAGTGGACAAGATCGGGCAGATCCTCCATGTGGTCGCGAAGAGGCGGCATGTGAATGTTGAAGACGTTGAGGCGATAGAAGAGATCG
>Ga0182037_10002081_pt1 | contig 10584 bp, 12 predicted proteins | sample sta12Cox44000082_FD_125974 | JGI IMG/M metagenome (GOLD analysis project Ga0182037, IMG submission 125974) | Lab enrichment of tropical soil microbial communities from Luquillo Experimental Forest, Puerto Rico - statoxic.12C.oxic.44.000.082 | ecosystem: Environmental > Terrestrial > Soil >... | reverse complement strand
GTAAAGACTGGCAGCTAAAGTTCCTTCCGCATAATAACGGTCGCGCTCCAAATCCGAGAGCGGTCGCACATATGAATGGTAAGCCTGCAGAAAGCCGTATGCAGCTCCGGGTCATTGGCACGGTAGACCTTGCCTGCTGGGGTCGAGCCGGCGACACTATCGTGCATTCGGCGAACGCGGGCGATCATAGCCTCGGCGGCCCCGCGAGCGGCGTAGATCGTGACCATGGCGGCAAGTCCTGTCCGCCGCAGTCGTCGAAACGGATCGATGCGGAAGGTAGTGTGTTCCCACACGCCGGTACGCACACGCGGCTCGGCAAGTTCCATTATAACGGCCGCAACGCCGCCGATAAAAAGCGAAAGCGGGTTCTTGAACACACGCTACGATACTGAGTCGGGCGAAACAAGCGCCGCCTCGCCAGCGGGTCGCAAGAAGTCGGCGGATTGGTCGCCGACGTCAAACAGCGCTCGCATCGCGGCCTCCAAGCCGCTACGTAGTGGCCAAGGCAGGACGATCGGTGTCGTCACCGTAACCGAACTCTTGGTTTGTTTTGCCTGAGTATTGCTTCGAGTTCGTCTTCGAGCGATCGCGGCAAAATTCCAAGTGTGCGAAACCCCGGCAGGCGTTCGGAGGCTGTGGTGTCGATCTGCATAAGTTCGACCTGATTGCGGGTCAGTGGCGGCCGCGGCAACATCTCACCAACTCCGGCCAATGCATTCCAGAAGGCAAATGGCATCCGCATTAACACTGGCCGCAATCCTGCGATACGAGCAATGGTTCGCAACAACTCCTCGTAGGAGTAGACGCGCGGCCCGGCCAGTTCGTAGACAGCATATGGTTTCTGGCTCTGCCGCAAAATCTGTGCGATCGCCGCTGCCACGTCGTCCACATATACCGGCTGAAGCCTCGTCCTGCCGTCGCCGAAGACCGGATAGGCTGGCAGGGACCGCAGGAGCTGGAGAATTGTCGTAAGAAATGCATCGTCCGCCGCAAACATTACTGCCGGGCGGACAATGACCGCGCCAGGAAATGCGGTCTGCACGGCCACCTCACCTTCGCCGCGGCTGCGAATATAGGGCGAAGGCGACGCCGTATTGGCACCGATCCCTGATATGTGCGCCAACCGCCTAATCCCGGCTTGCCTCGCAGCTCTGGCGATCTTGGCCGCCGTTTCCACGTGCATCGAATGAAACGTATCAGTTCCGTGCTCAACGTAGAGACTGATCGCGTTGACAACACAGTCGGCACCGGCAACGGCTGCCTCCACTGAGCGTTGGTCATGTGCGTCCGCGGCCATCTGTTCGATTCCCGCGTCCTCGCTCGGCCTGCGATGCCGCGAGACTGTGCGTACTCTGGTGCCGGACTCGCGCAAATGGCGCACGATATGACGGCCAACAAAGCCGGTGCCGCCAAACACGGTTGCGCAGCTCATTCCGCGATCCGTCAAATGATCCTCTGCGACGCTGTTGATTGAGCCGTTCAATGTGACACGGACTGTTTCGGCGGCCTGCGCCGGAGAGCTACCCCGGTTGACATGATGCGAAATCACATCGATCAAAATTTGCGCTGCTGGGCCGACCGTCTGCCACTCCTTCTTCGCTTCATCGATCAGTGGTTCGGCTTCAGCGTACAAGTTTTGCCCCTGTTCGATGATCGGTCGTGCTCTATTGAGAAGATCGAACAGCGCCTTGGTCGCTGGCAAAGATTTCTCAATTTGCTTAAGTTGTGCGTCGTTAAGGCCGGAAACGTGGCCAATGAGCTCAATGAGCCAGTGTTCCAACATTTTCTAACCTCGCTGGTACCGAGTCGATTACTACAAGCGCTTTGACCCCTTAACGTGCAGCGACTGTCTAATCGATGATAGCTGAACGAGCGCAGTAGTTGGCGGCGAGTTTGCGGATCTCGTGCAGTGACCTAAGAGCCCTCGTCGATCCGTCAGGCGCTAACAGTCGTGCACGGTGGAACCTTTCACCCCTTCGGTCCTCGACTGAAGGCCAGCTAGGTCTTCCGTCCACTGTCTTTGGATTGATCGACTTCTCCACCATCCTCATGGCAACCTCCTATTCGCCGTGCCGTGAGGTGTGGGCATCAGGACCTTATGTCCTCAGTGGTGCCCTAGCCGGAGTAACGAAGGTGAAAACCAAAGCGAGGGAAATCGGCATCCGAGAACGGCCGGTGGAGCTGATATATGCGCTGGACGAGATACCACCCTGGCCCCATCTCCTGGGGCTCGGGTTTCAGCACGTTGCCGTCATTTGCCCATATTTGGTCATGGTGGCACTTGTCGCGGAAGCGGCGAAACTGCCGCACTCGGCGGCGCAGAGCGCCATAACCCTCGCCATGATCGCGGTTGCGTTCATGACGGTACTTCAAAGTTTGCGACTCGGAGCGGTTGGTTCGGGCTATCTTTGTCCTCCGGTCGTCACGGCAATTTATTTGCCGTCCAGCCTGGCGGCAGCCGCGTCGCTCGGGATCTCGGCCGTCTGCGGGATGGTGATCTTTGCTGGCGCTTGCGAGATCGCCGTGGCGTCCCTCGTTAACCGCACACGAAAACTGTTTCCGGCCGTCGTATCGGGCGTTGTCATTTATGGCCGTCGGATTGGAGCTCGGAAAGATCGCCGCGAGCGTGTTGTTGCAGCATACCGCTACGCACAGCGATCAAACCGTAGGATCTTTCGCGACCGCCGTCTGCACGCTTGCGGCGATGGCGGGCCTTGCGGTTTGGGCCACGGGCTTGCCGAAACTCTTCTGCTCGCTGATCGGGATTCTGGTGGGATACGGCGTCGCGGCGATCTTCGACGTTTTTCCACCCAGCTTCTTCGAGGACTACAAGGCGGCGAGCCTATTCGCTGTGCCCGACCCGAGCTTTCTATCCTATGCGTTCGCTCCCTCTTTCGCCGCGGCTTTCGTGATCGCGGGACTCGCCTCGGGTCTCCGAGTGATCGGCGTGCTGACGACTTGCCAGCAGATGAACGATGCCGCGTGGCGACGCCCCGATGTACGCAACATCGCGGGCGGACGGGCTCGGTTGCCTAGTTGGCGGACTGCTTGGGGTTCCGGGGCTCAGCGCCGCCCCAACGCTCGTGAGCGTTGAAATGACCACGGGCGCCACGAGCCGGGTCATCGCTTGGTCCATCGCCGTCTGGTTCATACTTCTGTCGTGCCTGCCGAAATTTTCTGGTCTCATTGTCAACATGCCGCGCCCAGTGATGGCGGCGGCTCTGTTCTTCAACGGCGCCCTCATGCTGGTTGCAGGCATCCAGATCGTCGCCAGCCGCCCAATCACTCTGCGCGCTTCGATCATCATTGGACTTTCGCTCTTGGCGGCGCTGACGGTGCCGATCTTTCCCGACTTTTATCGGTCGCTGCCGGCCTGGACCCATCAGTTCACTGGTTCGATCATTTCAATGGCGGTGGTCGTTGCTGTGCCCCTCAACGCCGTCTTCCTGCTCGGGATGTGGCATTACAGTTATTTGCGGCTCGGGACGAGTTCCGAGCCTGCCACCGTCGTTCGACGTTTTCTTCGAGAAGCATGCCAATGAGTGGAAGATTTCCGCCGAGGATCAGGCGCGTACGCTCGGTCGTCGATACGGCCATCGATGATGTCGCAGCCAATGCCAATGGACCGGTGGAGCTTAGTTTGGGGTGCGACTCGTTCGACGTTGTGGTGACGCTGAGGTACCCTGGCAATCTGCCACCGCTGCCGGACTCGAGTCCGAAGAAAGTCATGGTAGAGGAGCAGAGCTTCGTCAGCGGACTTTCCGGCTATCTTTCTGGTCTGCACGCCGACAGAATCGAACGTAGCGCCAAAGGTGAGGACTGTGAAATCCGGCTCGTCTTCCGGCTGTGAAACTTCGGCGCCGTTCTTTCAATCAAGGCCCCAACGAGACCGGAACGAGTTGACGTACAGCACAACCCCACGTCTAGTCGGCCCGAGTAAGTTCTCTGCCAAGCAGGCGACAGCGAGTTGTTGTTTGGTGCAAGCTCCGAAGATCTCAGGAGTAGACTTGCTCAGGCTATCTTCGAGCAGAACAAGACCAATTCGCAAGCGAGGAGCCGGCGGCACCAATTGAACTAGGTCACCTGTGGCGAGAGGACCGAAAGCGCGTAGAGCCAACCCAGCAGCGTGACGACCGACAGCAGCGTCGTGATCGAGACCGTAGCTGTGACCAAGTTCTCCTCCACCTTGTACTCGCCGGCGAGGATGAACACCGTTTTCGCAGTCGGCACGGCGGCGCAGACGACGGCGGCAATGGTGTAGAGCGGATTGAGACCCAAGACCAAGCAGAGGCCGTACACGACCATCGGCATGATCACGAGCTTAACGACCGCCAAGGCGATAGAGGCCGCGAGTTTCGAGCGCACGCTTTCGACCGATAAGCCGAGCCCGATGGCGAAGAGCGCGCACGGGCTGAGCGCAGCCGCAAAGATGTTGAGATAGGCCGCAATTGGCGCCGGAATGGGCCAACTCCCGATCGCCCACGCGAGACCCGCCAGGGTTGATAGCACCATCGGATTGAGCACGATCTGCTCCACCAGGACGACGGGGCGCGCCGGCGGTTTGTCTCGCCCGCGTCCCTCGCTTTCCAACATGATAACGGCCACGGGGAACATCACCGCCGCTACGAACACGGTCGCGATTGCGGCGGGCAGGACCGCGGGCTGACCGTAGATGGAGTGCAGGATGGGCAGCGCCACGAATCCGGTGTTAGTCATCGCCGCCGTCATTCCCTGAATTGTGCTGCTGGCGCGGTCGCGTTCCCACGCGACGCGAACCACCAGGAACACCAAAGCGAAGCACAGGATAGACCCGCCTCCGAACGCCATCAGGAAACGCCATTCGAGGAGATTGCGGGCTGGCTCCTGCGCGATGGTGACGAACAGCAGCGCTGGCATCGCGACGTTGTAGGCGAAGTGCACGAGTCCGTCGGCTAGCGAACGCGATATGTAGCCCAGCCAGCCAGCTAGCCAGCCGGTGACGATGATAGCAAAAACCGGAAGTACCAGGCTGGCGACTTCCATCCGGTCGGCCTCTAGGTGCCTGTCCCAATCACGTCTGCCATCGTATCGATACCCCGGGCGATCCATCAGCGGAAAGATGCGGCGAGGCAACCGATCGATGTCCGCTTCGGGTCATTAAGCGACATTCCAGCGCTCGATGCGATGCCGCTTTACCCAATATCAGACATAGGTCGGTACGCATCCGATGTTCGTTCGGCGCGTCTTACCCCAGTTCGAAGGTCGTCACGCCGAATATTCGCTGCAAGGAAACCGACCGGATCGGACCGGAATACATCCGCGCAGTCTCGAACACTGGTGCAAATTCATGCGCGGTGGCGAGCGCCACGGCGGCGGCGTTCGGCTGCGGCACATCGAGGAACACCTGACCACCTTCTGGGCCGACCAGTGCCGCAAACACCGTTTCGGCCGCGTCGCGGTCATCTGCGATCAATGGGCCGATTTTGCGGCCCGTGCGGCAGGGCCGAATAACACCCCAGGCAACCAACCGTTTGTCGCGGATCAGTGCGCGACCGACGTGGCCTGGCGCTGCGATCCAGGTGCAGAGAAATTTAGGTCTCGTTGCCGGAAACACCGTCGTGTCGTCTCGCGTGATCAAGTCGAACGGCACTTCGGTCAACGAGACGGTGTTTGCCATGGTCTTGGGGAGGGGCGCGACCCAACCGCCATAACGGATGTTGTTATAAGCAAACACGAAGCCGGACTTGCGGTAATTGTCCTGTTGCGCCACTACACCGTCGAGCCCTATTGCTCGCGATCCCGCGCGTGTCATCCCCGCCTGCCAAATGCGCAAGCCAAGTCCACGCCCGCGCAGATCCGGCCGTACAATATAGAAGCCGAGGAAGGAAAAACGCTCGTCGTAATTTACCACCGAGAGAATGGCCGCAGGTGCGCCCGCCAGCTCGCCGAGCAGGAATCCGTCTGGAGCGGCGGCAGCAAAGCAAGAAGCGTCGGCCAAGCCAGGATTCCACCCCTCCGCAGCCGCCCAGTCCACGGCAAGCGTCACTTCTTCCGGCGGCATGATTCGCACGCGAAAAGAGCCGTCTTTCATTCAGGTCCGCACACGAGACGATCAGTGCGATCGTTTCAAGCTAGAGGGCCACTCGACCAAGATAAAGCATTTGGGTAACGCTCCGCCGTCTCATTAGCTCGCTGCCAGCTCGAGGCCACCATCGTACTGGCTGAACCGGCGGACTGGAAATGGTGAGGTCGACGCTATGGGATGTCCGCTGTGGGTCAAAAGCAGACATTGGATCGGTCAAATGTGATGTCTGCTTTACCCACAAAAGCGGACATTGCCGTGGACGATTAGGATGGCCGGTCGGGACAATGAGAGACAAAGTGCATCGCAGCAAAAAGTGATTATCCGATCACCTCGTCGACCGCGGCCGCATTGCGGCACCGTCAGGCCAAGAGCTTTCGCGTTCTTAAGTTTGATGGTGATCCTATAGGGGCCGACTACTCGGCGGCAGTCGAGTGCAGGGCCTGCTCCTCGTCATGCATGCGCGCGAGAATGCGTCGCGCCTGGATGAGACCGGCGTCCGCGCTGATGTCAACTTGCGGTCGATTTGATGCGAGATCGATGTTGCGCTGCTGCGCCGCAAGTACATCGACGTCCTCAAAGAAAGCTCGCTCGATTTCAGCGAAAATTTTGTTCGTCGTTTCAGGGTTCTTGACGTCAAAGTCATGGGCCTGTGCCCAGAAGTAGTGTGATGTTGTATCCGTCTCAGGTGTGATTGCATTTAAATTGCGCATGGTTATACCGCCGACGCGTCGACCCTCTGGCGCGCCAGTACCAGTAGGCGTTGCCCCCACATCGAGCCGCAAGAATGCTGGCGGCGTGAAGTCGACGATCTGCCAACGGTCGACCTTGCCTTTAAAGCCACCGACTTTTCGGAACGTCGGCGGCGGATCTTGATCGATGATCCAACGGGTCATGACAACATTGTCGGATGTCCGTGTCACTTTAACGGTCGCGTGCTCAGCAAGTGCCGCGTTGCCGATGGTCGTCTCATGCACAAACGCAAGGTGCGTAAGGTCCAATAAATTGTCGACAATGAGCTGCCAGTTCGCTTTGACGTGTAGGTACGAACCCTTTGCACCCCAATTCGGATCGTCAAGCCAGTGAAAATCGGTAATCGTCGCAGGATCCGCCAGTGCGGGTTCGCCCATCCATATCCAGAGCCATTTGTAGCGCTCGACAACCGAATACACCTTAACTTTTGCGCTTGACGGTATCTTGTCCTGGCCTGGAATTCGTACGCACCGGCCATCTGGACCGAAGCGGAGACCGTGGTAGCGGCATTGCAGCGCATCGCCCACAAGTTTTCCCATGGAGAGTGGAAGGTGCCGATGAGCGCACCGATCTTCGAATGCAACGCATTGGCCTGTTTCGGTGCGAAAAAATACAACCGGGTCACCGAGGATCACGCGGCCAAGAGGAGTGCGGCCGATTTCTGATGACGACGCAGCGACGTACCAGTGGTTCCGGAGAAACATGGCAGCCTCCTTGGCTGGCCGCGCGCGTTTGAGGAGTTATCGAAGATTATCACCAAGCTCATTAATGGGCGCGGCAATTATTTCGTGCGTTTCGCGGCTGCCGCGAAGACCTCATAAGCCGGCTCAAGGCTGGATTTTCGTTTAGCCACTGCGGCTCCTATTGCCGTGACTGACTTGATCATTTCGGCTTGCTCGTTCTCCGGCAGACGAATGAGTTCGCCGTGTTCCGCCCAAGTTTGGCGCGCCTTGTTGTAGAACTCGACCTCCCACGGATTGACCTCGACCGCAGCCCTGGCGGCATCAGCATCGACAATTGCCTGAAGGTCGGCGGGCAATGAGTCGAACCATTTCTTACTGAGAAAAGCCATCGAGAAGATAAAGGGTTGATCGATTTCGGTCGCGTATTTTGCGGCGTCCCAAAAATGCATCGTGGTAATCACGGTCATGGCCAAGACGGATCCGTCGATTGTGCCCTGCTGGATAGCCGGAAGTACATCGCCCAGTGTCATCGCTACCGGCGATGCGCCAAGCGATTTAATCATCTCCTGTTGCATGTCAGCCGCGAAAACGCGATGCTTCTTTCCGGCCAAATCGGCAACGTGACGGATCGGTACACGAGCGATGATCAGAGATGGCTGCGCGATGAACAAAGCTGCGCCGTGGATACCCTTGTCGGCACCGAGACCAAGCATCAATTTCAGCAGCTCGGGGTCGTTCACGACGCGGACTTCATGCGCCATGTCGCTGACCAGTCCGGGCGCCGACAGCACCTCATAGCGTTCGTCGATACCCGCCAAAAACTCGGGCGGTCCGACATAACCCTGAATCGCGCCGAACTGCACGCCCTCGATCTGCCGCGGAATCGCTCCCAATTGGCTGGCGGGATAGATCTCGCCTTTAATTCTGCCCCCGGAGTCGCTTTCGACCATAGCAACAAATTTTTTGCACCACTCGTGCTGCGATTCGTTAATGGTCGCGGTGCCGAGCTTCATCACGAAAGTCTTATCTTCCGCTGCCTGTGCCGCGGTGAACGTTAGAACTGACCACCAGATGAAGGCGGCGATGCTAATCATCGTTCGCATGTCTATTTCACGGTTCGCGAGACGCATGACAAACTCTCCCAGTTGGAGGCTCCGCGCCGTGACCAGGCAATGCTACAGAATGGAAGCTGCCGTTGGAAAGCACATAGCGAGCGGCTTAGCATTGTAATCGAAGACAAAATTATCTAATGGGAAAAGGGTCATAAGCAGACATTTCGTAACATCCTGGCGATGTCCGCAGTTCCCAAAAGCGGAGATGGCTTGAGCGCGCTCGGTAGTCGCATAGGAGAACGAGCGGGTAAAAGCTGCACAGCGATGATCACGTGCCATACTCGCGCAGCGATTTCTTGTCACCGCGCTAGGCGGTCCGCTTTGCCTAAAAAGCAGTCTTCCAAGTTACCGCGAATAGGGACCAGTGGGACCAGGATAAACTTCTGGTACGTATGGTCCACGATAGGGCTCAGGAGGCGGCAAGGCATCGGGACCGGAGTACACCTGGGGACCGGGCGGCTCGGGACGGAGGTAGCCTGGACGAGGCAACTCGTAGTGACCAGAGTAACGCTCCAGCGGTGGTGCGCAGCCCGGCTGCCAACCGCAACCGCGCTCGCCGCAACGCCAAGTAGGCGGGCAGGTTGCGGGTGGCGCAACATCAGCCATCGGAGGACTTAGCGGTGGACTACCATACGGATAGGGCCCTACCGGCGGAGGCGGAACTGCCACGCTGGGGTATTGCGGCGGCACGTTTGGTCCCGGAACGATAATGACTTGCGGCGGCTGGGCGGGCGGCGGCGAAGCCATTCCATATTGGGGCTGCCCGATTAGCGGAGGTGGATAACCTAGGTCGGCAGCGTTCACACCAAACGACACCACTGTAGCGATTGCAGTTGCAGCGCCGCGTTCAAGCAAACGCATGACAGGCTCCTGCTCTTTTGTTGGCAAATCAGAACCTTTCATCTGGTTCCGATCCGCACAGCGTTATTCAAGCACGCAGCCTTGTCGGCAAAATTAATCATTAATTTATGGTTAATGGCCTTTGCAGTTACGTTAGCACCGGGCTTCGCCGCTCAATTGCCTAACCAGCTGATCGTGGCAAAGAAAAACGAGGTGCTCGTGCATGTCGGTTATGTCGATGTCTGCGCTGCGCCCGCTTCCAACTAGATTGCTCGCTCCTCGAATGTCGCGCACGCGGGCACCATGCAAAAGGAGAGATTAAGCGTGAGTGAGGCCGTTCTTCGTTGACTTAATCGGCAGGACGACTTGAAAGAGGGCACCGTTTTTGCCGTCAGAAGACGCTGTAATATAACCCTTATGCTTCTCGATGATCATACGGCATATGGCCAGTCCCAATCCCATTCCCTGGGACTTTGTTGTAATAAACGCACCAAAGATTCCTTCTAATTTATTTGTATCAATTCCGGGTCCAGAGTCCTCTACTGTTAACTTGATTGTGTCGTCATCGTGCAGCTCCGTTGTCACACGCATGATCCGACTGCGATCTGTCGTAGCCGCCATTGCGTCGACTGCGTTATGGATCAGATTAGAGATTACCTCTTGCAACTGGCCCTTATGACCCTCGACAGGCGGCAGACCTGAAGTTAATTTGGTACGAGTCTCAATTTCGTGGTCCAAAAACTCTTCACGCAGCGACTGCAACGTCGAGAGGATTATCTCGTTAACATCGACTTGTTTCGCTCCGTCGTCGACTTTGCGAAACAGCGCACGAATGCCATCAAACACTTCACTGGTGCGAAACCCATCTTTCACTATGTTATTCAAGTTAGCTCGTACCTCATCATGATCAGGCGGGGATTTTTCAAGAAAGCGCAGTGCCGCTTTGCCATTGATCACGATCGCTGCCAGGGGCTGCTTCACTTCATGTGCAATGGCGGCAGTGATCGCCTCGATATTCATCAGCTTATTATCGCGTTCGCGTTCCAGCATTATGTATGATTGAGTAAGCTTTCTCGCGCTCTCCCGCCGTTCGGCAAAGAGGGCCGCGAGGACATACGCGCTGAAGGCCACAACC
>Ga0182037_10002079_pt1 | contig 10587 bp, 9 predicted proteins | sample sta12Cox44000082_FD_125974 | JGI IMG/M metagenome (GOLD analysis project Ga0182037, IMG submission 125974) | Lab enrichment of tropical soil microbial communities from Luquillo Experimental Forest, Puerto Rico - statoxic.12C.oxic.44.000.082 | ecosystem: Environmental > Terrestrial > Soil >... | reverse complement strand
GATGGAAGCCGCGCTGCCGGAACTTCGGCCAATCCCGCTCGAAGCTAGCGTAATTCAGGATGAAGGTGCGAATATTCCTCCGGACCAACTGATTTCGCGGAACCCTTAAGATGGCTGCCGCCGCCGGATTTCCATCAAGGCAGTTGGCCTCATTGTCGATAATCAGGATCCCGTCTAGGGTGTTCTCGAAGATGGAAGTGGATTCCATCGAGGTCGCGAAAAATGCGCAGTCGGAATTGCGGTGTTCGGTCCAAACATACCAAATCCGATATGCGCCTACGCATGCGGCGGGCACGAGCGCGAGGAGCAGAATCGGAACCAAGCGCGGTGAATACGTAGGTCGCCAGATCCGGACGAGAATAGATGTCACGAGCAACCCGGCCGCTCCTAAGAAAGTCGCGAACGAGGAAAAACGCAAGACTGTAGCTCTGTGCGGAACGCCTAGCTTGAGGTTGGCTGGCGGGTGCATCTCGTTGGCCTAAGGTACATGGGTCACGACAGCGACCCAAATACGGCACTGCCCATCTTAACTGGCCTTCGATCGACGAGAATGCGATCCGGCCGTGAGTCTCGAATACGAGACAGACAGCGCGAAGGCTCGTTTTTGAACCTCAGCGAGCCGTTGAGAAGTTCCGGGCGAGAACATCACATCTTTAGTGCTACCATTATCTTGCGGTGCCTAAAGGCGACTCCAATGTCCCATCTAGGCGCGCTTCCCGAGAGCCGTTGAGAGAAAAAGTGTTTTCGTATTATACGAAGAAAGAGCGTCAGCTACTGGAGCAGGCTGCGCAGCTAGAATCCCGCAGTCTCAGCAGCTTTGTTGCCCTGGCTGCCCTTGAACGCGCACGGCGAATCCTCGGCAGGAGTTAAGCGCCTCACAAAATTCCAGTTGAGTTCTGGTCTGCTAATGGTAGTGTTATCTAGTATTAGTTCTATTTTGATTCTTAGGGACCAGTTTGAGCGATACTGCCGCAGCACGGTTCACCACGTTTCCTCTGACCAAAGTCTCGGCAGGAATGTCCGATCCGGTCTGCCCCAGCGATCACTCAAACGAAACCGACGGATGCTTGATTGGTCAAATCGGCTGCGGTGACAGAGAAGCTCTGTCACTGCTATTCAGCAGATATGCTCGATCGATTCGAGGCGTTGGGCGCAGAATCCTCAAGAATGACACTGAAGCGGACGACCTGGTCCAAGAGGTGTTTCTTTATATCCAGCGCAGAGCCAGTTTGTTTGACGGTACCAAGAGCAGCGCACGGTCGTGGATTTTCCAAGTTGCTTACACACAAGCATTCCTCCGTCGACGACAGCTGAAAGCGCGCGGTTTCTACTCGTCTGGGATTACAGACAACGCGCGTGAAACGGGAATCCAGGCGATTTCGGGCGCAGACTACGATCAAACGGTGGAAGGCCTGTTCGGGAGAACCGGATGGCGCAAGATGTTTCTATCGCTCAGCGAGGAACAGCGGGAGACGTTGCGATTGCATTTTTTTGAGGGATATACGTTCGCGGAGATATCCGAAAGACTGGGAGAGTCCTATTCCAACGTCAGGAACCACCACTACCGCGGTCTCGAGAAGCTTAGGAAGTACCTCGCCGAAAACCCTTTGAACCCGCGATGAACGGTGTGCTACAAGCTAAACTCCCTTGGGAGTAGGGGCGTTTGACGTATGGTACATGAGGAGTTTTTGCGGCTTTGTGCGGCCGCGACGGCAGGCGAACTGAACGCCTCCGAGCAGGCCACGCTCGAAGAGCACCTGGCTGTCTGCGGCGAATGTCGCCAGGTGATGAGGGAATACGAAGTCGCTTCGCAAGGCGGGGCTGCTGCGTTAGCGGCCGCGTTGGCGCCCGAGGAGGTCGAGGCAGATTCGTCCTGGTCCGTTGAGCGCGCGCAGAGGGAGCTCTTCAAACGGCTGGATGCCGGTAAGGCCTCCGCAGAAGCTCAGTATGAGGGCAGCAGGCAGGGCCATCGGTACACCTATCAACCCTCACAGATTCGATGGAGCGAAGTGTGGATGCCTTTCGCTGCCAGCATTCTTTTGGCCCTGGCGCTAGGGATCGCCGTTTATCGGTCCGGTGTCGAACGCAGAGGGGACATCGCCCAAAGGACGCTGGAGCAGACTCGGACCTCTACCGTTTCCTTGGAAGAGCAGCTCAGTGACGCCGGGTATGAGCGAACGCAATTGCTTTCAAGGCTGGGGGAGCAGGACAAGACCATAGCGGATCTACGTCGCAAGCTCGAGGAACAACAGAAAGCAGTGAGTGCTTTGATGAGCGCGAATGGAGACGAGGGCGCGCCTCGCGGAGCAGGGAATTCCATCGATTCGGCAGCCCATGAGCATCAGGAGCTGGCGTTAGCAAAGGTCGAGCTAACTCGACTGCGGAATACGATCGACACCCTAACCACAGAGCGCGACGAGGCGGCGTCCCGTGCCGGAACTCTCGATGCCAAGGTCAGCGAATTGAAGCAGCTTGTGATGGATCGTGAACGGGATCTCGATCGGAAGCAAGAGGAAGTAGCGAAGCAGCAAGAACTGCTCGACCGAGACCGCGACATCCGGGAGCTGATGGGGGCTCGCGACCTTTATATTGCGGAGGTGCACGATGTCAACGGCAAGGGCGAAACCAGCAAGACCTATAGCCGGATCTTTTATACCCGCGGGAAAAAGCTGATCTTTTACGCCTATGATCTCGACAGTCAGCCGGGGCTACAGAATGCCGAGACCTTCCAGGTTTGGGGACGGAGAGGGCCGGACAAGCGGAGAGCTCGCAGCCTGGGAATATTGTATGAAGACAACATGGACAAGAAACGATGGGTCCTGAAGGCCAACGATCCCCAAACGCTCGAAGATATTGATGCAGTTTTTGTGACAGCTGAACCCAACGGCGGAAGCCAACATCCAAGCGGCAGGCAGTTGCTCTTCGCCTCTCTTCGAGTAAGCCCCAATCATCCATGAGCGAGTTTTATGGAATCCTCTTACACAAACAACGTGTGGAGTTGGTCCGTCGGTTCATGCTGGGCCTGCTGGGCCACCTGGTCGCTTGCAAGACTTACGTGGCAGAGGTGGCTCGGGAACGAACCGAGCCTGTCGAAGTCCTTGATTCGGACGTCCTTATACAGCTCCCTTTCGCGCGACCGCAGTCGAGGCTCCGGCAAATGGAGCCGGCGTTTTTCGGGGTCCCTCTGGTCCCTCAGCAGCATTCGAGTACTGAAATTGGACCGGGACTTTGCCGTCGACCGAAGTTAGTCCAACCTCTTTGAAGACCTTCGTCAGAGGATCAGCTTCGCTAACCGGAAAATCACCGCACTCTTCGCCGTCCGCAGATGTCCATCCGAGAAACTTTATTGCATCTGGGTCTTTGCCAGCCCGGATAGCGTCTTCTACATCTGGATCGGTCCTGGCTTCATTCAACTCGTGGTAGAAGGTCGCAACAACATTTTTCCACGGTTCATTGAACACCGGGATGCCATTGCTTGTGCCATTTGGAAGTATTTCTGAAAAGACTCCAACCGCGTAATAAATCACTCGTTTGTTGCTGCCGGCCCCAACGTGGATGGACCCATGGAAGCCTCCCAAACCATGGGCGGAGTCTTCTTCTTCATGCGGAACTCCCTGCGCCGCTTCAGAACGACTTTGCTCAAGGTGCGGGGAGATCTTGCTGGCTGTTGGTACCTCGTTAGTGTTTAGGAGAGTTCCACTGGGCAGAAGAAAGTTGAATACGGTAGAACCGAAGTCGAAACCATCCAGAGCACCACTACGAAACAATGAGAGGACCAGGTTTTCGACATCTCCTTGTGAAACGGTTTCCGGAGGCGGTCCGGCCAAAACCTGAGACCCTTTGAATGTCGATGTAATTTGTCCCGTAGGGTAGTACTGCGACATAACGTTATTTAGGTCTTGATCGGCCATAGCTAAAGCCAGCGATGTTTCGATGGATTTTCTGTCACTCGCGCTCCACGCGCTCGTACCACCCACGAAAAAGTTCGAGAAAACAAGATCAGTAATAGTATTGCCGCCATGAAAGACGAGATTATGGCCGGGAGTTCTGGGCAAACCTGGAGCGATGGCCGACGGAGCCGGCATGGACACGCGCGCTCGTAACGTTTTCTCGGCCCGAGTTCCGCGGCCAAAGGCCACGCGCAATGGCCTTACATAGGTGCTGGTTTCCTGATCAGATTTCATTTTGACCTCCTCTGGTGGGGCCCGCCAAACTGCCTGCACGTTGCGGCTGGAACGGCAGCGGGTGAAGTACCGGGACTTTTACTACCAGTTTAAGTAGTTGTCAAGTCGTGACTTATCATCTAGTTTATTACACCGCGCAGCTGGATTCCTGCGTTCCGCAGATCGAGAATTGGGCTGCCTGCACGCCGTATTGAGGAACTCATATCGCTCATCATGACCTACCCAGAAGTTCCGAATGCGTCCGCGTACGGTTCTGGTGCCGAAGCAGCGCGAACAAGCGCATATAGCGGCAAGCAGGCAATCGCCTGCTGTCGCGGCGTTACTTCCTAGCACTGTGTTTTTCTTTGATAGCAACGAGTGTATATGCTATCATCTGTAACGCAAAGTTTGCTACTTACCGGTGAATGAAAACCACCATCGATTTCAGAAGGGTTATGAGGCAAACGGCATGTCCCGGACGCTTGGACTAAAGTTCAACGAGGTGATGAACGGTGGTTTTGTACTTGGAGCGACCGATCCCTCAACTGGCGAGACGGAGGGGAACCGCCAGAATAGCCGGCTTGCCTTGCATTGCAACGTTACCATCGACGACCTCCAGCGTTTTGTGCAGGACCCGCAGCATCCCGGCCACCTCGCATGCACCGTCGATTTTCCGCCGTTCGGCACTGGCATCCCTTGCGACCCTGGCATCTTTAATCTCTTCCGTCCCGGCAACACACCCAACGAGCGGTGGATGGTCTACGAATGCCGATTTACTGCGAAAGGTCAGCGCTATTATCTTGCCGGGAAAAAAATTGTTTCGAAGGGCCACGCCGCCGAAGTTCTGCAACAAATCACGACGCTCTTCACGCTCCTCCTCCAAGGGAACGATGCTTCCGGAGCCCTAGAGGGCGCCGGCACGCTCCAACTGGGCGTCAAGAGCATCGCCGACATGGCCAAAAGCCTGCACGTTACCGGCGCGCAAAACCATCTGGAAGTTCTGAAAGGCCTGGGATTGTATTTGGAGCTGTTTCTCGGCGAGCTCTGGCAAACCTATATCTGGCCATGAGTGGAACGACGGTGCTCACTGCGTGCCGAGATCATTCTGATGTGAAACGTTGGCGCGACTCTCTGCACTAATTAAGAGGCCATCAAATGTCCGCGTCCCAGCCAAGACCCCCGCAAACCGGCTTGTACGCCGCGAATACGCGAGGTCCGCGCCGCCGCAGAACGCGTGCGGACCTTTTACATCTGCCGCGATCCGTGGCCGTGTCCCATATGCGCCGCGCACAGGAAGCCGCTTCCGCTCCGAATTTTCCGCCCGCAGCCTTTTTTGCACCTGCCGCCATTTTGAAGTGGGCCCGCCACTATCTCGCGTATGTGATCCGCGAGAAGCATTTTTTCCCGCACCACACTGCCTCGCCGCAGAACGCTATGTACGATCTTCTCGACGAAAACGGGTCCGATCACGTGCGCATCGCTCTCGCCGGCGACTGGGGCACTGGAACCGATGAAGCGGCCAATGTGGCCAAGCAGATGCTCACGTTCGATCCGCACTTCACGCTCCACATCGGCGACGTGTATTACGTCGGGGATCCCATCGAAGTGAACGAGAACTGCCTGGGAATCTGCAATCCCATTAACAATTACAATCCCGTCCTCTGGCCCGTCGGTACCCTGGGCAGCTTCGCCATGAACGGCAACCACGAGATGTACGCCAACGGCATCGGCTATTTCGATGTGTTTCTCCCTCGACTGGGGCTTCGCCGCGACGGCCTTATGCTCGGCCAGCAAACCAGCTTTTTTTGTCTGCAAAATGCACACTGGCGCCTGATTGCCGTCGATACGGGTTACAACTCCACCGGAATTCCGGTCCTCGAACAGATCCCCTTGCTCAATAAGCTCTCTTTCATAGGTGGAAACTGCAGGCTGCCCAAACCCTCGACCGACTGGCTCCAGGAAATCGTCATTCCGCATCCAGAGGAACCCGACCCGCGCGGCATCGTGGTTCTCTCCCATCAGCAGTATTACTCCGGTTTTGAGAGCGACTTCCGCAAGCCGGCGCGCCAGCTCTTCGCCGCTGGAGTCAAAGGTCCGGTCTTATGGTTTTGGGGCCACGAACACCGCTTCGCCGGATACGATCTCTTTGGCAAGGACCAACTCAAGGCCTACGGACGTTGCGTCGGCCACGGTGGAATGCCGCTCGGCATCAGACGTCCTTCGCGTAATCCGCAACCCAAATTCTGGGATGGAAGAAAGGGCTTGGGAGGACTTGGCGTCAATGGCCACGTCAACCTGGAATTCAAGGGGCGTGAACTCCATGCTGACTACGTCGATTTGAACGGCACAAAGCTGGTTGAGGAAAGTTGGGCAGCTCCCGGCGATGGCACGGTCCAATTGCTCGCGTGCAAAAAGGTGATCAACGACCCCGATTTTCACGGCCCCTTGTAATCCAATGAGGTGCGTCCATGTCCATAGCCGGGCAGGTTCTCGAAAAACTGTTTGAAAACCGCTACAACTTCGTCGCGCCGGATTCCGGCCCTCACAAACTCCCTTACACCTGCAGCTTCCACTGGTTCCACACTCCGGATGGTCAATTAGTTGGCGTTGACGTGGTGCGAAGCGACGACATGGGCCGCCGCGCACTTCGCGTCTTCGCGCTCCAGCCGGGGAGCGACACGGTTTCTTCTTTGCTCCTGGAAGGTCCCACGCCCGACTGGGAGCCGTTTGCCACCGACGCTCCTCCCAGCATGCCCCAAGGTAAGCCTGTCATGGGCCGCGGAGAAAATTGGCTAGCTGCTTCCGCTTCCATAGAAGGCCAATCCATCAGCTCCGTCTCTTTCCTTCTCAATTTCAAGGTCCAGGTTCCCGGCAGAGGGACCGGCGAAAGTGGACTCTTACTGGCCCACATGACGGCGATGGACTATCTGCGCATGGAAATTTCCGGCTGGATCATCCTCAGCGGCCAGCGCATGGAGCTAGACCGGGTTACAGGGTACGCGTCCGTACATTTCGGAGATTTTCTTCCCGACTACGCCGGCGTCGCTAGCGTGCCTCCCCAGCAAACCGCCGGCGAGGGTATCCTCGTCAACGTCACCGACTCCGACGATATCAAGCATGGTGCCGCGCTCATCGCAAACAAATCCGTCATCTATGGCTATGGCTGCGGCCAGCTTCCGGGCTTCTTCCTTACCGTCGGCGCACTCACCAGAAATTCTATTCCGCTCGGCGGCGGCGCACGCCTCGAACTCTCCGAGGTGAAAACCGTCCCGCATTGGCTGCTGCTGCGCCCGACAACGACCGCAGTGGCCAAAGCCACCTATGTTTCAGACAATAGCGACCGCATCGAAGTAGGCGAAGTCATTCTCGATTTTCGCGGGGGAGGGTATCCAGCACTGCTGGTGCCTTGACTGGCTGCTGAGCCGGCGGTTCTGATTCTTGGCAAACGGAGGCTGGACCATGGATTTCGACGTCATCGTCATCGGCAGCGGTTTTGGCGGAGCTATCACCGGCTGTCGCCTCGCACAAAAAGGCCAAAAAGTTCTGATCCTCGAGCGGGGCAAGGAGTGGGACAAGGGCTCCTATCCACGCGCTCCGGAAGACGAATGGATCTGGAGCCAGACCACTCCGGAACATCACCATGGGTGGGTAGATCTCCGGGTCTTTAAAGGCATGTCCGTCATTCAGGGAGCGGGTGTCGGCGGCGGCTCGCTGATCTACGCCAATATCTCCCGCGTTCCCCCGGAGATTGTCTTTCAGAAGGGCTGGCCGCCAGAAATCACGCTGAAGAGCATGGCCAAGTACTACGCCGCTGTCGGCGAAATGCTTTGCGTGAGGCCCATTCCAGAGCACCAGCTGAATCCGCGCATAAAGCTCATGCAGGACGCCGCCAACAAGATCGGTGACGGCAACCGCTTCCAGCAAGTCGACCTCGCCGTCCATTTCAACGATGACCCCGAGTTCAAAGTCGACTTCAGCCAAGAGCCGGACATACGAAACTCCAAACCTGGCGTCAACAAGCATGGTGCGCAGCAGGGAACTTGCGCGCACCTCGGCGAGTGCGATATTGGCTGCCGCGTCTACGCCAAAAACACCCTAGACAAAAATTATTTGCCCGAAGCAGTGAAGGCTGGCGCGCGGATCTGGCCTCTGCACCTGGTCACGAATATCGTTCCAATTGATGGCGGCTACCGCGTGGAACACGATCAGTTGACCTCCGGCCAGCGAATTTCCGGAACCACGACTGCAAAGCGCGTGGTCGTTGCGGCCGGTTCGATCGGCTCGACCGAACTTCTGTTGCGCTGCCGCGATAAGGGCTCGCTTTCAATGCTGAGCCCTTTCCTCGGGAAAAACTGGAGCAGCAACGGTGACTTTCTTACCCCGGCTTTCCATTTGCTTCGCCGCCTTTGGCCCGATCGTGGCCCCACTATAGGCAGCGCCATCTCGTATCTCGATGGCAGTGACGACGGCCTGGTATATTGGATCGAAGATGGCGGAATTCCCAATCTGATGAACAAATTCTTTCAAGGTCTGACGACTCAAATCGCCGCCGCTCCCGACGGCCCGTTGGCGCAAGAGTTCAGTCCTCATTCACTGCTCCAGCATCTCACTTCATTCGCCGCGCATCTCGACGGGTTCGAGCACATCATGCCCTGGTTCGCACAAGGGGTGGACGCGGGCAATGGAGCACTGTCCCTTAAGAATGGCGCGCTTAATTTGGACTGGAATATCAGCGATTCTCTCCCGGTCTTCGAAGCCATCGCCAAAAAGCACAAACAATTGGCGGAGAGCACAGGCGGCATTCCAATGCCTTTGCCTGGCTGGACGCTTGGCAAGGAACTTATCACGCCGCACGCGTTGGGCGGCTGCAACATGGGCACCTCCATTGAGGACGGCGTGGTTGACCATGCCGGCAGAGTGTTTGGCTATGACAATCTTTACGTTGCGGACGGCGCGATCGTTCCACGAGCATTGGGTGTCAATCCTTCGCGCACCATTGGCGCCCTGGCAGAGCGGATCGCGGATCTAATCCAGTAAGCTCAGCCTCCGGTTCCGACTGTCCCATTGCCGACCGACATTCCGTTCCCTCGCTCCTAATCGAATTCAGACTCTGGAGTAGCGGCTGTAAGTACATACACGGATAGCATCTAAGAAGAACGCAAATGTGGCCTGACTGTGAAGCCAAATGCAGGAAGGTGGTATGCCTTTCATCAAACTCCATCGCGGCAATGACACGGGTGAATCAGTTGGTAGAGTCTTAGTGAACCCGGAACAAATTATCGCAATTTCGGCCGGGCAGATGCGACGGAGTTACAGAAGTCGGATGGGCGAACGCTTTGGGTAAAAGAAACGCCGGACGAAGTAGCGGTACCGGCAAACGAGGCTTAGCAATTGCTGCATGTGCCCTGCAACTTTGGCGACAGTAGATTCAGAGAATACGCAGCAACTCTGCATAAAACCTAACGCATTTCGCCTAGCGCCTTTTCTCTTCCTTTCTGCTCGCCTCCAAGACCATGTCCACGGCCTTATTCCCGGTGTCAATTGCGCCGTCCATGAAGCCTTGTTCGTCTGCAAGGTGTTCGCCCGCGAAATAGACGCGATCGTGAGGCTCCAAGAGCGCCGCGCGGACCGGGAACCACTGGCCCGGACGATAAAATGCGTAAGCACCCTGTGTGTATTTGTCTTCCTGCCAGGCATATCGCATCACAGCAATTGGGGCCGTGTCTTCGCCAGGAAAAAGTCTGGCAAGGTCACCGCTGATGAGCGTGGCTAGGTCCTCGGTCCCGCGCGAGGCGAGGTCGTCGGCCTTGTCTCCGATCGCGTAACTGCAAAGGATCCCTTGCTCTTTGTTGCGAAACTGGCCCAAGGAGGCAGCAAAAATAAAATCGGAAGTTCCGTCAGTAAAACACGAGAACTTTTCCCCCATGCGCTTTTCCCAGAAACGCGTCTTAAACAAGAGGACCGTCTTCATAATCCGCGCGTATTGGAGGTTTCTCGCGGCCAACCGTTTGTCGGGCTCCAGGGGCGGTTCCCACTTGATTGAATTCAGCGAGCGCGCGGGTACGGTGCAGATGCAGAACGCGGCTGCGAATTCCCGCTTTTTCGTCGGTAACCTTCTGCGGGCAGCCTTGCTCCTCGGTTGTGGAGCGGGGAAGGGTCTGGTGCGGACGTCCTCGGCTTCAACGGTCACCCGTTGGTCAGTTTGGGTAACGCTTTGAACTTCCATATCGGTGTGAATGGCTTCCAAGCCGATGCGCTCGGCTAGAGCGCTCACCAATCGGCTGTTTCCGCCCTCGACACGCAAATCCATCTCGTCCGTTGCGTTGCTGCCTTCTCCGTAATATTCCGATGCCGCGGAAAATGCGCCGGCTTGGCGGATGGATTCTCCAAAATCAGTGCTGTCCATCAGATCGCGTCGAAGGAG
>Ga0182037_10002073_pt1 | contig 10611 bp, 4 predicted proteins | sample sta12Cox44000082_FD_125974 | JGI IMG/M metagenome (GOLD analysis project Ga0182037, IMG submission 125974) | Lab enrichment of tropical soil microbial communities from Luquillo Experimental Forest, Puerto Rico - statoxic.12C.oxic.44.000.082 | ecosystem: Environmental > Terrestrial > Soil >... | reverse complement strand
CGCGGCTTCCATGTGATTCGTCTCAATCAGCGCAATTGCGGCGGGACCGAACTTCTCACGCCGACTCTCTATAACTCCGGGATGAGTTCCGACTATCGCGCGATTCTCGAGGAACTTTCGGGCCCGGACGGCTTCAGGAAGATTTTCTTCGCCGGTTACTCCATGGGCGGCAACCTGGTCACGAAGATGGCCGGCGAACTGGGCGCATGCGCGCCGTCCGCCCTCTATGGAATCGCTGCGGTCTGCCCGGCGGTGAACCTCGCGGCTTGCGCGGATGCACTCGAACGAGCGGACAACTTTTTCTACCAGCGCCATTTCGTCGCTGGCTTGATGGCTCGCTACGCCAGGAAAGCCAAACTTTTCCCGCAGGAATATCCGAGCAATGGCTTTGGCCCCATCCGCACGGTCCGCGAATTTGACGACGCCATTACTGCTCCTCGTTTCGGCTATCGCGACGCCCAGGAATATTACGAAGCCGCCGGCGCAAAGAGCGTGGTCGACAGGATTCGGGTTCCGTCTCTCTTGATCACCGCACAGGACGATCCTGTTGTTCCTTATGAAGCGGTTCGCGCGAGTGGCGTCGAGCAAAACCCGGCAATCACCGTTAGCGCCCCGGAGCACGGCGGCCACTGCGCCTTCATCTCGGGTCAATCCGGCTCGGAACGCTTCTGGGCTGAGTCCCGCGTCGTCGATTTTTGCGCGGGTCTTGCGGAAAAGGACGCCATGGCGCCCGACCGGCCTTAGCCAAGCGGTTTCTCGAGCGAAACCTGGAAGCCCGGAGTCAAAAGGTGCGCGGGCCCGTCTTCCGCGACGACCATCACATCTTCACAGCGCAATCCAAATTCGCCCGGTATGTACACCCCCGGCTCGTTCGAAAACGTCATTCCCGGGGCCAAAACTGTCTTACTGCCGCGCACCAAATAAGGATGCTCGTGCCCGTCTAGTCCTATGCCGTGTCCCAGGCGGTGCGTGAAAAATTTGTAGTCGGGCCCGTAGCCCGCCCCGGTGATGACCTGACGGGCCGCATCATCCACGGTTCCCGACCATCTCCCCCTGCGCGCCGCATCGAGCGCCGCGTCCTGCGCTTTCCGGACCGTTTCATAGGTGCGTTCGACCTTCTCCGCGGGCCTGCCCAGAACGCCGGTGCGCGTCACATCCGACGAATAGCCCTCGACTTTGCAGCCGCCGTCAATCAGAATGACATCGCCCTCTTTCAGGCTCTGCGGCTTCACCGTGCCGTGCGGCAATGCCGCCGAAGCCCCGGTCAGCACCAACGCGTCGCCCCGCAGCCCCATCTTTGCAAATCCCGACTCCACCAGCTTGCTGATTTCTCCCTGCGTAACGCCTTCGTGCAGCGAGGAAAACACGGCGCGATAGACATCGCAGGTCGCTTCGCAGGCCAGCCGCATCAATTCCAGTTCATGCGCGGATTTCACGCCGCGGCATTCGATCGTCACCGGATCGGCCGAAACATATTCAAAACCCGGCGCCGCCTGCCGCAAATGATCGTAGAAGGTGAACATCGTCGCTTCTTCCACGCCGATGCGCCCCGTCCGCAATCCACGACCCGCCAGGGCCTTGGCCGCGAGCTTGGTCGGACTCTCATCCTCCTGCCATACGTGCACTTCGGCGGGGAAGCGCAGCTGCTCGCGAAACCGCCCCTCCTCAAATGCCGCGCAGACAACGACGGGCTCGCCCCGTTGTGGAATCAGCACGCCCAGCAAACGTTCGCTCGGCCACCAGTGCACGCCCAAGAAGTAATACAACGACGTTCCCGTGGCCAGAAAAAGCGCGTCCAGCTTCGGATCGAGCTCGGCCGCCAGTTTCTGGGCTCTTGCGATTCGCCACTGATACTCGTCGGAAGTGATCGGCTTTACGCGCGACCCGAGCGGCTGTAACTGCGAAAAGGCCGGGGGCAGGGGATTGTCGTCCGCGTTTTCTGTTTTTGCCCTGGGCAGAGCCGCAGCCGGCGCAATCGCCGCTAGAGCTCCTGCGCATTGAACAAATTTGCGGCGTGAATACTGATCCAGCTGGGCTCGTTTCATCAGGTCAGTTCGACTGCGGTTGATCGGAACATACGTTCGGCCTATCGGCCGGCTGATCCGAGCCTGGTTGCCCGGACGTCAAGCGCTGCGATTTTCTACTCGGAAGATGGGTAATGTCAAACGGCTGCTCTTGCGTGAAGTCCAGGCGAGTCTGCGGAAGGAATTTTCACCTGCTTGCCTTTGGTGAAAACCTGCACGGTAGTTCCCGCCCCGCCGGCAGCGCCAATCGCGGCACCTTTTCCGCCGCCCGCCAGTGCGCCAATGAGTGCTCCTGACGCTGCGCCGCCGCCAATTTTTGCCGCGCGGTTTTCCTCTTGACTGCTTCACATCAGAGGTCGTGACGTAGTACGTCCTCCCCTGAAACACGACGCTTTGCCGTGCCAGCGCCAGTTCGATTTTTCCAGCGATATTTTCCCTGCCGACTTGGCATTCTCCCGCTTCACGTACACATCCGCACCTTGGGGGAACAATCACCCGATCATCCACCACGATCGGCGCATCCAGTAACGCCCTAAAGGCCTGCCCTGTCGAAGTCACCGACGAATCAATCAAATCAATCGTTCGCACCGATCGCGCCAGATGGCAGGGTCACCGTCCGCGGTTGCGGCGGCGGAAGCGCCGCCGGTGCTGCAGGTGTGGCGGGTTACGCCGTCAGCGCAGTCGCGGCGGGATCCGTTGACGTCGCGGCTCCCGCACCCGCTCCGCGCCTTGAGCCTCGGCGGACGGATTTGGCCTCGCGGCCTTGCGCGAGAGTGTTTTTTTCGACTGGCTCGCAATCTTCTACGCGGCGCCGCGCCGAGTCATTCGGCACTTGCCCACTCAGTGTTACTTCCCGACCGCGCCTCGAAACGTCCACAGTCGCCGCCTTAAGCACTGCTCCGAGAACATCTTCGCCTTAATATCGCTCTCACATCATCCGACCGCCCCACGTTCCCGCACGAAACGACCGACGCCGTAACTAGCAGTACCAACAGGAGCACTTGTCCGCCGTCCGGCGTTCGTCCGTCTGCGGCGCGCCACAGGTGGCATTGATTAAATTGGACCAAGAAATCCGAGTTTCGGCGGGCGAATCATAGTGCTGAAAGGAGTGATCCATCCCTGTTTAACCAACACTTTAGCGAAAATCCATATTTTCATATTACCTCCGGATCTCCGGATTGCTGACAAAAAATAAACAGACACCATGGCCATCTCAGCTAGCGTAACCTAAACATAAATCTATAGTTAAGCTTGCCGCCTGAAGTTGTGCCAATTTGGCTAACCTATTGCACCTACGCAAACCAATTTGACAGGGCCTATCTCTCAATTCCTATTGGGGGCAAAGTTATGAAACGTGTCCTGGGATATTTCACAGTTGCGTCTCTAACCGTCGCGATGGCGGTCGTAGTTGCTCTGACAACGGGCCACATGCTGGTACAGACGGCTTGGGCCGACGACGTTTACGGCAGAATCCGCGGAACCGTAACCGACTCAGCCGGAGCCAGCATGACCGGTGTCGAAGTCGTGGTGACGAACACAAATACGGGAATTGCGAAGACGACTCGAACTGGAGCAAGCGGGGAGTACGAATTCTTAAACCTTCCGGCGCCTGGAACCTATTCCATTGTTGTGCAACAGCAAGGATTTAAAACCTACCGAGCGAACGTTATTCATCTTGGGCTGAACCAAACTCTCGTCCTGGATATCTCTCTTGAGCTCGGGTCAGTTTCTGAAACCGTCCTCGTCGAAGCTGACAAGCCTCAAGTCGAGCAGGCCAGCATGCAGCTGACCAACACGATCAGCAGTACGACGATCACCCAGCTCCCGCTGAACGGCCGCAACTACATTTTCCTTCAGCAGACGCTTCCCGGGGTGGTAATTCCGGATACTCGATTTAACAGTAACTTTGCAACCAACGGGAGCCAGGGACAGCAGAACAGCTACCTGGTAAATGGCAACGACTCCAACGATCTGCCACTGAACTCGCCTTTGGCGCCACCGAATCCCGACGCCATCGCAGAAGTCAAGCTCGTGACCAACACGATCAACCCGGAATTTGGACGCAACTCCGGTGCGATCTTGAATGCCGTCACCAAATCGGGAACCAATAGCTTTCACGGTAGTGCGTTTGAGTTCTATCGAGACACCTTCTTGAACGTGCATGATTTCTTCCATAAGAATCCCCCAATCTTTCATCAAAACCAATTCGGAGGCACCATTGGTGGACCGATCTGGAAGAACAAGACGTTCTTCTTCTTCGGATTGCAGGACACTCGTGCTCGCCAGCCCGGAGCGAACAGCAACGGAACGACGAACGTTTTTACACAAGATATGCTGAACGGGATCTGGAATCCGGCGAAGATGAGTGCCACAAAGACGAATCCATTTCCAATTGTGGGTTCGAACGGCACTACCTACCCTGCCGGGACACCTTGGGCGACGATCTTTCCGACGGGAATTGTGCCTACGTCAGATTACAATCCGTTGGCAGCGCAACTGGTGAAGGATTTCGTACCGCTTCCAAACTGCGGCACACCAGGCTGCAGGTTGTATTCGTTCAACCCGCTCACCAAGCTTTCTACCGATCAGTACCTCGGCCGACTCGACCAGAACTTCGGCTCCAAAGATACGCTTTGGTTCTACGGCTACGCGAACGATCAGCACACGCTCAACGATATCGCGTTTAGCGCCGCAAGTTTGCCTGGATTCGGGGATAAGAGCGTTCCTTATACAAAGCAGTTCACTACGGCCTGGCAGCATACGTTCACTGCGAGCACCGTGAACGAATTCCGTGCTGGATATACGCGGCTCAACTTCGATACTGGTACCCCTCAGAAACTCGTTACACCGGCGAGCGTGGGATTTTCGAATATCTTTCCGCAGATTCCACAGGGGGCCGGCTATCCGAGAATGACGATTAATGGCTACTTTAACCTCGGCTTTACCAGCAATGGCCCCCAACCACGCAAAGACCAGACCTATCAGCTTTCAGACAGTTTCAGTTGGATCAAGGGGAGACACAGCCTGAAGTTTGGCTATGATGGACGTAAGTTCCAAGTGTGGAATCCGTTCGGCGCACGGAATAATGGCTCGTTCAATTACACCAACAGCGCGAAGTATGGGACTGGCGATCCCGGCTTGAATTTTCTGCTGGGCATCCCAACAAGTTATAACCAGAGCTCTGGTCAAGTGATCATTGCCGACGCCTATGAACACTACTCCTACGCACAGGATCAATGGCGGTTCAAAAATAACCTGACGCTGATATTTGGCGTTGGCTATCAGATCGACACGCCAATCGCAGAGTACCAAAACCAAGGTTTATCGCGGGCGTGTTTGGTGCCCGGTCAGCAATCGAAAGTCTTCCCAACCGCTCCGCTCGGTTACGCTTTTCCAGGAGACTCACACTGCGATAAATACGGCGGCGCGAGCACGAAGTACAACCACTTCGGTCCCCGCGTGGGTTTCGCCTATTCTCCGGATTGGGCAATGACGGGAGGAAAGGGTAAGACATCGATTCGCGGAGGTTTCGGAATCTATTTCAACCGTGGCGAAGAGGAGTTGAACTTGCAAGATCTGGGCTCTCCGCCAATTGGTCAAACAAGCAGCGGCGTCGGCGACATCGGTTTAGTGCCATCGTTCCCTGATCCCTGGACGGATATCGCTGGAAGAGGGAGCCTACCCAATAAGTTTCCATACACAGCTCCCACCGCCGGTGCCGCAATCGACTTTAGCCAGTTTTTTCCATTCTCCATAAATGTGGTTGATCCCAAACTGACCATTCCCTATGCCATGAACTACAACCTGACAGTCGAGCACGAGTTCCCGTCCAGCATCATCTTGAGAGTTGGGTATGTGGGTGCCCAGGGCCGCCACCTCGTTTCGGCATTCAGTTTCAACCCGATGACCCCAGCGGGCGTGCAGACGTGCCTTGCCACCCCGGACTGTGCGAGCAATGGAGATCAAGCGCCCGTGAATTTCCCCAATCTCTTCGTGTTTCCTGGCGATGTTTGGGGCAACAGCGGCATGCAGCACACAATTGGCACCTCCAACTACAACTCACTTCAGATCACCGGAGACAAGCGTTTAACTCACGGTTTAACGTTCCTGACGAGTTACACCTATGCGCATTCGTTCGACACCGGCTCCAGCTTCGAAGACGTAGCATTTCAAAATGCCGGTTCATTCGACCCATACGGCCGCCGGGCGCGAGATTACGGCGCTTCGGCGTTTGACGCGCGCCACCGCTTCACGCTCGTGTTCAGTTACGAACTCCCAAAGCCGAATTTTTTGCCAAGAGTGTTGGGTGGCTGGCGCTTGACTGGTTCGACCGTCCGTCAGACGGGCTTCCCGATTAATCTGGAGGACACGAACGAACTTTCTCTAGTGTGCTCGATAACCTATACCTTCTATGCCTGCCCCGATCGACCCGATATCGTATCAGCTCCGCACCTTCTCGATCCGCGGAAGTCACCCGATCACCTATGGTTCGATCCAACTACGTTTTCCGACAATCAGGTCGGCACCCTTGGCACGGTTCCCCGCGGATTCCTTTACGGACCGGGTTATTGGGGTGCGAACGCCTCCATCCAGAAAGATACGAAGATAACGGAACGCACCGCGATCCAGCTTCGCCTAGAGGCCTATAACGTGTTCAACCACGCGAATTTCGGGAATCCGAATGACGCGGCTGGCACAAGCGATGTTGCCTCCCCGACGTTCGGACGAATAACAGCCCTACGGCCATTTGTAAACAATGGGCCGAGCCCTGAGGGTTCGCGCCTGGTCCAACTGGCCGCGAAGTTTATCTTCTAACCTTTGACTTTCGAAGCGTGTTGCAGAGTTGAGAACATAAGGGGCCGGCCGCAAGGCCGGCTCCTCTGTTTTGGTACGCCGAGCATGTTCGACAGCTTGGAGGTGAAAGTCCTCTTCACTACCTGATAGTGGTGAAGTGATAGCGAAACGCAAGGGCGTCGGGAAGCGTGGAGCAAAAGCGCGAGCCAATGTACAAGAACCGGATCTGAGGCGTGAGCGTCGGGCGAGCGGCCAATGATCGCTAAGCCCATATCTATCAAAGACGCAAAGCGTAAATTCGGTGGTTGCGCGCGGAAGGCTGTTGAACTTATCTCGGGAGAGCTGCTGCATGTCTCGGAATCGTGACTGAGGGTGAAGCGATTCATCCTGACCCTGCAGCAGCAGTCAGCAGCGGGCGTAGTACTCACGCGAGTGAGGAAGGCCCAAACCGTAAGCGCGAATAGTAGAACGTCGGACTCACAGGTGGCATGGCGCCAGCCAATCAGCTTCGGCTGAGCTTTACAGGTTCAGAAGACGGTGAAGCCGAAACGGAACCTGCCGAGCGGCGAAGCCCTTGTGGCGAAAGACGAATCGAACCTCCGGCCCTCGCGGGCTCAACCTTACGGAACCGCCGGATGCGGACCCGCATGTCCTGGTGGTGTGGCAGGGGAGAGTAGGCGACCACTCTCCCTATGCCGATTAGCAGCGTACGCGCTCGCAGACAGGCGATGGAGTGCCTATTGAGGCCGCTAGTGCTTACGCGTCTGGCCATTCCGACTTTCTTACTTCCCTGGGAGTCACATACCCGAGTTTAGGATTCTCGAATCTGCAATCCTAGACTAGAACAAATTAGGCAATGCGGCGCGCCGTTCCCATCGAATAGGACAGTGAAGCCGCGGACGCAGCTTTTGTCGAAGAGGATTTATACCAACGTCACCTCGGCGGGCTTGGGTCGTCGCCGGTTGGTCCGATGAGCAAAGTTCGTCTTCTAGCCGAACGGTCATACAGCAAGTTCCTTCCAAAAACAGGCACTCCCGTGCTGCACGGGAGCGCCTGTTGCTTTGGGTTTTTGACCAAATCGAAACGACTTGTGCGCTACGAAATGTGGGTGCCTGTATCGGCCAAGGAAACGGGCTATTCCATGCGGGCGGCGACTACTTCCTTGCCGCGGATTCTTACCTCAATCCCAAGCGGCGGCCGCAAGTCCGACCCCTGCGCAATCGCTCCTCGCGCCAGCACACCGCCCGGGATCGACGCATACTTCAACGGGTCGTAGACCGTGCGGCTGCAGGGATTCCCCACCATGGGATGGCTCGCCGCTCGATAGCCGTAGTCACTCCTCAGCCGCGCGATGTCCTGGACGTATTCAAGCTGGCAAGTCCCATATGCGGCTTTCATCGCCAATCCCCAGTACCCGCCGGCCTGTGCAACTGAACCAATAGGCAGCCGGATCAGCAGAGCCGGCACGTTCTCACCGGTGAGCTGGTTTCGAAACGTAAACTGTCGCGAGTCCCATGGCTTTGCGAGATCGCCTACCTGAGCGACGACCGGATTACTCTCGGTCGCCACGGGAACCGGCAAATCGGGCACGGAACCCGCATCTACCGGTACGTCAATCTGACCTACCGGAGCGGCGGGCGGTTCGGCACGCCGGGATTTTGACAGCAAGCGTCCGCCAATGACCATCGCCACCAGGACCACGCCCAACCCACCAGCCACCCACAGCACAAGTTGCCCCGAACGTTCAGCCCGCATAGCAGATCCCGCCACACCCGGAATTTGCGGCATCTCGGCTTTGAAGCGATCGTTTGCGGGAGGCTGAAGCTGGCCGGTCATGGCACGCTCCGAGTCAGAGGAGCCGCTCGTACCACGCAGCTCGCAAGAAAGAAAACGAATTTCAACGCCACAGCAGCCGGAGAAGGGAACTAGCTATGCGGGGCGCAACGAGCCATATCAAGCCCGATTGTAAGGGCGGCCTGCGTTGACAGCAACGCTTACACCTCGGACCGTCCCCTAAGAATCACCTGAGTTCTATTGGTGAAAAAGCAACACGCTAGGCCACCGCGCTTGTCAGCCTCCGCCAGCAAGCCTAGTGTAGTAGTAAGTGCAAGAACTTTGTTCAGTTCCGTCCAGGCGTTTCGGATCGTTGTAACACCCTGGCTCCGACACCTTGTGACACGTTCGGCTATACCATGACCGTTGACACCAGAGCCGCCGCGCGCCAATTTGTCCGCAGTCTCAACATCCTGTTGAAGTTCGCGCGTCTCTACGAATTTGGCCACGTTCGCACCGCCGCACAATTCGAAACAACCTGGAAGGAACTGCGCGCTGCGCTTGACGAAGCCGGCGATGCCGGGCTGCTCCTCGGCGCCTCCGGGGCGCAAATTCTGCTGGACGGCGTGCCACTCGGAGCCGCCGCCGCCGAACGCAGCTTCGCGCAACTTCTCTCCGCGTCCGGCATCGCCAGCATTCATTTCGCTTCCAGCCTTTCGCAAGCGCAGTTCGCCCGTTTCGTACGCGCCTTTCCGAGCGGCAACGCCAAACCCCAGTCTCTCGCCGAACAACTGAAGCAGGCGCTGGCCGGAGAGACCAGCATCAAGGTCAACGAGATTCGTTACGTCGCCGAAGACTCCTCGGTCGCCGGCGTCAAGATCGCCGCCAATCTGACGGCAAAAGTTCTCGGCGCACAAGGCGACAAGTATAGGGATTTTCTGGAAGACCCGAACCGCCTGCTGCAAATGATTCTTGCCGCGGAAGGCTCGCGTGGCGGAGGCGGTTCCGGACCAGGCGGTGGCGGCCCGGGTTTCGGGGGCGGTGGCGGCGTGCCCGGTGGTGGCGGGGTTCCCGGAGGCGGTGGTGGAGGAGGAACGGGCAATGGTCCGGGACTGCCTGGCGCAAATCTTTGGGGCGCGGGCGGCGGTGGTGGCGCCGCGAACGGGTCGGCTGCCTCGGGCGGCTCCGGAGCCCCTTCGGGATCGAGCGCAACCGCTTTCCCGATGTTGTCTTCGGCGGCCGCAGCGCTAGGTGGAGGCTCACCACAGCCGTCGGGTAAATGGTTGACGGCGTCAGCTCTGCTTCATTCCGGGGGCCGAGGCGGCGGCGCGGAATTCACGGTGCAGGAAGAAGAAATCCGCTCCATGCTGAGCCTTTTCGCGCAGCTCGGCCGAGCCCGAAAGGATGCGAGCGGCGGGATGGACGCCGCGACATTCCAGTCGCGTCTGTCCGCTATGCCGGTCCGCAACCAGGTCACGCTGCAGCAGGCTCTCGCCGGCCTTGCCGCGCAGGCTCCGACCGAAAAGCCCGATCAGCCCATGCTCCTCAAGCTTGCCGAGCATGTGGCCATCCGCTTCGCGCTCGACAGCTACGAAAAAGGCGAACTCCGCGTCAACGCCGTCAAGCAGCTGCTGGACCGCATGAACACCGAAATCGAAGCTCTGCGCAAAATTCTTACTTCGCAAGAGCAGCAGATGGCGGCTGCGGGAATCAACGTCCAGTCTTACACCGAATTGCTCGATCAGGAATTCTGGGAGCAGGTTCCCGACGAAAACAAAAAAGAAGTCCTGGCTTCCGACGAAGCCTGGTGCGTTCCTCCTCGCAACGTCCGCGCCTTTCTCGAGGAGATGCTGCGCCGCGGCGAGCTCAAGACCGTTAACGAAATTCTCATGAAGTATGCTGCCTGCATCGGTCTCGATTCCGGAGAGGCTCGTCGCACCACCGCCATCGGCCTCGGCGAACTCGCCGAACTCTATGGCAGCGGCGACGGCAGCGCCCTCATTGAAAGCATCCGTCGCGT
>Ga0182037_10002071_pt1 | contig 10611 bp, 9 predicted proteins | sample sta12Cox44000082_FD_125974 | JGI IMG/M metagenome (GOLD analysis project Ga0182037, IMG submission 125974) | Lab enrichment of tropical soil microbial communities from Luquillo Experimental Forest, Puerto Rico - statoxic.12C.oxic.44.000.082 | ecosystem: Environmental > Terrestrial > Soil >... | reverse complement strand
GCGAAGGTGTGAGAAAATCGCAGCTCTGCCAGGCTTAATATTAAACTCTTTGGGCTCAGCCACTTGCCGGAAAGCCGTAGGCTTTCCGCACAGCGAGCGGCGCAGCCGCATCGGCCGGTGGCCAACGATTTTTTCACACCTTCTGCGCCCTGGGCTAAGATGTTCGCCCCTTCAGGGCTGTGCACGCTACACTTCCGCGCAGCCCGACTTAGTCAACCATCTTCTGACTCAGGACACTAGGTTTCCGCCCCCAGACGTCACTGCGGGGGCCATCCATGGTCAGACCATTCTACTGGTACTTTGAGCTAGCCCACTGGCTTAGAGTTCGGGGCTTATGCCGACAAGAGCATTGCTGCTTGGCTGCTAGGAATAAGCGATAGGGACACACAAGAGAGACAAGGTCAACAGCGTGTACACGTTCATGCGCAATCGACTCATCTGAGGCTCCTTCTAGTTAACAGGCACTGTCCAAGTCATATAATTTAATTTAGCGGGCAGCCAGTTTTCTGGCGACGACCAGGAAGAGCGCCCGATCAGAATCTACCATCTTACGGACCAGACCCTTGAGCTTAAGGAGGAACCGCGCGTCAGAGCCCAAGGTGCCTAGATGGTCGGCGAGCTCTTCAAGAGTCTTGCGTGTGGTCAAGTTGGGGGCTTGCGGCGTGTCCTCCACGGTGTAGAAGAGTCGATATAATGGCACATCGAGTGCCACGGCGAACCTCTCTAGGGTCTCCAACGTAGGTACCGTGTGCCCGTTCTCCACCCGGGAAATGTAACCCCGCAGCAGGCCGCTGGCCTTCTCTACGTCTCCCTGTGAGAGACCCCTTTGTTCCCGAAGCTGTCTCAGTCTTTCTCCGATTAGCATCATTGCCTTAACTCGTGTTATTCGGTGCTGTCAACGTAACCTTGCAAGCACAACTATCGCCTTAGTTATCAAAGAATGGACTGACGCTCCGGTACCAGTACGTTAGTGCATTTGTCCGGGCCTGTTCCTCCGTCGGCGTTAGAATCGAGTCTGCCATCTCCGCGACGTGCCCATTTTTCTGGACTGCCATTTAGCAGTGCGGTCACAACGGTGGTATAGGTGTGGAGCGGCGTCCCGCGGGTTTAATGAACCTGCGCTCGGCCACACTGGTTTTTTGGTTGCTGATCTTGTTCACTGTCGCGGGCGTGATCGCAAGCTCTTGCTAGACGAGATGGGTAGGGATGATACCTGTCTTTCTGGCTCCAGATATCGAACGGGCTGGGGGCAAGTTCGAGAACACCGAAGTAGTGGTGGAGGGAAATCTCGTCACCTCTCGAACGTGGATGGACCTGCCGTTCTTCATGCGGGAGTTCTTGAAGGTTCTGCGAGGCACGGCGAAAGCCGTCGCTGCGAAAAGCTAAAAAGCTTGGCAAAGGGTCCTCGTGTGGTCTTCAACACAATGGCGGATGGACGCTCATCGTGTACCACCGTGCAACGTCGGCTCAAACCTTCGACGCCTGGCTGCCGACCGGAAGACTTGCGCTCCGCACTTATGAAGTGTCGGCGTCACCACTGCCTACAATCACGTTGCCTTTCGCTTTGGAAAGCATTTGTTTGAGATTCTGTAGGGAAGCGATGACATCTTCATCAAGTTCCGGCCCAAGAGCCAGCATCTTGAAGATGTCCTGAGCAGCCGCTTGCGGATCATCCGTCTCGCCCTCGATAACCAAATGCAAGAGGTTGGGAATCCTCTTGACTCCATCGAACCTCTCGACCGCGTCGATGACATCCGAATATCCTCCAACGCTGCCGACGGGACCGAGGCAGGTTGCCTTCCCTTGGACTTTCATGTAAAGCGCGTAGCTCATAAGATCACTCATCTTTCCCCCACTCGAAGATTCGGTGTTCCACCGGATTCTTGTGCCGCAGTTCGTGGCGAGCATGTTAAGAACCCGCCTGGTGAAGCAACGCGACGTTCGTTCAATGCTCAATGAGTCTCATCGGCCGAGTGCCGGGGTCCACTGAGCCTTTCCTCTCGATTGGACCTGCCTGGATAGCTAAAGGACAAGCGGACGGCCGTTGGGGGCGGGGGCGCACGGCCGAGCGATGTTGGAATGCTGGTGGCTTAAAGAGGTTGCGGAAAAAGTGTTGTGGCGCGCTCCAGAAGGGCGGGGCTTCAGCCCCGCCCTGGAGTTTCCACATTTGCGAGCCCCAAAGGGGCGGCCTATCCCAGCCCAGGTCAACGAAGCTGTGAAAAAATCTAGCATCAGTGGGCTGGCGCACACCTTTAGGTGTGCGTTTTCAGGGGTTATTGCCAGCCTCGCAGACCTCACAGGTCTGCGCCGGCCGAATTTTTCACACCTTCAACGGCCTGGGTCAAAAGAGGCCCACCATCACAGCCAGCCCTGAAGGGGCGAGCCACTGTCAATCCCACACGTAGCGTTCGTCGTATTCCAGCCCGTATTCCTCGAGTAACCTTCGATATTCGTCCTGGAAACTCACCTTCCTACAATCTTAAGCGCCGGACAGTCCTGGTTTTTGAGCACTGTCGCCAAGTAGGCGTCCACCCAGGCCGTTGGCCCGGGCTGGGATAGGGCGCCCCTTTGGGCTCGAACTTCCCACCCTTCGTGGGGTGAAACAACAAAAGTGCTGACGGAAATATTCGACACCAAATTTCTGACGGAATCCGAGAATTCCATGGACCAGGACGAGATTCATGACTGGCGTATCTTAGCACTTACTGCGTGTTTGGGGAGACGATCCCGGATGACCACGGATATTCCGTGCTTTGGCTGAAGGGTGATGGTCGGCAGGAGCTGGAGCTTGAATCCGGGCTTGAGCGCAAGCCGAAACCGTTGGGCCATTGTTGCCAGCATCAGGCTGGTCTGCATCTTGGCAAACGAGGCGCCGATGCAAGTTCGCTGTCCGCCCCCAAAAGGGAAGTAGGCGAACTTCGGCAATTCGCGCTCGAACTCCTCCGTCCAGCGTTCGGGGCGAAACTCGTGCGGCTGCTCGTAGAAGCGTGGATCCCGGTGTACAATCCACGCGCACAACACAAAGTTGGTTCGGGACGGCAACCGGTAGCCGCCGATCTCAAATGCCTCGATGGCCTCCCGGACAAGAACCCAGCCTGGCGGGTAAAGGCGCATGGCTTCCTTGATGACCTGCTCCGTGTAGGTCAGGCGTGGGAGGTCTTCGAGTTCCGGGGGGCGATCACCCAAGACCTCGTCAAGCTCAGCTATGAGCCGCGCTTCAACCTCGCGATGTTGCGCCAGCAGGTACCACGCATAGCAGAGCGTGAGTGTGGTGGTATCGTAGCCCGCCCCGATCAGAGTCATCAATTCGTCGCGCACCTGACGGTCGCTCATCGCCTGGCCATCCTCATCGCGCGCCTGAAGAAGCGTCGAAAGCAGGTCATCGCCACTGCGGCCTGACCCGCGGCGACTGCGAATGATTCGATAGATGATCTTCTCCAAACGCCCCACCGCCCAGAGGTAGCGCAGGTTTGTCAGGCTGGGCAGGTAGCGCATCGTGTACACTACGGCGGGGCCGCGCGCGCTGCGGGCATGGAAGGCGCGGGCGGCTGCCTCGATCCGATCGATGTGGTTGGTGAAGTCAAGGTCAAACAGTACGCGCGCGATGGTTTCGAGCGTGAGGTGGTCTATTTCCGACTGCAGATCCCGGATGTCTCCGGGTTGCCAGCGCGAAAGCATCTTTTGAGTGCATTCCACCGTCACCCCCGCGTAGCGGCCGATATTTCTGCGGTGGAACGCCGGCTGCATCAGACGCCGCTGCCGCCGCCACAGGTCGCCCTCGCTGGTAAGCAACCCCTGGCCGAACAACCGCGGGCTCATTCGCGTGCCTATACCTTTCACAAAATTGTGGTTGCGCCTGACCAAAACATCCTCGATGTAGTCCGGGTGCGTCAGGTAGCAGACGTGAAGCCCGAAGGCGCGGTGGAAGAAGATGTCTCCGTGTTCGCGAGCCCACTCTTCGATGGTCGCAAGCCCATGGCCGGCGAGCAGAGGCAGATTGCCGATGAGGAAGTGGCCCTTGGGGCCTGGCGGCAACCCCGGCTTGGCATTCGGTGGAATTCGTCTTTCAGTTTCGGTGGCGGATCTGTATCCCACCCTTGCCTCCCGGCCCCCTCGCCCTCCCAACCCCGCAGGGGTTGTCGCAGGGTTGTCGCCGGCGGCGACAGTAGCCGTGGACCAGGGCACGCTTGGGTGGCCGCCGCCCACGGATAAAACGCCGGTTGGTCTGACCGACCCTGAAGAGTCGGACCGTTCGGTCCCTCCAGGGCCGAGAGGTTCTTGAGGCCATGCTAACCGTGGGGTTTCACCCGCATGCGGGAGGACTCATGTCGTGCCGCTTCGCGGGACATGGAACGGCGAAGCCTCTTCGATTCTCACTGGTCGAACCAGTGGTTTGACCAAAGGCAAGTCACCTGTGCCCGCTCCGCCTGGCCAGCACCACGGAAATGCCACGCTTTGGCTGCAGAGTGATGCTGGGCAAGAGCTCGAGTTTAAACCCCGGCGCCAGGGACAAATGAAGTCTCTGTGCCATCGCGGCCAGAACCAGCGTTGTTTCCATCTTCGCGAAAGAAGCGCCAATGCAGGTCCGCTGGCCGCCTCCGAAGGGAAAGTACGCGAACTTCGGCAGTTGCTTTTCGAATTCCTCCGTCCATCGCTCCGGACGGAACTCGTGCGGTTGATCATAGAAGCGGGTATCTCGGTGAACAACCCACTGGCTCAGCACCAGAGTGGTTTTGGCGGGCAAGGTGTAGCCTCCGATTTCGACGGGTCGCACCGCCTCGCGAACGAAAGCCCAGACCGGAGGATACAACCGGAGCGCTTCTTTGATGATCTTCTCCGTGTAGGTCAGCTTGGGCAAGTCTTCAAGTGTGGGTGTCCGGCCGCCTAACACCTCACCAAGCTCGTCCGCCAATCCGGCCTGAACCTCGGGGTGCTGGGCCAGGAGGTACCAGGCGTACGAGAGGGTGAGCGCGACTGTTTCGGAGCCGGTAAAGATAAGGGTTACGACTTCGTCTCGAACTTGACGGTCACTCATCGGCCTCCCGTCCTCGTCCCGCGCCTGGAGCAGCATGGAAAGGAGATCCCCACCCAATTGGCCGTTCGCCCGACGCTGGCCAATGATTCGGTAGATCACCTGATCGAGCCGGTGAGTCGCCCAGAGATAGCGCAGGTTGCGGGGTGTGGGAAAGTACTTGAGGGCGTACGTGGGCGCGATGCCACGTGAGTTTCGCAATTGGCCGGCGCGCGCCGCAGCCATGACCCGATCCAGATAGCCGTCGATGTCCACGTCAAAGAGCACGCGGGTGACAATTTCGAGCGTTAGGCGTGTCATGTCACTGTAAAGATCGTGGCTCTCCCCGCTCCTCCATGCTGCCATAGTCTCTTGCGTATGCTGCACCATGACTTCAGCATAGCGCCCGATGCTCCGGCGGTGAAACGCCGGCTGCATCAAGTATCGCTGCCGCCGCCACAATTCTCCTTCGCTCGTAAGCAAGCCGTTGCCCAGGAAACGCCGGTTGCTGACCAGAGCCAGGCCGTGGATGAAGTTGTGGCTCTGGGTTACCAGAACATCCTCAATGAGGTCGGGCTTGCTGATCAGGCAGAAGCCGATCTTCAGGGCGCGACAGTAGAAAATGCCGCCGTATTCGCGCGCCCAACCCTCGATCCTCGCAAGGCCATCACCTCTCAGCATCGGCAGACTACCGATCAGCCAACGGCCTTTGGGGCCCGCAGGCAACGCCGGGTTTGTCTGCGTCACTGTTCGCATTCCTGTATCAGCGGCTGTCAACATGACACTAAGCGATTTCCTCAATGTGCTCGAAGGGCCGCCTGCTTTACTGGTCGCTGGAAGTCGGCTTGCGCAGGGTAATCGCGCGCGCTTACCGCAGCGCAGCGCGGCAAAGGCGGCTTGAGCGCGGCAAAAGCCCGCCGCCCAACCCAAGGGAAGAGGCAGCGTAAGAAGAAGATCAAGGCCATCTCACGCGCCAGGGCTGGCAGTTGTTCGCCGACGTGTCGGTACCGCTCCATCCGCAAGAGGGCCAGGCGCATCCGGATGCGCTTCCAGAACGCTCGCGCCAGATGCTTGGGGACCTCCTCCTTGGGACAATCAAAGCGCAGGTTAATCATCCAGTCCAGCTCGGGAACTCGGGCAAAGTCTGCTGGCGCAGGCTCGGGCCCAAGGGCCTCCGCCGCCTGGGCAAAAAGCCTCCAAGCCGACTCCACGGCCGGATCCTGCTCGCGAAAAAACCGGGTGAGGAGGCGTGCAGCCAGCGGGACACTAAAAAAGCCATTCCACCACAAAGGCAAGAAGGCGTTAAACCATCCCCCGACATTCCAATAACGGCGCAGACAGGCTTGGAAGGGATCCTGCATGACCTCGTAGTAGCGACTGATATCCCCCTGCTCTCGCGCCATAAAGCGTCTCCAGACCGTATCCATCGCCTCGACGTCGCCGGGGCCCAGCACGCCCTCGCGCTGCCGCTGGATGAGGGCTGCGATCTGTTGCGCTTGCACCGTGGTCAGGCTGAGGCCGTTGCTATAGAGCGGGTCCACCGCCCGCGCCGCGTCCCCCACCAAGAACCATCCCTCTGCCGAGTAGGCCTGGTCGGACCAATAAAGGTATTCGTGGTACACATTGGTGTCGAGCACCTTCCCGGAGCGGACCATCCTCCCGAGAGCCGGGTGTTGCTGATCGACCATGGCGAGAAAGTCCTCGAGGCTGCGCATGGGATAGGAAAAGAGATCAGGCCGAAGCGTGATCCCCATGCTGATCAAGCGTTGGTGGTCGCGCGTGGCTAAAGGGATCCCCCAAATCCAATAGCCCTGGCCCAGAAAATGGTGGGTCGTCTGCCAAAGATCATAGGCCAGGGGGCGCCGCAGGGTGATCTCGAGGTGGGGCAAAAAGGGTTCGAAGTCGGCCAGCCAAAACCAGAAACAGCTGCGTTGTCTTTCGGCAGGCCGGGTATAGGTGGTCACTTTCTTGCCGATCCGGCGCGTGCGCCCCGTGGCGTCAATCAGCCAGCGGCAGGAGAAGGCCACGGCGCTTTCGCCCACCCGAGCATGGACGCGGTGGCCGGTGGCTGCCGTCCCGATCTCGCAGTCGTGCATGCGGCCTGTCACCAGGCGTACCCCGAGTTCCGCGGCTCGCGCCCGCAGGGCGCGATCTACATCGGGACGGTGGAGCTGCCAGGCCGTATGGTGCAGCCGATGGGGGGCATGCACCGAGTAACGCCGGTCCCGAGGATCGTCCGGCTTGATCTTGTGGTAGAAACTTAAGCCGTGCTTGGTCATCTGGGTGCTGTTAAGGTAGTCGCGGAGACCGATCTCTTGCATAAACAGCGCGGCCGGCTCCACTAGCGACTCGCCGACGTAGGGCCGCCGCTCGTGTTCCGGGCTTGGGCCGAGCACGATCACTTGCAGGGTGGGCAATTGCTGCTTGAGATAGGCTGCGGTCATCAACCCAGCCACGCTCGAGCCTACGATCACCACATCAACGTTTTCCATAAGATCGTCCCTAGTCCGAGTAAAGCTCGCGCCCTTTTGCCTCGAAACCAAGGAAATCACGCGAGGAACTCATCTAACAGCTCATTTAGCGTCTCAGCCGCTTCCAACGGCACGAAGTGCCCGGCATCGACGAACTTTAATCTGACGGACTGCGCGTTGGGAAAAAACTCCTGGGCCTCGAGTGGTCGAGCGCAGTTTGGAATGAGCCCTGCCCAGGGGACGTAGCCGTCTCCAATACCTCGCCCATCGGCAGAGAATGCCCTTGAGAGAATGATCTGCTGCGACGCGGGCGTACGTAGCCAAAAGGGCGGGCGTATCGCCTTGAAGGCCATCCCGGTTGACCCGTCGAACCGACTGGCCGGCATGGCAATGTCATGTGTACCCTGTACAAGAAGTACAGGGAAATTGTACCTCCTGTAGGCCTGTAGGTTATCGCGCAGGTAACTCATATAATCCTGATTGTGTTGATACAAGCCGGCCCAGGCACAGGCAAATGCTCCCGGTCTGCCGGCGCGAGGTCCCCGCTGGAATGGATGTGAAGCTTCTTGAGTTGCCTCCTGCAATGCCTTGTCGGGCATGGGATGTTTGGTGCGCCTCATCGAGCTGTCCAGCAGGCGCCATCCCGTGCGCCCATAGAGGATCCTCAGCAGGGCGCCGGGCGCTGCCTCCAATATGGCCGTGAGGAGCCGGGCACCTCTCCGGCTCCGCAAGATGCGCCCCTGGGGTATCGACGATTTGAAGTGTCCGACTAGGGGCTGCTGACAACGTATATAGCGCAAAATACGTTCGGGGTATTGCCCGGCCAGAATATCGCCAATAATGGTTCCCAGATCGAGCGTGACGAGGTTAAAGCGTTGCACGCCCACGTTGTCAAGGGCTGTCACCAATTCCTCGGCTTGCGTTTCCAGCGCGTAATCGCCGCCTGGGTCATGCACCTCGGGGAACAGCCGCTGTGGATAGTTCATGGACGACTGACCAGAGCCCTTTAAGTCAAATGCGACAAGGTGATAACGCCCGCCGAAGCGAGCGAGCTGGTGGCGCCACAGCCGCCACGTATCCATAAGGCCGTGCAGGAAAACAATGCATTCGCGCTCTTTGGCAGGCGACTCGACATAATGGAAAGTCACGTCGGTGGGCCTGCCGCTTAAGGTCTTTTCGACCTTAACGTATCTGTGGACCAGAAGGCCATCCCGCTCGCCATCGGCGTGCGTCATCACCTGCAGCCGCTTCTTGCGCACAAAACTGAGGAGCCGCTGACTTACGAAGTACAGGAGTGCTACCGCAAACAGCCGTTGCATAAGCGTCAGTAAACCTCTCATCGTGATAGCGCCCCAAGCAGTTTCGGAGGGGGAAAGGAAAGGGTGGGCGCCCACGAAGCCCTCACTGCCAGCGGCGCGCTCCTTCGGGGAGTGAAATAACGCGCTCGGCCATCGGGCCCTTCTTGTTGCCCCGCAGTTGAACGATCTTCCAGCGATCGAGGTTGAGCTTCTGGATCTGCAGATACACGATAGACAGGCCCCCTTCGCCAAGCACCCAGGGGTTGTGGATCTCAACGTCCGGGACGATGTAGCGGGCCGACATGGCGAGGCGCGCGTCGTCTTGGGTGATGTTCGGGAGCGCGCCGTGCATCGTGCGCTCGGAGAAGATGACAAACTCCCCCGCCTTCATCTCCAAGTTCACGGCGTGTTTCTCGATCTCGCCCAGCGCCGGACGCATGACCTTGGTGCCGAACCGATCGTGCTTGTTGCCGGCGTGCTTCACGGGATCGTACTCCTCGACCTCCATGGGCAGGAGCTCCCGATGAGTGCCGGGAATGAAGCGCATGCAGCCATTCTTGACGGTGGAGTCGGTGATGGCCACCCAGGCGGTGAGCTGAAAGAGCTTGCGAAGGTTTTTCGGGGTCAGGGTAGCGGTGCGGAACGTCTCGTTGAGGTAGGAGGTGGCTTGGTGCCATCCCGTGCCGCCCATGCCCGGATACTTGGGGAAGAACTGGCTGCGCCAAAGCAGCAGATCGGGACCAAGCAGCTGCGCCATGCGTTCCACGATGGCGGGGTGGGCGTAGAGCGACATCAGCTCGTCGTCCTCCAGGTGCTTGTCGCGGGCGTTGAGGCCCTTCCGGGCGTAGGTCTCGTTGTTGATCTCGGCGCCATCGGGGCCCTTCGTCGTAGACCCGACGTAGGTGTAGGAGTCCCGCGGGTAGGTGCGGGATTCGGTCTCAAAGAGCCGCCACATGCGGGGTGCCATAGCGAGCATCTCTTCCCGTTCCAGGAGCTTGAACGGCCCCGCAAAGCCGCGGTCCCAGAAGTCGCGGATCTGGGGCTCCGACATGGCCCACCGCGGATCGGTGTGGACGGCGGGCTGGTAGGAGACCGGCGAGTCGAGCTCGGTGTGAACGTCGATGTAGACGTTGCGGCGATGGCTCCCGAGGAAGGTGGAGAGCATCTTCCAGTTCCAGGAAAGAGGGAGGCTGTAACGAATTTTGTCGGGCAGTAGGGGGTGCAAGGGCCTAAGCTGCGAGAGGACGTAGCCGGCGACGAGGGGCCCGGTCTTAACGTAGCGCTTGGGTTTCTGGACGGTAGCGGTAGTGTTCATGGTGTCTCCTTCGGCAGAAAATTTAGAATGGTTGAGCGTATTCCCGGAAGTGGGTCAGTTTGATGTGGGGGCGGCTTAACGCCGCCACGTGGCGAGGTAAACTCGCTGCTACCGGGGCTAACTGACCCACCACCGTGTTCCCGTGTAGCTTGCGAGGCTGATACGAAAGACAACGATTCGTCATTACCCGACGTGTCGACCGAACGGATGTCCGATCCCTTTTTCGCCGGCAGTTTGCTTATGTGAAGGCCGATTTCCGCTGGCCGCTCATGAGGGCTGATGCATTGGCGCAGGGCACTCATGACGCCGCGAGAGATCACTCCGCACTGGCCAAATTTCGTCCCGGTGGTCAAAACCGTGTGCAGCCTGGGGAGATGGTAAAAGGGGACGCTAGGGTACCAGTGGTGCTCGTGATGGTAGCCAATGTTTCGCGGCAGGATCAGGATGCGCTCCCACAGGGAGGGTAGGGTGGTGCGGGTCAAATGATACGGGGGCGTGCTCGTCGGGATGGCTGAG
>Ga0182037_10002065_pt1 | contig 10625 bp, 5 predicted proteins | sample sta12Cox44000082_FD_125974 | JGI IMG/M metagenome (GOLD analysis project Ga0182037, IMG submission 125974) | Lab enrichment of tropical soil microbial communities from Luquillo Experimental Forest, Puerto Rico - statoxic.12C.oxic.44.000.082 | ecosystem: Environmental > Terrestrial > Soil >... | reverse complement strand
CCTCCAGGAAGCTCACCGTCGAGTCCCCCTGGCCAACGTAGAACCACTACCCTGGCCGGGGGAACCTGAGCCCACCCCTGAAGGAGCAATGTGTTCGTGTGGGCATCCTCACGAAAAGAACGATCTAGGGGTAGGTGCCAGGTTCCCAACGGCACGGGTGCGTTTGGCTACGTTCCTCTCTGTCAGTGCGAGGGCTTTGCGCTCAGCCTTTCGCCACCTGCCTGCGGGGAAGCCGAGCCGTGAGGACCGGGTGCAGCGGCATCAAATCCTCGCTAGCCCGGAGCTCACCCTAGGCGCCCGCTGCCGAGCCACTGCGGAGGCCTAGCTAGATGTGTCTTGGTCTCCGGCTTCACCGTCCCGCCTCCCACATCCGCCGCGCCTTATCCTCAAGGCTTTCGTGAATCCAGATGTTTTGAGTTGGGGCCACCCCCGTCGGCTCCTTCATCACGGCATCGAGTTCTTCTGCGGTCTGGACCTTTCGGTCTCGTAGAAAAGTGCAATAATCTTCTGTCCACCAATGCAACCGAGAAGAGTCCCATGGTCCCCATTGGGGGATGCCATTGGGGAGCAAACGTCCGCCAAGAATGGTGGAGAGGAAGAAGCGGTTAGACATTTACGACCAACTCCAGAGTCGCCCCTACTTTGCCTCGCGAGTTTCACGGGAACGAAAAGCGACGGCGGCGTCAATTGAAGGAAAGATGGGGATGGAGTTCGCGAGGCCAACAATGTTTAGGGTTTTCAACAGCATGGTTGACGGCCCTGCTGTAGCCAATCGCTGACCACGTTGCTGAAAGATATTGTGACAGTCCAACAGAGCCTTAAGGCCCGTTGAATCGACGTACCGTACGTAACCGATCTTCAGATTCCTACGTTTCCTGGTTGCCGTTGTCATGCTCCTGCGTCGATAAGTCGTTCGGCCTCCGTTTGTGCTTCGTGGGTGAGAGAATAACTGTGAGGGCTAGACTCCTCTCGTAGTCTAACAGCGGCAGGGGGGGCTTGCAAGAACGCGATCTGCTTGGAGACGCCTCCCCTCAAGGCTGAGGCAGCGGAGCGGTTCGCCCAAGCGGCGCGCGAGGTCTACCCGTGCCTCTCCCCGAGATCCCAGAGAACCAATTTGCGGAACGGTATATCGACCGGGCGCGTCACGTCGTTTCGCGTCTGCCATGACGAACCGAGTATTTACACAGCAACCTGCTTAGATTTCCTGACCGACTCTTTGATTCGTAATCAGATTCTTTGGGCGACATGAGCAGTGATTGTGCTTTCGTCGTAGCAGAGGTTGCCCATGATAACAAAGCTGAAGTCGAAGCAACGTCTCCGCACCATCTGGCGTGAGCCCGGGAGGATGGCCCGGGCCGTCGCCGTCCCGATCGATTGCCGCGGCGCCTACGCCCCTTTGTCTGCCGAGACGGGCTCGCGCCTCTTCTCGAACACGACGGCCCCCTCGCGGACGTCTAGCACGATCTCATCGCCCGCCGCAAACTTGCCTCGGAGCATGTCGTCCGAGAGCGGATCCGCCACCAGCCGTTGGATGGCGCGCCGCAGCGGCCGCGCCCCGTACTGGGGGTCGTACCCCTCGGTCGCCAGGAGCTCTCGCGCGGCATCGGTCATCGTCAACGCCATGCCCTGGCCCCGGATCTCTCGCTTGACGCGCTCCATGAGGATATCGACGATCGCCCGGATCTGGTCGCGCATCAGCGGCCGGAAGACGATGATCTCGTCCACACGGTTCAGGAACTCAGGCCGGAACGTCCGCCGCATCTCCTCCATCACGTGTATCTTCATCCGGTCGTAGGTGCGCTCGGCCTCCAGCCGCTCGCTTTCGGTGCCGCGGAACCCGACCCCGGTGTCTCGCTGGATCTGCGGAGCGCCTACGTTGCTGGTCATGATGATCACGCAGTTCTTGAAGTCGACCGTGCGCCCCCGGGCGTCGGTCAGGCGACCGTCCTCCAGGATCTGCAGCAGCACGTTGAAGACCTCCGGATGCGCCTTCTCGATCTCGTCGAGGAGGACAACGGAATACGGCCGGCGCCGGACCTGCTCGGTGAGCTGGCCACCTTCCTCGTAGCCCACATATCCTGGAGGCGCGCCGACGAGCCGTGACACCGTGTGCCGCTCGGTGTACTCCGACATGTCGATCCGGATGACCGCGCCCTCGTCGCCGAAGAGGAACTCGACCAGGGCCAGCGTGAGGTCGGTCTTGCCCACCCCGGTCGGCCCGAGGAAGATGAAGGAGCCGATCGGCCGCCGGGCGTCCTTCAGACCGGCCCGCGCCCGCCGCACCGCCCGCGAGACCGCGTGGACGGCCTCCTCCTGTCCCACGATCCTGGTGTGGAGGGAGTCTTCCATCCGAAGCAATTTCTCGGTCTCCTCCTCCACGAGACGCATCACCGGGATCCCGGTCCAGCTCGAGACGATGTCCGCGATATCGTCCGCGGTCACGGTCGTGATATCCCGGCCCTTGTCCATCTTCCAGGAACTTTCGAGCTCTTCGAGTTTCTGCCGCAGCACCTTCTCCTTGTCCCGCAGGCTGGCGGCTTTCTCGAAGTCCTGGCCCTTGATCGCTTCCTCTTTCTCCCGCCGGACCCGCTCCGCCTTGTCGAGCGCCTGGCGGACCTCCTGTGGCCGCAAACTCGCATGGAGGCGGATCTTGCTCGCCGCCTCGTCCATCAAGTCGATCGCCTTGTCCGGCAGGAACCGGCCGGAGATGTACTTGTCCGCGAGCGAGGCGGCGGCGACCAGCGCGTCGTCGCTAATCTTCACCCCATGGTGGGCCTCATACCGCTCGCGCAGCCCTCGCAAGATTTCCACCGTCTGGTCGACGTTGGGTTCGGCGACCAGGATCGGCGCGAACCGGCGCTCGAGCGCGGCGTCCCGCTCCACGTACTTGCGGTACTCGTCGAGGGTGGTCGCCCCGACGCACTGGAGTTCCCTCCGCGACAGCGACGGTTTCAGGATGTTGCTCGCGTCGATCGCCCCTTCGGCGGCGCCGGCGCCCACGAGGGTGTGCAACTCGTCCACGAACAGGACGACCTCGCCCTGTGCCTTGCGGATCTCCTCCATGACTTTCTTCATGCGCTCTTCGAACTCGCCGCGGTACTTCGTCCCGGCGACGAGCGCTGCCAGGTCGAGCTGCACCACGCGCTTGTTCCAGAGGCCCTCCGGGACGTCGCCCCGGACGATCCGCTGAGCGAGCCCTTCGGTGATCGCCGTCTTGCCGACCCCGGGCTCGCCAATGAGGACGGGGTTATTCTTGGTGCGGCGGGAGAGGACCTGAATGACCCGTTCGATCTCGCGCTCGCGGCCGATCACTGGATCGAGCTTGTTGTCGCGGGCTAGTTTGGTCAAATCCCGCCCGAACTCATCGAGGGTCGGAGTCTTGCTAGCCTGCTTGGTGTACGAGACGGTGCCTTCTTCTCCAAGCAGGTTGACTATCTTAGAGCGGACCCGCTCGAGATCGGCGCCCATCGCCTCCAACACTCGCGCCGCAACCCCCTCCCCCTCTCGGATCAGCCCAAGCAGGAGGTGCTCGGTACCGATGTAGTTGTGCCCCAACCGGCGGGCTTCATCCAGGGCGAGCTCGAGGACTCTCTTGGCCCGGGGCGTGAACGCCACTTCCTCCTGCGGGCTCCGCTCGCCCCGACCGATCGCGCTCTCGATCTCCGCGCGCACTCGTTCCGGGCTGATATTGAGCGACTCCAGAACCTTGCTGGCGACGCCTTCACCTTCCCGGACGACGCCGAGCAACATGTGCTCCGTGCCGACCGCGCTATGATTCAGCCGCTTGGCTTCTTCCTGCGCAAGGATAATGATACGGCGAGCACGCTCGGTGAACCGTTCAAACATTTCGCGGCTGACCTCTTCCCTGCCAGGACGTGTGCGATGCGATCCGACGATGCCTACCGCTTCCTTCTACGAGTCCCGCCATCCGACTGTTCACTCCTCAGGAGGCCACGCGCGGCGGAGCTCCGGAGCCCGGCAGAGCGTGGAGGAGTATGTCCTCTACGTGGGAACGACTGCACGCTCTTCCTACGATGATCCGCCGGCCCCTCCCCCGGCCATTCCAGTTGGAGAACTCCCCCTGATACCTCGGAAGGGTTTCTGTTGAGAGGGGGATGGGGAGGGAATTCCGCTGGAGGACCCAGAGGAGGACCCGTAAGGGTCCCTCCCCGCGGCGAATTGCCTGACGGTCGGCCAGCTCACACGCGTCGCTGCGTCTTTGCTATCACACTCTACCGCGCGCCCAGAACGCGAGCCTGCTTTTTCACCTCGCCCCGCGACCATAGGCGGATGCGATCCGGGGAGGCCAGGGCGATCTTGCCCGCAGAGAAGTTGTTGACGTCCTGCATGGTCTAGTTCTCCTCCACCAGCGCCTCTACGCCTTCGAGATTGATCCCCAGGGCGCGGGCGGTTTCGGCGATATCTTCATCGATCTCCTTGAGGTCGATCTCCTTCTGATCCTCGCTCAGCACCCTCACATCGAGACAGAGGCTTTGCAGCTCCTTGATCAGGACCTTGAACGACTCGGGCACACCCGGTTCCTGGATGTTCTCGCCCTTGACGATCGCCTCGTAGGTCTTGACCCGTCCGACGACGTCGTCGGATTTCACGGTCAACAGCTCCTGGAGGGTGTTGGCGGACCCGTACGCTTCGAGCGCCCACACCTCCATCTCGCCGAACCGCTGTCCGCCGAACTGGGCCTTCCCGCCCAACGGCTGCTGAGTGATAAGGGAGTACGGGCCGGTCGACCGCGCGTGGATCTTGTCCTCCACCAGGTGAAGGAGCTTCATCATATAGATCTGCCCCACCGTGACCGGCTGGGCGAATCGCTCGCCCGAGCGGCCGTCGTACAACCGCGTCTTGCCCGTCTCGCTGATCCCCACCTGGACGCCTTCCTCGGTCTTGGCGGCCTTCTTGAGCTGCTCGCGAATCTCGTCTTCCCGCGGGCCGTCGAACACCGGCGTCTCCACGTGGAACCCGAGCAGCGCCGCCGCCCAACCGAGGTGCGTCTCGAGCACCTGGCCGACGTTCATGCGGGAGGGCACGCCGAGCGGGTTCAGGACGATATCCACCGGGGTCCCATCGGGTAGGAACGGCATGTCCTCCGCCGGGAGGATCTTGCTGATGACACCCTTGTTGCCGTGGCGGCCGGCCATCTTGTCGCCCACGGTGATCTTGCGCTTCTGCGCGACGTAGACGCGGACGAGTTCATTGACCCCGGGGCTGAGATCGTCGCCGGCCTCGCGGGTGAATACCTTGCCCGCCACGACCTTCCCCTTCTTGCCGTGGGGCACCTTGAGCGACGTGTCCCGGACCTCGCGGGCCTTTTCCCCGAAGATCGCGCGCAGGAGGCGCTCCTCGGCAGTGAGCTCCGTCTCCCCCTTGGGGGTCACCTTGCCGACCAGAATATCCCCGCTCCTGACCTCCGCCCCGATGCGCACGACCCCCGCCTCGTCTAGATCGCGCAGCGCCTCCTCGCCGACGTTGGGGAGGTCCCGGGTGATCTCCTCGGGGCCGAGCTTCGTGTCTCGCGCCTCGACCTCGTACTCCTCGATGTGGATGCTGGTGAAGAGATCCTTCTGCACCAGCCGCTCGCTGATCAGGATCGCATCTTCGTAGTTATAACCCTCCCAGGGCATGAACGCGACGAGCACGTTATGGCCCAGCGCCATCTCCCCCTGGTCGGTGCACGGGCCGTCCGCGATCACATCGCCCACGTCGACGCGCTCACCCACCTCGACGATGGGGCGCTGGTTGATGCACGTCCCCTGGTTGCTCCGCTGGAACTTGACAAACTTGTACGTCCGCTCCTTGCCACGGTCGGGCTTGATGACGATCGCGGCGCCGGTGACGCTCACGACCTCGCCGGCCTCGCGCGCCACGGCGACCGCCCCCGAGTCGATGGCGGCCCGATGCTCCATGCCGGTGCCGACGAGCGGGGCTTCCGTCCGGAGCAACGGCACCGCCTGGCGCTGCATGTTCGCGCCCATCAGCGCGCGGTTCGTGTCGTCGTGCTCGAGGAACGGGATCAACGCCGTGGCCAAGCCGACGATCTGCTTGGGCGAGACATCCATATAATCGATCTTGTCCGGTGGCACGAGCACGATGGGGGCTCCATGCCGGGCCGTGACTCGGGATTCGGTCAACCGGCCCTCCTGATCGATCTTGGCGTTGGCCTGGGCGATGGTGTACTTCTCCTCATCGTCGGCCGTGAGGTAGTCGATCGTCCGGGTGACCCGCCCGTCCCGCACCTTACGGTACGGGGTCTCGATGAACCCGTACGGGTTGACGCGCGCGAACGTCGCGAGGGACGAGATCAGTCCAATGTTCGGGCCTTCCGGCGTCTCGATCGGGCACATCCGCCCGTAGTGCGACGTGTGGACATCGCGAATCTCGAAGCCGGCGCGCTCGCGGCTCAACCCTCCCGGGCCGAGGGCGGAGAGCCGCCGCTTGTGGGTCAGTCCGGCCAGCGGGTTGGTCTGATCCATGAACTGTGACAACTGGCTCGATCCGAAGAACTCCTTGATCGCCGCGACGACCGGCCGGATGTTGATCAGCACCTGAGGGGTGATCGTGCCGGCATCCAGGATGGTCATCCGCTCGCGAATCACCCGCTCCATGCGGAGCATCCCGATCCGCAACTGGTTCTGCAGCAGTTCGCCGACCGACCGCACCCGCCGGTTCCCCAAATGGTCGATGTCGTCCGGCTTGCCCTCATTGTTGTTGAGGGCAATCAGGTATCGGACGATCTCGATGATGTCCTTGGGCTTGAGCACCCGTCCGTCTGGGGCACCCTCTGGAGCCGGCTTGAGGCTGAGCTTCTTGTCCAGCTTGTAGCGGCCCACCTTGCCGAGATCGTACCGGCGCGGATCGAAGAAAAGCGTGTTCAGCAGGGTCCGGGCGCTCTCGATCGTGGGCGGATCCCCGGGGCGAAGACGGCGGTAGATCGCCAGCAGGGCGTCCTCGGGGGTCTTGCTGTCATCCTTGTGCAGCGTGGCCGCGACGGCCTTGTCGTTCCTGTAATACTTGAGAATGTCCTCATCATTGGTGAGCCCGTGATGGTCGCCCCGCCGATCTTCGGTCTTGGCCTGGGACATCGCCCGCAACAGGACCGTCACCGGCAGCTTGCGGGTCCGGTCGATGCGGACATAAATGATGTTATTGCCGTCGACTTCGAGTTCCAGCCAGGCGCCTCGGTTAGGGATCACGGTCGCGGACGGGAGCAGCTGCCCCTTGGGGTCCGGAGCCATTCTGTAGTGCACGCCCGGGGACCGCACCAGCTGGCTGACGACCACGCGCTCCGCCCCGTTGATCACGAACGTCCCTTGCTCAGTCATCAGCGGGAAGTCGCCCATGAAGACTTCCTGCTCTTTGACCTCGCCGGTCTCTTTGATCACCAGACGGACCTGGACCTTGAGCGCGGCGCTATAGTTGTAGTGGCGCTCGAGGCACTCATCCACGGAGTACTTCAGCTTCTCCAGCCGGTAGCCGTCGAAATCCAGGTGGAGGTCTCCCTGCTCATCCTCGTGAGGGGTTCGGGACCGGCGCCGGCCGGCGGCGAAGTGGAGCTCCAGGTTGCCAGTGAAGTCCTTGATCGGCGAGACCTCCTCGAAGACCTCGCGGATGCCCTCCTTCAAGAACCACTTGAAGGACTCGCGCTGGATCTCGACGAGGTTCGGGACATCGAGCACGGCGGGGATCTTGGCGAAGCTGACCCGGCTTCGCTTGCCGTACCGGCTCACCTTCACTTCCCCGAGCCCCTTGATCGTCCGGATGCCGGTGTGAGACTCGGCGGCCTGCAGAGGCGCCTGAAACACGGCCACCGGAGCCCGTTCGGCCTTGGTATCCAGCACGATCGTCCTCATCAGTCGGGGACGGCGCTTGCCTGTCCCGCGCAATGGGGGGCGTCCGCCGGGGCCCGGCGATCGCTGAAGCTTCGATCGCGCGAACTCATTGGCGACGAGGCGCAGCGGACCCCCCTTGATGCGGGCGCCCTCCTTCGGTGCAGCAGTCCTGGCCCTGCCCTTGGACGATGCAGCCTTTCCCATCACCGGTTTCGCCTCCAGGTGGAAGTCACGTCAAAAACGGCGCAAGGGCGCATGTGAGCAGTGCCTCGCGTCCAGCAAGAAAACCTGGGACCCCAGGTTCGCGGTGGGTTCGGTGAACAGCGTTAGCGTAGGGAAACGCTACGTTACCACCGCCCCAGGTTTTCCGTCAAGGGCGATAGGGGCCGTTGAATGGCTGGAGAGGCGGACCGTCTGGGGAATCGCGACTGGCTCAACATCCAAGGATACTTGGGCTACTAAGCCGCCTCAGGCGCTCGAGCACCTTCTCGGCACGGGCGTGAAGGTCCGATGCCTCAGTTGCCGCTTGCCCGGTATGCCGATCCATAACGCGCTTCATCCCGTTTTCGTCGGCAGGTGAGCTAGGCGTCGTCCTCTTCGCCGCAGGGCTCGGCGTGCCCGGCATCCTCCGCCGTCTTAATGGAGTGTCCGCAACCCACAGGTCGAGATTGCGTTGGGATTGCGGATCGCAAACCCAGTCGCGGTGACCGAGTTCACGTAGTCGATCTCCGCCCCGCCCAGTAGCCGAGCACTCGTCTTGTCAACAAGAAGCCGCACCCCGCCGCTTCCACGTTGCTAGACCATAGTCGGTGCCCTCGATGAGGTGGCGTGCCACCGCTTCTCTCGCTAGAGTACGCCCCTGGCCAACGCAGAACTGTCGACGCTCTTCTGATCGATCCCGGAATGAGGCCCACACACGGGTGCGGTCTTTGTCGAGCGTCATGGTAAAACTCCTCCAGGAGCGGGCGTCTTTCAATCGGGCCTTCTCCCCCGTGGAGCCGACCTATTGCCGGGGGGATGGTCGTGGACGTAAGGAAGGGGAAGCACCTTTAGTCTACGCCTACTCGGATAGAGAAGCAACAGCAGGATGGGGCTTCGTCCAGTGTCGGCTACCGTCTTCAGGTTCAAGACTGACAGCACCAACTGCTCTTGACTCGTCCGTGATGCGTTCCTCCTTCTTCTTGCCACCGTCTTGTGTCTTGTCGCTCTCGTGCGTATCTTGTCTTTCTCCTGACCTTGTCCCTGCCATTTTCGACATTGGGGCCTGCTCACGTGTTTGGCGAGAGCCGCTGCTCCTCCATGGTGGCTCCTAGGCCTTCTATTCAGACAGGTAACGCCACGTCGGTGGAGGGATTTGCCGGCCAGCCCGGGAAAGCCGGACTAGCCCGAGTTGCCGAGTGTAATTCTTGGTTGGAAGGGGAGCAACCATGATCGCCGCTGTGATACGGTTTGTGCTGCCGGCAGTAACCGACTGGAATTCCATGCGCGCCCTAGCACGCCAACGAGCCAACACCTTCTATCGGCATGTTCCAGGGCTGCGCACAAAGGCGTTCATCATTAGCCCAGAGCAGCGGATCTACGGCGGGCTCTACGTGTGGGAGAATCGCGAGGCAATGAACGAGTTCCTAAAGTCTGAGGGGTTCTTGAGCTTGGTGCAGAAGCTTGGGCAACAGCCAGAGATACAGATCTACGACGTCGCTGCCTACATCGAACGGGGGGAGGTCGTGGATGTGCCGGGAGGCGTGGGAACCGTCCGCTAGACAATATAGGGGATGGTTAGGCCAGCGGGACTTGCCGTGTGGGTAACCGGAAAAATCCAGCCCCCGCTACCATTCCTAAAGTCTGAGGGGTTCTTGAGCTTGGTGCAGAAGCTTGGGCAGCAGCCAGAGGTACAGATCTACGACGTCGCTGCCTACATCGATTGAAGGCCGGTGGAGCGGGTGCTACAGCGTTGGGCTTGTCGGCGGGCGCCGGTCCTCGGTCCTCCGTTTGCTATTCACCCACACGATTCTCCGAAGACCCTCTTTTTATGGACATCTAAGCCGCAACACCGCGGGTACAGGACTTCCACGCCTCACCCCCCACGCCACAACATTGGATGGCTGGCGGGGTGCATCTTACGAGAAGACTCTGATATGCGTGCTCCTGATTCTCCCGAGGGGAATCTTGGCACAGACGAGGGTGCCTGCGGTGCATCCGGGTCAGACTAATTTGCGGGGTCGCGGCACCAAGCAAACCCGACCTCGCGTCACGCAGCCATCTGCCAGACGCTTCCCCATTGCACCGCATTTTTCATGCGCGAGGGTGCCGAGAGGCATGGGCCGACTAATTTAAATTCGGTAAGGACGCCATGAAGAGCTTTTCTCTGTGCGTCAATATGGGGGGCTTCTTTCGTGGTCGCCTCCCTTTCAGTACATCCGACGCGGCCTTACTATCGTATCGCTTCCACTGTTCGGACTTCGTAATTGCCTTCTTCCGCTGCCGCTTGTTCATGAGAGCACCCTTCCGCATTGTCGAGTTACTGCGACAAATTCCATGTGTGCCGCTCCAGCCCTGCTACGACCGCCGGGGCAACCTTGAGGGTAGAGTAAACCCGCACGAAATTGTAATGGACGAAGGGTAGGGCCAAAGCACTCTTGATGTTGCAGAGCTTCTTTGAGAAAGCGTTTGTCAAACGAGTGAGCCTCCACACCTGCATCCGGAACGTGAGGTTTTGGCGTTCCAGAGCGGTAAGATACGGACGGAATCTATCGATGGTCAGTTGCACACCCCGAGCCAACT
>Ga0182037_10002063_pt1 | contig 10625 bp, 9 predicted proteins | sample sta12Cox44000082_FD_125974 | JGI IMG/M metagenome (GOLD analysis project Ga0182037, IMG submission 125974) | Lab enrichment of tropical soil microbial communities from Luquillo Experimental Forest, Puerto Rico - statoxic.12C.oxic.44.000.082 | ecosystem: Environmental > Terrestrial > Soil >... | reverse complement strand
TTGCCGGCGCGCAGATAGCGCTCGGCTTGAGGAAATTCGCGCACGGTGCATAGCAGCAGCCCGAGCGCGGTGTCGGCGACTTCCTCATCGAGCACTTCAGGCGTGTTGGTGACGACCATGCCATGCGCGCCCGCCCACTTAGCATCGATGTGATCGTAGCCCACTCCAAAGCTCGAAATCAGCTCAAGCTTGGGAAACCGTTGCATGAATTCCGGGCTGATGCGTTCGTTGGTATAGGCGACGGCGATCGCGCGGATCTTGTCAGCGACGGACTTGAGAAACGCCTCCTTATCGGTCGCGTCGATCAGCTTGTGCAGCGTGACCACCGGCTCCAGCCCGCCGACGATGACCGGCTTTTTTTGGCCGATCAGCAAGACATTCGCCTTTTCGCCAGCCATCTGTTACTCCTCACACCAAAGCGGCGACCGGGTTTTCGATTAGCATCTTGAACGCCTTCATGAGTTCGGCGCTGAGCGCCCCGTCCACAACGCGATGGTCGCAGGACAATGTGACCGTCATCTGGCTGATGAACTTCACACCTCCGTCTTCAGTTTCAACGGGCGCGCGGCGCGTTGAGCCCACCGCCAGGATGGTGGCGTGCGGCGGATTGATGATGGCGGAGAACTCGCGCACGCCGTACATGCCGAGATTGGATATGGCGCTGGCGCCACCCTGGTATTCGTTCGGCATCAACTTCTTGGCACGCGCGCGCTCGGCGAGATCGCGCACCTCGGCCGAGATCACGGTGAGCGATTTCGCCTCGGCGTTGCGGATCACCGGCGTGATCAGTCCGCCATCGAGCGCCACCGCCACGCCGATATCGGAGTTCTTGAAGCGCAGGATACGGTCTTCCGCCCACACGGCATTGGCGGCCGGAACGCGTTGCAGCGCCACGGCCCAGGCCCTGATGATGAAATCGTTGAGCGAGAGCTTGAACGCCGGCTGCCCGTCTTGCTGTGGCGCCGCGGCATTCGCCTCTTCGCGCATGGCGATCAGCCGCCCGACATCGAAATCGGCGGTCAGATAGAAATGTGGGATCGTTTGCTTCGCCTCGACCAAACGCCTAGCGATGGTCGCGCGCATCGAGTCGACCGGTACCTCCTCGTAGGCGATGCCTTCGTACAGCGCCTTGACCTGCGCTGCGCTGGCGCCGGTTGCCATCGTAGCGCCGCGGGCCGGTACAGCCTTTTCCACATCGGCGGCAACGATGCGGCCGTGCGGGCCGGAGCCGCCGATGCGCGACAGGTCAATGCCGCGCTCGCCGGCGAGCCGTCGCGCCAGTGGCGTGACGAATGCGCCGGTCTGCAATCTTGCCGGTCCGTAATTGCGCTCCGGCGTTCGTACCTCGCGGAACGGATCGATGCGAGGATAGGCAAACGACGCGTTTGCGGCCGATACCTTTGGACCCTGGAATCCCGCCGGCACGGAAATGACTGGTGTTTGAGGTGCGCTCTTCGGAATTTCGGCTGGCTTGGGCCGCAGAGCTTGCTCGGAGGCGGAAATCACCGCCACCACGGCGCCGACCTTGGCCACTTCGCCGACCTGGAAGCGGATTTCGCTCAGGGTGCCGGAACTCGTCGCCGGCACTTCCATCGAGGTCTTGTCGGTCTCGATCTCGAACAAGTTGTCGCCCGGCTTCACCGCTTCGCCGGCTGACTTAAACCATTTTACGATCTTGCCCTCGGTGACAGTCTCCCCGAGCTGCGGCATCAGCACGTCCACGCGCTTCCCCTGGCCTACCAGCTCACCGAAACGTATTGCGTTTCCATGAATTCCATCATGCCTTCGTGTGCGCCCTCGCGGCCGAGGCCGGACTGCTTGGTGCCGCCGAAGGGCGCCGCCGGATCGGACACCAGGCCGCGGTTGAGGCCGATCATGCCATAGTCGAGCTTCTCCGACACACGCAGGCCGCGCGACAAGTCCTCGGTGTAGAGATAGGCCACTAGGCCGTATTCGGTGTCGTTGGCGCGCTTGACTGCTTCGTCCTCACTTTTAAAGGTCTGTATCGAGGCCACCGGCCCGAAGATCTCCTCGTTCAACATCTTCGCGTCGTTCGACACGTTGGTCAGCACCGTCGCTGGATAGAAGAAGCCAGGGCCGTCCGGCGTCTTGCCGCCGGTCAACACCTTGGCGCCCTTTTTCACCGCGTCGTCGACCAGTTCGATCACCTTGTCGCGCCCGTCCTTGTTGACCAGCGGCCCAAGATTGACGCCGTCGTCGAGGCCATTGCCCATCCTCAGCCCGCTCATCTTGGCGGTGAGCTTCTGGGCGAATTCGTCGTGTACCTTCTCATGCACGTAGAAACGGTTTGCCGCGGTGCAGGCCTCGCCCATATTGCGCATCTTGGCGATCATGGCGCCGTCGATGGCAGCATCGATGTCGGCATCCTCGAACACGATGAAGGGTGCGTTGCCGCCCAGTTCCATCGACGGCTTGATGATGTTGTCGGCGGCTTCGTGCAGCAGCTTGCGCCCGACCGCGGTCGAACCGGTAAACGACACGACGCGCACTCGCGGATCGTGCAACATCGCGCTCACCACGGCACCGGCGCGGCGCGACGGCACTACGTTGACCACGCCGGCGGGCACGCCCGCCTCCTCGAGTGCCGACATGAGCGCCAGCATGGTAAGCGGCGTGTCGGAGGCCGGCTTGAGCACTACCGGACAGCCGGCGGCGAGCGCCGGTCCGATCTTACGTGTGGCCATCGCGGCCGGGAAATTCCACGGCGTCACCAGCACGGCGATGCCGGCCGGCTTGTGGTGCGCGAGAATGCGGGCGCCCGAAGCTGGCGCGCGCGAGATATCGCCGATGTTGCGCACCGCCTCCTCGGCGTACCAGCGGAAGAATTCGGCGGCATAGGCCACCTCGCTGCGCGAGTCGACGAGCGCCTTACCGTTCTCCAGCGTGATCAGTTTGGCGAAGCGTTCGGCGTCGCGCATGATCAGCTCGTAGGATCTGCGCAGGATCTCCGCCCGCTCGCGCGGCTTGCGGCCGGCCCAACCCTCGAAGGCCGCCGCAGCGGCGCCAATCGCGGCCTTAGCATCCTCGACAGTGGCGCTGGCGACGGAGGCGATCTTGCGCTCGGTCGCGGGATCGATCACGTCGAAGCGCGCGCCGTCCGACGATTTGCGCCATTTGCCGCCGATCCACAGGTCTGTCGGAACGTTGGCGAGCAGATTTTCGTACATGGCGATACCTCTCAACTTTCACCGCTTCATTCCCGCGCAAGCGCGAATTCAGACTCCCCGCATTTGCGGGGGACTTACGGGTCGCTAACTGTTCAATGACCTGCGCACCGTCTCTGCGATGCGCTGAGGGCTCGGCAGCACAATATCTTCTAGCGTGTCGGCGGCCGGCAGCGGGATGTGCGGCGTGGTGATGCGTACCGGCGGGCCGTCGAGATCGTAGAAGGCCTCATCGGCCACAATCGACATGATCTCGGCGCCCCAGCCGCACAGCCGAGGATTTTCCTCAACCGTGAACAGCCGGTGGGTCTTGGCGACCGAGCCGAGGATAGTCTGCGTGTCGAGCGGCACTAGCGACCGCACATCGACAACTTCGCAGTCGATGCCGTATTCCGCCTTTAGCTTCTTGGCGGCCTCCAGCGCGCGCGGCACCATCAGCGCCAGCGCCAGGATAGTAGCGTCCTTGCCGGGGCGCACGATCTTGGCCGTGCCGAGCGTGTCGACGATCTCGCCGTCCCGCACTTCGCCCTTGGTCGCATAGAGCGACTTGTGCTCGAGGAAGATAACCGGATCGGGATCGCGCACGGAAGCCGCCAAAAGGCCGATGACGTCAGTCGGGTTCGACGGCGCTACGACTTTGAGGCCCGGGATCATCATGCACCAGTTCTCGACGCTTTGTGAGTGCTGTGCGCCGAAGCGCGAGCCGCCGCCGTTGCCGGTGCGCACCACCAGCGGGCATTTCACTTGGCCGTTCGACATGTAACGGCTCTTGGGAAACTCATTGGCGATGTAGTCGAAGCACACCGCAAAGAAGTCGGAGAACATGATCTCGGCGATCGGTTTCAAGCCGGTCATCGCCGCACCCATGGCGGCGCCAAGAATCGCCTGCTCGGAGATCGGCGTGTCGCGCACGCGTAAGGGCCCGAACTGATCGTAGAGACCCACCGTCGCCTTGAACACGCCGCCCGCCTTCCCCACGTCCTCGCCGATGAACACAACGTCGGGATCGCGCTCCATTTCCTGAGCGATGCCGCGGATGACTGCATCGCGATAGGTCAATTCCGCCATGCCCAGCCTCCATCGGCGTAAACGTCGGTCGTGATGATATCGACCGACGGCGGCGGCGCGGCCTTACAGGCCTCGGTGGCGTCATCGACAATCTTGCGCACCTCGGTGTCGATGCCGGCGATGGTTTTTTCCGGCACGCCGAATTGCAGCAGCCGCTCGCGATAGATCTTAATCGGATCACGCGACTTCCAATGCTCGAGCTCGCCTTCGGGTCGGTACTTCGCCGGGTCAGCGCGCGAATGACCGCTGTGCCGATAGGTCAGGCATTCGATCAGCGACGGCCCGCCATTGGAACGTGCCTTGGCGTAAGCCTCCTGCGCGGTGCGATAGACCACGTCGGCGTCGTTACCGTCGATGACGATGCGCTCGAGCCCGTAGGCCGAGGCGCGGTCGGCCGCCGGCTGCGGCACCGCCGTCACGTCGCTGATCGGCGTGTATTCCATGTAGAGATTATTCTCGCAGACAAAGACCACCGGGAGCTTCCACACCGCAGCAAAATTGAGCGCTTCGTGAAACGCGCCGATGTTGGTGGTGCCGTCACCAAAGAAGCAAACCGAGACGTCCTTGTGGCCCTTGTATTGCGCGCGCCAGGCAGCGCCGCAGGCGATCGGCAGATGTGCACCAATGATGGCGTAGGAGCCCATGACGCCATGTTCGACCGAGGTGAGATGCATCGAGCCACCCTTGCCGCGCATCAGCCCGTTGTCGCGCTGCATCAGTTCGCCCAGCACCTTCTCGACACTGACACCGCGCGCCAGCGTGTGGGCGTGGCCACGGTAGGTGCAGAAGGAAAGGTCGCCCTTCTGCATGGCGCCCGCGAAGCCCGCCGCCACCGCCTCCTGGCCGAGCGACAAATGGCTGGTCCCCTTGACCAGATTTTGCAGAAACAGGTCGAACGCCCGCTGCTCGGCTTCGCGGATCACCACCTGCGTCCGATACATTTCCAGACGCTTCGCCTCGCCAATATCGTCGTTCAAGCCGGCGCCGGCCTTAGCCTGTGCCCGGTCATTTGCTGTCGCCATATAAGTAATCCTCGGAGGAGTCGAATTCGTCCTTTGCTGGCCGCAACCTAGCCCCTCCGAGCGAGGCCCCGCAACTCTCCCTTATCATCCCTGTCATGCCGAGGGCCTTATTCGAGGGGGCCTTCGACCACACCTTCGCTGGTCATGGATTGGCCCGCCCGGCGCTCGCGGTAAAGCAGATACAGTCCCGAGCTGATCACCATAGCCGCCCCGGCCATCGTCCACGTATTGGGCACATGGTCGAACACCAGGTAGCCTAGGATTACCACCCAGATCAGCTGCGTATAGACGAAAGGCGAGAGCACCGAGGCCGGCACCAGCCGGTGGCCAGCGATGAGGAAATAATGCCCGAGGCTGCCGAGGACGCCGATCATCACTAGCATAAGCGCAATAAGCCAGCTTGACGGCGTCTGCCAGACGAAGGGAATGACCGGCAGCATTACCAGCGCACCGATCAGATTCGAATAAAACAACGAGGTCTGGTTGGAATCGAGCTTTGAAACGAGGCGCGTGATTATCGCGTATAGTCCGTAGCTGATCGTGGCGCCGAGCGAGAACAACGCCGCCGGATGTACGCCGCCCAAACCGGGCCGCGTGATCAGCAGTACGCCGGCAAAGCCGAAGCCGATCGCACACCAGCGCCGCCAGCCGATCCACTCTCCCAACATTGGTCCGGAAGCGATGGCTACGATGAACGGGAACGTGAAGATGATTGACAGTACCTCGTCGAGTTGCATCCAGCGCAGTGCCAAGAAGTTCCCCGCAGTCGCAAAGAATAGCAGCACGGAGCGGATGATCTGGAGTTTAGGACTGCGCGTGCGCAACAGCCCGCTATGGGTAAAGGGATTGGACACCAACAGCGTCAGCAGCAGTGCGAAGGTGTAGCGCGCCCAGGTGATCTGCATGGTGTCCATCTGGGTGTTGAGATATTTGGCTGTGGTGTCCAGGCAGGCGAACAACGCCACTGCCCCGCACATCAAGGCGATGCCGGTGAGCCGCTGGCGGCGTTGCGATGCGTGAATGGCCGGCATCAGATAAATTGAATGTTGATCGATCCTTGATATACTGCGGATCGCAGGAGAAAAAGCAGCTTCCCCTTGAGATGTGCTAGTCACTTCAACGACCCATGAATGGCGCTCTCATCAAAGTTTTTGTGATCGCAAAATTTTTTTGGGCAGTTTGAGCTCCGGGCTTACCGGCTTTGGAGCTGGTGCACATCTTGACGCCGTGATGGTCGACGCCCTTGGCCTCGCCGAAACTACGCCAGGGCCGTTGATCCTGGTGACGCAGTTCGTTGGGTTGCTCGCCGCCTTCCGGGAGGTAACACCGTTTACGCCGCTGATAGCAGGCGTATTTGGCGCCGCACTAACGACCTGGGTCACCTTCGTGCCGGCGATGCTATGGATCTTCGCTGGCGCGCCGTTCGTCGAACAGCTTCGCGGCAATAAAAGTTTGGCCGGCGCGCTGGCCGCAATCACCGCAGCGGTCGTCGGCGTTGTGCTGAACTTGTCGGTCTGGTTCGCGCTGCACGTGCTGTTCGGCCAGGTGATCGAGATGCATTGGGGCCTGCTGCGCTGGTACGCTTTCGATCCGCTTGCGCTCGACGTGCGCGCCGCTGCGATGGCAACGATCGCGGCGCTGCTTACCTTCGGACTGCATCGCGGACTGATCGAGGCGGTGGCGGCGATGGCGGCGCTCGGCGCCGTCACACGATATGTCCTGGGCTAGCGCTCACGCTTGATTGCACTCTCGTGCCACCGCCGCAGAACGAGATGCGAAAACGCCGACAGCACAAAGAAGATCGCGATGCCGGCGGCGGACAGCAGCAGCAGCGCCGCGAACATGCGCGGAATGTTGAGACGGTAGCCGGACTCAGCGATGCGATAGGCAAGACCCGAGCCGGCCCCGGCGGAGCCGGCAGCGATTTCCGCCACCACCGCGCCGATCAACGAGAGCCCACCCGCGATGCGCAGACCGGCGAGCATTTGCGGCAGCGCCGAAGGCAGCTTGAGGTTCCATAGCACCTGCCAGCGCGAGGCTTTATACAGCTCGAAAAGGGCGAACAGATTGTGGTCGACCGAGCTTAAGCCTAGCGTCGTGTTGGCGAGCACCGGGAAAAACGCCACGATCCAGGCGCAGGCCAGCACCGCCAAAGGCTGCGGCAAATAGATCAGCAGCAGCGGCGCAATGGCGACGATCGGCGTCACCTGCAGGATCACGGCGTAAGGATAGAGCGAATATTCGACCAGCCGCGACTGGTTGAACAAAATCGCCAGGCCGACGCCGCCGATCACTGCGAGCGCAAAGCCCTCGAATGTGGTGACCAGCGTCACGAGCAGCGAATGCCAGAGCAGTTCGCGGTCGACGATCAACGTTGTGAAGACGAGACCGGGACTCGGCAGCACGAAGGGCGGGATCGCGAATACGCGCACCACGAGGTCCCAAGCGGCCAGCACCAGCGCTAACACCAGGATCGGCATGCCGATACGGAGCGCGCGCTCGTTCATGTACCACTTCCCATGGCCTTGCCGAGGGTCTCCGCCACCTGCCGGCAATAACCCGCGTAATCGGCCGAAGTGCGAAAGCGCTCGTCGCGCGGATAAGGCGCCTGAATAGCGATGTCGGCGAACACGCGGCCCGGACGCGGCGTCATCACCACGATGCGCTGCGACAGATAGACCGACTCGAAGACCGAATGCGTGACGAAGATCACCGTGCGGCGCAGCTCCTGCCAAACCTTGAGCAGATCGTTGTTGAGCCTGAAGCGGGTGATCTCGTCGAGCGCGGCGAACGGCTCGTCGAATAGCATCAATTGCGGCTCGGTCACCAGCGCGCGCGCGATCGACGTGCGCATTTTCATACCGCCCGATAATTCGCGAGGGTACGCTTGTGCGAAATCGGCAAGGCCGACCCGCTTCAGCGCCAGCGTCACCGCGGCGTGCGAACGTGCCTCCTCGGCGTGGGCAAGTTTAAGCGGCAACAGCACATTACCGGTGACGTCGGTCCAAGGCATCAGCGTCGGCTCCTGGAACACGAAACCGATGGGGGCATGGCCCGCTGGCCAATCCCCCGCGCCGGTTGACGGTGCGCTAAGGCCGGCAACGATGCGCAGCACCGTAGATTTTCCACAACCGGACGGACCGAGCAACGAGATGAACTCGCCCACGCGCACATCGAAAGTGAGGCCCGCAAGCGCGACGGTACCACTGTCGAACGTCTTGCCGACCCCGCGCAGCGAAACGATCGTCGAGTCTTCCGCGCTCATTTGGGCCGCAAGTCGGCGCCGACGCCCTTGTTGACGAACTGCAGCGTATAGGCGCGCTTGTAGTCGAGGCTTGGTTTCACCACGCCGGCGCGCACCATCTTGTCGAAGAAGCTCTTCCACTGCGCATCGGTCATCGCGCCAATGCCGAGCTTCACCGAGTCGCCGGAATCGACGATGCCATATTCCTTCATTTTGGCGATGGAACTGGCGAGCATCGCGTCGGTCATTTCCGGATTCTGCTTCTTGATCAGCTCGTTTCCAGGCCGGCTGTCGCCGTAAATGTAATGATACCAACCAATGGCCGAGGCATCGACAAAGCGCTGCACCAAGTCCGGTTTTTTCTCCACCAGCTCGCGCCGCGTCTCGATCAGCGTCGAATAAGCGTTGAAGCCGTAATCAGCCAGGAGGAAAACTCTCGGCTTAAAATGCGCCTGCTGCTCGATCACGAACGGCTCGGAGGTGACATAACCCTGCATCGCGGAATTCTTGTCGGCGAGGAAGGGCTGCGGATTGGAGGTGTAGGGTTTCACCTTGGATTCGATGAAGCCGTAATCCGACTTCAGCCACTGAAAATAAGTCGCCATGCCCTCCTTGGACACGAACAGCGTACGCGTCTTCAGGTCCTCGAACTTGCTCACGTCCGGATGCGCGATGAAGACCTGCGGGTCCTTCTGGAAACTCGCGGCCACTGCCACCGTCGGAATGTTGTACTCAACGGCATCGAAGGACTGCAGCGAGTTGGCGCTCATGAAGAAATCGATTTTGCTAACCGGCAGAAGGATGCGGTTGTTCACGTTCGGCCCACCAGGCACGATCGTCACGTCGAGGCCGAACTTCTTGTACGTGCCGTCGGCGAGCGCCTGGTAGAAACCGCCGTGCTCGGCCTCCGCAACCCAGTTGGTGCCGAAGCGGACCGCGTCGAGCGGCTGCGCTAAAGCCGCGCCGGCGACGCACGTTCCCAATAAAATTCCCGCAAACCTCAGCATCGGCTCACTCTGTCATTGCCGGCCCAGCGCGGGCAAGAAACCGTTTCGAGCCTTTCCAGCGTGCGCGCAATCCATCATTACGCGGCCAGTGCGCATGCACCCCCTAACAGATCCGATCCGCTGCGATCGGCGGCAGCCCCCGGGCACTTTTGTGCCGATCGACAAGCCCTGCCCGTTCCGTCCCCGTCCGGGCGGGTCCCATTTCCAGATCCAACGGATGCGCGTATCAGTGCGCGGATTCGAGGCTCATCGCTAGCACGCGCGCGACGTGGGCGGCTTTACGGCCGGTGCCATCGTGAATCTGATGCCGGCAGGAGGTACCGTCGGCGACGATCAGCGCGTCTTCCGGTGCCTTCCGAACCGCCGGCAGCAGCGACAGCTCGCCCATCTTCATCGATACGTCGATCGTGGCTGAGTCGTAGCCGAAGCTGCCGGCCATACCGCAGCAGCTCGATTCGACGGTTTGCACTTCCAGCTCGGGCACCATCTTCAACACGCTCTCGACCGCGCCCATGGTGGCGAACGCCTTCTGGTGGCAGTGGCCGTGTAGCATCGCCTTTTTCGGCAACGCTCCGAGCGGCAGTTGCAGGCGGCCCGCGCTCCGTTCGCGCGCGAGGAATTCCTCCATGAGCAGCGATTGCGCCGCCAGCGCGTCGGCCGTGTCGCTCCTAATCAGCGCTGGTAGTTCGTCGCGGAAGGTGAACACACAGCTCGGCTCGAGGCCGATTACCGGCAGACCGCGCTGCACGTAGGGCGTCAGCGCGGTGAGCGTCCGCTCTATTTCGCGGCGGGCCTCATGGATCTGTCCGATTGCTAGGAACGTGCGGCCGCAGCAGAGCGGGCGTTCGTCGCCGTCGTCGGGCAGCAACGCGTGCACCCGGTAGCCGCCGGCGGTGAGCACGCTCAGCGCCGCGTCGAGATTTTCCCGCTCGAAGTAACGGTTGAAGGTGTCAGGGAACAGTGCGACCTCCGGCATCGGCGTCTCGCCGGTAAGGCCGTAGGCCCAGTCGGAGCGGTCGCGATAGATGTCCGAGCGCCATTTGGGCAGGCTGCGCCGTGCCGCGAAGCCAGCAAAGGTCTCCGACAGCCGCCGCAGCGT
>Ga0182037_10002062_pt1 | contig 10626 bp, 7 predicted proteins | sample sta12Cox44000082_FD_125974 | JGI IMG/M metagenome (GOLD analysis project Ga0182037, IMG submission 125974) | Lab enrichment of tropical soil microbial communities from Luquillo Experimental Forest, Puerto Rico - statoxic.12C.oxic.44.000.082 | ecosystem: Environmental > Terrestrial > Soil >... | reverse complement strand
ATTCCCCTCAGTGGTGCCGGCCCGTCGGATTGCCGAATTAAAACCTCCAAACCATCGGTGTCACAATCGTGGCGATCAGCCAGGCGAGCACGGCCATGCCGCTGCCGATGGAAAGGTAGTGCATGAAGCGATACCGGCCGGGGCCCATGACCAGCATTGTGGTTTCATGGGCGACGGGTGTGCAGAACGATGTTGAAATACAAACCGCTAATCCGACCAGGAAAGACTTTGGATTCGCGTGGGCCTGTTGCGCGATCTGGTAAGCTATCGGCGCGAGAATAATGGCAACGGCGGCGTTTTCGATTAATTGAGTTAGGACAACGGTCGACGCCAGCAAAACGCCAAGAATAAAGTGCGCGCCAGCCCATTGAAAATTGGTGACGATGGCCTGAGCCAAGGCTCCGGCAGCACCGGTTTTTTCCAGGGCGAACCCGAGCGACATCATGCCACCAACAGTGGCGACGGCTTGCCAGTCGACTGACTTGTAGGTGTCAGTCACCTTCACGCAGCCCAATAACAGCACAGCAACGGCAGCCAGTGGAACCGAGAGCGCCGGCGACAGAAGACCAGTGATCGCAGTCGAGATGATGCCGCCCAGGAGGAGCATCGTGATAATCGCCTGACTCTTGCCCGAAGTCGGGAAGTGCTTTTGGCTTAGCACAATCAGATTTGGATTGCGCTCTAGTCGCTCGAGATTTGAGTTGTGACCGAGCAAAAGAAGAGAATCACCATACTCGAGTCGTGTGGCAGACGGCCGCTCCTGGATTGTCTGGCCGTGCCGCGAGATGCCAAGCACACTGAAACCATAGTCGCGACCGAAATTGGTTTGCTGCATGGTGCGACCGGTGTACCGCGAGTTGGGGGAAAGCAAAGCTTCTACCGTAATAAGATCCAGACTCCGAAGCGTCTTCTCACCGATCTTGACCTCCTCCATGAACTGGAAATTGGGGGATTTCAGGAGGCTGCCTATCGTCGGGACGGCGCCTTGCATGATCAATGCGTCACCGGGATGCAATCTCATCCATCCGTTAGGCGGCATCCGCTCGCCCTCGCGGATGACACCGACGATGGTTACATCCTGCCGCTTGGCCCAATCGAGTTGGTCCAGCGTCAAGCCAACGGTGGTCGATTGTGGTGTAACCATAACCTCGGTCAGATACTCCTTGCCGAGTTCCTGCTCCAGCGATTGGATCTCGGTCTTCGGGAGAAATCTGCGACCGACCAGAAAAAAATAGATCGCGCAACCGACGAAAATGGGGGCGGCAATCGGCGTGAAATCAAAGAAGCCAATACCCTGGCCGGTTCGTTGGCGGAGGATATCGCTCGCAATGATATTGCTGCGCGTGCCAATCAACGTCCATTGGCCGCCGAGCGCCGCTCCATACGCGGCGCAGAGCAGGTAACGCGAGGGCGAAAGGTTGCGTTCTTTGCATACCCCGAGAATTACCGGCATGAAGACCAGGACGATCGTAGTTTCATTGATGAACATCGAAAAGAGGGTGGCCATAGACATCACGGCTACCTGAAGGAGGAGTTCATTGTGAGCACAGGCTCTGAACAAGCGCCCACCAATCATTTCAGCGGCACCGGTGCGGACCATGGCAGCGCCGAACACAAACATCGCCGTGACCATGATCACGGCTACAGTGCCAAAGCCGGAGAACGCTTCCTGTGGGCTGAGGATAGCCGACCATTTACCGTCCGATCGCGGCCAGGGGAAAGCGAGAGTCAACATGACGAGTAGAGCGGTAATGTCAGTCCGTAACCTCTGTGTCCAGAAGAGGTAAAGCGCCCCCAGGAGAATCAGCGCTAGAACGATGAATTCCGGTTTCATGGTCTTGAGACCATCACAGGATATTAGTTGAGCTTCGAGATCTTTCCGCAGGGGAGGATCAATGCCTAGCCGGCGATTTGGCTTGGATGGCGGGAGTTGCAAGCAACTGTATGCGTTGAGCGAACTTTCAGTTGTCAGAAGGGCGCCTGGTAGGGGCGGATCTCCGAGCCGCCCGTCGAGAACCGAGCTGCCAACCAGGAACCGCGGCTCGGAGATCCGGCCCTACCTACCCGTTGATACTCAGTGCTTCCACCAGTAGTTCCTGGGAAGATCCGGCCTCACCTCCCTTGTGTCTCTTGAAGGGCTTCCAGCAGCAGTTCGCCGACATTTACTCTGCCGCGACGTGGGCGCCTTTTTCTGCAACAGAACGCTTCATGAACAACACCAGAACAGCCAGCACCGCTCCGACTACCGCGAAGATCAGGAAACAATCGAAATAGGAAAGGGCGGAGGCCTGCTGTTGGCGCAAATTGTCCAGTGATTGCCAAGCCATTTGTTGCGCGGCGACAGGATCGCCGGTCTGCTGAAGCAACCCGGACCGGGCTTGGTCGATGTATGAATTCACAGCCGGGTTTAGCAAGTCGAGATTTTCGTTGAGCCGCAAAGCATGGAATTGCTCACGGCGCTCTGTGATGGTCTGGCCGAGGGAGGTGCCCACGCTGCCTCCTTCGTTGCGCAGCAGCGACAGGAGACCTACGGCGGCGCCACGTATGGACCGCGGTATGTAAAGATAGGCGGCGACGTTGAGCGGCGCGAATACCAGGCCCAACCCGCCAACCATGACCACACGCGGCCAGACGACGTGCCAGGGGGAGATTTCCAGGTTCAGCTGCGACATCCAGAAGTTACCGGCGGCGAGGATGAGCAGGCCGGTGGCAATCAGCCAGCGCGCGTCGAGCCCCCGCCCAATGAGCGCGCCGACGACAACGATGGCGAGGATCGTAAAAGCGCCCGCCGGGGACAACACAAGTCCGGCGTGGAAAGCGTCGTAGCCGAAGAGCGATTCCAGCAGCGCCGGCAGCAACGTACTTGATCCGTAGAGCACTCCGAAAGCGCAGAAAATAATGACGCAGGAGATGGCGAAGTTGCGGTCACGCAAAGGCCTGAAGTTCACGATCGGGCTGGTGTGTTGCGTTTCCCAGAGGACCAAGGAGATTGCGCCGACGAGCATCAGGATCGCCAAGGTCTGCACCCGGCCGAACGGATCGCCAAGCCAATCCCACTCCTGGCCCTTGCTAAGAAGCACTTCCCAGGATACCAGGGTAATCACAAGCAATCCGAGGCCGATCGAGTCGAAATTGAGCGGCCGCTTTCGCAACTCTGCCCGCTGGTTGCGAAGATACTCCGGGTCGCGAACCATTACCCAGCAAAGCAGGAAAGCCATGGTGCCCACGGGGAGATTGATGAAGAAGATCCACTGCCAGGAATATTGATCGGTGATCCAACCACCCAAGGTCGGGCCGACAACAGGCGCGATCAAGGCGGCAACGCCGAAGAGGGTTTGGGCAGCGCCCTGCTTCTCGATCGGGAAGGCATCGAGCAGGATGCCCTGGCTGGAGGGTTGAAGGCCGCCGCCGGCGAGGCCCTGCATCACGCGAAAGAGGATCAACTGGCTCAGACTTGTTGCCATACCGCAAAGAACCGAGCTGATCGTGAAGACAGCGATGGAAATCAGGAAATAGTTCCGCCGTCCAAGATTGGCCGCGAGCCAGCCGGAGATCGGCAGGATAATGGCATTGGCAGCGAGGTAACTGGTGATCACCCACTCGCTATCGGTCACGGCTGCGGAAAGGCCGCCTGCGATGTAGCGAAGAGCCACATTGGCGATCGTGGTATCCAGCACTTCCATGAAGGTCGGCACCACCACGGCGAGCGCGATGAGCCATGGATTAAATTCCCGGGTCCTGGTCGCCACGGCAGAGGTGACAGGCAGGGCAACGCTCATGGCTTCGTTAGCACCGGGGAAGGTGATGGACTCTCGTGGACCGGTTCCTGAAGAAATTTGCCCGCGTTCGGGCCGGTCGGCGGGGTTTTCAAATCTACCGTTGGCGTGACCGAGAGGCCAGCGAAGAGAGGCAGCTTATCAGGATCGTAATTCATCACGTCGATGCGCACCGGCAATCGCTGCACCACTTTGACAAAGTTGCCCGTCGCGTTCTGTGCGGGCAACAGCGCCAGGGTCGACCCGGTTCCGTAAGTGAACCCGGAAATGCGTCCTTCAAACGTTCGCTTGCCACCATACATGTCTACTTCGAGATCTACGCGCTGGCCGATCCGCAAATTACGCAACTGCGTTTCCTTGAAGTTCGCGTCGACCCAGATGTCGCGCAGCGAGCGAATGGCCATCAGGCTCTGACCCACCTGTACGTTGTTGCCGGGATTCACGTTCCGGCGGGTGATGACGCCGTCGATCTCAGCGATGACCCGGGTGTATCGCAAATCGAGCTTTGCCTGGTCGAGATCGCGCTGGGTTCGCAGCAAATTCGTCTTGGCCTGCTGAAGGGCGGGCGCATTCTTAATAATCTCGGCGTAGATGCGATTGATGTCGCCGCCGGGATCGCGCTTGTAGAACTCTGCTAAGGTCTGTTTCGGTGTGAGATCGTACGATGATGGCACCACACCCAGGGGCGCTGCGCTATGAATGAGCGCTGCCAGCGCTTCGCGCACGGAGGAGAACGTCTGGTCGAGATCCGCAGGTACGTCGCCGAGGCTGGTTCCCTCTGGTGGTTGGGCGGGCAAACCAAGAGCGACGCGGGCCTGGAGGATGTTTTCGTACGATTGCGTAACTTGTGCTTTCGCCACATCCAACGCTGAGCGTCTCTGGTCGTATTCCTCGGCGCTTACCACCTTGGTTGAAAGCAAGCGTACCGCCCGGTCAAACTCCGCCTGGGCGAGCGCCAGAGTTGCCTTGCTTTGCTCCCACGTGGCGACCCGCGCCCGGATAAGGGCTATTTGATTGTCCACGTCTTCGATAGCCCGGCTCAGCTTAAAGCGTTGGCTCCTCGCCTGGGCTACTGAAGCCCGGACATTGGCTTCGGCCACAACGAGGTCGGCTTGAGCGGCATCGACCGCCGCCTGTTTGATCGCGACCTGTACTTGGAAGGGCTCAGGGTCCAACTCCACGAGCAGGTCGCCCGTTTTTACGCGGTTATTGTCGTCGACCAGCACGCGAGCGACCTGACCGGCTACGCGTGGGGCGACGAAGGTTACGTAGCCGTTCACGTAGGCGTCGTCGGTCGAGACGGTATTCAGCGCATGGAGTATCCGCGGAACGCCGATAACAAGCACCGCGATCGCCAATAGCGCCCCAGCTAGAATAAGTTTCCGGCGCCGCTTGCGGGGTGGAATAGCGGCCGGTTTTGGTGATGGTTCGGGAGACGCGGACCGTTCGGAGGGAGCGGGTTTCGGTTCTTCAGCTGGCATGGCTGTCATCCTTCTGAGTGTTCGGCTGCAAAATTAGCTCTTAATGTTAAATCCATACACCCCTGCCAGCGTGCTGTCCGGGAAATAAAACATTTTCATGTCAAGTCGGTGCGGACGGGGTCATGTCTCAACTTTCAACATTCGCCACGAGATCCTGCGAGTGAGCCGACGTGATCTGCAGGATCTTTGAGCTTCGCCTGCCGCCTGCCATCTCTGTGGCCTGCGACCGGTAGGGCGAGCCTCCCGGCGAGCCGCATTTTGAGGCCCTTCGACGACGGCTCAGCGGAGCCTCGTCCCGTCTGGCATTTCTGCGGGCTGTGATCGGTAGAGCCCGGTCCAGTTGCTCCCGGCGAGTCGGGTTTTGATTTGAGATCTTTTGGGCGGCGGCACCTGCGACTAGCCCGCAAAAATCACGCGCTGAAAAAAGCGGCGCGCTCATTGCGGGCTAGCCCAAGTTTGCCTAAGCGTTTCGGGTGTCGTAGCTTCCTGGGTGGATTGCCCTGCAATCCAAGAAAAAAAGAGGTTCGATAACGTGAAAATGTTCCTATTCCTCGCGGGCTTGATGGGAAGCGTTTTCCTTGCGATACCGGCCACCTCTCGAGCGGCTCCTCCTGGCGGGGGATTCCGAGGCGGTGGTTTTCATGGTTTTCATGGTGGGTTCGCTGCTCGCCCGGGTTTTGCAATGGGACGTGGGGTTCGCCGCGACTTCACATTTCATCAAAATCATTTTTTCCATCGCCGTGGCCGTTCCTTCTTTGCTCAACAGGTTATCTGGCCGGTTTACTGGGCTCCTTATTACGGCTTAGACTACTATCCCTGGGATACTTCCTATTTGGATTACGGACCAGATAACGACTATGGTTACGGGAGCGATTCGGCGGCGCCTGCGCAACCGGAATATTCCAGGCGCACTACTACCCCTGGGCCGCTTGTAGTAGTGATCAACCAAGGTAACGCCCGGCCGGCAGATAACCCTAATGCCGGGTACTCTAACAGCAATTACGGTTCTACGGGTGGAGACGATAAACCGAGAACGGTTGCGCAAGGATCAAACGAGCAGGCGGACATACCAACTGATCCATTGAAGTTTGTTTCTCCGGCGCCAACGGCAGCTGCTCAGGCGGCTGTCCAAGTCCCTCGAGCAACTGCACAACCGCAGGCTGGCAACTCTGGAAAGTTTGTTCTTGTCAGCTGGCTGCACGATAACGGAAAAGACGTGATCTTTGTCCAGAATGTTGAAACGAATGAGGTACAGAGGATTACTTCCGAACCTAACAGAGAGCACTTCCGGATTATCGAAGTGCATCCGAATGCAGATCCGAAGGAGGTCGAAGCCATCATCTCAAACGGAAGCGAGCAAATAGCGGTCAAGTTTCGCTTCTAATTCATCAATGGCCATTAATGAGCAAGCGGGCTACTGCGTCACTGATCGGCTGGCTCGTGGCCAACTCGTAAAAGGAGAAGCCGGGTGACGGATTCACTTCAAAGCAGTACCACTTTCCCTCCTGATTTCGCCGCAGATCCACACCGGCGAAATGGAGTCCGAGGAAGGCGACCAAAGCCCGGCAACGGTCAACCAAATCCTGGGGCAATGAGGCCGGGCGAATCTCGAGGCTGCCTCCCTTCCTGCTCGCGTAGCGGTAGTCATCGGCATCGCTGAAAATCTCAGAGACAAAATATTCATCACCCACAATGTGAAGGCGATAGTCGAGTCCAGCTATATACTGTTGAAACTGCGTTGGGCAGTTTGCGATGTTCTGCAGACGGCTGCGGTGCTCCGAATTCAACCGAGAGACGATGCTGCGGACGCCGCTTACGGATTTGTAAACTACAGAGCCGTGCTTTTCCCAAAACTCCAAAGCAGCGTTTGGATCAGTAGTGACCAACGTTTCGGGGATATCTAGTCCGAACGAGCGAATGAGCACCGATTGGTAAGGCTTGGAGCTGTTCGAAGCCATCGCCGAAGGACGGTTAACGACTAGTGCAGAGGTCAACTCCGTCCAGCAGAGCAAGGCGTCCTCAAGTCGAGTGGCGTGGGAACATGCAGAACCGTCGGGCCCTGCGTTGGCCTCGGGCAGCAGGCGCGAGTCATATGGCCTGACATAGGCCGAGGTAATTTCGCCGAGTTCAATCCAGTCCGCACCCGAGCGCAAAGTTCCCTGGACTTGCGGGCTCAAGGTTAGTTCGAGCTCCGTCTCAAGAAAGCAATGCTGATCCAGAACGAACACCGGCGCACGGTGTCGCTCCAGTGCCCGGTGTACCAAGGCCAGCGGCGTCTCGCCAGACATACCCCAAAGAAGGATCATGGCCGGTGAGGTAAAGGGGGTGACTCTCCTCGCAGGTATTGCAGCGCCGCATCGGCTAGATCAGCTCGCGCTAGGTCAGGCCAGAGGTTAATGCTTTGCAGGCGCGAGCCGGCATCACAGCCGCTGAAGCGGACCTCTAATAGATCAACTTGTGCAGCCACAGCCAGGCTCCTCGCCTGGACGGCAAGACTCGGATCAACTTGACCAAACCACTGGTGACCAACCACGGTCACCGCAACAGAGCCGGGCTCAGAAACGCCCGGCTCTGGCGTAGCCCCGTGATGCACACTTCTTTCGATGGTTTTCACGGGAATGTCGAGACTGGATGCTGCGCGCGCCCATTGTTCGGGACGCCAGTTTGGACCGGAGAGGCAAGCCGCACTCGGACGATTCAGAACTCGGCATGACAATGAGGAAAGCCAGGCCGTGAGGAAGGCACCCATTTCCGCGGCTGCATACAGCCGATCCTCGGGTCGGATCCGGACGAGTTCCCACGGAAATATACAAGGCAAGCGCGTCAGAACGCCGACAATGTCTTTGCACGGCACGACCCGGCCATCGACCACCGCCGTGGAAGCGTCCGGAGAACTTGGCCAAAAACGCCACCCGGCAACCGACAGATCCTCGCAAGTGATCATGCCGGCGCCGAATGCCGCCCAGCGCTCAACCAGATATCGAGCGCTACGGTCGTGGCAACTTGCCAGCACCACCAGCACGAGACCCTTTACCTTCGCTAAGTGCCTGAGTCGCCTGTTCACCGACATCTGGCCGCTCTTCGGGAGCGATGAACGAACGACCGGTTGCGATTTGTTCTTCAACCTGGCCGACACGGTTCGTCAAGTCCCGAAGCGCACTCTGCAGCAACTCCGGATCAACCACCGCCCCTTGGCCGTCAATTGTCTCGGCGTCCTTGAGCTTCTCGATCTCCTTTTGGAGCTTCTCGATCTCCTTAAGATCTTTTTCTTTAATCTCCTTAAGATCCTTTTCCTTAATGATCTCTTTAGTGATTTTGACCAGACCAACGCTGACCGCGATGGGATTAGAACTAATGCCATTTGCGATCACGGTCAGTTGTGATGCTCCTAATTCAATCCCGGCGTGCACGTCGAACCTGGTTGAACGGATTACGGTGCCCGTGTTCACGCTCATGGTTGAGTGGTCGTGGGTACGGCAGAAAAATACGTGGCCCGTGGCGTTGTTGCGAATTTTCACCAGGGGGTAGTTGGTGGCCATCTGAGCGTCGTCCCCGTAACTGACCGCCTGGGAAAGTCCATTCAATTGGCGCCCGAACAATGTGTAAGTATGATTTGCCTGCAAGAAAGTTGGGCAACTTGTAATTGAGGGTATCCATGCCGGATCGGGTGCGCTGTCTGGTGTGTAAGCCTGGATGTTATTCGATCCGGTGGCGAAAAGAACCTGACCCGAAGGAAGAAGCAGCATTCGACCCACATAGGGTGGCCCTCCATTGGTTGGCGGGTTCGGGACGGCCGTGAGGGTTGAACTCACCGGGTCGAATTCGTAGAAATAAGTAGGCGAAAGATAGTGACCGCTTACGCCGTCCACGGGTCCTACGGCGCACAGGACCCGACCGTTCGGCAACAGGCAACCGGGGGCATCTTTGGCTCCCAGCTGCTGAGCTGAGACCTTCGGGAAGTCGGGACCGGCAGCCCAGGAACCGAGCTGGCTGGCAATCGGCGGAAAAGAGTATAAGGCGGTATGGCCGCTGGCGCCGATGGCGAAAAGACGGCCGTCGGGAAGCAAAAGGCAGGGACCGGTTTCGATCGATGCGGCCTCCACCAGGTCAGAGGGTGTTGCGCCGGCAGTCACCCAAGTATTGGCGGCGATAACGAATTTCTCGGTGTGCGGGTGGTTGGTACATTGAATGGCCAGTACTGTTTCGTCCGGAAGCAGCGTCCAGGTTTCCTCGCTGCTGGCGTCCCCTTTGTTCGGTCCTGCCGTCCAATTGTTTGCAACGGGATCGTAAATTGCGGTCCTGGTGTCGTTAATGGAGCCGAGGAGCACCCGGCCATCGGGTAGCACACAGGAGGGCGCATCTCCTATATTGGACCAACCGGCCGGAGTTGCAATGCTCGTCCATGTGTTAGTCAGTGGATCATAAATTTCGGCCGCCAGAAGGTCGACTTGCGCTCCGGCGTTGTATTCTCCGCCCGCGACAAATACCCTTCCATCCCGTAAAACAGCGGACGCGTAATACAACGGTGAATTGGGTCCTCTTGCCAATGCCGACCAGGTGCCATTAAGGTAATCTCCGGTTTGATTCGGAGTTAGCTTCCACCAGTCGTTGGCGTCTCCATCCTGGCACAGAACAGTGCCGTCGGTGAGCAGCAGCATGGTGCTGGCGTTGAAGGTAGGTTGATTCGTGAGCGGTGACCATTTTCCTGCCATAAATATAGTGTTTCCTTTGTTATAATCTTATTATATATAAGAAAATTTAAATGCTCCTTTCGGGTACCCTGGCGGCTAACCCGCAAAAATCACGCGTTGTAAAAAGCGGCGGCTCATTGCAGGCTAACCCGCTATTGATAGCGGTGATCGTTGCCGGAGGAAGAATACCTCATTCCGCTCGGTATTGCAGACGTCAAGCGTGCCGGGACGGATATTACGCTGATCGCTCACGGCCGTGCCGTGAATCGTGGCCAGCGAGGATATCACATGGTAGGGCAGTAGCTCTGCCGAGCCGCGGCCGAAAGACGTTGCTGAGTGATAATGATGATCGGTGGAGGGTTGGCGGGCTGCGGTCCCTCGGAGCCGTCGCCGCCGTAAATCAACATCATTTCGCGGCACCGGCGCATCGGACGCCCTCTAGTGCACCGTCTCACATATAGTGGTGACGTCGCCTCAGGTCAGTTGACTGTTTTTCAAGGCGCGAGCGACGAGCATATCTAGATTGATACGTAAGGAGCGAGCAACGCGGAAAAACAACCAACCGGCCGCGGCCCAGAGGGTTGCGTTGAAAATGGGCCGGCGACTGTCCGGCGGCTGCCGGATCGGTTACGTATCGATCTAGATATGCGCCCTCCTCGCGCCTTGTCGGCGGCCCAT
>Ga0182037_10002060_pt1 | contig 10630 bp, 9 predicted proteins | sample sta12Cox44000082_FD_125974 | JGI IMG/M metagenome (GOLD analysis project Ga0182037, IMG submission 125974) | Lab enrichment of tropical soil microbial communities from Luquillo Experimental Forest, Puerto Rico - statoxic.12C.oxic.44.000.082 | ecosystem: Environmental > Terrestrial > Soil >... | reverse complement strand
AGACCGCCGTTCCTTGTTTTTTAATCAGCTGGCTCTAACGCAGCGCTAATAGGCGGCTCGACTCTTGCCCTTAGTTGCTGTGCCGTGATCACAAGCGCAACGGACCCGATAATCAGAGCAGCGGCGATCAATGTCCGCATGGTTAAACTTTCGCCTGCAAAAAGCGCGCCGAGCAGCACTGCCACAATCGGATTCACATAAGCATAGGTGGCGACTTTCGCCGGCTCACAATGACGCAGCAGCCAAATGTAAGCCGTGTATCCAACCACGGCTCCAATGAGCACGAGATAAACAAAAGAGGCGAGCGATAAGATCGAGATCGAACCGGGATGAAAGCGTGGCGGCTCGCCGGTCCCGATGCCCGCGAGCAAGAGTAAGATGCCGCCGCAGATCATTTGTTGAGCAGCAGTGAGAAACGGTGAGGCCGCGTGCCTAGCGACGCGCGAATACAGCGAACCTGCCGACCAGATGAAAGTTGAGGCGAGCAGGATCGACATTCCGATCGCGGGATTTCGACCGCCGTTCGAGTGGAAATGCAAAGCCGGACCAAACAAGATTCCAACTCCCACAAAACCACCTGCGAGTGCCAGCCAGATAATTGGAGTCGGTCGCGACGCCATTCCCGTCACCCACCCCAACAGCACAATATAAATGGGAACGATCGCCACGATCACCGCTGCAAGCCCTGAGTCGACGTATTCTTCCGAAATTGTCACCCCGCCATTACCCCCAAGCAGTAAACAGGCGCCGATGATCAACGACGTGCGCCAGTTTGCCCAGCTTGATTTACCGATTCCTTGCGACCAGGCAATCGCGTACATGATCGCGCCTGCCAACAGAAAGCGCGCGCCTGCCATGAGAAACGGCGGGATCGTCTCGATCGCGAAACGGATGCCGAGATAAGTCGAACCCCAGATCACATAAAGCGCGGCGAAGGCGATGATGACGAGACCTGTTTTCGGCGCGGCCATGAAGAATGACAATGTCGCATTCGCTACGCAGAGCAAATCCCGGGATTTCGGTGTAGAGGCGTTCGCCGCGGCGAACACCTGATAAATGGTTCGGTGCTCGCTGCAGCGAGCACCGGCTACAACACGTAATCGGCGCTAGGCGCCGCGCCTGAAGAGCAATCGATACAGCAGCAACAGGATCATCGCGCCAACGATCGACATAATCCAGCCGGCCACGTAATTCTCGCCCATAAAAATGCTACCGATCCACGTGCCAACAAGCGCACCGGCGATGCCGAGCAAAATCGTGACGATGCAACCGCCGGGGTCCTTTCCTGGCATCAACAGTTTCGCGATCGCGCCAATGACAAGACCAACAAGAATGATCCAAATGATTGAATGAGCGCCGAAGTCCATATTGAAGCGTTCTATTGGATTGATTCATCCGCGACAAGGCAATTCGCCTGCTGCTGTAGCCACGCGCCCGTGGCGCGTCACCCGTTTGTCTGTTCCCTAGAGGAGGGCCTCAGGGCCGTGGCTACAGCTGAATCACTTGCGCGGAATGAATGTCCTCGGTCGCACGAATTTCTTCGAGCAATTCTTCGCTGGGTGCGTTGTCGAGATTTAACAGCGTGAGCGCGGTGCCACCGGCCTGATTTCGGCTCAACGACATGGTGGCAATGTTCACGCCGTGATCGCCGAGCAGCGTGCCGATGCGGCCGACCATCCCGGGGCGATCGGTGTTTTCCAACACGAGCACCACGCCATGGGGTCGCGCTTCGACCGGGCGGCTGTTAATGCTGACAATTCGCGGTGTCGCTCCGAAAAATGCGCCACCGACCGCAACGGTTTTTCCCTCGCCGACAGCCGACAATTCGAGCATGTCGGTATAATCACCCGGCGCGCTCAGCCGCGATTCGCTCACTTTTAACCCGAGAATCTCAGCAAACGCAGGCGCGTTCACTTCGTTGACTTCGCTGCCGCCGGCGAGTTGCAAAAATCCTTTCAGTACTGCGCGCGTGATCGCAGTCGTATCCACCTCGTTGACTTTTCCGCTGTAATTAATGTTGAGCGAGTCAGCGCGCTTTGGCGCGATCTGCGACAGAAATTTGCCGAGCTTCTCGCCAAAACGCAGATGTGGTCCGATGATTGCCAGCGTTTTCGCGTCGAGGTTTGGCATGTTCACCGCGTTGCGGATCGTTCCTTCCAACAATACTGCGCGGATGGATTGCGCGATCTCGATGCCGACACTCTCCTGCGCTTCGACTGTCGATGCGCCGAGATGCGGAGTGAGCACAAGGTTGGGCGCGCCGCGCAATGGCGAATCGGCAGGGAGCGGTTCAATCTCGAAAACGTCCAGCGCTGCGCCCGCCACACGCCCATCCTGCAACGCTTGAACCAGCGCCACCTCGTCAATCAAACCGCCGCGCGCGCAGTTGATAATGCGGACGCCGCGCTTTGTTTTTTGCAGTCGGGCCGTATCGAGAATGTGGCGCGTTTCTGCGGTGAGCGGCGTATGCAGGGAAATGAAATCAGCGACCGTGAGCAAATCATCCAACTCGTCCACCAACTCCACTTGCAGACTGCGCGCGCGCGTCGCTGACAGATAAGGATCGTAAGCGGCAACGCGCATCCCGAAAGCGATCGCGCGCCGGCTCAACTCGCTGCCGATCCGGCCCATGCCAATAACGCCAAGCGTTTTGTTGTAAAGCTCGACGCCTTCGAAATTCTTTTTGTCCCAATGTTTGCCGCGAACATTTGAGTCAGCTTGCGGAATCCTGCGGGCCACCGAGAGCAATAGTGAAAACGCATGTTCGGCAGTGGAAACGGTATTTCCGCCGGGCGCGTTCAGCACAACGATCCCGCGGCGCGTCGCTGTCTCAACATCGACATTGTCCACACCCACTCCCGCGCGACCGACGACGCGAAGGTTGGCAGCCGCATTTAAAATCGGCGCCGTAACTTTTGTCTGGCTGCGCACGATTAGCGCGCCGAACGGTGAAATGAGATCGACAAGTTCGCGCTCGCTCAATCCAGTTTTGACCGTGACCTCCAGCGCGTGCTCGCGCGAGAGCTCGTCCACTCCGCGTTTCGAGATTGCATCGGCGATCAGGATCTTGGGCGGGGTCATGGCTGGAAACGTTCAACGTTCAACACTCAACGTTCAATGAAACTCATCCGTAAATGATCAAACGAATCGAGTCGGGTAGTTGCTGCGCCACGTTCGTGGCCACGCTGCCGCGGAGCAATTTCGCCATGGCGCTGCGTTGCGAGGCGCCGATGACAAGGAAATCGATGCCCATCGTCGCGGCAAGATCCACAATGGTCGCGGCGGCGTCCGGGCTTACCGCGTACAGCGGCACGACGCAGATGTCGCGCTCTTCGCCCAGTTTCAGCATGGAGGACATGATAGCGTTTGCTTCCGGATCGTCCTGCCATTTGGCGCGGCCAAGCGGTGTGCCGGCTGCTGTGTAATAAACCGCCACCTCTTTCACATAGAGGACGCACAGCGTGGCCTTGCGTAACTGCGCTTCGTCCATGGCGAAACTGAGCACTGGCGTGATCCCGCGCGCTGCGACCATGATTTTTTGGCCTTCCTGCAACTGTGGCCGAAGAGTCGCAGCCAGGTCGGGCGTGACCATCTTGGCGATTTCCCGCGTGACGGTGAGAGTGGTGAGACCCTGAAGCTTCAACGTGTAAGCGCGCAAGGCGAGCCCGCCGATCAAAACCGCCAGCACGAATTGAAGTGCATCCAGTTTCGTGTGGGCCAACGTAATCTCGACAAAAGCCAGGATCACGAAGGTGATGCCGAAGAGCAAATGATCGTACCAGGTGAATCCCATGGTGCGATTGAATGTGCACGAACCGAGATTAACCGTGATAGCGCCGACAACACCAATGGCATAAAGGCCGGCCAGTGCGTTAAAATCCGCGGCAAAAAGCAGCACAACGACAGGCAGGCCGATGGCGATGGCGAGGGGCCACGTAGGGACGCCATGGCGGTTGAGCCGTCTGAATTGGCGCGGCATCTCACGGTCGCGCGACATCATGTAAAGCAGACCGATTATTGCGACGATGGCGGTATTGGCCGCGCTCAAGAGCAGAAGGAAAAAAACGATTCCAACGATCCAGCCGAAAATCTGACCGAACGCAGGTGAAAACGTGGCGGTTGCAAATTGTTCGCCGATGAAACGCAACATGTCCTCACTGCGTTGGCCCAGGGCCGCAGTGATCTGGCCGCGATCGGTCAGATGCAACGTCTTGCCGAGCACGGAAGGCAGCGAAAGCATGGCCCATCCGAGGAGCGCAGTGCCTAAAACAACTTCGATCGCCACTGGTGTGATCGCTTTCGTTGACTCACGCGCGACGCTCGGGTGTTCCATTGTCGATCCCGGATCGAGCTTCATTACGCCGGTGAGATTCGCGATCGACTCCGCGCCAGACAAAGCAAGGATCACGCCGACGAACTGCACCCACACGGCGCCCAGACTTCTGTGCGGCGGCTCGAGAAAATGCGTGGTCAAATGCGGCACGCTCAATGCGACCAAAACAACAACGACCACCGCCGTCGGCACCGCCAGTGCCACGGCCAAGCTGCCGGAATGCTTCGGCCCAAAATAATTGATCAGGCCCATCATCAGCAGCACGCCGATTGTTGTGAGCGCGATGTGATCGCGCGCGATTTTGATCCATGCGACGTCTTCCGCGCCAGAGGTGATGTAGGTAAGAGCGGACCAACCGCTCAGCGCCGCGGTCACGGTGAGGTCTGCAAGCAACAACAACGCGCCGACCACCGCGAGCAATCTGCCTTGCGAGCGGGCTGCTGAATAAACGCCACCGCCGTCAGGAAAATGACGGCAAATGACCGCGTAATTGATGCCCACCAAACCGGTCAGCGCGCAGACGGCAAGGATGATCGGCAGCGACGAAAATCCGGCCGCCACAAATGCCAGACCAATTACGTACGCCTTACTGGTGCCCCAATCGCCGTAGAGCAATGCGGCAGCGCGTTTCCAATCCAAGTTGCGCGGCCGATGCACGCCCGCACTCGCGTCGAGAACAAGATCCTCTATCAGTTCCGCCATTGTCTATTTGCGGAGAATCTCCATTGCGCGCTGGTTCACTGGCAAGCTCTTTTCTGGGGCAAGTCAGCTTGACTACGAATCGACTCGATGTGATGTTTTGGAGGTTCTTGAAGCTGCTCGAATAGGCCTTCTCCCGCGTCCGCGGGAGGAAACCGCGTGAGCTAATGACTCCTTCCAAGCGGAAGGAATTTTTATGCTCAACAACATCTGGTTTATAGCTGCAGTCTGGATGGCTCTGGCGTTGATCGCCAGCCTGGTCTCGATCCGGACCGGAATCTCCGTGGCGTTAATTGAGATTCTGGTCGGCGTTGTCGCGGGCAATCTCGCCGTGGGATTGGAAGGCGGCACGTTGCATATCGGTATCGCCGGGGCGAGCGCCAGCGCTGGAAACCTGCATCATATCTTGCAATCCACTGAGTGGACCAACATCCTTGCCTTACTCGGCAGCGGCGTTCTTACCTTCCTGGCCGGCGCGGAAATTGATCGGATATCACTCAAGGCCAATTGGCGCGTGAGTGTGCTCATTGGCGTTCTCTCGTTTGCCATTCCATTCGCAGTCGTTTGGGTGTGCGCGCAATTCGTTTTCGGCTGGCCGCTCCATCAGGCGCAAATCGCGGGAATTGCGCTCTCGACGACGTCCGTCGCCGTCGTTTATGCGGTGATGATCGAGGGAGGATTCAGCGACACTGCGATGGGCAAGATGATTCTTGCTGCGTGCTTCATTACGGATTTCGGAACCGTTCTGGCGTTGGGGACATTGTTTGCGAACTATAATCTCTGGCTCCTGTTGTTTGTAATTGTGACGTTGCTCGTGCTGTGGTTCATGCCGCGCTGGACGCAATCGATCATCGCCCGCCTGGGCGCAACGCAGGTGAGCGAACCGGAGGTAAAATTTATCTTCTTCTTTCTGTTTTTTCTCGGCGGCCTCGCCACCGCCGCCAAAAGCGAAGCGGTCCTGCCCGCTTATCTCCTCGGTCTTGTCCTAGCAGGCGTATTTCTTCGCGATAAGACGCTGGTTCGTCGCATGCGCAGCATCGCGTTTGCTGTCTTCACGCCGTTCTATTTTATCAAAGCGGGCTTGTACGTCTCGCTACCAGCGTTGTGGACTGGTGTTTTGGTGATCAGCGCCTTCCTCATTTTGAAAATGGCGACCAAGATCGCCGGCGTGTTTCCGCTCGCGCGATTGCATTACATGAAGGTGAAGGAAGCCAGCTATACCACCCTGCTTATGGCCACCGGCCTGACATTTGGAACCATTTCCTCATTGTATGGCCTCCAGAACGGGATCATCGACCAAAATCAGTACACGATCCTAGTAAGTGTAGTTATCCTAAGCGCCTTTGTACCGACACTGATCGCGCAAAAATTTTTCCAACCCACAGTCGAGATGATGCACGCCTGGGGCCGCCTCTACCGGCGGCGCATCAGGGTGTTGAGCGTGGAGGACGTAGGAGAAATTGGCGAGAAAAATGAATGACCGAACCCACGCGCACGGTTTCAGCGAGCATCATCAGCGGCATGTGCGCACGACGTTTCAGTACATCGACAAGCTATTGTCGGAAGCCGAGCACACAATGGTGGATGCAGGCTCGCCGTCACCCTTCCGGAGACACTCTGACGACACCACGCCGATCCAACGCAAGGTAACGCACGATTACATCCTTCGAATCCGCGATGCGATGCGACGCGTTATGGACGAGCTGAACATTCCCCCGCCCGAACCGCACTCGGGCGCGATATGGGCTTCCGCGATCAATCTGATGTATTGCTCGATCTCACTTAATGAACTCACTCCGGAGCGAATGCGCGCGTATGGCCCGCTTTCTGACGAGGCTGCACATAAACTCGACGGTATCCGCGCAGAACTCGACGGGCTAGTGGCGAAGTTGCGAAGTTTTCTAGGCAAAGGCGCTGGCGGCGATTTGCAACAGCGACTCCAACAGTTAGGCAAGACAACTGACGAGATTCATTTGCTCAGCGAAATTGAGAGAATCATTACCGCGCACGGTCTAGTCGAATTCCGCGGCACGCTCAGCATGCTGCTCGACCGAATGGAATCTGCAGCATTCGAGGTTGGCGTTTTCGGGAGAGTCAGCTCCGGTAAGTCGTCACTCCTCAATTATATTTTGCAAACAGACGTATTGCCGGTCGGGGTGACGCCGGTCACGGCGATCCCCACGCGGATCAGCCATGGTCCTGTTGCACAGGCAGGAATCGAATTTGCCGAAGCGCAGCCGCAAATCATTCCACTGTCTGAGTTGCCAGAATTTGCGACCGAACAGAAAAATCCGGGAAACAAAAAGCATGTTACGCGCATCTTCGTTAAACTGCCATCCGATCGCCTGGCGGAGGGTGTTACTTTCGTCGATACACCAGGACTTGGCTCGCTTGCAGTTGCCGGGGCGGAGGAGACAATCGCGTATCTGCCGCGCTGTGATCTTGGGATTGTTCTAATCGATGCCAGTGCCGGGCTAACCCAGGATGATCTCGTTGTGGTGCAGGCGCTTTATCAAGCGGGCGCAAGCGCGATGGTGCTCATCAGCAAAGCGGACTTGTTTACTGCTGCCGAACGGCAACAAATGATTTCGTACGTGAAAGCGAATCTTCGCGATCAGCTTCGCATTGAACCGCCTGTCCATGCCGTCAGTGTCTTCGGCGCGGACGCCGCGCTGTGCGATCGGTGGTTCGAAAGCGAATTGCGCCCGTTCCTCGCTCGACATCACGAGTTGGCGATCATTTCGCAAAAGCGCAAGATCGGTGCGCTGCGCGAGGCCGTCATCGGCGCCCTGGCGCGCAGGCTAGAAGCGAGCTCCGAAGAATCTTCGGCTGAACAGGTCACGGCGCCTGAAGACACAACGGAAGCGTTGCGCGACGGCGAACGCACTTTGGAGCGCGCCCAAGGGGAATGCTTCTTTCTAACACGAAAAATTACCAAGATGCAGCGCGCGATCATCCACGTCGCTGCAGAGCGGATTGCAGCGGCCCTGATCAAATCAGATGATGTGGATGCGCCGTCAATTTTTGCCGAGACCCTTACGCAGATGATCGCGGAACCGGTAGCTGCCACGCTGCGTGCAATCGAGGAAACCCGCGACACGCTGGCCAACGCGATGAACACCGCCGCCTCGGCTTCAGGTGGAGACGCTCCTGAGGAGTTACCGCAACCGACGGGCATGCCCATGATCGACGTCAACGAGATTTCGCAAAAGATTGTCATCGAAAAACCGCGCTTGGTCTCCTTACTCGGCAAAGGCGTGCTGGCGTCGTATATTCAGCGAAAACTGGAGACCTATTACGGCCGCGCATTGCTGGAGTTTCTAAGCCTTTACGCAAATCGTCTGCGACGCTGGATGGAGCAGAGTATCAATGAACTGCGCAACGCGTTCACGGCGTTCGCTGATATGCACCGGGCGCGCTTTGAGGCGGCGGCAACCGGCCTGCCGTCACAGGATAGCTCGACCATCCAGAATGATTTGCGCGTTTTACAAACATGGACCTGAAGCTGCCACCATGAGCCGCAGCGTCGCTATCGATTTCCGTTGACGGCGCTCCAACCGCGCGCGGCTTAAAGTCAATATGACGCAGGTGAAAATCGAGCCGCCGGTTTCTCCAGATAGCGAAGCGGTCCTTTTGCGCGATTCGCAGCCCCGGGCGAACGCTGGATTTTTCACTACGCGAAGCCGCCAAGGTCGGCTCCCGCCTGTATTTGCTCTTCGTGCGCGAACAACCGTTCATGACTGAACAGGACGTTGGTCGCAAATGGCAGGAGGACGCGGAGGCAAGTGAGATCTTTGCTGAAGCTAAACGCAAGGCGGGCGACGTTACGCCGCTGTTCTGTTACGCTGTCAGCCCATCAGCGGCCGAGACAATCGTCGACGTTGCGGCGACTCTTGGCGCATCGCGGGTTATTCTAGGCGCTCCGCAACGAAATGCCCTGATCAATCTGCTTCGTGGCAATGTGATTCGTGAAGTGTCGAACTCGTTGCCGGAAGAGATCGACCTGCTCGTCTATGCGTGAAGATGCACAGCACTTCGATCTCGGCAGTTTGGGGAAACATGTCGAGTGGGTTATGGACGAACTGAACATTCCCCCGCCCGAACCGCACTCAGGCGCCGTATGGGCTTCCGCGATCAATCTAATGTATTGCTCGATCTTAATGAACTCACTCCGGAGCGAATGCGCGCGTATGGCCCGCTTTCTGACGAGGCTGCACATAAACTCGACGGTATCCGCGCAGAACTCGACGGGCTGGTTGCTGGAGTTTCTAAGCCTTTAGGCAAATCGGCTGCGCCGCTGGATGGAGCAGAGTATCAACGAACTGCGCAACGGATTCACGGCGTTCGCTGATATGCACCGGGCGCGCTTTGAGGCGGCAGCAACCGACCTGCCGTCGCAGGACAGCTGGACCATCGAGAATGATCTTCGCGTGTTGCAAACATGGACTTGAGGATCGGCTCCGAAGCAGTATCCGATTCCTGGCTTGGTCCTGATTAACGACCGACTAGCTGGGTTCAGCCCAATCTTTTGCCGCAAATAAGTTAGAGAAAGTTGTGGACGAACAAAGTCGCAGATCTCTTATTCGCGCTGGCCTGTCGACGGCGCGTTCGCCTTTGCCGGGGCAACGAGCGCGCGTTACATGCGGCAACTTTATTGGAAGAAATTCGATGGAGAGACTTATTGAATCGAGGCGCGAGTTCCTCCGGACTGCTGGACTGGCCGCAGGCGCGCTCATGGTTTCTTCAAAACATCTTTTCAGCGCTGGCGCCGAAGCCGCTGCCGACTACGCGGTACGCATCAAGGCTGCGCCCATCGAAATTGCGCCTAACCAAATTCTCTCAACTATCACATACAATGGTCAGTTCCCCGGTCCGCTCGTCCGCTTTCAAGAAGGCCGTGAGGTAACGGTGGAAATTTCCAACGAAACAGACACACCCGAGCAGTTGCATTGGCATGGCCAGAAAGTCTCCACCGAGGTCGATGGCGCCGCCGAGGAGGGCACGCCTTACATTCCTGCGCATGGTCATCGCCGCATCACGTTCACGCCCAATCCAGCCGGCTTGCGTTTCTATCACACCCACGATCGCGCTGGCGCGGATCTCTCGGCTGGCCAATACAGCGGCCAGGTCGGGCCGGTTTACATCGAGCCGAAAGAATATCCAGGCCGCTATGATCGCGAAGTTTTTCTTGTCCTAAAGGAATTTGAGCCGACTCTGAGTCGTGGCGGCGACATGCCGCAAGATTTTTTGTCGCCTTCGCAGACTGAGAAAGCTCTCAAGGAGACAGGCGAAGCGGCAATGAAAGCGTCCCTCGCCAAAGGCATGCCGCACGGCTACGAAGTTGGCTACAAGTTCTTCACAATTAATGGTCGCATGCTCGGCCACGGCGAGCCGGTTCGAGTTAAGCAGGGCGAGCGTGTCCTCTTTCACATTTTGAATGGCAGCGCGACCGAAATTCGCAGCCTGGCCTTGCCGGGCCATTCCTTCCAAGTCATCGCGCTTGATGGAAACCCTGTCCCCAATCCTGCCCACGTCCCCGTTCTGTGGCTCGGCAGCGCAGAGCGTGTTTCCGCCGTCGTTGAAATGAATCATCCAGGT
>Ga0182037_10002047_pt1 | contig 10659 bp, 10 predicted proteins | sample sta12Cox44000082_FD_125974 | JGI IMG/M metagenome (GOLD analysis project Ga0182037, IMG submission 125974) | Lab enrichment of tropical soil microbial communities from Luquillo Experimental Forest, Puerto Rico - statoxic.12C.oxic.44.000.082 | ecosystem: Environmental > Terrestrial > Soil >... | reverse complement strand
TCCCGAAAACCTAATCGTTGTATTGCTCAATGCGACTCCAGTGGTTCGTGGAGGGTATCGTCTTGGCGTTCCGCACTCGGGCTACTATCGTGAAATCCTCAATACGGACGCCGCCATCTATGGCGGTTCGAACGTCGGCAACGCCGGCGGCCAGCATGCCTCCGACCAGGCAGCGCAAGGCCGCCCCCATTCTCTCGTCCTTACTCTTCCGCCCCTGGCCGCCGTTTTTCTGAAGTGGCAACCTTGATTTCGCACTCCAAAGATCGCGCCTTTTCCTGGAACCGTCACCATTTACTTTTCGACGAAACACGATTTGGCAACGCGGAGACGCCCGCCGCCTTCAAGGTATCCTGAAATCACAGGAAGAACGGAATGCCTGGAAATTTTGCTATTCGGCTGCGTTGTCCTCTCTGCGAAGCCGACTCCTGGGTCACGCTCGCAGACCGCCACGAAACTTACGAGCAGATTCAAGAACAAACATGGGATTTCAAGTGCCGCGAACATGGGGCACAACGGGGGGCACCGAAAGAGGTCATCGCAGTGGCCCCGCTCGATGAAAAAACGTCATCCACAGAAAAATCCGCTTCTGCCTTTGGCGAGCCTACCTCCACCGAAACGACCAAAAGAATTCCTCGTTCGAGTGAGCGCCTGTCTCTACGCTTTGCCGTGGTGGTTTACGGTTTCACCAAGGACCACGGCGCGTTCCACGAAGAAACGGAAACGCAAACCGTCAATTCGAGCGGCGCCCTGGTAATGCTCAAAACCAAACTGGCCATTGGAGATTGCGTGTTTCTCATGCAAAAGGGCAGCGGCCTCGAACAGGAAGTCCGCGTGGCTTATCTCGAAGCTTACACGGACCGCGAAACGAAGGTTGGTCTGGCTTTCAAACACGCCATCCCTGAGTTCTGGCGCAGGTCCCGCAAGCAGCAACGCGTCAGGAAAACGCTGCGCGTGGTCGTCAAAGGCACGGACTCACGGGGCCATCCGTTCAAGCAGAGCAGCTATACCATCGACCTCAGCCGGGATGGCGCGCGCCTAGACGCCATTGGCTTTCTCACTTCGCCAGGACAAACCATCGAAGTGCGCCGGCTCTGGCGCAAAAAGAGATTTCGTGTGGTGTGGATCGGCCACGTCGGCACAACGGAAGCCAATCAAGTTGGCGTAGTTGGGCTCGAACGAGAGAAGGACATTTGGTAGGTGGAACTGCCGGAAGGTGAGCCCGATGAAGAGCCTTGGCGAGGCGAGCCCTAAAGAAATGACCGTTCCGTTGTCAGGTCTGCTTGCTCAGCTTTAACTCCCATCTTTCTCGTTTGCCATTTCCCTTAAGCTGGTTCTGTTCAACCCCGGTCTCTCGTCTCGCCTCTCGACAATGACTCGCTTTTTGGTTCCGCACGGTAGCCGCCTCGGCCCGCGGCCATTTTTCTTCCCGCCGCTCGAAGCATCCAGGGCATGAAGCGCTCGAGGAAGACCAAAGCCTTGCCATGCCCGGTAATGACGGCTTCGCGTTTCCCTTTCGCAATCGCCCGCAAAACCTGACGCGTCACTTTCTCCGTCGGCATCACCAGCCACGGTCGGATGGGATCTCTCGCTTCGGCCTGAAGCTTTCCCTGGTTGTCGACGCGTCGGATCTCGCTGGCTACAAAGCCCGGACTGATAAGCGTCACCGTCACGCCGGACAGCCGCAGTTCCGGCGCAATCGAATTGGCCAGCGCGCGCACGGCGAACTTGCTCATCGCGTATGGCGAAGCGCCTGGCGACGCGGTCCAGCCCGAGACACTTCCAATGATGGCGATGTTGCCTCTGCTTTTCTCAATTTCGGGAAGCGTCGCGTAAATCGTTCGCAGCACGCCAAACACGTTGGTCTCAAATTGTCGCCGGTAATCCTCGAGCGAGAGTTTCTTCAGTGGGCCAACTACGCCAAAGCCGGCGTTCGCAATCGCCACATCCAATCTTCCCCATTGGCGCACCGTTTCCGCCACCGCTTTTTGCAAATCGCCTTCCTGGGTGACGTCGCAGCGCGTCACCAACGGCTTCGTTTTTCCCGCGGCCGCAAGTCTTTGCGACAGATTCTCAAGCAATTCCCTGCGCCTGGCTGCCAGCGTCAGCTTCGCCCCGGCCTGCCCCAATTGCCACGCCAGCTCTCCGCCGATTCCCGACGAAGCGCCCGTGACGATCACCACCTTGTCGCGAAAGAACGATTGCGTTCGGTTCATCTAGGTATCTTACGACACGGCGCAGGAAACTCGGAGACACGCTGGGGGAGGCGAGCAGAAAAAGTTGAGGGCGCCACCGCCGTTAAGCGGTCGCGCCCTCTTTCAATTGTGCCGTTAAGTTTTTTAGGCTCCCCGGCTCAATCTGCCCTTCACGATAGACCCGATGTTTTTTGGTTGGCAAGGAAAATCTGAAAGTTTCTCTGTGGAAAGCTGTGCACAATTGTGCAAAACGCCCAGCAAGGAGCGCCCTCGCCGGCAGTGCCGAGCCGGGACCGCTTCCGCCGACGTCGGCTCCCACGCCTGCCGAGGTCGATAAAATGGGAGACTTTGCGCTAATTGGCAGCGATTCCCGTTTCCGCGCTATCATCAAACCCGCGATGGGATCCGCAAAATCCATGTTGAACGAGTTCGCCTGGGAGGAGCGTTACCGCGTGCCGCGCGTCGACGAAACGCTTACTCCTGCGCTGGTCGTGTATCCGGAAATGATCGCCTCGAACATTGCCAGTACCCTGAAGCTCCTGGACGGCGACGCGAACCGCTGGCGAGTCCACATCAAGACAGCAAAGCTCGACTACACATTGCGTATGCTGGTCGAGAGCGGCGTTTGCAATTTCAAGTGCGCGACGACCCTCGAACTGCTGGTCGCCTGCCGCGGCGAGGCTCGGGACATCGTCCTGGCTTATCCTGCAGTGGGCGCGAATGCGCGCCGCGTACGCGAGATTGCCGCTGCTTTCCCGGACGTGCGCATTTCCGTTTTGGCCGAGAACGATGAACAAGTCGAGCAATGGCGGGGCAGTCCGGTTGGCGTGTTTCTGGACATGAATCCAGGCATGGATCGCACGGGGATCGAAACCAGCAGCAAGGATGAGGTTCTGAGGCTTGTGCGGGCGGTAGGAGCAGTAGGGCTGGAGTTCCGCGGCTTGCACTATTACGACGGCCAGTTCGGCGGGCTCGAGGAAGGCGAGCGGACCAAGGCGGCCCATGCCGGCTACGATTCCCTTCTGGAAGTCGTGAGCGAGATCGAGCGCAGCGGAGCGAGCGTGCCCGAGTTAATTACTGCAGGCACGCCAACACTGCCGTGCTCACTCAGCTACCAAGCCTTTCGCGGGAGGCGATTTGTTCACCGCGTATCGCCGGGAACGGTGGTCTATAACGATGCCACGAGCCTGGCACAGTTGCCGGCCAGGTTTGCCTACCGGCCAGCCGCATTGGTCTTAACAAGACTCGTGAGCCGGCCGCGCGCGGGTGTGGTCACTTGCGATGCCGGGCACAAGGCTGTATCTGCCGATGCGGGCGTGCCCACGTGCGTGGTGCTTGGGCATCCGGAACTTACGCCCCTTTCGCCAAGCGAAGAGCACCTGCCCATGGCGGTCGCCGAACGAGCCTCAGGTCCCCGCGTCGGAGACCTCCTCTACCTGCTTCCACGCCACGTTTGTCCTACGGTGAACAACTTTGATTGCGCTCTGCTGGTGCGGAACGGCGAGATTGCGTCGGTCGAGAGAGTCACCGCGCGCGGACGGGAGGAGCCGCTCCTCGGAACGCGGGAAACGATTCCTTCGCTTGCGCGGCAGTAGCTGTTCCTCGCCCCGCGACTTGAGTGGAGCTCCCCCAGTGCGCCAAAAATGGGGCCAAAAAGATTGAGGGCGCAACTGCCTCGCGGCCGCCGCGCCCTCTTTCAATTGTGCCGTTAAGTTTTTTAGGCTTCCCGGCTCAATCTGCGCGAGAGAGTAGACCCGGCCGTTTTTCTTGGCAAGAGGAATCGGAAAGTTTGGCTGTGGAAAGCTGTGCACGGTTGTGCAAAACGGTGAACCCAGTCGCAACCTTGCGGTCCCCGCCGGGACGCTCCCGCCCCAAAACTGCTAGCATCTATAGCAAGCGCCGGGGTGAGATTTTCGCGAAACATTTTGAAGGGCTGTCTCGTACCTCTATCCACAAGCCGGGGTCGGTCTTGGAGCGGGCACCTTGCGTCAAAACCAGGGTGGCCAAAGGCTAAGGTCGTCGCCACACTCCGGCAAGGAGGCCATCCGCCATGTTTCCTCGAAATCGAGTCCTGGCCATGAGGACCGCGCTGGTTGCCTCAATGCTTTTGGCGCTCTTGCCTGTACGGGCGCCGGCTCAGGGCACGCCGCCTACAAAGACTGGACCGTCAACAAGTTCCGCAGCCGCCGAGAAGGGCGAGCGCTGGCTGCATGTGCGGGTGATCTCGACCGACGGCAAAAGCGAAACGGTGCGGGTAAACGTGCCTCTGGAACTGGCGGAAAAGGTGCTTCCTGCCGTGAACCACGACCGGCTCCATGCCGGCAAGGTCCGGATTGATCGTTCGGAGATGAACGACATCGATCTGCGCGCCCTGATGGAGGCGATCCGCACGGCCAAGGAAGGCGAATACGTCACCGTCGAGGACAGTGATAACGATGTGCGCGTGGCCAAGCAGGGCAACCAGCTGACGATTCATGTGCTCGACAAGAGCGGATCGAAGAAGCCCCAGGTGGAAGTGAAGGTGCCGGTGAAGGTGATCGATGCGCTGCTCTCCTCGGGCAAGGAGGAATTGGATCTGGTGGCTGCGCTCCACGCGCTCGGCGCTGAAGGCGACACGGAACTGGTCTCCGTGAAGGACAGCGAAAGCACGGTGAGGGTCTGGCTCGATTCCAAGAGTGTCGCGGATTAAACCGTTTCTAGTCTTGCGAACTTGCAACGGAAAACGCCGCGTTTTCGAGGAGGCAAACATGATGCTGCTGGCGAAGGCTGCCCTTGGGCTCGGCGGGACACTCGTGTTAGCGGGCGCGTACACGTTCCGCGAAGGCTTGATTCGCGTGGACGTCGACGAGTACCGCGCGGGAGGCTCGCATGTGCACATGTGGGTGCCGGCGGCAATGGTGCCGATGGCCATGCATTTCGTGCCGAAGCACGCTTTGTGCGATGCAGCACAACGGGCGCGCGAAGTGCTCCCCGCGATCCACGCCTTTGCCAAGGAACTCAAAAAACTTCGCGACGTGGATCTTATCGAGGTGTCCGATGGAGACGAGCACGCCCAGTTCCGGACGCGCTCCGGCAATTTGCAGGTGGATGTTGACTCGCCGGACGAGCACGTGCACCTGCGGGTGCCCTTGATCACGCTCGACGACGTCGTCGGCCAACTCGAGGAAAGCGCTCCGGGAGCGTAAGCAAAATTCGTCAGGCGGAGCTCCCGCCTTCCTTCGTGGCGACGTGAAAAAACGCCTCTTCAAGGATCGCATCCTTCTTCCATCCCGCGCGCTCCAAAATCCCCCTGCCATTCTCGATCATCCCCGGATGACCGCATAAGTAGGCGGTTGTCTTGTGAGGGCTCAACCCCCAGTGATCGATGTATTTTCGTAAGAGATCGTCCACGCGGCCGGTTTCGCCGGGCCATTGCGCTTCGTCCCAGGGACGGCTCACGGTGGGAACGTATTCGAACCAGGGCGCTTCGGAGGCATAGCGATCTAGTTCTTCGCGATAGCCAAACTCAAAAGAGTGGCTGGCACCCTGCAGGCAGAAGAACTTGTGTTCCCCGGGCAAAAGGCCCTCGCCATTGTTCCAGTCGCGATAGAGGGTGCGAACGTAGCTGACAAACGGGGCGACGCCGGTGACCGTGCAAACGAGCAGGTGGTTCGCGCGTCCGCTTCGCAAATCGATTAGGAAGCGGCCTTTGGCGATCCTTCGGCAGAGGAGCGTGTCGCCGACCTTGAGTTGAAAAAGCCTTGGGGTCAAGCCGCCGTGGGGAACCAGTTCGACAAAAACTTCCAGCTCCTGTTCATAAGGCGAGGAGACCAGGGAGTAGGCGCGCTCGGTTCGAACGCCGTCGGACTCGACGCCGAGTGTGGCATATTGTCCGGCACGGTAGGCAAAGGGTCCGCCCGGATCGATACGCAAGATACACAAATCCCGGGAGACGTCCCGACGAGCCAGGATCCGGGCGCGATGATGCTTATCCGGAGAAACGGCCATCTATGTTGCTTCCGTGCGGCACCTCGTTTCCCTCCGCCGCTAAGTGACATCGTTATTCGTAAGCCAGGGCAACAACGGGATCGTAGGTGGCGGCGCGAAACGCGGGATAAAGAGCGCCGGCGGCGGCTCCGACCAGCGCAAGAGCCATCGCCGACAAAATCCAGGGGGTGGTGATGAGCACCGGGAGATCGGGCTTGGTCTCTTTCAGGACGAATTGCGTAAGAAAGGTAAGGGCAATTCCAAGACCCGTGCCGAACAGCGCAAGAATGAACGTTTCGGTGAGGAGCATGCGAACGACATCAAAACGCGAAAACCCAAGTGCCTTCAAAATGCCGATCTCCCGCGTGCGTTCCATGACCATGGTATGCATGTTGAGCAGGACGACGATGAAGCTGATAACGATGCCGAGGGCCACCATGGTGCGGGTGAACGGGCGAAGCTGCGGCAAATTGGAAGAATTCATGAGCGAGACGTATTCGGCGAGGGAACGGATGCTGTATTGCGGCAACAACGATGCGAGCTGCGCCCGCGTCGCGTCCGTATCTCCTTTGCTGCGGACGTAAAACATCGACACGCGCTTCTCGGCGCCAGCAATTTCCTGAGCGGTTCCGATGGGAATGAAAAAGCGAGCGCCCTTGCCGTGAGCCACGATGCCGCTGACCGTAAATTGGTGATTCAGCAGTGTAACCTGGCTGCCCAGGCGCAAATGTTGCGTTTGCGCGATGACATCGTCGGCAATCACTTCGTCCGGACCTTCGAAAGGGCGGCCATCGCGAAACAAAAAGCCTTTGCTGAGAGCATTAAAGCGCTGGTAGTCGATGCCGTAGACGAGCACTAAGCTCTTGGGTTCGGTGAGGATGACGGTTGGAGCGACTTCATCGACGCTGCTCACTTTGGCAATCTGATCGCCCAGCGACTCCGGCATGACCGCGCTTGAGAAAGCAAAAAAAATCGATGAGTTCGGCGGCTGCACCAGGATGTCCGCGCCAACGCCCTCGACGCGCTTTCCCCATTCGGAAACCACGCCCGAAGTGAGACCGACAATCATCAGAACGAGGATCACCTGGATGGCAATCGCAATTACGCTCAGAGAACTGCGCAGCGGACGCGCAATGATGCTGCCCCAGAACATTTGGAGCAGCGAAAAAGGTCCATCATAGGTTTCGTTCATCAGTCACAAACCAAAATGCTACTGTAACACTCTGATTTTGCGGGGGTCAAAGCAACCGCGGCATGCCGCGGAGCAAGCTGCGTGCCGAAAATTGCGGAAATTATTTCTGCCCTGTTAAGTTTTCAACACAAGTGTTGATAAGCTTGTGGAAATCCTGGCCGCACCATGGCGTAACTTCCGGCAGTTCAACATTCTCCCGCGCATTGCACTATTTGTGTGCAACATCGACGTTTTTCTGCCTGACCGGCTAAGGCCCGGGATCGCCTCACACGAGTTCGAAATTGGATTTCCATCGAAGAAGCGAGCGATGTCTCGGGATGAAAACAACAAAATCGCATACGAAGTTTCGTGCATCATCGCGAGGACCGTACCGTCCCGGCAACCTCTTTCGTGAGAACCAGTTTAAAGAAATCCAAAAACACTTGAACTTCTTGCCAGAGAATCACAACTCAGTACCACTTCGGGGGACGCTCGAGATGGACTTTGATGGTTTGTTTGGGGTCGGTGATGTCGAACCATCGGCCGTAGGTTTTCCATCCTTCCGCAAGCACTTGAACGAGCACGCGGCCGAGCGGCGCGTCGGGAACGTGCGCCACGCCTTCCCGATTGGTTTTCACATTCAATTCCATGGTCTTATTTTTTTTGATCTTATGCTCTTCGATGTATTTGAAGTACACGCTGGCGTTTTCAACAGGTGTTTCTTGATCGCCGCCCGTGACTTCAACGGTGATGCGCGCCTGTGGATCGGGTTTGGGCTGGCCAGACTTCGGTTCCGGAGCTGAAGAAGGAGGATTTTGCGCCACGACCGGGCGCACCAGCGCAAGCGATGCCGCAAGCGAAGCGCACAACAAGAGAATTCGAGTCAAAGTCATCATTTGCTTGAAACCATCCTCTACGGGGCGCGGGCTCACGTCAAGCGTTGGTCCCAACGAAAATTGGATGCCGGGAGCACGGGAACTGCTGCTCCAAGGGAAGCGCCGCGAGCTGCGTCCGGCCTCGCTAGGGCCTGGAAGGTTCCATGGTAGCCTAATTGACGAACTTCTGAGGCTCCTGTAAGTTTCCAAGAACCTGCTCCGCAATGTAACACTGGAACAGTTGAACCTGGAAGTGCCCGCGGACGGTCAGCCAACCTCAGGCCGCCTGCTTCACAAAGGTGTGAGAAAGAGCAAGGAGTGCATCATGGGTTTTGCCACCAATGCCATTCATGTGGGCCAAGAGCCGGACCCTGCCACGGGCGCGATCGTCGCGCCGATCTATCAAACTTCGACATACGTCAACGAAGAGCTCGGAAAGAATAAGGGATACGACTACGCGCGCACGAACCACCCGAACCGCAAGGCTCTCGAACGCACCGTTGCGAAGCTCGAAGGAGGGCACAGCGCTTACGTTTTCACCTCGGGAATGGCAGGAATCGATGCCGTTTTCCGTTTGCTGCGCCCCGGAGACCACGTGGTTCTCTCGGAAGCGGTGTATGGCGGAGTTTTCCGGCTTTCCACGCAATTGCTGGTACATTTCGGGTTGGAATTCAGCTTTGTGGATACTTCGATGCCCGAAGCTGTGCGCATGGCCATGCGCCCGAACACCAAGATGCTGTACATCGAAACGCCCACCAATCCGACCATGAACGTGACTGACATTGCGGCCATTTCGAAGCTTGCGGGCGAGCGGAACATCACCGTCGCAGTCGATAACACGTTCATGAGCCCGTACTTGCAGCGCCCCATCGAGCTCGGAGCGCACATCGTCGTGCACTCGATGACCAAGTACTTGAACGGACACAGCGATGCGACAGGCGGGGCGGTGGTCCTGACACGCCCGGAAGACGCGGAGAAGATCTACTTTATTCAGCGCTCGGCGGGCGCTGGGCTCGCGCCCATGGATTGCTTTCTGGTGTCGCGCGGGATTAAGACGTTGGCCGTGCGTATGCTCCAGCACAACGCGAATGGGATTACCGTTGCGCGGCACCTGGACGCCCACCCCAAGGTGCGCAAGGTCTATTACCCTGGACTGCCTTCGCATCCGCATCACGAAGTCGCCCGCCGGCAGCAAAAGGGGCCAGGTGCGATGCTCTCGTTTGATTTGGGTTCGATGGATGCTGCACGCAGGTTCCTGAATCATTTGCAACTTTGCTCGCTGGCGGAGAGCCTGGGCGGCGTTGAAACATTGGTTTCACATCCGGCGCTGATGACGCACGCGTCGATGCCCAAGGAAATACGCGAGCGCGCCGGTATCACCGACGGATTGGTGCGGCTGTCGGTAGGCATCGAGGACGTCGAAGACATCATCGCCGACCTGGATCAGGCGCTGCTGTACGTGTAAGCCGTTTCGTCGGCGGCACTATCGTAGCTTTTGTTCCATCGCTGCTCTGCTCTCTTGGGCCGATACGGTCGCGTTCACTGACTGATTCGCGGCGATGGACATTTCTTGCCCCGCGGATAGTAAGGCCGCAGCACCTCTGACTTCGACCACTCCAAATCCCAACCATCCTTGATCGCCAGAAGCACGTAGTCTCCGGGAACAATTCCTCCCAGACTGAACGTGCCGTCACTATCGCTTTCGGGCGCGAATCCTCTTCCATTTCCTGGCCGGACTTGGGCACAACAGAACCATAACTCTCGCTGCCGGCTTTCCGTCTAACTCGACAACGCCCGTCACTTGACCCTGCCCTAGTCCCAGTGTGACCGTGAGGGCCACGTCGTTTCCACCCGTAATGGTGATCTCGCGGCCGGATATTTTCGCTTCCCTGGCAACGAGTTTCTTCAGGATGATTGGTTCCTGTCGCCCAGCCGAAAGGCCGGGCGTCGGCGCCGGTCTCTGAGGTTCCGAGTCATCAAGAATCCTGGCTTTCTCGCCACCGGCCAATAGTTACCTGGCGGAAGATCGGTGAAGACAAACGTGTTGTCGGCACCGGTGAATTGCGCTCTTTGTCGCGGAGCCGAGATTTGAACCAGCGCGAGGCCGACCGGCTCTCCCGTGGCGCTATTGATCACTCTCCCGCGCAATGCGAAGATTTCGGAGGTGATTTGCTGAGCTGCGGCGGAAGAAAACGGAAAGTGGCAGGCCAAGGATGAGGCCAGAATGGCCCAAAGGAAAGAAACGGGACCGCATGGATGATTCCAACTACGCGCATCGTTGCCCAGGCGACATGGTAGAAGCCGCCTGTCCGATACGCTCCCTTCGATTCGCCTTTGCGCTCTACGGTTGCCCGCTCGAGGTTTCTCTCTAGCGCGCGGCGGTCGTTTCGCCCAGCCAAGCCAGATATTCGGGCGAGCCCTCGGCAATGGGGAGGGCGATGAATTCTGGGACCGC
>Ga0182037_10002046_pt1 | contig 10661 bp, 11 predicted proteins | sample sta12Cox44000082_FD_125974 | JGI IMG/M metagenome (GOLD analysis project Ga0182037, IMG submission 125974) | Lab enrichment of tropical soil microbial communities from Luquillo Experimental Forest, Puerto Rico - statoxic.12C.oxic.44.000.082 | ecosystem: Environmental > Terrestrial > Soil >... | reverse complement strand
CTATGCACAATGAGCAAGCTGCGATTTGGGCGGCGATCCCCGCTTATTTATCGCTTATTACAGCGCCCGCTTATTTGAACAGGAGGACGTAAGCCTTTGAAAAGATTGGCGCGCCCGAGAGGAGTCGAACCCCTAACCCCCAGATCCGTAGTCTGGTGCTCTATCCAATTGAGCTACGGGCGCGTACCAGCTTTGGGGCGGCCACAACTACTCCACCCCGGTGCAACTAGGCAAGGCCGATCGTTCGCCGCGCGGCGCCGGCGGCTTGTGAAGAAACCGCATAGGCTGGAATGAGCCCCCATACAACAGCCGCGAAAGAAACCGGTATCGACGACCCGGCGAGCCGTCCTTCGGTCACCTTGCTGCCGGGGAGACATCGCCGCGCCGAGGGGGGACACCCATGGACCTATTCGAACGAGGTGCGGATGGACGCGGCGGCAAAGGCGCTCGCGCCCGGAACTCTGGTCACCTTGCGGCGCGCCGATGAAAGCGCGCTCGGGGTGGCGATGTTCAACCCCCACACCCTGCTTGCCGCGCGCCTCCTCGACCGCGACGCCGACGTGCCGATCGGCCGACGCTTTATCGCGCGCCGGATCGAGCGCGCCTTCAAATTGCGCGAGCGGCTGTTCGATCCACCGTATTACCGTCTCGTCCACGCCGAAGCCGACGGGCTGCCAGGCCTTGTCGTCGATCGGTTCGGGGCGGTCCTCGTCGTCCAGTCGAATACCGCCGGGATGTGCCGGCTCGAGCCTCTGGTTCTCGACGTGTTGCGTGACCTCATCGATCCCGAAGCGATCGTGCTGCGTAACGATAGCCCGGTGCGGGTGCTCGAAGGGTTGATGGCTGAGACGAGCGTCGTAGCGGGACGCCTCGATGGACCGGCTTCGGTGCGCGAAAACGGCGCCGTCTTCCTTGCCGATTTGCTCGCTGGGCAGAAGACCGGCTGGTTCTTCGACCAACGCGACAACCGGCGCTTTGTCACTTCATTAGCGCGCGGCGCGCGCGTTCTCGATCTCTACTGCTATGTCGGCGGCTTTGCCTTGCAGGCGGCACGCGCCGGCGCCGTTGCGGTGCTCGGCATCGACCGTTCAGAGCCCGCACTGGCTCTCGCCGGCAAGGCGGCGGAGCTCAATGGGGTCGCTCAAACCTGCGTGTTTAACCGCGGTGAAGCCTTTGCGGAAACGGCCCAGCTCGCCGCTGCCGGCGAGCGCTTCGACATCGTCATCGCGGATCCCCCCGCCTTTGCCAAGTCGCGCAAGGAAGTGCCGACTGCATTGCAAGGCTATCGCAAGCTCGCCAGGCTTGCCGCCTCCGTCACCGCAATCGGCGGCATCCTGTTTGTCGCTTCCTGCTCCTTCAATGTCGGTGAGGCGGAGTTTGCCGAGGTGGTGCGGCGCGGGGTTGGTGATGCCGGGCGCGCCGCTCGGATCCTACGGGCCGCGGGCGCCGATGCCGACCACCCGATCCATCCGGCGCTGCCAGAGACGGCGTATCTCAAGACATTGACGCTCGCTCTCGACTGACTTTCCGGGTGGCGGAGGCGGGCAGCGCGAGACGAAAGACGGTGCCGGCCCCGGTGCTAGAGGCGAGGGTCAGCTCACCGCCATGAGCCCGTATGAGCTCGCGGGCGATCGAGAGGCCGAGCCCGCTGCCACCGGGACGGGCCGAGCCGTAAAATGGGCGGAACAGGTTTTCTCGAGCCTTGGGCGGCAATCCCGGACCGTCATCGGCTACTTCGATGATATGTGTTCCGCCATCGCGCGCGGCGGAAAAGTGCAGCCGGTGCGCGCCTGCCTCTACCGCATTGCGCGCAAGGTTCATGAAGACCCGGTAAAGCTGATCGCGGTCGGCCTGGATGGCGAGGTCGGGCGGGATCGCGTCTTCGATAACGAGATCCTCCTCTGAGATGGCGAGGCCTGGCGCGATCTCGTCGATCAGCGGTGCCAGTAAGAAGCGACTGCGCGCGAGTGGCGGTGTGCCCTCGCGCGAAAAGTCGAGGGTCTTGGTGCACAGCACGACGGCGCGGTCGATCGCGTCGAGGAGCCGCGGCGCCACCCGCCGCACTTCCGGTGCCGCACTCGCCGTCAGGCCGTCGGTCACGAGACGCGCCGTCGCCAAGATATTGCGCAGGTCGTGGTTGATCTTGCTCACCGCCGTCCCGAGCGCAGCAAGTCGCGCCCGCTGCCCCAGAGCCTGCTGCACCGTCTTCTGCAACACCGCGAGTTCGCGTTCGGCAAGGCCAATCTCGTCCCGCCCACCACTTGCCGCGATGACTCGTGAGGCGTCCTCGGGATCATCGCGAAACTCCATCATGCTCGCGGTTATCCGTCGCATCGGTCGCACCAAGAGCCAATTGAGGCTGACATAGACGAGCGCTGCGGTGATCAGCGAAAGCACCAGCGAAAGCTCGAGGATGCGGACGCCAAAATCCCACAGTTCGGCACGCAATGGCGCTTCGTCGAGCAACACCTCGGCGGTATCTTGATTGTCGGGCCCCTCGGGACCGAGTACCCGCAGGACTCGGTTGTCTTGGCTGAGCAGCGTACGGAACGAACCTTGGATCGCCAGCAGAACATTCGGCCGCGTGAGGTTGATCGTCAAATCGGGCTTGGGTGGAACGGTGCGATCGAGCCTTAGCATCGTACCGTCGGGGCGATAGAGCCCGACGCTTTGCGCCCCGACCCGTGCGAGAAGCTTGTCGGTGAGGGTCTGGTCGAGCCGTCCGCTCGGGCTGGCCTCAAGTGCCAAGGTCGCAAGATATCCGGCGGCGAGGCGGTTTTCGAAATAGGTCATGCGAAAGCGCGCGACCGACGGCACAAAGATCAGCACCTCGCCTACCATCACAAAGAAGATGGTCAAGATCAGGAGACGGGCGGAGAGACTCGTCAACAGCACAATGACTGCTGCCTCAACCGAAATGCGCCAGGAAACGCACGACCCGACGGGTGCGCGGCGAGAATAATGTCGGCGTATAGTAGCACGCCGCGGCGCGTTTGCTCGCTTCGCTGCGCGTCGGATAGGGCACGATCAGATTGGCGAGGGCGCCGATCTTGAGCTTTTGAGAAATTGCCAGCGCCCAAGGCAGGATCAGATCGCCGGCCCCGGCGCTGAGGATCGAAGCGCCGAGTACGCGGCCGTTGCGCTGGAGCACGATTTTGACCAGGCCTTCGGTGTCACGCTCGGTCTGAGCGCGGTCGTTCTCAACAAAGGGCCAGCGCAGTACACGCACATCCTCACCATCCGCGCGCACGGCGGCCTCTGTCGACCCGACCTGAGCGAGCTCGGGGTCGGTGTAGGTGACCCAGGGAAGTGCGCGGTAGTCGACCCTCGCAGGCAACCGGAAGAGTGCGTTCCGGATCACGATCCCCGCGTGGTAATTGGCGATATGCGTGAATTGTGGGCCGCCGGCGACGTCACCGACGGCAAAGGCGCGCCGGTTGGTGGTGCGCAGGCGCGCATCGACGGTTATCCCCTTCGCGCCCGCCTCGATGCCGGCTGCAGGGAGGTCGAGCGGCTCGATGCTCGGGCGCCGGCCGGCGGCGATAAGCAAATGGGACCCCATTATCCGCTCTTTGCTCGCGAGGTGGACGACGACGCCTTCGCCCTCACGCTCGATACCAATGATCTCGCTTTTTGGACGGGTGGTGATGCCTTCGCTGGTAAGCCGCCGCGCAAGGAGGGTGACGAGCTCAGGATCGTCGCGAGGTAGCAACGGCCCGAAATCGAAAACGGTCACCTGCGCGCCAAGACGGCGGTGCGCCTGCGCCATTTCGATGCCGATCGGCCCACCGCCGATGACCAACAGATGTTCCGGTCGCTCGCGGTTGGCGAAGATCGTTTCGTTCGTCAGATATGGAACTCGATCGAGTCCGGGGATCGCTGGGACGGCTGGATGTGAGCCGGTCGCGATGACAAAGCGTCGCGGGCGGATCTCGATTTCGCCGGCTCGAACCGTATCTGGCCTCGTAAAACGCGCTTCCGCGCGCAGGACCCGGACACCGAGCCGTTCGAAGCGTTCCACCGAATCGTTGGGCGCAATCGCCGCAATGACCTTGTGAACGCTGTCCATGATCGCGGCGAAGTCGACATGTCCTGGGTTCGCGGCGACGCCGAGCGCCTTCCCTCTCCGCGCGATTTCGGCAAGGCGCGCCGCGGCGAGTAACGACTTTGACGGAACACAGCCGAAATTCAGGCAATCGCCGCCCATCAGTCCGCGCTCGATGAGCACGACCTCGGCACCCATCTGAGCTGCGCCGGCAGCCACCGATAACCCGCCCGACCCCGCTCCGATGATGCAGAGATCCGGCGCGAGCGGCTGGGTCATGCCGCTTTCTTGGCGCGCCAGCGTTTGTATCCCACCGGGATCAGCGCGAGGAGCGCGAGGCCGACGATCGGAACGAGCAAGCTCGGCTTGAACAAGATCGCCAGATCGGGTTCCTCAACCACGCTGCCGAGCCCATTGCCGAGGCTGGCATAGACGAAAGTGCCGGGAATGATGCCAAGGAACGTAGCGAGCACATAAGTCGGCAATGTGACGCCGACCAGTGCCGGGACCAGGTTGACGAGCCAAAACGGAAAGATCGGCACCAACCGCAGAACCAGAAGATAGTTGAACGCGTCGGCGCGAAAGCCGGCCTCGAACCTGCCTATAAATCGTCCAGCGCGCTGTGCAAGACTACCAAGACCGAGACGGGCGGCGAGAAAAATCGCCGTCGCCCCGAAAGTGGCACCAATCACCGCGCACAGCGCGCCGAGCCAAGTGCCAAAAAGAAATCCGCCAGCAATCGTGAGCACCGCAGCGCCGGGGAGCGAGAGGGCGACCAGCAAACTGTAAACCACGATATAGCCCAACGCCGCGATGACCCCCCAGCGCTCGACAAGGCTGCACAGCCAGTCTCGGTTCTCGGCAAGGGCAGCGAAACTCAAATATTGGTGCCCGCCCGCGGCAACGAATGCGATCCCGGCTACAGCAAGGGCGCCTAGCGGGATCAGAGCCCGCGCAGAAATCACACGTTCGCCAGACATCTGAGGGATGCTATCGCCTCGCCGGCGGCGAGGTTTTCACCTTCGTGTGAAGTCGGGTGCGACATCTCGATCTCGGCGGAGATTGGTCCGGGCCAACTCGCCGGTTATATCAAGCGCTTTGCATCTGACGGAGACTGCTGCCTTGCCGGGGTTCGGCATCTTCGACGACGGAGCCAGCGATATTAGACCCAAAGTGATTGGGCTTTACACCGTCCTCATCGCGGTCAATCTGTTGGCCTGGACCTGGGCTTTTGCCGTGTTCTGCAGCCATCCGCTGTTGTTGGCGACGGCGTTCATCGCGTACGGCTTCGGGCTGCGGCATGCGGTCGATGCCGATCACATCGCAGCGATCGATAATGTCACGCGCAAACTGATGCAAGAGGGCAAGCGTCCAATCGCAGTCGGTTTTTTCCCCGCTCGGTCATTCGAGCATCGTCATTGCCGCTTCTCTGCTCATAGCCGTGACAGCGAGCAGCCTGCAACAGCGTTTTCCCGGCTTGATCGAGCTGGGGGGAGTGATCGGGACGTCTGTTTCGGTGCTGTTTTTGTTTGCGATCGCGATAATCAACATTGTCGTGCTCACCGGTGTCTACCGGCTCTTCCGGCAAGTGAAGGCCGGCCAAGCCTATGCCGATGAGAAGCTCAATGTCCTTCTTGCCCAACGCGGCGTGCTTGGCCGACTTCTACGCGCGTTGTTTCGGTTGGTTTCCCGCGGCTGGCATATGTACCCACTCGGCCTCTTGTTCGGGCTCGGATTTGATATCGCGACCGAAATTGGTCTGCTCGGCATCTCGGCCGCCGAGGCTGCCAAGGGGCTCTCGATATGGTCGATCCTGATGTTCCCCGCGCTATTCACCACCGCGATGTCGCTCGTCGACACCAGTGACGGAGTGTTGATGGTCGGCGTCTATGGCTGGGCGTTCCGCAACCCGATTCGCAAGCTGTATTACAATCTGACGATAACGAGCACCTCTGTTGTGGTCGCTGTCGTCGTCGGCGCGATTGAGGCGCTGGGGCTTGTGGCGCAAAAGCTCGGTCTTGTTGGAGGTTTATGGGATACCGCCGTCCTCGCGGCGGGCAATTTACCTGCTCGGTTATCTCGCGATCGAGGCCTTTGTTGTGTGTTGGTCTAATGATCTACCGGGCGCTGGGCTCCCATAAGATCGGTTCTGCCTGAACGCGGGGCGCCGTCTCTAATGAATCACCACTGGCACGCCCGTAATGATCGCATGGCCGCGGTAAAGGACCGCGTAGAGTAACAACCCGGCGACAACTCGCAACAGGCTGATGTCACGCCAGCGTATCCGGGCACGGCCCATAACGATCGCAGCAAAGGGCAGATTCGAGGTGAGCGCGGCGAGCCGTGACCAGTCGCTGCCGAGGGCGAGCCGCTTTTTGTGGTCGATCAATATGGTGCCGCCGAGCGAGAGGCCGGCGAATGACCCGAAAAAAATCAAGGAGCGCAGATCGCCATTTGCGATTACATGGCTGACTGCCCATAACCCTATTGCCCACATCACCGGATGACGCGTTACGCGCAGGACGCCTGGGGAGGGGTCGTCCGCTCGGGCCGACCGCTCCATCCCGACCGCGGTCGGATTGGGGGTCGTATAACCGGATATTAAGAGGACCGTCGCGAACGGCATCACGACTACTGGAATAAAGGCCAGCCACTCTTGCCTCGGCCATAATTCAATGGTGGGCGCTCGCGAGTAGGCCATCAGAAACCATGCGAAGGTCACCAACGCGGTCAGAGAGTATACCGCGAGATAGCCATGCTCCCCCAACTGGTCGCGCAGCGATCCCCGCAACCGGGTGCTTGAGAGCATGATGTGGCTGCCGCAGAAAGCGATCGCGGCGATCACCAGCGAGAGGAGGAGATGGCTCACCGCGGCGACATATCACCAGCCTGGCAAGCTGGCGATTTCGGAGGTGATCTTGTCAATCAGCTGCCGCGGGTCGCCGCCGACGCGCACCACCTTGTCACGGCTTGTGCGTCCGGCAATGGTCGCGAGGTTCCGGTGCGGAAGGTGCCAAGTCCGGGCAAGCAGCCGCAACAGCGCCTCATTGGCCCGCCCGGCATCCGGCGGTGCGGTAACCGAAGCCTTGAGAACGCGCCCAGCTGGAGGAGCAACGATGGCGAGCAGACCATCGACATTGGCCCGCGGCGACAGGCGGATTGTCACGCGCAGGCCGTCATGCGCTACTCTCAGCGGGCCGTCAGACAAGGTATTCGAACATCAGGTCGCGCAAGAACCATAAGATCAGGATCAAGATCACCGGCGAAATGTCGATCCCGCCAAGATCCGGTAGAACGCGCCGGATCGGGCCCAGCAACGGTTCCGTCACTCGCCACAAAAAGTCCCCGATCGTGGTGACGACGCGGTTGTAGCGGTTGACGATGCCGAATGCGACAAGCCAGCTGAGAACGGCCTGGGCGATCAGCAGCCATATAAAAATCGTGATGACCGTGTCGACGAGGTGGATAAAGGCATACATTTAACCGGACACCTCGGCAGCAAGGGGCGCGCGAACCGTAGCGTCAGCCGCCTGGGTCCGCAAGTTTCGGCGAAGCGTTGCGGCTGCGCTTGACAGCTAACAATGTCGACACCATAGTCCGCCGGCTGCGCAGACGGGGGTCACTGACGCGATGGGGCCGTAGCTCAGCTGGGAGAGCGTCGCGTTCGCAATGCGAAGGTCAGGGGTTCGATCCCCCTCGGCTCCACCATCGACAGCTAAAGCAGGTGCTCAGGTGGCCGCCTCCGCGGCCAGTTGCGGTGTGATGTGGCGCACCGGATAAGCATAGGCGCCCAGGCGGTTTACTAGAAGGATTCCGATGACGAGGGCGACACCTGCGCCAATAAAGGCGGCGTTGTAGGACCCCGTCAGGTCGAAGATGTAGCCGCCGAGAAACCGGCCGAAGCTCGAGCCCAAACCGAAGACCATCAAGAAATAGCCGTAAAGCTCCCCAAAAGAACGCTGTCCGAAATAGCGCGAAACCATGAAGGCGATCAGGTCGATCTCTGTGCCCAGTCCCAGGCCGAACAGCACTACTCCAACCGCCGGCAATGGGCCTGCGGCGCTCGCGAGAAACACAAAACCGGCGATCGGTACCAGGAAAAACACCGAGGCGACATGAGGGGCGAAGATCCGGTCGACCATGTAGCCGGCAAGCAGCCGCCCAGCCAGCGTCGCGAGACCGAAGAGGCCGAAAATCGCCGTTGCGGTATCGTGCGAGAAACCGCGATCGGTCAGCAGCGGGATCACGTGGGCGACGGTGCCGTTGATCGCGAGCGCGACCAGGAAGAATGCCGCTGCCAGAACCCAGAAACGCGACAAACCAACCGCTTCGCGTGAGGTGATCCCCGAAAGTTCCGCCGCCGAAAAGGTGACGTGCTGCTCGCCCTCACCGGGTCGCGGCTCGCGTATCCACAGGGCTACCGCCGGGAACGCGATCAGGAAAGTCAGCAGCGCGAGGCTGGCATATGCACCCCGCCACCCGATGCGCTCGATCAGGGTGTTAGCAAGCTGCGGTATGACGGAGCCACCAAGCCCCACCCCCGCCATTGCAATGCCGAGAGCGAGCCCGCGCCGTCGATCGAACCAAGCCGAGATCGCCTTTGCATAGCCGAGGGGTGTCTGGATGGCGCTCGTCATCTCGGCAACCGCGAAGACTAGCGTGAATATCCAGAACGAGGCGGAAATCGCCCCCACGAGGCTGAGGCAGATTGCGTACACAACGAGGCCGGGCAGCATCACGCAGCGAATGCCCCAGCGATCCATCATGCGCCCGAGGACCGGTACCGCAAGGGCGGAGAAGATCCCACCGACCGAGAGTGCGAATGACACGCTGCTGCGCTGCCACCCGGTATCGGCCATAATGGGCTTCAGGAACACACCAAAGGTAAACCCCAGGACGGGGCCGTTGCAGACGAACAAACCGGTCACCGCGCCGAAGGCAACCCACCAAGGGTTGGTGAACCTGAACCCCATGGTGCCTCCTCCCTTGTCGTTCCGCCCGATGCGTGCGCAGTGGTCGGGGCGGGCTTGAGCCGTTAGCTCAGCGCAACCTCGAACCCGCGCCTGGTCCCCGGACGGGCCATCATCGTTTCGTACCAACGCTTGACATTGGGGAAGTCGGCCAGATCGACTTGGTGGCGCTCGTGCCGCCATGCCCAACCGAGGATGGCGAAGTCGGCAACCGAGATATTGCCCCCAGCGAACTCGACCTCGCCGAGCCGCTTGTCTAGGACCCCATACAGGCGCAGGGTCTCCTTGGAATAGCGCTCGAGGCCGTAGCGCCGGTCCTGCTCATTGGCGACCTGCAGGAAATGGTGCACTTGGCCCGGCATTGGACCGAAGCCCCCCATCTGCCACATCAGCCACTCCAGCACCGGCACTTGTCGGCGCAAATCGACTGGCCAGAATTTACCGGTTTTCTCGCCGAGATAGATGAGGATCGCGCCAGATTCGAAGATGCTGATCGGCTCGCCTCCGGGGCCCTCGGGATCTACGATTGCCGGGATTTTGCTGTTGGGGCTAATCTTGACGAAGGCGGGCGCGAATTGCTCGGCTTTGGAGATATTCACGGTTTTCACGGTGTACGGCAGGCCCATCTCTTCGAGCGCCACGCTGATCTTGCGCCCGTTCGGGGTATTCCAAGTGTGAAGTTCGATGCTCATCACGACCAGCCTTTCCTATCGGCAAGTTGTCTCGCGTCGCCGCCAGCCCCGCGAGCAACGCTAGGGCCGGACACAGTCAAAATACGCGATGTTCTCGCCGGCCTCCAGGAACCGGGGGACGCGCTCATATTGGGCGCAATGATGCTTCGCGACGAGCGTGGCATCTTCGAGGCTGCCGGAATAGCCGACTTGGGCAGTGCCGGCATCACCCTGGAGCAAGAAAGGCTTTGGTCCAGTGCAGGCCGCGTTCCCGATCACGGCCATGATGATGAGAGATGTCCACCGAACCCCCACGCTGTGGAGGCTACGCTACCCTGCACAAATGGCAAGCGCTGAGGGGGTGTCCGAGTTTACTCCAACACGGCATCTACGACCGATTCGATCAGCTGAACCGGATGTAGCCACGAGGCGGCGCTTTCTTCCTGCGGATTTGGTGAGAGGCTCACGCTCTGATCGATAGCAAAACTGACCACGGCAACAGTCGCAAAGGCGATCGCCATTGCCCAAGCGGAAAAGGTTCCATGCTTCTGCAGGCTCGCGAAAGGATCCCGCAGCTGCGATCGCGGATTCATTACGGGCCACTCCACGTTAGGCGCTCCATCGCCCAACTCTCCGCGAGATATTTACGCAACCTTGCGGCGGGGCGTTCCCAACTTTCCACCGATGGCTGCTATCTCCGATGGGAATGGCTGAGGCTTCAGACCCGCGAGTGCAGGCCGGCTTTCGCGGCGAAATCCCGACCGCGCTCGATATAGTCACGATAGTCCCCATAACTCGGGGCGGCCGGTGACAGCAGGACCACGCCTCCTGGCGGTGTTGCTCGTTGCGCGAGCAACACCGCGTCCTCCATCGATTGTGCTCGCAGGATGTGGGTGTGATGGCGCTTCCGGCTGCTGATCGCTTGAGAAAGGGAAAAAATTCGCTGTCCGCTATCACCGAGGCAAATGACTGTCT
>Ga0182037_10002040_pt1 | contig 10674 bp, 10 predicted proteins | sample sta12Cox44000082_FD_125974 | JGI IMG/M metagenome (GOLD analysis project Ga0182037, IMG submission 125974) | Lab enrichment of tropical soil microbial communities from Luquillo Experimental Forest, Puerto Rico - statoxic.12C.oxic.44.000.082 | ecosystem: Environmental > Terrestrial > Soil >... | reverse complement strand
GGCGAGGATCTCCTCAAGAGCGGGGATCCTGGTCACGGCAGCGGATGACCGCGGTTTAGGGCTAGACACAGGATCACCTCCTTTCCGTTGTTGCGACGAAGGACGGCACCGTAGCGAAAACACCGCTCATCTACAAGCGATCTTATCGTCAATTGCCGCCTTCGCGGTTCCCCGGTTTGGAGTAAACTTGGACAACACCTGAATTTTCGGCCGATAAGGAGGGACAATGCGCCGCAGCGAAGACCGCATCCTTACGACGCATACCGGCAGTCTGCCACGCCCGCCGGAGCTGACCCGCCTCTATGTGCGCCGGGCAAGGGGGGAATCGGTCGACCCGGCCGAACTCGACAGGCTCGGACGCGAGGCGCTGCGCGGGATCGTCCGCAAGCAAGTCGAGGCGGGGGTCGATCTCGGCAACAACGGCGAGCAGCAGCGCGAGGGGTTTTTTCTGCACATCCGCCATCGCATGAGCGGGTTTGGCGGTTCATGGCAGCGGCGGACCCGGGCCGACGCGCTGCGTTACCCCGTCTTCCGGCAGATGATGGAGCAGCAGCTCGCCTCGCGCGAGGCGGTCAGCAATATGGGGCCGCCGAAAGCGATCGACGAAATCCGCTATCTCGGCACCGCGGCGATCGAAGCCGAGTGCGCCGATTTCCAGGCAGCCCTCGACGAGACCGGTACGCATTTCGTCGAGCCGTTCGTCACCGCGCCGTCGCCCGGCATCGTCGCCGCGGCCATGAAGAACGAGCATTACGACACCGAGGAAGCCTATCTCGATGCGCTCGCCGCAGCGCTGAAGCAGGAATACGAGACGATCGTCCGGCGCGGATTCCTGTTGCAGCTCGACTGCCCCGACCTCGCCCTGGAGCGCCATCTTTCCTACCAGGACAGGCCGCTCGGCGATTTCGTCGGCTTTGTCGAGCGCGTCGTTGCGTCGATCAACAAGGCCTTGGCGAACATTCCGCGCGACCGCGTGCGGCTCCATGTCTGCTGGGGCAATTACGAAGGCCCGCACGACGGCGACGTGCCGCTCGCCGACATCTTGCCGGCGATCAAAGAGGCCAAGGTCGGCGCCTTTTTCTTCCCGTTCGCCAATCCGCGGCACGCCCACGAATACCACGTGTTCGAAAAGCAGCCCCTCGCCGACGACCAGACCCTGATCGCCGGCGTCATCGACAGCCTTACCAATTTCGTCGAGCACCCCGAAGCCGTCGCCGAGCGGCTCGAGCGGGTGGCGGCGGCGGTCGGCGACCCGCATCGCGTCATCGCCGGCACCGATTGCGGGTTTGATACGTCTGCCGGGATGGGCCGCGTGGCCGAAGACGTCGTCTGGGCCAAGCTCAAATCACTGGCCGAAGGCGCCCGCCTCGCCTCGGAGCGGCTGAGGATGGGATAATTCCGCGCTGATCGGAACCAACCAAAGATCGTCATCTGGCGACGAAGATCTTCCAGGCGCACGGTGTCGGCGCGGCCGTGGCGGTGCGCCGGTCGCAGCGCCGGTAAGTCTCGGCGTTATCGCCCTGCGTGTTCGTGGCTATGATGACATCCAGCCGACAGTGATGCGGGGGAGAGGCGTATGGGGGTTCAGCTCGGAAGCGGTGAATGGAGCTTCGAGGTCAACGAGAATTGGGCGAAGACGCCGGAAGAAATCACCTTAGGTGACTGCGCTGCGGTCGGCGTCGATCGGCAGAACCGGGTCTACGCCTTCAACCGCGGCGAGCACCCGGTCGCGGTCTTTGATGCCGAGGGCAATCTGTTGCGAACCTGGGGCGAGGGGCTCTTTACCGGGCCGCACTGTGAGCCGCACGGTGTCCATATGGGCCCGGACGACACGATCTGGCTAACCGATGACGGCGACCACACCGTCCGCCACTGTACGCTCGACGGCAACGTCTTGATGACTCTCGGCGTGCCCGGCGAGCCCAAACCCTATATGAGCGGTGAGCCGTTCCACCACTGCACGCACACCGCACTGTCGCCGCGCGGCGACATTTACGTGTCGGACGGCTACGGCAATGCCCGCATCCACAAATTCTCCCCCGACGGCAAATTGCTGTTTTCGTGGGGCGAGCCCGGCACCGATCCCGGGCAATTCAATGTGCCGCACAACATCTGCTGCGATCCCGATGGCTGGGTCTATGTCGCCGATCGCGAGAACCACCGGCTGCAGGTGTTTGACGGCAACGGTAAATTCGAGACGCAATGGAACAATTTGCACCGGCCGAACGGCATGTGCATGGCGTTGGGGGCAAACCCCCTCGTTTATATGGCGAAAGCGGCCCCTCGGGCGAGATCAACCGCGACTGGCCCAATATCGGCCCGCGCGTCAGCATCCATACATCCAAAGGGAAGGTGCTGGCGCGTCTCGGGAAGATGCATGCCGGGCTCGCACCGGGCCAGTTCACCTCGCCGCACGGCATGGCCGTCGACGGCCACGGCAACCTCTATGTCGGCGAACTCTCCGGCCGGGTCTGGCCACGGTTCTCGAAGGAACGGCCGCCCAAGCGCATCCGCGTCATCCACAAGCTCGTCAAGATCTAAGCAGGCAGGACCGCCGGCAGGCGGGATTGCCGCGCCTGCCGGATGACGAGAAATCCGATTACGGCCAAGTTCGCGAGGTTGAACAGGGCGCCGGCGGCGAAGGCCGGCCCGTAGAAGCCGAGATGGTCGTAGAGCGCGCCGGCGAACCAGCCGCCGAACGCCATGCCGCACATGCTGATGAACAGCAAGGTCGGAACCCGCCACGAGGCCTCGGTCGACGGAAACAACTCGCGGACCGCCAGCACATAGGCCGGGATGATGCCGCTGAAGCCGAGCCCGTAGGCGGCCGAGACGGCAAACAGCCCGGCCTCGTCCTGGGTGAAGGTGAATGCGGCGATCGCCAGGGCTTGGCACGCCGAGCCGGCGAGCACGGTGCCGAGCCCGCCGATGCGGTCGGCCAGCCACCCCCAGAACAGCCGGCTGACAAAGGCGCTGCCGAGCAGCACCGACAGCATCGCCGCCCCATGGGCCGCGGGAATCCCGAGATCGGTGCAGAACGCGACGAGATGCCCGGCCGGTATCGCCATCGGCACGCAGCACAAAAATCCCGCCGCGCAGAGCAGCGCCTGCACGAGATTCGACGGCAGCCCCAGCGCCCTGGTGTGACGATGCGACCGGGCGCCCGCGGCCTCGGCGTGTATCGGCTGCGGCAGCGGACCCAGCAACACGGCGAGCGGCACGATCGCGGCCGCAACGACGGCGGCGAACCCCAGCATCGTCGCTTGCCAGCCAAATTGCATCATGCCGCGCTCGAAGACCGTCGGCCACACCATGCCGGCGATGTATTGCCCGGATGAGATCAAGGCGACGGCCGTGCCGCGCCGCCGGTCGAACCAGCGGCTGACATAGACCACCAGCGGCGGGAAATGCGCACTATTACCCAATAAACCGATCAGAATGGCGTGCCCGAGAAAGAGCGCCCAGACCTGACCGACCGCCGAGACCGCCAGGCCCAGAGCCGCCATCAATGCGCCGAAGACCACCGTTGACCTGACGCCGATCCGGTCGGCTACCCAGCCCATGACGATGCCGCCCATCCCCGTCCCGACCCAAACCAGCGCGCCAGCCAGCGCGACAACTGACCGATCGGCGCCGAGGGTGGTTGCGATCGGCTTGAGCCCGACGACGACGAGCAGCGGCGCCCCGTAGGAAATCGCCAGAATGGCCGTCGTAACCAGTGCTGCCACCCACGACGAGCGGCTTTCGATACTGTCCGCTACGCGGCCGGCGCGCTGCGTCTCACGCCGCGTCACCGCCATCGCATCCGACATCCCGGCGCTCCCCGTTGTGGCCGATCCCCCACCCTAACAATTTCGGCTCCTCGGCAGCACCGCCGGAATGTGGACGCGACTATGCGTGAGGTTGCGATGGCGCGCGCGCCGCGGCGCGCCTAAACTTGGCGCTGCGAGGAAAAGGAGGACTCATGAGCGCCTTCAAATACGACCACGTCCATCTCCGCAGCCCCGATCCGGAGGAAACCGCCCGCTATTACGAGAAAATGTTCGGCGCCGAAATCATTCGCTCGGTCCAATCCGACGGGCGCGACCGGATCGACCTCAATCTCGGCGGATTGACGGTATTTATCGCCAAGGCCGACCCGGACAAGGTCGGCGCGCCGCCCGAGCCGCCGTTTCAAGGACTCGAACATCTCGGACTGGCAGTCCACCCGATCGACGAGGCCGTTGCAGAATTGAAAAAGAAAGGCGCCGAGGTCACACGAGAGCCGACAACGATCCGGCGCGGCGTGCGCATCGCGTTCATCCGCGGCCCGCAGAATGTTCATATCGAGCTGCTCGACCGCCAAGCCGGGTAGAACTGCCGCTATCAATGGCGTGGGACGGAGGTCCTAAGGGCCTCCGCCCAGCCCAGCTGCAACCGGAGCAAACGATGGCTGCCTATGTAGTCGCCGACATCCAGGTGACTGACGCCGCCTCCTACGAGCAATATCGGCCGCTTGCCGGGGCCAGCATCGCCCGGTTCGGCGGACGCTTTATCGTGCGCGGCGGCGCCGTCACGATCTGCTCGAAGGCGAGCCCCGCCCCGAACGGATCGTAGTGATCGAATTCCCGGATCTGGAGACCGCTCGCCGCTGGTATCGCTCCGATGAATACCAAGCTGCGCTGAAGCTCCGCCAGGCCGCCTCCCGCGGCCGCGTATTCATGGTCGAAGGGGCGAGCTAGCCCTCACTTCGCGGCGTGCTGGTCGGCGGCCGAGCTCAAGAACAGTTGCGTCGGGAAACCGGCTGCCACGAGCGCCGCGATCAGCACCTCGACATGGCGCCGGTTCTGGGTTTCGACGACGACGTCGAGCTCGGCGCGTTTGACCGAAGTGTCGTGAAACAGACGCTGGTGGTGGACCTCGACGATGTTGCCGGCATGCTTGCCAACCACGCCCGACAGCCGCGACAACGCGCCGGGTACGTCGGGCAGCTCGCAACGCAGGCGGACCAGCCGACCCTCGCGCACCAGACCACGCATCAGGATCGAGGCGAGCAGCCGCGAATCCATATTGCCGCCGGTGATCACGATTGCGACCCTCCGGTCGCGAAACCGCCCGGGTGCAGCGAGCACAGCGGCGAGCCCGGCCGCACCGGCGCCCTCCACGACGAGCTTCTGGCGCTCCAATAAGGTCTCGACCGCACCTTCGAGCCCGACCTCGTCGACGAGCCGTATTTCGGATACCAGCGCCCTGACGATTTGGCGAGTCAGCCGTCCCGGCTCTTTGACCGCGATCCCCTCGGCCAATGTCGCGGCTGCGGCCGGCAGGCCCGGGTCCTCGCCGTGCATCAGGCGATACATCGAAGGATACAAGGTCGACTGGACGCCGATGATCTCGATCCGCGGGTTCACCGCCTTGGCGGCGACTGCGATGCCGGAAATCAGGCCGCCGCCGCCGATCGGGACCACGAGCGTGTCGAGATCCGGCCGATCCTGGAGAAGCTCGAGCGCGATCGTCCCCTGGCCGGCGATGATCGCCGGGTCGTCATAGGGATGAACGAACACAAGCCCCTCATCGCGGGCAAGCGCGTCGGCCGCTTCGCGCGCGCCGCTGAGGCTGTCGCCCCTCAGCACAACCTTGGCGCCGAATGCCTCCGTCCGATCGATCTTGATGAAGGGGGTGCCTTCGGGCATCACGATCGTTGACGGGATCCCGAGCCGCCGCGCGTGGTAGGCGACGCCCTGCGCGTGATTGCCGGCCGACATTGCGACCACCCCGGCGCCGCGCTCTCGCGTCTTCAGCGTAAGCAGCTTCGTGAGCGCGCCCCGTTCTTTGAACGAGCCGGTGCGATGGAGGGTCTCGAGTTTGAGACAGATGTCAACGCCGGTGAGTTCGGAGAGCGCTGGCGCCGCGATCGCCGGGGTGCGCGCGATCGCACCCGCGATCGCCGCGGCTGCATCGCAGATATTGTCGAAGTTTACCGGTAGGTCGGTCATTGCACAGGAGCCAATACGAGCGTGGAAACGGCAGTCGAGCGGCTGGGCACGAGCCAGTCGAAATCACGCCAGCCGCGCAGCAGATCGGCGTAATGGGCAGAGAGCGGGTTGCCGGATTGACCCGGGGTTATGATCATCTCGGCATCACCGGGTGCGGCCAAATCGGTGATCATCCGCAGTCCGGCACCAAAGCGTTGCTCAAACGGGCTTGCGTCGTCCCGGATCGTGCTCGGGCCGCGGTTGAGCGTGTCGTAGGCCCCGGGGGTTGGGATTGAGACCTCGAGCCAGTCCCGCAACACCGGAATTCGACTGAAGACTTGGTTCGCAAAAACCGCGACATGCGCTCGTCCCCATTGCCATTTCTTCATGTCGGGGCCGTAGTCCCGGCGGAGCTCCGAGAGCGCCAGGTCGAGAGCCTCCGCTAGCCGCGAGCCGCAGCTGTCTTCTCCCGGCCGTTTCGGGTCGCCGCACCATTCCGGCCGTTGCGTCAATACTGCCTCGATCACCCGGGGCCGCAAATCCCAGTAATCCGATACCACGTTGCCGAACCTGCCGAACAGGATCGAGCGGCTGAACTGGCGGAGCCACGCGGTGAACAGCAACGGCTCGCTTTTGTCCAGATCCATGCGAAAGTCCCAGCGCCGCATCCTTTCGATAGCCTCATGCCTGGCTTCGCTCCGGTCGACCATCCCCGTCATCAACGGCACCAAGCGCTGAGCCATCGGCGACAGGGTATCGGCCTGGATCGCAGCGCTCGTTCGTGAATTTTGCACCGGGGTCGCTGCGAGCAACGCCTCGATCCGCTCGGCGCGGTTCGGCAAATCCCAATCGCGGCTTATAAAATAGGGATAAGTGTCAGGCACGATCTTGTTGTTGGCGCTGACGAAATGGCCTGAGGGCGGATTAACCGCGCTCGGCAGCGCCGCGAACGGGATGAACCCAGTCCAATCGTATTCGCCGGTCCAGCCCGGCATCGGGAGCCAGCCATCGCCGTTGCGCCGGATCGGCACCAGCCCGGGCGCGATAAAGCCGATCGTCCCGTCGACATCGGCGTAGGCGATGTTCTGCATCGGCCCGACGAATTTCTCGAGGGCAGCGTGGAAGCCGGGCCAGTCGGAGGCGCGGTCGATCTCCCAGATCGCTTCGGCGCTGCGGTCATCGGCGACCGTAAAGGTCGCGGCCAAGGCAAGGACGAAGCCTGGGTCCGTGGGGCCCGGCGGCAGAACATCCGAGAGCACGGGACCGTGTCTGGTCTCGCGGATGGCGATGTCGACGGGCGGCGCACCTTTTACAAGGACCGTTTCATGCCGGGTTGTGAACAGTGCGCTGCCTTGCGGGGTCAGGTAGCGTGCTGGGTCGGTAGGATCGACCTTTTCGATGAACAGGTCCTCGACATCGGCGGTCGTTGTCGTGAATCCCCAGGCGATCCGCTCGTTGTGGCCGATCACGACCAGTGGCACGCCCGCGACGGTTCCGCCCGCGATCTCGTGCCGTGGCGTCTTCATCCGGGCGAGATACCAAAAGCCCGGTGCGCTGAAGGCGAGATGTGGATCGTTCGCGAGGAGGGGCTTCCCGCTCGCACTGTGCTTGCCGTCGACGACCCAGTTGTTCGAGGCATAGTTCGGCCCGACGATCGGCGGCAGTGCCTCGTAAAGGGCATCGATCGCCAAACGCCGGTAGATCGGAAGCATTTCCGCTAGCGTCGTTGGCGCATCCTTCGGGTATTCGGGGTAGAGGAAAGCGAGATCGGCCGCGGAGATTGTCCGGGCGAGGTGGGCGCGCAGCAGCTCGCCGCGGTAATTACCGCCGAGCTGGACTGCCATCAGCTTGCCCCAGACTAGGCTGTCCGCCGGCCGCCATTTTTCGGGCGCGAAGCCCAGCAGCAGAAATTCGGGCGGCAACGCCCCCCGCCGCGATGCCAAGAAGGCATTGACCCCGGCCGCGTAAGAAATTAGCGCGCGGTTCATTTCCGGCGACAGGAACGGGATTGCAGCTTCGGCCGCGCGATAGAGGCCGAGCACGCGCATCTGCCGGTCGATCGTGACCGCTTGCGGCCCGAAAATCTCGGCGAGCTGCCCAGCGCCGTAGCGCCGCTGCAGCTCCATCTGAAATAGCCTTTCCTGGGCGTGAACAAAACCCAACCCGAAAGCGAGATCATTATCGTCCTGGGCGATGATCTGCGGCACACCGTCGGGATCGCGCTCGACTCGGATCTCGGCCTTCGGCCCCGAGAGAATGATCCGGCCTTCCGTCTGTGGAAGCGCCGAGCGAAGATAAAAGTAGAACCCGCCGCCGAGGGTGAGCAGCAACGCCAGGAGGCCGGTGAGGATACGGCGGATCATCGACGCTTCGGACCGCGGGCGGTCCCATCTCAGAGGCCAAGCTCGCGCAAAATCTTGTCGCGGTCGGCGTCGGGATCAGGGGCAGGCGGGCGCGTCGGCGGATCGGCGAAGCCGGAGAGTTTCATCGGATTGCCGGCGAGCTTGAGGGGGCCGGTGATCGGGTCATCGACCGAGATCAGCATATTGCGCGCAGCGGTCTGGGGATGCGCGAGCGCCTGCGCGACATTGTTGACCGGGCCACAAGGTACCCCCGCCGCTTCCAATACGCTGATCCAGTGCTCGGTGCTCGCGGTCCGGAGCACGCTTTCGATTTCGGCGCGAAGCGCTTCCTGATGCTGGTTGCGCAGCGCATTGGTTGTGAAGAGTGGGTTCGCCGCGAGATCCGGGCGGTGGAGCGCATCGGCGAGCTTGACGTAGAGCCCGTCATTGCCGGCGGCGATGATCAGATTCCCATCCTCCGTCTGGAACGCCTCGAACGGCGTGATCGAGGGATGGCGCGCGCCCATAGGTCCGGGGATCTCGCCCGTCGTCGTATAGCGCATGACGGCATTTTCGAGCAGAGCCAGCTGGCAATCGAACAACGCCACGTCGACCTTGGTCGCTTCGCCGCTGCGCTCGCGGTGCAACAGGGCGGCGTTGAGCGCAACCGCTGTATAGAGGCCGCCGGCGAGGTCGCCGACCGAGGTACCCACCCGGGTCAGCGGCATCCCCGGATGACCGGTGATGCTCATGATGCCGCCGAGACCCTGCACGACCATGTCGTAGGCCGGATGGTGGGAATAAGGGCCGCTGTGCCCAAAGCCCGATGCGGCGGCATAAACCAGCCGCGGATAGCGCGGATGCAAGCTCTCCCAGCCGTAGCCGAGTTTCTCCATCGTCCCCGGGCGAAAGTTCTCGACAAGCGCATCGGCTTTGTCCAGCAACCGTTCGAAGACCTCCCGACCGGCCGGCGATTTTAAGTCGAGCGCAATCGACTCCTTGCCGCGGTTGACCGAGACGAAATACGCCGATTTGCCGTTCCTGAACGGGCCGTAGTGGCGCGCGTCGTCGCCCTGTCCCGGCGGCTCGACCTTGATCACCCGCGCCCCCAGCTCAGCGAGCAGCAGCGTGCAGTAGGGGCCCGCCAGAATGCGCGAGAGGTCTATGATCGTGATGCCGGAAAGCGGCCCCGCCTGAGCCATTGCGATTGATCCCTTGGCCGTGAGAGGGCGTCAATAGCGCACAGCAAGAGAGCCCGCAACCAAGCTCGGTGGCGCGCATGCCCGACCGTTGCCAGCCGTGGCGGCTGGCGGCTAAGATCGGCGCCACGCACGGCGATCTCTTTAGTACCAGGCGATGAAGAGCAGCTCCGAGGACGGAGATCGAGAAGCCGACGACCGCAGGTCGGCGGCGCTGATCGGCTTGATCATCATCTTGGCGCTGGCAATCGCCGGGGTTCTGCTTGTCCGCGAGCTGAGGGAGAAGTCGCGGCTCGAGGATTGCCTGATGTCGGGACGTACCAATTGCGCGCCGATTGAGGTGCCGTTACGCCACTAGCAAGGCTGCGGCAAAAAATCAGGGGAATGAATCCCCGCATGACTCATATAGAATGTCTATGATAAATCTCCGACCTGATCGGTCCCCCTGGATGAGGAAACGCACGGCATGGTGAGGCGTGCGATCGGCGTAGCAGTTGTCCTTGTGTTAGCGGCAGTGGTGGCGGTCTGGCGTTTGAATTCCGGCGTCGAGGCGCCGCAAGCGAGGGCGCAGACGCCGCCCCCGGGTATCCCGGTGACCGCTGGAACCGTGGCGATCGAGGATGTCCCGGTGTTCCTGCACGGCATCGGCACGGTTCAGGCCTACAATTCGGTGGCGATTAAGAGCCGGGTCGACGGCCAGATCGTCAAGGTCGAGTTCAAAGAAGGCCAGGACATCAAGGATGGGGACCTGCTCTTTCAAATCGATCCGCGCCCCTATCAGGCAGCGCTGGAGCAGGCGCAAGCGGCAAAGCAGAAAGACGAGGCGCAGTTGGCCGGGGCGAAACTCGATCTCGAGCGCTATTCAAAGCTGCTCGGCACGGGCTACCAGACCCGGCAGAGCTACGACAATCAGACCGCACTGGTTGCCCAGCTGCAAGCCGCAATCAGGGGTGACGAGGCACAGATCAATACCGCTAAGATCAATCTCGGCTACACCGACATCCGATCGCCGATCGACGGGCGTCTAGGGGCGCGGCTAGTCGACAAAGGCAATATCGTGCACGCGAACGACAACACCGCACTTGTGATGATCACGGAGCTGAAGCCGATCTTCGTCAGCTTTACACTGCCCCAGGAAACTCTCGACGACGTCCACGTACAAAATGAGCAGGCGCCGCT
>Ga0182037_10002036_pt1 | contig 10678 bp, 7 predicted proteins | sample sta12Cox44000082_FD_125974 | JGI IMG/M metagenome (GOLD analysis project Ga0182037, IMG submission 125974) | Lab enrichment of tropical soil microbial communities from Luquillo Experimental Forest, Puerto Rico - statoxic.12C.oxic.44.000.082 | ecosystem: Environmental > Terrestrial > Soil >... | reverse complement strand
GTTATCCACACCGACCCCGCCGATCCGTCGATCGAGGCCGCCGACCCGCGATGAACCTTAGGCTTGCGAAGGCGCGCAGCCGACTTTCGCGGGGGGCGATCCTGCTCGAACCCTAGAGTCCCGCCGAGCCGCTACTTGATTTTGGTTTCCTTGAACTCGACGTGCTTGCGCGCGACTGGATCATATTTCACGAAGGTGAACTTCTCCGTCTTGGTCCGCGCGTTCTTCTTCGTGACGTAGTAATAGCCCGTGCCGGCCGAGCTTACGAGCTTGATCTTCTGGGTGACGGGCTTGGCCATGTCGTCCTCGGAACTTTGGAAGCGAAATTGCGCGCGACCCTACTCGCTCAAGGCCGGAAGTCAAGACGGCGAGGGAGCGGCGAAGGGTCGACATCTGGTAGACCGTCGCCGATGACCTCCTCCGCATCTGGATCGAAGCCGTGCATGAGAAGCGCCCACTGAAGCGCGACCAGCGCCCCCTTGATGATAGGCAAGACGGTCAGGGCGAGGATGAGCGTAAGCGGAAGCCACAGCGCCGCGTGTACCCAGAGCGGAGGTCTGTGTGTCATCTCCACGGCGAGGACGAGGCCTACAACGAGGTGGCCGACGATCACGATGGTGAAGTAAGGCGGCGCGTCGTCGGCGCGGTGGTGGTGCAGCTCCTCACCGCAATGGGGGCAGGCATCGACGACTTTGAGATAGCGCCTGAACATGGCGCCCTTGCCGCAGGCAGGGCATTTTTGGGCCGCTCCACGCAGCAGCGAGGTCAGCACTGGGCGGGCGCCGGTCGATCTGTCGTTGTGCGGAAAGCTGCCTTGCATCTTGGTCTTTGAACTCGATCTTAGCGGCGTTTGCCGGGGGAGGCGCGGCCTTGTCGTTGCCCTTTACCCTTGTAGCGTTGCGGCCCACCCTTGTCATTATGGCGCGGGGCGCCCTTTGGTCGCGTGCGGACCGAGCGGCCTTCGCTCAGCATCTCAAATCTAAGCGCCCCTGCCGTCGGGATCGCTTCGACCAGACGCACCTCGACCGGGTCCACTAGGTGATAGGCGAGCCCGGTATCCTCGCCCACAAGCGCATGCCGCGCCTCGTCATGGTAGAAATACTCGCGACCGATGGACGAGGCTGGAACGAAGCCGTCGGCTCCGGTCTCTACCAGTCGCACAAACAGGCCGGTGCGCACCAGCCCTGAGACCCGCGCTTGGAATCTCGCGCCGATGCGGTCGGCGAGATAGGCGGCGATAAGGCGGTCAGCCGTCTCGCGCTCAGCCGCCATGGCGCGCCGCTCGGTATCGGAGATCGCTTGTGCGATCTGCTCGAGCTGCTCCATCTCGATGTCGGTCAGCCCGTCACTGCCGAAGCCAAGCGCTCGCACCAGCGCGCGATGGACGATGAGATCGGCGTAGCGGCGGATCGGGGAGGTGAAATGCGCGTAGCGGCGCAGATTGAGGCCGAAATGCCCGAGATTGTCGTCGCTATACTCGGCCTGCGCCTGGCTTCTCAGCACCACCTCGCCAACGAGCTCTGCGGTCGGCGTCGCCCGCGTATCGGCCAGGATGCGGTTGAAATGGGCTGGCTTGAGCGTGCCGGACTTTGGCAGCTTGAGGCCAATGGTGGCGAGGAACTCGCCAAGCGAGGACAGCTTCTCCTTAGAAGGCGCATCGTGAACGCGGTAGATGAGGGGCGACCGCTTGGCCTCCAGCGTCTCGGCTGCGGAGACATTGGCGGCGATCATGAACTCCTCGATCAGGCGGTGGGCGTCGAGCCGGGGAGGGGTCACCACGGTCCGCACGCGACCTTGGTCGTCGAGCAGGATCTTGCGCTCGGGCAGATCGAGGTCGAGCGGCGCGCGCTCGGTGCGCGAGATAACGAGGCTAGCATAGGCGCCCCATAGCGGCCTGAGCACGGCATCGAGCAGTGGGGTGGTCACCTCGTCGGGACGACCGTCTATCGCTGCTTGTGCCTGCTCATAGGTGAGACCTGCAGCGGAACGCATCAAGGCGCGGAAGAAGCGGTGCTTGAGCTTTCGCCCGTCCTTGTCGAACACCATGCGCACCGCGAGGCAGCCCCGCGGCTGGTCCTCCTTGAGCGAGCAAAGGTCGTTAGAGATTCGCTCCGGCAACATCGGCACGACGCGATCGGGGAAATAGACTGAGTTGCCGCGCTTCCGCGCCTCTTTGTCGAGCGAGCTGCCCGGTCGGACGTAGGAGCAGACGTCGGCAATAGCGACGATGACTACCCAGCCGCCGCAGTTTGAAGGATCAGAGTCGGCTTCGGCCCAGACCGCATCGTCATGGTCGCGAGCGTCTGACGGGTCGATGGTGATGAGGGGCAGCTGCCGAAAATCCTCGCGGCGCTTGAGGTCGGGCTCCTTGGCCGCCTCTGCCTCGGCGAGAGCAGCCTCAGGGAAGGTATCGGGGATGCCGTGGGCATGCACCGCGATCAGGCTCGTCAACTGCTGCGCGGCAGGATTGCCAAGCCTCTCAATGACCTGCGCGGTCTGGACGCCATAGCGGCCGCCGCGAGCAAGCTCGAAGCGGACCAAGTCGCCGTTCTCTGCGTCGTCCGTGTTCCCCCGCGTGACCGGCCATTCCTTGAGCTGTTTGCGGTCGACCGGGTCGATGACGCCGGTGCCTCCGGGCAGTGCGCGGAAGATGCCGAGCGGCCTTTGTGTTGCACGCGCGAGCCGCTTGATGGTCCGCGCCTGATAGGGGTAGTCCGCGTCGGCACCTAATGGCGTGATGCGCGCCAGCACGCGATCGCCTATGCCGGCAACGGGACCGGTATCCCGCTTGCTCTCGGCCATGACGATGCGTGGCGCAGGCCCGTGCTCCTCGTGCCAAGTGCCAGGGCGACCGACGAATTCTCCGTCGGGGTCGCGGGCGACAATCTCAATGACGGTAACCGACGGCAGTACGCCAGGGCGCGTCAGTTTGCGGCGCGAACCGGCGATCAGACCGTCATCGGCCATGTCGCGAAGCAGCTCCTTAAGCGCGATACGGTCGCCGCCCTTGATGCCGAAGGCGCGCGCGATCTCGCGCTTGCCGGTCTCCCGGTTTGCGGTCTGAAGAAAATCCAAAATCTCTTGTCTAGAAGGAAGCTTGCCCACAGTCGTCTTGCGCCGCACGCTCTTGGTCTTTGCCACCAGCGCTGCTCAGCTTGCCGTCTCCTCGACGGCCTCTTTGTTGCTCTTTGCCCCTTTGCGTGCAGACTTCCTCGGTGCCTTCTTAGCAGGACCCTTGGCGCTCTTGCCGGCGATCAGTTCGACCGCCTCTTGCAAACTGACCTGTTCTGGGTCGCGATCCTTAGGCAAGGTCGCATTCACCTTGCCATGCTTCACGTAAGGACCGTAGCGGCCCGACCGCACCTGAACTTTGCCGCCACCCTCCGGATGCTCGCCGAGTTCCTTGACGACACTCGAAGCGCGCGGCCTACGGTTTGCCGCCTTCTCCACGAGAAGGCTTACCGCACGATTGATCCCGATTTCGAAGACCTCCTCTGGCGCGCTCAGGCTCGCATATTTGCCGTCGTGCTGGACATAGGGTCCATACCGGCCGAACCCCGCCAGAATCGGTTTTCCTGTCTCGGGATGCAGACCCACTTCGCGGGGCAGCGCGAGCAGCGCAAGCGCGCGGGAAAGATCGATGTGCTCGGGGTCCGTGCCCTTCGGGATCGAAGCTCTCTTCGGTTTCTCTTCGCCGCTGCCGTCGCCAAGCTGAACGTAAGGACCGAAGCGGCCCGTACGTAGCGTGACCTCAAACCCGGTTTCGGGATCCGTGCCGAGCACCTTGGCCTCGCCGGCAAGGGAGGCCTTCTCGCCGTTGGTGTCTGCGATCTGGCGCGTGTAACGGCACTCCGGATAGTTGGAGCAACCGATAAACGCGCCGAATCTGCCGACCTTCAGGCTGAGTCGTCCATTTCCGCAGGATGGACAGGTGCGCGGATCGCCGCCATCCTGCGGCTCGGGAAAGATATGCGGCCCGAGCAGCTCGTTCAGTGCCTCGAGCACCTGGGCGATTCTAAGCTCGCCGATGTCATTCACCGCGGCGATGAACTCGCGCCAGAAGTCGCGAAGCACGTCCTTCCACTCGAGCTTGCCAACCGAGATAAGGTCAAGCTTCTCCTCGAGGTCGGCGGTGAAGTCGTATTCGACATAGCGGCGGAAGAAACTTTCGAGGAAGGCCGTGACCAGGCGCCCCTTGTCCTCGGGATAAAGCCGCCTCTTATCAAGCCGCACATATTCGCGGTCGCGGAGCACGTTCAGCGTCGTGGCGTAGGTCGAGGGCCTGCCGATGCCGAGCTCCTCCATCTTCTTGATTAGGGTCGCCTCGGTGTAGCGCGGCGGCGGCTCGGTGAAGTGCTGCTTGGCCTCGATGTTGCGAGGGTCGAGCGCGGCCCCCTTGCTGAGCGCAGGCAGTGCGCCGTCTTCGCCGATGGCATCATCGATGCCTTCCTCGTAGATCTTGAGGAAGCCGTCGAAGCGGATCACCGAGCCGGTTGCACGCACGCCGTAGTGCTTACCGTCCTTGCCGGTCACGTCGATGTCCACGGTGGTGCGTTCGATCTCGGCGCTCGAAGCCTGGCTTGCCAGCGTGCGCAACCAGATGAGCCTGTAGAGCCGCGCGGCATCGTCATCGAGATAGCGTGAAACGGAATCGGGGTCCTTGTTGAAGTCGGTCGGCCTGATCGCTTCATGCGCCTCCTGCGCGTTCTTGGCCTTGGTTTCGTATTCGCGCGGCGAAGAGGGTACGTAGCGCTGTCCGTGAAGTTTAGTGACGAGGCGGCGAACCGCGGCAATCGCCTCAGGCACGATCTGCACGCCGTCGGTTCGCATATAGGTGATGAGACCTTCGGCCTCGCCGCCAAGGTCGACGCCTTCATAGAGCCGCTGGGCGAGCTGCATAGTCTGGCGTGGCGAGAAGCCGAGCTTGCGTGAGGCCTCCTGCTGTAGCGTCGAGGTAGTGAAGGGGGCAGCAGGATTGCGGCGCTGCGACTTGCTCTCGATATTGGCAACGATGAAGCGGCCGCCTTTGAGCGCAGCCTTCAGCCGTTCGGCAGTCGCAGTATCAGCAATGTCGAATTTCTCGAGCTTCTTGCCGTCGGCAGAGAACAGCCTGGCCTGGCAAGTCTCGTTCTTGCCGGTGGCAAGCTCGGCAATGATCGTCCAATATTCCTGTGGCTTGAATTGATCGATCTCGAGCTCGCGGTCGCAGACGAGCCTGAGCGCCACGGACTGGACGCGACCGGCCGAGCGAGCTCCGGGAAGTTTCCGCCACAGGACGGGGGAAAGAGTGAAGCCTACGAGATAGTCGAGCGCGCGTCGGGCAAGATAGGCGTTGACCAAAGGCCCATCGATCGTCCGCGGGTGATGCATGGCGTGGAGTACTGCTTCTTTTGTGACCGCGTTGAACACCACCCGCTCGACCGGAACGCCGGTCAGAGCCTTCTTGCGGTCGAGTACCTGAAGCACATGCCAGGAGATGGCTTCGCCCTCGCGGTCGGGGTCGGTGGCGAGGATCAGCTTGTTTGCGCCTTTGACGGCCTTGGCGATCTCGTCGAGCCGCTTGGCGGCCTTGGGCTCGACGTCCCAATGCATCTCGAAGTCCTTGTCGGGCAGGACCGAGCCATTTTTCGAAGGCAAATCGCGCACATGGCCATAGGAGGCCAGCACTCGGTAGCCTGGCCCCAGGTACTTGTTGACGGTCTTTGCCTTTGCTGGCGATTCGACGATGACGATTTTCATTGGGACGTTCCTAGCCGCGCAAATTGCGTCAGGCTGAGGGCGAAGGGCCTAAGGGGCCGCTAGCATGCGCCCGGAAAATGGTGTGTCGAGCCGCCGCTGTCAAATTCGGGCATGGGCAATTGACAACCTTCACGCGCGTGGACTAACTAAAACAACCGTAGGCTGATAAGCCGAAACCTGTGTTTCCTAGGGCGGCAGCTGCCGCCGAAACTAGCGATTTTGGAGGAAGTTGGAGAGTTAGCGGCGCGAAAATAAGGTAAAATCGAATGGCAGGGTCCGGCGCCCGGCCTCCAGTAGGCGGTTTGAGCCCTTCCGGCGAGGGGCGAGACTTTACGCGTCGGGGAGGCCGCTGAATACATCGCTTCGTTGTTTGAAGGCTTACGCGCGGTCGCCCACGGCGCGCAAATGCCTTTCCTCAACACAAGTTGCTGCCCGTGTCGTTGTAGCCTGTCCAGGACTTGGGCCCAGCGCGCCGACGCCTTAGGGGCAGGAGCGGGCTTAGTGTTAGCTTTTGCCAATGCGCGTCTCCTCGCCTCGCATGAGCCGGCCGATATTGTCGACGTGGCGAACATAAAGAAGAACCGTGAGCAGCAGGAACAGCGCTCCGACTCGCCATTGCCCCGTCAACGCGAGCACGCATAGGCTAGCCACGCTCGCAACCAGCGCCGAGAGCGATGAGTAGCGGGTCAAGAGAGCGACCAGCAGCCATGCGGCTCCGAACACGGCTGCCGCAGGCCAATAGAGTCCAATCAGAACACCGATAAAGGTGGCGACGCCTTTGCCACCATTGAAACCAAGCCATACCGGAAAGAGATGCCCGAGAAACACGCCGAGCCCTGCGACCATGGCAGCGGTCTCGCCCCAATGCGACGCGAGCAGTATCGCGACGGTCCCTTTGGCGGCATCGAGGATGAGCGTCAGCGCGGCAAGCCATTTGCTGCCCGCGCGCAACACGTTGGTCGCGCCGATATTTCCCGAGCCGATCTTTCTAAGGTCCCCCAGGCCAAATAGCTTGGCGAGGATCAGGCCGAACGGGATCGAGCCGAGGAGATAGCCGAAGACAAGGGCAGATACATAGACAAGGGCGCCGCTCCAATCGGCAGGAGGAGTCATCGAGCACCCCTTGGTGACGCACCGCTACGGTTATCTCAATCAGCGTAGTTGTAGACAGGGCGTCCGGCAACGAACGTGAGCACAGCGCGCCCCTCTAGCCGCGCCCCGTCGAAGGGCGTGTTCTTGGACTTGGAGCACAGGCGCTCGGGCTCGACGATCCAAGGCGTATCAAGCTCGATGAGCACGAGGTCGGCCGGAGCGCCTTTGGCAAGGCGTCCGCTATTAAGCTTAAGCAGCCTGGCCGGATTGGCGGTGAGCGCACGCAAGAGGCGCGGCAGCTCGACCTCACCGTTGTGATAGAGCCGGAGCGCTGCACCGAGCAGCGTCTCGAGCCCGACCGCTCCATCGGCAGCTTCGGCAAAGGGTCTGCGTTTCCCCTCCGCGCCTCTTGGGTCGTGGGCCGACACGATCACATCGATATCACCGCTCGCCACGCCCTCGACCATGGCGCGGCGGTCATCCTCAGACCTGAGCGGGGGCTTCATTTTGAAGAAGGTGCGATAGGGGCCAATGTCGTTCTCGTTCAAAGTGAGGTGGTTGATCGAGACGCCGCAGGTCACGGGTAGCCCCATAAGCTTCGCGGTGCGGATGATATCGACGGACGTTCGACAGGAGATCTGCGCCGCGTGATAGTGCCCTCCGGTCAGCTCGACCAAACGGATGTCGCGCTCGAGCATGATGGTCTCGGCGGCGGTGGGCACCCCGCGAAGCCCTAGCCTCGTCGCCACCTCGCCCTCGTTCATCACCCCATCCTGGCCGAGCGACGGGTCTTCCAGGTGGTGGGCGATCAAAGCGCCGAAGTCCTTGGCGTAGGCGAGCCCGTTGCGCATGACCCTGGCATTGGCGACGCTCGTCTTCCCGTTGCCGAAAGCGATCGCGCCGGCGTCGCGCAACAGACCGATCTCGGTCATCTCCTGCCCGAGCAGGCCTTTAGTCATTGCGGCCATAGGGTGGACGTTGACCAGCGCCGTATCCCGCGCGCGCCGCAGGATGAAATCGACGAGCGCCACATCGTCTATGACAGGCTCGGTGTTCGGCATGCACACGATGGTCGTGACCCCGCCAGCGGCGGCAGCGCGGCTCGCCGTGGCAAGGGTCTCGCGATGCTCGAGTCCCGGCTCGCCGGCAGAGACCATCATGTCAATGATCCCAGGGGCGAGCACGCGCCCGCCACAGTCGACGACCTCGGCGTCGCGAAGGGAGCCTGCCGCGAGGCGGCCGAGATCGGCAATACGATCCTCGACGATCAGGAGGCCGCCAAGCTGATCGAGACCCGAAGCGGGATCGATCAGGCGCGCATTAACAAGCGCAATCGGGCGGGCGGCAGAGCGTTGGTTTGTGGTGGGTGCGTTCATGGCCGTCATTGGTTCGGCAGATGGCGGGCCAAGGCCTGAAGCACCGCCATGCGCACCGCAACACCCATCTCGACCTGCTCGCGGATAACACTCTGCGGGTCGTCGGCGACATTCGAGTCGATCTCTACCCCTCGGTTCATCGGGCCAGGATGCATCACGAGGGCATCTGGCTTGGCGCGGGCGAGCTTTTCGTAATCCAGGCCGAAGAAGTGGAAATATTCGCGCTGGCTTGGCACGAGGCTGGAGGCCATGCGCTCTCGCTGAAGCCTGAGCATCATAACGATGTCCGCGTCGACCAACCCATCCCACATCGAAGTGTAGACTTCGACCCCGAGCCGCTCGATGCCCGAGGCGAGCAAGGTGGAGGGAGCAACGACGCGAACGCGGGCGCCGAGCGCATTCAGAAGCAGAATATTGGAGCGCGCCACACGCGAGTGGAGGATGTCGCCGCAGATCGCAACGACCAGTCCTTCGATATGTCCTTTGTGGCGGCGGATGGTGAGCGCATCAAGCAGAGCTTGCGTCGGATGCTCATGGCTGCCGTCGCCGGCATTGATCACAGAGCAGTCGACCTTCTGAGATAGGAGCTGGACCGCGCCCGCTGCATGGTGGCGCACCACCAGGATATCGGGGCGCATAGCGTTGAGCGTCACCGCCGTGTCGATCAGGGTTTCGCCCTTCTGCACCGACGAGTTCGAGACCGACATGTTCATTACATCGGCGCCAAGCCTCTTGCCGGCAAGCTCGAAGGAACTCTGCGTCCTGGTTGAGGCCTCAAAGAACAGGTTGATTAGCGTGCGGCCGCGCAGATCGTCGCGCTTCTTGTCGATCTGGCGGCTAAGCTTAGTGGCCTCTTCGGAAAGGTCGAGCAATCCCGTGATCTCGGCGGGCGAAAGCCCTTCGATTCCAAGGAGATGGCGGTGGGGAAAGGAGAAGTTTGAGGCTTCGGCCGCAATGCTCATTAAAGGGCACTGTATAAGCCGACTTTGCTGGAGCGGCAAGCTCGCGAACCGAACTAAGGTAAGCTTGCCCTAACGCAAGCTTTGGCAGGCTAAGGCGATGAGCGAGCGGCCGGTTCCAGACGATGAGACCTTCAATCAAAGTCCGCCTTTTGTCGACGTGAATCTATTCACGTCTGACATCGCGCTGCGGGAGGCTGTGCGCCGAGAAGGGGCTGCGTGGGCCTATCAAGACCTAACAGCGTTTGGCGCCCTCGCAGGAAGCGCCGCTTCGCTTGAGCTTGGCAGGCTCGCTAACGAACATCCGCCTGAGCTCGAAAGCTTCGATCCGCAGGGGCGCCGCATCGACCGGGTCGAGTTCCACCCGGCCTACCATCAGCTTATGGAGATCAGCACCGCGCAAGGCTTGCATTGCTCGACTTGGGAGCATCTTGCTGCCGGCGTGAGCCCTAGGCCTGGCGCCCATGTGGCGCGCTGCGCAGGCAGTTACATGGCGGCGCAGATGGAGGCTGGCCATTGCTGCCCCATCACCATGACCCATGCAGCGGTCGCCTCCCTCCGCCATGCGCCAGACCTTGCGCAAGATCTTCTCCCTAAGATTTTTGCCCGCGCTTACGATCCGAGCACGGTGCCGATCGAGGAGAAGGCTGCCATCACGCTCGGCATGGGCATGACCGAGCGCCAGGGCGGCACCGACGTCCGCGCCAACACGACGCGTGCAGAGACTCTCGATGGTGCAGGTCCTGGCAAGGTCTACGCCATTACCGGCCACAAATGGTTTCTTTCTTCACCGATGTCCGATGCCTTCCTCGTTCTTGCTCAGGCGAAGGGAGGCCTTTCTTGTTTCTTCCTGCCACGGCTTACATCAGATGGCAGTCTCAACGGGCTCAAGCTGCAGCGCCTCAAGGACAAGCTCGGCAATCGCTCTAATGCCTCCGCCGAAGTCGAGTTCGACCGCGCTCAGGGCGTCCTGGTCGGCGAGGAGGGCAGAGGCATCCCGACCATCATCGACATGGTCACTCTGACGCGGCTCGATTGCGCCGTGTCTTCTGCCGGCCTGATGCGTCAAGCCATTGCCCGCGCAATTCAACACGCACGCCATCGCAGCGTCTTTCAGAAGCGGCTGATCGATCAGCCCCTCATGGCGCAAGTCCTTGCCGACATGGCGCTCGATGTGGAGGCGGCGACGGCGCTTGCCTTCAGGCTCACCCGCGCCTTCGATGACGACAGCGAAGGCGACGCCGCGTATCGCAGGCTGATGACGCCGGTCACCAAATACTGGGTATGCAAAGCAGCACCCGCGCTCGCTTATGAGGCAATGGAGTGCCTCGGCGGCAACGGCTATGTGGAGGATGGCGGCTTCCCGCGGCTTTATCGCGAAGTGCCAGTGAATGGGATCTGGGAAGGTTCCGGCAATGTCATGTGCCTCGATGTGTTGCGCGTCATCGAGCGCGAGCCGGAGACCTTGAGCAAAGTTATAGTTCAGTTCGGGGCGGTCGCTTCAGCCGAACC
>Ga0182037_10002033_pt1 | contig 10685 bp, 6 predicted proteins | sample sta12Cox44000082_FD_125974 | JGI IMG/M metagenome (GOLD analysis project Ga0182037, IMG submission 125974) | Lab enrichment of tropical soil microbial communities from Luquillo Experimental Forest, Puerto Rico - statoxic.12C.oxic.44.000.082 | ecosystem: Environmental > Terrestrial > Soil >... | reverse complement strand
GCAGTACCACGCGAGATCGTGTTCGCTGCGGACGATTGCTGGCATCTCACACGTGGAATAGAGCGCAAGTTTCAAACATATATTAGCTGGACTAGGTGCTTGAGTATGTCCGACTGGGAGTTGCGAAGGGACCATTATTTTCCCAAGCTACGCCGGAGGCGTCATTTGGCCATGGTATCAGAGACATGAAGCCTTTTCATACGAACACTACGCGTGAAGAACGACAAGAATGGTTTGCGCAAACGCCACATTGGGATCGAGTACCGGCCTCGGTCATTGATTCAATTCTTGATGGGATTCCCGATAACGCCATGCTTGACGCATTCGTCCTAACCTCCATGGAACAGAATTTGGTGCCTAGCTACGAGTCGCTTGGTCGCCAGTCTACAGTACCAGCTATCATCCGCGCTCAAGTTTCACACATCCTTTGCCTAACGGGGAATCGGGCAATCGGCTTGCTGGCGAGGGCGTTGGAATTGAACGATGCAGATGGTGCTGAAAAGGCTTACCAATTAGTGATGAATGCTTTTGAACCTGCCATCGCTTTGGCGAAAAATCAGGTCGTCGCGTACGCGGGGATTTCGGCTGCTTACGGAATGGTCAGCAGGCGCTCAGAAAGCCACGAATATGCCAAACGCGGATTAGCTGAGTTGGCGGAAATGCGCCGTCTCGCTCCAAACGTCGATCGCAATCGAGTCTTTCCTCCCGAGGCCCTGGACCAAATGGAGCAGCATTTGCGAAGTCTGCTTGCTTGGTGAAGTCATCGAGCACAGTGGGGGCAAGCTTATCGCGTAGATTAGAATAGGAAAAAACATATGCCGGCTGCCGAGCGACGCAAGCCATCGGTGCAGTAAATTGTTCCGTGAGGCTAGTGGGAAACGACGTTGCAGTGTGACGGTAACGACGATAAAGAGAAAGCCAATAGAGTTGATTGGCTAAAATACGAGGCACGATAAATGAAGAAACAAAAATGAAAGTAAACGAACAGCATGTCGTCGTTTGATCAAGCGTCGCAAGCAATAAAAAGGGGGAACTGGAAAGAGGCCGAAGCCATCTGTCGAGGAATACTCGCGCAGACTCCAAAAGATTTCGACGCTCTGCATATGTTGGCCGTCATCTGTTCTCAAAACGGTCAATATGATGAGAGCGAACGGTTATTTCGGCAAACGATATCCTTGGACCCGAATTTCCCACCCTGCTTACATAATTATGGAATATTGCTTGCGAAACAAAAGAAGTATACCGCCGCTATAACACAATTTGACAAAGCTCTAGTGCTCTTTCCAAACTTTTTTCCCGCTCACTGCGACCGCGGTTCTGCGCTTAAAGAGATTGGTCGATTCGATGAAGCTCTAGCAAGTCTCAATAAAGCAGCAGGCCTCGCTCCCAACATTCCCATGGTTTGGTACAATCGAGGGAACGTCTTTTTCAAGAAAAATGATCATCATGCAGCACTCAATGAATATGACTGCGCCATCAAAATCGATCCATCCTATGTCGACGCTTGGCTTGGTCGTGGCAATGTTCTTACCAATCTCAAGCGCTATGAAGATGCGCTTGCTGCGTACGACAGGGCCCTCGCGCTCAAAGCTGATACCGGCGAAGTTTGGCTCGGTCGCGCCAATGCCTTTATAGGCCTAAGACGCTACAGCGAAGGCCTTGCTGCGTATGATGAAGCGCTCAGACTCAAGCCTGAGTTAGCGGAAGCGTGGCTCGGTCGCGGCAATGCCTTTGCTGGTCTTAGGGAATATGACGAAGCGTTTGTTGCTTTTGACCAGGCACTCGCACTCAAACCTGATTTCGCGGAAGTTTGGCTCGGTCGCGCCAACGTCTTTGCCGGCCTAAAGCGCTACAGCGAAGGCCTTGCTGCTTACAACGAGGCACTCACACTCAAGCCTGAGCTAGCGGAAGCATGGCTTGGCCGTGGCAATGTCTTTAAAGATCTCAGGCGCTATGAAGAAGCGTTTGCTGCCTATGACAAGGCACTCGACCTCAAATCTGATTTAGCGGAAGCGTCGCTTGCCCGTGGCGATGCGTGTAGCGATCTCAAACGATATGACGAAGCTTTCGCTGCGTACGACAACGCACTTGCGCTAAAACCTGATCTAGCGGAAGCATTGCTTGGTCGCGGTAATGTCCTCAGTGATCTTAAGCGCTATGATGAATCGCTTATTGCATACGATAAGGCCCTGGCGCTCAAGCCCGAGATGGCGGCAGCATGGCTTGGTCATGGAAATGTCTTCAACTATCTCGGACGATACGAGGAAGCTTTCGCCGATTACGATAAGGCTCTCGCGCTCAAGCCTGAGTTAGCGGAAGCATTCGTTGGTTTTGGCAGCGCCTTTAACGATCTCAGGCGCTACGATGAAGCCCTCGCCGCTTACGACAAAGCACTCGCACTAAGGCCTAATTTAACCGAAGCATTACTTGGTCGTGGCAATATCTTTGCCGATCTCAAGCGCCATGATGAAGCCTTCGCGGCTTACGATGAGGCACTCGATCTCAAGCCTGATTTAGCGGAAGCATGGCTCGGACGCGGAAATGTGTTTGCCGATCTCAAGCGCTCCAACGAAGCCTTCGCGGCTTACGACAAGGCACTCGCACTCAAGCCTGATTTGGCGGCAGCATGGCTTGGTCGCGGCAATGTCTTTAAAGATCTCAAGCGCTATGACGACGCCTTTACTGCCTACGACAAGGCAATTGCACTCAACCCGAATTTAGCGGAAGCGCATTGCAATGTAGGACTGACCAGATTGGCTTTGGGCGATACAGAACATGGCTGGGAAAAATATGAATATCGATGGGGTACCAAACGGATGCGGGGTTGGGAGCGCAATTTCTCGCAACCTTTATGGTTAGGTGACAGCGATATAGAAAACAGAACTATCCTAATTCATGCAGAGCAAGGGTTGGGCGATACATTGATGGCTTGCCGCTATGCACCAATACTCGCCTCCCTAGGAGCAAGGGTTATTGCCGAAGTGCAGCCGTCGTTAAAGTCATTGCTCGAAAATCTCGATGGCATTTCCCAGCTCGTTGCTAAAGGAGAACCCATTCCGCCATTCGATGTGCATTGTCCAATTATGAGCTTGCCTTTAGCGTTCAAGACAACGTTGCAGACAATCCCGGCTAAAGTTCCATATCTGACAGTGTCGGAAAATGTAATCAAGAAGTGGCGTGCCAAATTAAGGGGAACGGACATAAAAGTTGGGATCGCGTGGGCAGGCAATCCGAATCATGTTCAGGATCTTGATCGCTCGATTCCTTTGAAAAACCTTCTGCCGATTCTCGGCGTTAAAGGCACAAGATATTTTAGCCTTCAGAAAGATTTTCGTCACGGCGAGAAACAAATGTTGGATATCAATTCCCAAATAGCGAGACTGGATCCAGAAATAAATGATTTTCAAGATACGGCGGCGATTATGATGTCGTTGGATTTGGTGATTTCCTGCGACACATCCATCGTTCACCTTGCCGGCGCCTTGGGTAAAACAGCTTGGGTGCTGTTGCCGTTTAACCCTGATTGGCGATGGCTGTTGGACCGCAGTGACTCGCCATGGTACCCGACAGCACGCTTGTTCAGACAGACAACCAGAGGTGAATGGTCAACAGTTATCGATGATGTCTGTGCGGAATTAGTGAAACTGGTATGGAAGAAAAAAGCTGATTACAGGTCTCCCGCGCTGGAAAGTTGAGCGGAGCCGTCCGCGAGCAGCGGAACCTTTGGATGTGGGGCTGCGAGCGGCTTGACCGTTACGGAAAGATCGGTTGCCTGCGCCGCAGCTACCGCAACGATTCCCGCGTGGCCGGCCTGAACCAAAATGCCACGCGTCGGTATGTCATAGGTCCGGCAACCGCAAATACGGACGGACCGTACGGTTACACCCCGCAAAAGCACAAGCTCCCTGGTGGGCAGTAATTACAATTGGCGAAGATAATGTGTATTGGGACTGTCGATACAGCTCATTTGAACAATGCCGGCCGAACGTGCTTGCGGGTTAATCGTGGGTTCTGCAATGTCAATCGGTACTTTGCCTATCAGCCCGATGACCGTCGCGGACACCGGAAGAAGCACTAAAGACCCCGGGCCACGAGGCAATATCAAACCGGCACGTAACGGTTACCGACGTTATTTCTGATGTCGGAACAGGATTTGAATCTGCGACCTCACGTGCTCTTTAGGGCCAGTGGATTGAGCTATTCGCCACGGCTCGCGTGAACAGGCAAAAGGCCTCTGACGAATGTAATAATAATATTCGCGTAGCCGTGTGATTTGCATAGGATTGGACATAATGAACGATAAAGATCGAGCTAGAGATCTATTCATCAAGGCATTAAAGTCCTTGGAAAAACGAGACTTTTCGTATGCAGAACAAATCTTCATTGAAACGTTGAATCTTGCCCCGCGGAGTGTCCCTACACTTAATAACTTAGCAATTGCACAATATGAGCAAGGAAAAACAGATCACGCTGCTCTGACGGCGCAAAAAGTTCTCGAAATAGATCACAACAATATTGATGCGTATTTAACATTATCGACCTGTCAAAAAGATCAACAGCACTACGACGAAGCACTCAAGACTTGCCAAAAGATAATTTCAATCGATCCGACGATTGTCGAAGCGCATTGCAATCTTGGTTCTTGTCTCAGCAAAACGCAAAAGTACAATGAAGCAATTGCAAGTTTTGATCGCGCATTGGCCCTTAGGCCGGATTCACTCGAAGCGTTGCTTGGGCGCGGCAATGTTTTCACTGAACTCAAGCGATACAATGACGCCTTTGCCGCCTATGACAAAGCGTTGACGCTCAACGGCGATTTGGCTGGGGCGTGGCTTGGACGCGGCAATGTTTTCACTCAGCTCAAGCGATACAATGACGCCTTTGCCGCCTACGACAAAGCGCTGGCACTCAAGCCCGATTTAGCCGAAACGTGGCTTGGACGCGGCAATGTTTTCACTGAACTCAAGCGATACAATGACGCCTTTGCCGCCTACGACAAAGCCCTGGAACTCAAGCCCGATTTAGCCGAAGCGTGGCTTGGTCGCGGTAATGTTTTCATCGAGCTCAAGCAACATAGAGAAGCATTTGCCGCCTACGACAAAGCGCTGGCGCTCAAGCCTAATTTGACCGAGCTCGAAGGCGAGCGCCTTCATTGCAAAATGCATCTCTGCGATTGGAGTAATTTCACCACTGAATGCCAACACCTAATCTCGTCGATAAGAAACGATAAGACAAACACGAATCCATTTGCTTTTATTGCAATTTCAACTTCGCGTGAAGATCAACTTAAATGTGCAAAATTATGGATTAACGAGAAATATCCGACAGTATCGAAACCGATTTGGAATGGCGAGATTTACAAACACGACAAGATTCGCATTGGCTATGTCTCAGCCGATTTTCAACAACATGCAACATCAGACCTTATCGCGGGATTGTTTGAGTGCCATGATAAAGCAAAATTCAAAACCGTTGCGATATCAATCGGGCCTGATGATAGTTCCAAAATACGTGTACGTTTGACCAAAGCTTTCGACAGCTTTTCGGATGTCAGATTGTTGAGCGACGAAGAAATCGCCCATCAAATAAGACAAAACGAAATTGATATCCTCGTTGATCTTAAAGGATTCACTCAGGATGCTCGCACTAGCATTTTTGCGCACCGTCCCGCACCGATTCAGGTCAACTATCTAGGTTATCCGGGAACGATGGGCGGCGATTATATCGATTACATCATTGCGGATCAGACACTCATTCCCTCGTTGCACCAACAGGACTATAGTGAAAAAATCGTCTATTTACCCAATAGCTACCAGGTCAACGATCGAGAACGTGCAATTTCAGAAAAAGCGTTTTCCCGAGAAGAACTGGGCCTTCCACATGATGGTTTTGTTTTTTGTTGTTTCAACAACAGCTTCAAAATCTCACCCGAGATATTCGATTGCTGGATGGGGATTTTGAAAACCGTCAAAGGAAGTGTGCTGTGGCTCTTGGAAATCAGTGAACCGGCGACTTACAATTTAAGAATGGAGGCCAAGGCGAGAGGCGTCGATCCCGACCGGCTTGTTTTTGCGAAAAAACTACCTGCGCCCGATCATCTTGCGCGTCATCGATTGGCAGATCTATCTCTCGATACACTCCCATATAACGCGCATACCACAACAAGTGACGCACTCTGGGCCGGATTACCCGTATTAACGCAAATTGGCGAAACATTTGCGGGGCGAGTCGCGGCGAGTTTGCTGAATGCGATTGGCCTAGATGAACTAATAGCAACAACGGCACGTCAATACGAAGAACTAGCCATTGAACTAGCCATTAACCCAGAAAAATTAGCGGCGATTAAGACGAAACTTGCCAACAATCGCCTTTCAACACCTTTGTTCGATACTCAACTATTCACCCGACACATCGAAACTGCATATGAAGCAATGTATGAACGCCATCGAATGAGAATGCCCCCTGATCATATCTATGTGTCGCGGTAGGGGCAGCAACTTTACGGTGTGCCAGCTCACGGGCTAAGCGAGAAGTAATCCGTAACGGCCCGGCCTCGCTACAGATGTAATGACGGAGGAAAATCCGACGCGGCGCTCTCTTCTTGAAACGGACAACTGCCATTTCCGCACGAACACGGTAAGGGAAACGAAAAACCCCCGGCAGTTTCCCGCCGAGGGCTTTCGTTCAGAGGTTCACGATCAACTGATCACGGATAGAAGTCGCGATGCACGCGGAAGCGAGCCATCCAGATGTTCTCGTCGCCGACGTTCTTTAGGATGGTCGTACCATTTGTAGCAGCGCTCGGGGTGATCGCAGTGCCCAAGACCTGACCCGAGGTCGTGCTCATGCCATCCACTCTCAGATAAGCGACGTCAAGACCCATGTAGAAGTCCTTCGTCACGTTCCACTGAGTGCGGGAGCCAATCCACCAGCTGGTCCAGTTGTTGTTGCAGCCCGGTTGCGCAAGCGCAAAAGCACCGACGCCGGTGCCAGAGCCTTCCAGCGAGCAAAGGATGGCATTGGCTTGGCTGTTATAGCCCACCGACGTCCAGCCGCCGTAGAGCGAAGTCCTCCACGCCGGGGTCCAGAAGTGCTCGTAGGATGCGTTGAGGCCCCACGCCGTGGTCAAGTTGATGCCGGTGGCTGTGGTTTGCAAGACGCCAGTGCTGTTAAAGTTGGCACCACCATAGACGCCGTCAGCGACGATGCCGAGGGCAGCGGTATGGCCATTCTGTATCCACCAGTTGTTGTTCGATGGGTTCTGCATGATGTAGCGCGGCGCACCTTGGGTGTAGATGCCCTGCACTTGGAAGTAGTCGCCCGCGCCACTGCCAAGCCAATTTAGGAGCCACGGCGTGTTCCACCGCCAGCCAGCCATGGCTGCCCAGCCCCATTTGTCACCGGGGTGACCAGAGCCTTCCGGGAGAACCAGGCCTGTCGGGTTGCTGAGGTAGTATTGTCCATTCACCAGATGCGCAGCAGCACCGATCTGGGCAGAGCCCCAAGCCTGGTCAACGCGCAGATTGCCGACGATGTCGGGAGCCTGCCAGCCGCCATAGCCTAGGCCCGTGTTGATTGCAGCAGAAGCGGCACCATTACCGCCAGCACCATTGATGGAGCCCACGTTCGGGAGGACGCTTAGACCTGGAAAGGCAACACCACCGACAAACGTAGTGGGATTACCAGGCGTGATGCCCTGACCGATGATCTGCGTCGTACGCCGATCTTCGGCGGAGATTGTGGCCGAGAAGCCGTTGCCAAACTGCGCCGTATAGCCAACCACGTCCCAACCGCCGTCGCCGGTGTCAGAGTTCGGCGTGAAGCCCAAGTATCCGACCGCCGCTTGCGAGAAGAAGTCAAAGAACGACTGTGCGCGACCGAAGGTGAAGCCCGCCCATTGAATGAAGGCGCGGTTGGCGTTGAAGCTCTGTGGCGGATCAAAGGCTGTATCGGTGAGGATACCAACCGCGATATAGCCGCGCACCGTCCCGTATTCGGTCTGGTTGCGGGCGTCAGCTGTGATGTAGCCGCGCACACGATACCAGAGTTCGTTTGAGAAGCGGTTGTTTAAGTCGGCACCTTGAGTGCGGGTCGAGGAGCCGTTCGTGTTCCATGACGTTTCAAAGCGGACATAGCCGCCGATCTTAATGCACATGTCAGTGCCGGGGGTGTAATAAAATCCCACAGCGTACAGGTTGCAAATCTTCACGTACTCGACCGGCTTGGCCTTGACGGGAAGATCGGCTGCCTGCGCCCCAGCCACTGCAACGAGCCCCGCTGCTGAGCCAAGGAGAAGACTTTTCACCATCTTCATCTTGAACCTCCAAAAAAGTTTCTCTCGAGAGGGTTCCGATCCGCCCAGTGCGACAGCACCCGTTGGAACTTCCCCTTGCTCCCCGCTGGCCCGAGAAACCTTTCACACCACTTGGTGCAAGCTGCAGCCCGGACAGCGCTACAGGGGGACGCCCCCCTCCGTCGCGTTGTCACATTAGCGGAAGGTCTCCCCTAAGCAATGAAGAAGCGCCCTTCCCACAGGCCCTGACGGCGCTTTTCGGACGAGTGTTGCGTAAAAAACACGCAGTCGTGAACGGCCTGAAACGACCATTTTACCTGTCCCAAAATAGGACAAATACCTGTTGATTTTCAATTAATTAGGGGAAGTCCTGTGGCTCAACCTGGAGAGGAATTTGGTTTCCATACCTTCGTCAAGTGGAGTAAGGGGCCGCGCGATCGAAGGATGCCCGCCCCGGATTTCCGGGCAACGGTGGGAGTAATGATTCGGAACCGGAAAATCTGGCGGAGACGCAGGGATTCGAACCCTGGATACGCCTTTGGAGCGTATAACGGTTTAGCAAACCGCCGCCTTCAGCCACTCGGCCACGTCTCCGTATGAGAGAAGGCAGTATAGAATCCACCGCGCACGGTCAAACAGCGGATTTTCAAATCTCGGTACGCCGGCTGACGTTTTTTAAAGCTCGCCATCAAAGGAACTGAAGCCGATGAACCGGAAAGAACGCCGCGCCACGCTCAAGCATGGCCCGCCCGGCGCTGCTCGCGCGCCGGATGCGGGCAGTCAAATCAACAAAATGTTTCTGGATGCGCTCGCGTTCGAACGCGCGGGCAAACTTGACGAGGCTGCGCGCGCTTACAAGCGCATTGTTGCGCTCAATGCAGATCACGCCGAGGCGCTCAACAATCTCGCGCGCGTTCTTCACGCGCAGGGCAAGACGAAAGACGCTTCCGCTTCCTACGCGCGCGCGCTCGCGCTGATGCCGCAACTCTTCCAGCAGTATTCCGGAATTCGGGAAACGCTTACGTCGCTTCTGCCGCGGCTCGACGAAGCATTGCGCCGGCAGATGGCGGCATGGCCGAAAAGATCAAGCGTACCAGGGCTTTTTGGCGAGTCCGAGTTCGACGCGATCGCCGACAATCCGTTGCTGCTGATCGTTCTGCAATCGACGCCCGTGCGTGATGTCGCGTTCGAGCGCCTGCTCACAGCGCTGCGCGCGTCACTTTTAAATGATGCAACGGCCGGCAAGGCGGCCGCTGGTTCGATCCTCGGCTTTGCCTGCACGCTCGCACGACAGTGCTTCATCAACGAATATGTTTTCGCAACGACGCCAGAGGAAGAGACGAAGATCGAGGAGCTCAAGCGTGCCCTCGCAGGCAGATCTCCGATTGCGATGCAGATCGCAGCGCTGGCGATGTACGTGCCGCTGCACACGTTGCCGTCCGCCTCCGCGCTGCTTGAACGAAAATGGAATCCACAGATCGAGGCTGTGCTCACCCAGCAGGTGCGTGAGCCCGCGGAAGAACAGAAGCTGCGCGATTCAATTCCGCATCTGACCGTGATCGAAGACCAAGTTTCGCAGCGCGTGCGCCAGCAATACGAAGAGAACCCCTACCCGCGCTGGGTCCACGCCGCCCGACAAGTCACGCCGACCCCGATCGATCACTATCTGCGCGATCAGTTTCCGACAGCCACGTTTGCACCGCTCGGCAAGACGGGTGCGCTCAACATGCTCATTGCCGGCTGTGGCACCGGCCAAGTCGCGATCGGATCGGTGCAGAAGCATATGGGTGCGCAGGCGCTTGCGATCGACCTGAGTTTGAGCAGTCTCTGTTACGCGAAGCGCAAGACGCCCGCCGAGCTCGCTGCGCGCATCGAGTATGCGCAGGCGGATATTCTCAAGCTTGGATCGATCGGGCGCAGCTTCGATGTCGTCGATGCGTGCGGCGTGCTGCATCACATGGCGGATCCGCTCGCCGGCTGGAGCATTCTTTTGTCGCTGTTGCGATCCGGCGGCCTCATGCATCTTGCGTTCTACAGCGATGCCGGTCGCGCCGACGTCGCGGCTGCGCGTGCGTTCATCGCCCAACGCGGATTCATTTCGACTCCCGACGACATCCGCCGCTGCCGGCAGGAACTGCTCGCAACGCCGCTCGCGAGCGTGACACGCTTCACGGATTTTTTCACGACGAGCGAATGCCGCGATCTGCTCTTTCACGTGCACGAGTCCCGCGTGACGATTCCGGTGATCAGAGATTTCATCCGTGACAATGGACTGACATTCGTCGGCTTCGAATTCGCCCTGCCGCTACTTCTGCGCCACCGCGCGCAGTTCGCCGCCGCCGGCTGGTCGCTCGCTGATCTTGATCGCTGGCAAGAGGTTGAGACGAAGTAT
>Ga0182037_10002030_pt1 | contig 10690 bp, 10 predicted proteins | sample sta12Cox44000082_FD_125974 | JGI IMG/M metagenome (GOLD analysis project Ga0182037, IMG submission 125974) | Lab enrichment of tropical soil microbial communities from Luquillo Experimental Forest, Puerto Rico - statoxic.12C.oxic.44.000.082 | ecosystem: Environmental > Terrestrial > Soil >... | reverse complement strand
TTTTTCACTCGACTCGTGGGGTTATCGAAACCGACTTCCTGAGTCTGCGGGTTTCGGTTTTACGGTTTTGCGGATGCCCATAAAAACCCGGGCGTGCAGGAGTTGAAGCCCGTCACGCAGTTAAACTGGAATCTTGAACGACCCCGAGTTTCGGCAGCACCTCGTTAAATTGCTGGAACGCGAGCGCAAAGAGGCCTAGGCTGCAAACGCGGCAGTCAAGAAACCCCCCACTCTACCGCGAAGTCCCAAAAGGCGAAGAAGAAGCGGTCTGCGTAGGCTGGAGCTAATTCCCCCAACGCCGGATGGAATTTGTTTAGGCCAAATTCTGGTCTAAGCACACGGTCAATTCGGGGTGGAAGGGGTTGGCTGTTCCGGTTTCCAACAGCCTATCCTTTTGATTTTTGGTGAGCCACTCACGCCCGGAGCCGTCCTTCTCGGCAAACTCGAGGAGATCCCCGAACTGGTTTCCCGTCGTCTGCCGTTCGCTACTCCCTTGACCGTCTCGTGATTTTGAGTCTTCTCGGCCGACACCGCATCACTAAGCCACATCGGTTTTGTTTTGGCGGGGTTCGGATCGCGCATAAGCGTGCGAGTCTGAGTCTATCGTTTGATGGTGCCTTCTGACCAAACCAGCCCGGCAGAACCGCGTTGGCCCGCGGTCATCGCAATCATCGCGGTCGTCGCATTGCGATTTTCCTTACCCCAAGCCCTGAGGTTCGGACCCGATTGGATTCTAGCCCCTGTAGTTGGCCTATTGCTCGTATCGACCATGATCCTTCACGAATGGCGCCGATATCGAGCAAATCAAATCCTAGGCTGTATCCTACTGGCGGTCGTCACTGCAGAGATGATCGCTCGCGTCACGCTGATGATTACAAGATTACCGGGGCATCGCGACACGCCGCGACAGTTGCTCACAGCCGCGCTCGGAATCTGGTGGACTAACGTTCTAATCTTTGCGTCGTGGTACTGGCGCCTCGACGGTGGCGGCCCGAACGCGCGCGATCGCCGAAAGAGCCACGATTCGGGGGCTCTTCTCTTTCCCCAAATGCAGATGCAAAATCAAAACTGGAAGCCTGGATTTGTTGATTACCTTTTCTTGGCGTTCAATACAAGTACCGCGTTTTCACCAACCGACGTTCCAGTGCTATCGCGTTGGGCGAAGGCAATGATGATGGTTCAATCTTGCATTTCCCTCGGTACGGTGGTCGTTCTTGGCGCTCGTGCAGTGAACATTCTCTAAAGAGGAAACGCTCAGCGGCATTCACGAGCGATGGGAACGACCGGTCCGTAGACAATGCATGTCGTTCTATCTCTGGTGGACCCCTGGGGTTAGATTCAGTACTGACTCGGACCGAGGAGGCCGATTTCGGCCTTTCGATGTTTCCGTATTGTTCCCCTCGCTTCCGTCATTTTTTGTTGGTGCCCTGGGCCTGCCCAACCTTCTATTGGCGCGTCTCAATCTTCGATGGCCCGAAACGTCCGTTTCCGATAACCCGTATCACCGCCAGCTTGGGCCGGACATTTCTCGGGATTCTCAAGCGGTGGCTATTGCGAAACGCTATGACCTAAGAACTCTTTTGCCCTCGCTACTTCGGCGTCCCACTTCGCAAGCTGCTCCGGCGTGAGGAATTTAACAACCTGCTCACGCATCGAACTGCGAAGAGTACGAACCTTTTCCACTAGGGCGCCTTTCGCGATGCTGGGATTCTTCTGCAAGAAGTCCTGCACCTTGGCATGTACCTCGGCCAGATAGGTCCTCAACCGCTCTTTCTGGGAATCGGTGAGTTTTAGTTCTTGAGCGAATCGCTTCAGCTCAGTTGCCACGGCTTCTGTCGTTGTTGGAGACATTACTTTCCTTTCTGGTGGTCAGGCTGCGAAATCGGTCGGAAATCCAACACCTTTTGCAGGGCATGCGCCGAGATTCCGCAGCCGTACATCTACTCGTGGGCTTCGATGTGTCGCTGCTATCTGGCGACTTAAGAAAATGTCTCATCCGCGACGTCAACGCCTGTATCTCTTACTCAACTGGAGCAAGTGCCTGTAGAAACGATGGGAGCCCGGACGGCAGGAAGGCTGCCACAATGAAAAAATGAGGGCGGTATGCACCGCCCTCGAATAGGAGGTCATCAAATGAAGAAAATCATTACACCTTTTGTCTAACGCGCTCCAAACAGAAAGTTGACGCCAGCGGAATACCGAAAATGGTGTTTGCTGTTATCGATTCCAGTAATGAAACTAGGTAGGCGCGTGAAGTAGTAATCCGCGCCGATTGGGCGCAAAGCGACGTGCTTGCCGACCCTGATGTCAAGCCCGCCACCCAACAACATCGCAAAACCAGTTCTCTCGACTTGGAACGTCGCCGTAGTTGGTATTACCGTACCGGGAGGGACAAACGGGGGAAGGATTCCGTCGAGGAGCGTAAAACTCGCACTGGAGGTTGCACGAGCGCCACCGAACAAGGCCTGGGCAAACGGCATCCAACGCGAGTGCCTGTGGAAGGTGACACGGGGGCCTAACGTAAAGCTCGTTATCGTGTGATCGATACCGGGATTCCTGGGGAAGCCAGTCAAATCACCAAACACCGAGCCCGCATGCACCGCGCCAATGTCGGCGACCAGACCGACCCAGTCCGTGAAGTTATACACAAATTGGCCGTTCCCTCCGTTAAGGTTGAACGAAGGTAATTCGGTTAAGCCTAAAGAAGAAGCTAGACCCGGTACATCGGGATTGAAACGGACCCAGTTGTAGCCTAGAAAAGCCTCCGCCGCCGGATTATCAGTCGCAGCCGCTACCGAAGCGGTGAGCAGGGCTGCACTTAAGAGCAGAAAACACTTTTTCATTAACAACTCCTCTACAAATAGAATTTGAAGATCGACCCCTGGTAAAGTCGGTTCCACTGGATTGATACCGTTGAAACGAGACCGCTTCAATTTCTGGGGATAAACGGGCTTAGGAGTCTCTGTGCTGAAACGACCGCAACAGTACACGAGAGCTTCTGAACCACCGTATTGTAAGGAGAACGACATCAACTCTTCCCTAAACGAGTCGATGCACTCCGACGGGAAGAGTCGGAATCGTGGCGGCAAGAAGCGAGCGTTCCGCTCCCCGAGATAGGACCCGCCAAAGGAAAAGTTGGGGCCGCCGAGAAAGAAGGAGTGTGCGATAGAACGCCTTCTCGACGGCCCGCCAAGGAGTCTCTTTGGTTGACGTGCCGATGCTTGGCTCCTTAAAGCAGTAAAGCACCGAACCCGACGCTATGCTCTCATAGCCTGAGCCGGCCAATGCGTTTCGGGCGGGTCGTGTCTCCTCGTAATTAAAGCTGCCCGCTCGTTCTTTGGCCAGGCTGTTACTCCGCCTTACTTGCCTGACCTTCTGTCCTGGCGACGTTGCTGGCGTTTTTGTGTACCGCCGATTACGCCTCCGACAACCGCGCCCCTTGCGGCGTTCCCCGTAGCGGCTCCGATTGCGGCACCGACTGCCGCACCTTTAGCCCTACTGTGGGAGTCCTGTTGTTTTTGCTGGTCCTGCGTTTTTTGTTGGGTTTGCGTTTGTTGCTGGGCGGGAGTCGCCGCTGGTGGCGGCCCCGGATTTGTCCGGACGGAGGATCATGTCCTCGACTTCCACGTATCGGCGGCAAGGCGGTGCACACTCGTCTAATCTAGGGCCGAGCTCGTCGGATCTGCACGAGAGTCTCACCAACGATCAAACGGCGCATCTCGTGTTCCCACCATAAGGCCCTGCGAAGGTCGCTGGCAAATCGGTTGCGCTGTCTTCTCAGAACATAGGGGCTGTGTGAGCGCCGCCCGCATATACAGCGCCCGTCGAAGAAATCCCCGAGCTCCGATTGCGTCAGTGATTCTACCCCAAGTCCGAAGCCGAGCTCGAACATCGCAGCGTGGTCAATGTCGATCTTGAATTTTGGTTGCCAATTCTTCGTGGACCGGCGCTGGTCATAATCCGCGGTCGTTGCTGTGATCCGTTTAGACGCACCAATATCGCCACGGTCTGCCCGGATTGAATCTTGCCACAAGGGCGTCCGAAACCGATTCCAATGCATCCAGGCAAGTACTCCTTTTGCCGTTTCATTGGGTGATAGCGGCTCAGTTCCGGTGCTTAGGTAAATGATGTCGACCGGTAGCGGGGGCCCGGGTTTGCGGTCTGGAAATCGGTTTCGAAGCTCCTCGATCTTGGTGAAGAGTTCTTCGCGTGTGCTGACCACTCCAACCGCTTGCCCCAAAAGCGCTTTTCTTAGCACCGACAAAGATTCGACCAATAATGGATCGAGTTTGCTCGGCGAATCCGATCGTGCACCCCGACTGAGGCGAGGTTCTCCCACATGAGAGAGATTAGCATCTGTTGCCTCTCACGCTTCGGGCGGGCGGCCGGGTCGGGGTGCTGAACACCTGAGCATGGGCCTTCCTGCAAGCCCCGTAGAATGAACAGTTTCAGATAGCACATTAAATGTTTTTTGTTGTGCGTGCCTTCGCACTGAGACTAGGCCATGATCGCGGTATGCCGAAGCACGTGTTGACGAAGAAAGAACAGGCTCAGGGGTTGAGGAAGGCACTGTCTTCGCGCCGAACTCCTTCGTGGCTCAAGCCGAGCATGCGCAGATTTTTGAAGAAGCTGGAAGGCCAGGCTCAAAAAGAGGTGGGAGGGTAACCGTGACCCACGAGACCTTCACCGTGCGAGTGCCGGAAGCCTGGTCTGGGCAGATTTCGTCCCGCTTGGTGCGTGGATGGTTGGCAGACTTCAGGCGCCAGCCGCGGCCCCTGGCCCCTGATCCGGGGCCGGGCTCGACGCGCCTTTCGCTAGCGGAGCCGCGCTGGTCAATCGCGGCAGCAGCGAGCGGATTGCGACTATCCGAAAGTGAGTTCCTGCGACGACTGATCGCAGCTAACCTGCCTGGGGCAACGACCGCCATCGGCGAAAAACCGAGTGGAGCCCTTCGATGGGTCTGGGGCGGCCTAGCGACGGTTCTGGCGTTGTTACTCCTGCAAAGACAAACCCCAGGGAATTCATGAACAGCGGAAACGTCCTTTTTGCCAAATCGCCTGTGCGCGGTGTTGTGACAGAAGCACGAACACCCTCGAATTCGTGCACCCAAACGGCTAGCTTTTGCCAAGTCGTAGCGTTCACTCGGAAGGGCAGGTCCCGATTCGAATTATGACGGGCCACTACAATGCATTGAAAATCCGCGCTTTGGAAATCTTCAGCCGTTGTGGGTGGCTGAACCCGGTTGCCTGGTCTGTGGTGGCCGGCTTCCATCCGGCTCGTGCAGCGTATTCCTACTTGCTGCACCTCCATCGTTTGGGATTGTTGCTCCGTCGTCACAACGCCAGCGGGCTCTTGCTTTACGGGTTGTCCAAACAGGGCACCCGCCGCCTGCTGTGGTTACAGCAATTACGGCAAGAAAGGAGGGGTGCCAGCGTGTGAGGAAGCGCCTGGGAGGAGGCTGCGTTTTCTGAAAACGCAACCTCCGATGAGATAAAACCCGAAAACGGGAGACCTACGCCGTTCCGGAGTTACCGCCAGGCAGTTTCTAAACGCATTCTGGGTCCAGCGGCATGCGGTCGAGTCGCAAAATCCGGGCAGCGGTTAGCCGGGTGCCTTTAAGGCAGGCAGGGACGCAACGATGATGCCACCTTCGCCCCGATCCGGTGCCCCAATCGAGTTGGAAACCGTTTGCACTTTTGTCGAGGTGTAAGAAAGAATGCCGTGCGCCTGGTTTGTCGAGCCACACGCGCACGGCGCAGGGAATTTACTCAGTGTCTCAAGCACATGATAACAGCAAAGCAACTCGGCAGCCGAATGGCCGGCCGGCAGAACCAACCGTCAGCCAAGCCGAGGACATAGGCAGTTTCCGGCTTAACGAGCAGGGACTGTACCGCCTGCAAGAGCTGCCCGCCAACGACGGAGAAGAGCCGAAGCGGGACTGGGTGTGGATCTCGGCACCGATTAAGACGCTTGGCCTGGCGGCGGACCAGTACGGCAAAACTTCCAGCATTGTACTGGAGTTTGCCGATACCCACGGCAGGACCAAGACTCATGTCCTGCCGAGGGCGACATTCGCAACGCGCTCCGGCGAGCAGGTGGTGCGCCAACTGTTGGATGAAGGACTGACCATCAGCAGTGCCAAGGGCGCACCATCACTGATCCGCCAGTACCTCATGCAGTGCCGGCCGCTTGTGAGATATCTGCTCGTCCAGAAACCTGGTTGGTACGATCGGGTTTTCGCGCTGCCGGACTGCGCGTTTGGCGAGCAGGCAGAACACCGGATCCTGTTCCAGACGCACCCGTCGTCACAGCAGCTTCTTGGCGCCCGCGGGACATTCGAAGATTGGCTAACCACGATCGGGACGCATGCGCGAGGCAATAGCCGGCTCCTATTCGGCATCAGCGCTGCTTTCGCAGCACCACTACTTCAGCTGACAGGTGAAGAATCCGGAGTATTCCATGTCATGTGCGGCTCAAGCAAGGGGAAGAGCACTCTCCTGATGGTGGCCGGCTCGGTTTGCGGCGGCGGCGGACCGCTTGGATTTGCGCGTACATGGTTAACGACGGCGAACGGTGTAGAAGTCACCTGCGAATCATGTAACGATCTACTCCTGCCGATCGATGAAATCGCGCTGTGCGACTCTAGGGTCGCCGGCAAGGCCGCGTATATGATTGCGAGCGGCCATGGCAAATCCAGGTCCGCGTGGACCCAAAACACCGCGACGGCGGCGCCAACAAACACCTGGCGGACCATCGGTCTGTCGTCCGGCGAAATCTCGCTCCAACAGCATGTCGAAGCGGCCGCGGACAACAGCTTGTACGGTGGGCAGCTCGTCCGGTTCATCGAGATTCCTGCGATTGCGGACCCGGATCTCGGCATATTTGATCACGTCCCAAACGGATTCAACGGACCCGCCGAATTCGCCGAGCATTTGAAGCATGCCATAGCCTTATGCTATGGCGCACCCCTCAGAAAGTATCTGCTGGCCGTAACGAGAAACCCGGACCGCTACGGGAGAGAAGCGGGCGACATCATATCCGCGTTTGCGGCAGCGGTCGCAGAGAGATCTGCGTCGAGCGAAATCCACCGCACGGCCAGGCGGTTCGGACTGGTCGTAGCCGGGGGGATCACGGGGACCAAAGCACAGTGCACCGATTGGGATTGTGACGAGGTATGGGACTTGCACGTCGCCATGTTTCGCGCCTGGCTCGCAAACCGGGGTTCGCTCGCCGCCGCAGACGAAGAGCGGGCAGTGCGTCAGGTGCGCAGTTTGATCGAGGCTAATCTGTCTCGGTTTCTCGATTTGGCTGGCGACACACAGCCAGTCCGCGACCAGCTCGGTTACCGCAAGATCGACGAGAAGACGGGCGAACAACTAACGTTGTTCCTCGTCTGGCCAGAGACGTGGGCGAAGGTGTTTTGCCGCGGACTAGACCCAGCATTTGTAGCCAGAACACTCTTTAGTCGTGGTTGTCTAGTAATCAACGAGGGCCGACTCCAGTACCAAAACAGGGTGCCCGGTTTCGAGCAGCCAAAACGGTTCTACGCGGTAAGCGAACGAATTTTGCAAAGCGAAGAGGCGAAATAGCTGGCGACGTGGTGACAAGCGGCAAAAATCTCGCCGACGCACTTATCGGCCAGTAGTTTGCGTTGTCACCACCAATCAACAAAAGGGTGGTGACAAGGTGGTGACAAAGTGGGGACAAAGCGGGCCTGTCACCACTAGAGAGAGAGAGAGAGGTGACAAATTGTTTATCTGTATCTATAAGTGGGGACGTGTTTTAGTAATCTCCGTCACCACGTCACCACTGTCACCACCAAAAAACAGGGTGGCTTATGTTTTCGTTCGGGAGAGGACAAGGGAGAAGCACAGGGGGGATGACTTTCTTGCCCCCTGTGCTTCTCCTTTCACCCTTCTGCCACCCTTGCGGGTGGCACCTTTGGAGCGTGGATTTATGGACTGCATTTGGGAAGCAACGCGCATGCTTGATGCTTTCGTAGCGGCCGGCGCCGATCGCTTCGACGTCACGCGCACAACAATTCACCGGAACGGCGTCAAGGGCGCATACCGGCCGGCTCAGACCGAGCAGCAGATGCGGGAATCGCTTCCGTACCTGGTGGCGGAATCCGCGCGCAACCAAACCAACCTGATCATTCGGCCCCACGTCGTCTATCCCGCGGTTCTCATCCAGCTTGACGATTTGCCGCAAAGCCAGATCGACCGAATTTGGCCACTTGCGTTTCTGCTAATACGGACGAGCTCCGCGCGCCGGCAGGCATGGTGCCTCACTGAGGGCTGCGATTTCGCTTGCCGCCAGGAAGTCAAACGCGCGGTCGGCAGTGACGTTGGCGCGAACGGTTGGGTGCGGGCCGCGGGCACGCCCAACATCAAGCCACAGTATGCCCCGGGGTTTCCCATTGTCCAGGTAGAGAGCGTCCAACCGGGATTGAAAGTGACACCGGCGCAATTGCGTGAACTCGAGCTCATCGCGCCGCAGGCCGCGGGGCCTCGTCCTGTACGGTTGCCTTGCGATCGGAAGCCGAAGACGTTCCCACGTTACGAAATCTGCCTCGACGGGGCGCCCGCGACCGCGGCCGGCGAAAAGGACCGTAGCTTGGCGGATTTTTGCTGGTGTTGCACAGCAATCCGTTGGGGTTGGCCGATCGAGGACGCCGCCGCGCAGCTAGTACGAGAACCGCTGTCCAAAGCCCATGAACGAGGCCATTCCTACGCCTTATCTACCGCTGCAAAAGCAGCTAAGGCGGTCTCAACCGGGCGTACAACTTGAATTTCCAGCGAGCCGACACCACTGAAAACGGATCAACGCGAACAGCGGGAAGTCTAATGAAACGAAGCAAGGGCCAATCGACTGAGACCGTGGAGGGTCGTCCTCCCACCTCAGCGCTGATTAGCTCTTCATATCCTTCGGACGAGGCGATACGGAGGTTCATCGATGAATGGCTAGTACCGCGACTTGTGGAGGACTTCATTCGCTCTTGCAACTTCCAGGAAGACGGCCATAATGGAGATCAGAAGTCATGAGATGCGCAATCTACGCCCGTTACTCTTCCGACTTGCAGCGTGAGTCTTCAATAGACGACCAGATTCGAAAGTGTCGGGAATATGCTGGGCTGAAGGGATGGTTGGTCCTGGATGGCTACATTAGAAGCGATAATGCAGTTTCTGGCGCCGCCCTTGCTGCGCGAGATGCGCTGAATAGCTTGATTGCAGACGCTATGGGGAGACCGCGGCCGTTTGACCGCATTTTGGTAGATGACACTTCGCGGTTGGCCCGACATCTGGCGGACTCCCTAACAATCGTCGAGCGCCTGCAGTTCCGCGGAGTCGGAGTCGTTTTCGTTAGCCAGGGTATTGACTCCCTCGAAAAGACCGCTCGCCCGCTCCTCGCTCTGAACGGCATGATGGACGAACAAGCGCTGGTGGGGATCGCGGACAAGGTACACCGCGGGCAGGAAGGCCGAGTCCTCAAGGGATTGAACCCAGGCGGGAAATGCTTCGGCTATATCAACGTACCGATTGAAGATCCGACCCGACAAGGAAAATACGGGCGCCCCGCCATTCTTGGCGTCGAATTGAGAATCCGTCCGGAACAGGCGGCTGTGGTAATCAGGATCTTTCGGATGTACGCCGATGGCTACGGACTAGCTCGAATCGCGAAGATCCTAAACGACGAACGAGTGCCCGCGCCGCAGCCGCCACGAACGCGCGTGATGCAGGCATGGTGCACTTCCTCAATTCGGGAGATGCTCAGGAATGAGCGGTACCGCGGTGTTCAAGTTTGGAACCGCACCGCCAAGGTGCGGAACCCCGAGACCGGCCGCAAGATCAGCAAGGACCGCCGGAAAGAGGATTGGTTGCGCGTCCCGGTTCCAGAGTGGCGGATCGTGTCGGAGGAGCTTTGGAACGCGGCTCAGGCCAGAATCACGGATGTAAACCTCCGGTTCGGTGCCAAGCGATTAGGTGGACTGAACCGGACGGAGAGGAGCCGTTCATATCTGTTCAGCGGGTTGCTTGTGTGTGGATCGTGCGGCTCCCGCATCGTCATCATCAGCGGGCAAGGAAAGCGCGGCTATGTGCGCTACGGCTGCCCGAGCCACCGATACCGTGGCGTTTGCAACAACGCTCTCACAATCCGGCAAGATCGTCTCGAAAGCCAACTGGTAGCAGCCCTTGAACAGCGAATCCTGAACTCTCAATTAATCGACTACACGTTGCAACGGTTCCATGAAGAGCTGCGGAAGCGTCTTGCCGAAATCAAACGCCAGGCTACGGGACTGGACGACCTCCGCCGCGAGCGGCAACAGTTGCAGACAAAAGCGAATCACCTGGCTGATGCAATTGCGGAGGCTGGGCACTCGCCCGTGATGCTCGCCAAACTCGCGTCACTCGAAGCCCAAATTGCCGAGGTAGACCGCCGAATGGATGCGGGCAAGCCCCGCGACCTTTCAGCGGCCGTTGGCGAAGTCCGCGCCTTCGTCTACAAGAACGTGCTGCAACTCCGAGAGCTCTTGCACGCCGACGCAGAGAAGTCCAAGCCGATTCTAGCCCGCCACATCGGACAGTTGATCCTGAATCCCAAAGAAACCCCGGAAGGCCCGGTCTACGAAGTTTCAGGCGAAATGGACCTGCTGCTGCCTGCCGGGGGTGATGTAATGCAGATGGTGGCC
>Ga0182037_10002025_pt1 | contig 10716 bp, 13 predicted proteins | sample sta12Cox44000082_FD_125974 | JGI IMG/M metagenome (GOLD analysis project Ga0182037, IMG submission 125974) | Lab enrichment of tropical soil microbial communities from Luquillo Experimental Forest, Puerto Rico - statoxic.12C.oxic.44.000.082 | ecosystem: Environmental > Terrestrial > Soil >... | reverse complement strand
GAAGTACCAGCAACAGCAGCAAGAGCTCTATGCCAAGCAGGAAAAAGAACATCAGCAACTAATGGAGCAGCAAGAGGCGGAACATCAGAAGGCGACCCAGCCGCACGCCGGTCAACACCAGACGCAAGAGATGGAGCTGCGCCATCAGCAGCAGACCCAGCAGATGGAGGCGCATCACTACCAGCAGCAACAGCTCCAGATGCATCAGGCTCCGCCGCAGCAGTCTCACAGCGGCCAGAAACCTGCCAAATAAACAGCGCTGTCGCACTTTATGCAGTGACTGAACGAAACGCGTTTTCCCAGGTTTGCACCACAACGCAAGCCTGGGGAACGCGGATTCATAGTCACACCCCGTTTTGACAGGATAATCCACGGGGATCCCTGAGGTGGCTGGAGTCCTTTAAGGACCTCTTCGACAGATCGACACTAAATCGGCGGCTGAAATATCAAGCTATTCGTGAGCCCTGTAGTTGGTACCAAGCACAAATTCCTGAGCCTTAATTCACGACTGCGGGGCCTAACAAACGCCAGAGTCAGCACCAGAACAAGCGTGGCTATAACGAGGTAATTCTTCAGCCACGAAACTACTGAAGCGACTAGTCTTTTTTTCGCCTCAAAGATCGGCGGTGCAAGGTGGGTGGTAGGCCGAAGATGGGGTATTCAGCCTCGAGAACACCAACGATGAGTGCCGAAAGAGACCTGTGGCGGTGCAGTGCGACCTCCGCAGCAGCTGCACTCCTGAGCGAACCCTTAATCTCGGGGCCCGGAATTGAAGCAAAACGCTGGCGCTTGCGTGGGAGTAACCCGATCCTCGACAACATCGGCCTAGTGCAACATAACGGGAAACACATGCCCTTGGAAGCACGAAAATGCGACGAAATCACTCAATGAGCAGGCGGTTTTATCGACACTAGCGTAAGTTCCACATCGCGCATAATCGGCTCGATCGAAAAGCTGGAACAAACTGGACAGGAAGGTTTTTCGATCATAAGGCTGAGCAATACCCCGACCCAAGAAGCCCCATCAAGTTACGGAAGTAACTTCATCGTACGTCGGTTAAAAGGCAACCACAGGAATGAGTCATGTCTTAATTACAGGTTCGTCAAGAATTTGAAAGATTTCGACTGCTTTGCTGGAGTATTCCTTCTCCTCCGGAGGGTTTTTCGTGAGTAGCCATTTCGGCCGTACGCTTGGAAGCTGCACTCCTGCGTCACGGGTTGCCGTCAACTTGTTCGTACACTTTGTTCTGGTAGGTGAAGACAAGGCTACCAATGAGGCAATTGAACATTACAGCGCCGTTCATGAGTCATTCGACAAGGAGGCATTTCGCCGCAAGACATTTATGTACTTGGTCGCTTGCGTGGTCGTGGCTATGTCGAAGCAGCAGCCAAAGCGCAATGTATTGCTGGCGCTGGACCACTTTCGCTATTTGGCAACGCAAACCATGTTCTCTCGCTGGCGGTTGAGCGAAACCGATGCGGCTGGCGCCATCATTCAGGCTGCGGAGAGCTTGCGAACATTGTGCTTCAACCCTCTCCATATCAACCCGAGCTTTGCGTTTGATTGGTCACGAGCTTGGCTAAGTGAGATCGGCGTGGATGAAACTAGTTCCGCCCTTTTGGTTCAAATAGCTCAAGATTGGAAGGAAATGATGATTTTCGTTTCGGACTATTTAGATCAAGCGAAAATCGGAGGCGGCTGAGAAGCGGCTGAGACCGCAATACTGGCACGATCTCTCGCCATCGAGGGTTTCCTCGCAGCTACAGGGCAGGAGCGGCGTATCGGTTCAATGCTAGGGCTGTAACCGCTTACGGTCTGCGTCGGCACAGATTCAGCGCCGACGCCATGGACGGAACTGGCAATGTGATGGCCGTGATGAAACGGTGTGATTGGACACGCACTTTTTGTCGGCCTTCCAATCTCGCTTTTCGCCCGGAGGGCACAATGACCCAAACCAACCTTTCAGTCGCTACCGTCATCCTTGCGCATGCGCGTGGGCGGATGTTTCCAGTTGGAACAAGGTCATCCCGCGCTCCAGCGCAACAGCATGCCAGTAGTGGCGGTGCAGATTCCATTGACCTCGCTCTCCGACGACGTTGCAACCGTGGGAAGAACCCTCAAGAGGGTAAGTGGGCCGGTGGTGTTGGTGGGCCAATCTGCGCCTCCGAGTGCGCAGCACGCACAGCTATGACGACCGGCGCCCAGCGGCCAAGATCCAGTTCTTTCCTGGCCGGTGTTTAGTTGCGACTTCGACGAAGCCGGCTTGAGCTAGGAGATTCCGGTGCTCTTCATCAGTCAGGAATGCAGCGCGCAGTGGCATCACTGCCTGTAGAGCAAGCGAAAAGGGCCGCCGCGGTACGTTTCTGCGATCAGGGCAAACCAGCCGCCAGGTTTTAGGATCCTGTAGACCTCTTGCATGTTGGCCGGTAGGTCGGGCCAGTAGTAATGCGTCTCTACCGCTGTCTCGCAGGAGACGGCAATGCTGGCCGCCGAATAATCCAGACCAATGACCTTGCCCTCCGGTGCGAGGGCCGCGAGTTTATGTTACACCGGCGGCTGCTGTACTAGTGGCGTGAACGCGATGGAAAGGGGTAAGGGGTTAGGTGTGTCTTAACTCTGATCCCCTTGTCGAATCTGCTGCACAGCCCTGCCGCGCCAAGGATTCTACAAATCACCGGACGATTGCTAAGTGCTACTAACGCACAACGAACAGTCCATTCAACCGCCACAACTGGCGTGCGCCAGGGGCCTATCTATTCTCTCGCCTTTTCTGCAACAAACACCGCCGTGGGCGCAATTTATTGGTAGACATAGCAAATGGTACGGCCTAAAGATTGATCTCAGCCTCAAAATCCACACCGTCGTATGAGCGGCAATCCGGCGGCCCTGTTTGTCTGGAAAGGTGGCCTCGAAATCAAAGGCTGCCCGCCACGGAGTTGCGTTCGCAGCGGCCATTGACGAGAGAGGAAATTCAGACACCTATGCTAAGGACGTTTATTGCTACCATATTGGCATTATGCGCCTTTTTTTGGGCGAAGGGCTTGACGAAGGACATCATGGAAAGATACGCGGCAAAGCGGAAAGCCGAGTATGAGCAGCAGCAGCGCATCCGTCGAGAGGACGACGAATTTGTACGCTACCTACTCATTAGTTGGGCATTCGGTAATTCAACTGTGAAGAATGCGCCGCCGATTGTGCCTCCAAGGAATCTTGAGGAAGTCATCAAGACGTTACGCGATCGTGAAGCCGCGGTCAAAGTAATTGAGTCGAACAGCGCCGATCCGCAGCAGGCGGAGCAGCAATATCAGCGGTTCATAACTTGGTTCGATAGTACAGGTGGTAAATGCGAGTTGCGAGATGCGCTGCCGATGTACTTACTTGGAATCTCGGATGACAGGAACCACCCTTATCACAGAGCAGATAAGTTGAAAATGCTGGTTGAGAATTTCTGTGTAAGAGAACAAGAAGCGCAAACTGCGATTGGCAAATTCTACGATTCGTAAGGGAAAGGCCATGCAGTCCGCGGCGTAATGCCCCAAATGTGAAGAGGGGTTAAGGGTGAAGTGTGCCACCATCTCCCGATTCGGCTGTCTCGGCAGCAAACGCAGGGTCACAACCGCAGTTATAGACCCAGTACTATCGCCAGGCCGCAGGGAGGATGTTCACCGCTGGGAGAGTACCCCTCAGCCAGGAAAACACGGTTTCCCTTTGCTCTGGCGGACACGCATCGTCAAGCAGGACGAAAGCATATTCAGCAACCGATCGACATGCCATCAGGCCGTCTGTACCAAAAACAGAATCTACTTCGTATCCCGCTCGCGTGAGGAACTGTTCTTCTCTGACCAGTGTAGTGGGATCGTAGCTGACGTAAAGTATTCGATCATCAGTCATTGCGGCACCATCCTTCGGCTCCGGCTTGAATCAATAAGACGAATTGGTTTAATCGTGAACGGAGGCTAACTCGATTGGGCTAGGGCGGAAAGAGAGCGAACGACTCCGTGCGATGCTTCTCTATCACAAGACAGTTGGGAGTAAAGGTTGTTGGAGAAGCTGGTTTTGCGGGATAACTCGAGAAGTCTCACGGAGCGGGCGAGGCGCGCTTCAGCTATCTAGGCGATGTTGAACTAGTGAGCTACCGTTACGGCGCATCGGTTGGAGCCGGAACGTTATTCTTCTTGTTGCGATGAATGGCCCGTTTGAAATCGGGCGTGAACTCACTCACCATGTTGATGAGCACGCCGACCCATGTTTGCGTTGCGACACCCTGATAGCCCTTCACGATCGGGTTGGGTTTGTAGGGCTGCCAATAAGACGAGAGTGCTGCCCCGCCGAATGAGGCCGCGTACAAGAATACCTGTGGTCGCAACGATTTTTCGTCATTGCCATAGGTCACAAAGTTACGGACAATCGTGTGCTTGATGCGCTGTCCCACTCCGTCGCAATTCCGGCAGCGGTCATAGCGTGGTTCCCAGCCCGCCATTGCATCTCCCATGGCGGTAAACGAATTCTGCATCAGGAACTGGGCGTATCGATTGCCCAGCCGGTGGCCGAAACCCTCGGCATTCTGTGGCCATCCCGCAGGCGCATCCCTGATCTGATCGCGAATGGTAAAAAAGCCGGTTTTGATGTAAATGCCGGGTGTGGTGAAGCTCATGCGGACATAGAGTTTCCAGCGATCCGCATCGCTGAGGGACTCCAAGGGCGCTTCGGTGGGAACGTAGGCTCCATAGAGCCAGTTCACGGGAAGCTGTTGGCCGCTCGGAGGGGAGGTCGCCGTCTGTTTCTGTTCGGATGGCGCATTGATGGTTTGTGCCTGGCAGCATACCACTGACAGGGCGAGGAGCCCCAAGTAAAGGCGGCGTCGCTTCCACATAATCGCCTTTCTCGAAGCGGCTTCCGCGGCGCGCCGGCGTTGTTACGAAGGGGCAACCCGGACGAACAGCTCCATCTTATCAATTCTCGGGGCTTCAAGTTGCAGGTTAAGGTCTGCCGCCGCCTAATGCACCAAATGTGAAAAGGAGTAAGGGGTTAGATGTGCCTAAAAACGGATTCCCCATCCGTCAGTAACTCTCCAGGAGCTGATCTTGGTCCAGCGACCGTGCGAGGGGTGACTCTTGCGACTTATCATCAGCTTTGCCCTTCGTATAGCGGCGCGATTGCTGTTCCTGAAGCCCTCTGCGTGTGTAATTCGTTGACTGTATCGGGCGCGCCCCGCACTCAGCCAACGCTCTGCACTCTTGACTCTGCCGTGCATCCGATACAGCACTAACGTTTCTAACCAATTTCCGGTTGGCCCGTAGCTCTGGACGCATGCGAACAAAGAAGCTCTGGCTGTGTCTTCATGCGAACGCAGAATTGAAGTCGGAGCCCACCCCCTGGTGACGCTTAGGTTTCGCTGGCGTCCAACTTGAAATGCCGCCGGCAGGGAAAGCGTATAGATCCAACCAACGGCTTTCCGGCTCGGGCTGAAATGGAGGTGTGATGCCGTCCTGCCATCGAGTAGTAGTCGGAGTGAGGAAGTTGGGTGTAAGATCCCCGGAGTTCTTCCCGTCACTTTTTATCTGTCTAGCACTCTGCCTTCCCTGCGCGGCGGCAAATCCATCTTCGGGCACAGCTCCTTTCATCTTTGACGGCAATCGCATTTACGCCGAGTTGGCATTCGTTCGCCCGGATGGAACGCTGCACAAGTCTCTTGCATTTGTTGACCTCGGCAGCCCATCCACGATTGTGTCGGAGGCCCTGTTCCGAGAACTCCAGCTCGATCAAAAGAAGCCGTTGACTTTCAACATTGGCGATATGCCAATCCACGTCGATTCTAGTGCTGTAACCGGCGACACTTGGCTACCGTTCTCGATTGCTGATAATCGTAGAGTGGAAGCACTCCTGCCCGCTGGGATTATGCAGAAATACCAGGTTGTGATCGATTATGCGCATCGCGCGCTGACGCTCGCACAACCTGGGACCCTCCAGCCGGTAGGCTCTCCGGTTCCCTGTCGCATCAACGAAAAGACCGGCCTGGTGGCGATTGATGTCTCGGTTGATGGACAGACGTATCCAGTCACAATAGATAACGGGTCGGCCTATACCTGGCTCAGAAAAGAAACCGTGGAGATGTGGCTCGCCGTGCATCCCGATTGGCAGCGGGGCATAGGCGCCGTCGGCATGAGCAACATGAGAATGGCGGATGATGGCATCGAAGCTGCAGGCATCCTAGTGCGCATACCAAAGATCAAACTGGGTTCATTCGAGCTCCGACGAGTTGGACTGCTTGCAATTGGGCCAAGTACTTCGAATTGGGATTTTATCGACTGGTACGCACAGAAGAACGCGGTCCCTGTTATCGGCTGGCTCGGCGGCAATGTTCTCCAGAATTTTCGCGTCACCATTGATTATCCGAATCGAAAGACATATTGACTACCTCAGACAGTGCCGGATTCCCATGACCTCGACCAGGTCGGTCTTACACTGAAAAAGAGGGCGGGCGAGTATTTCGTGGCGGCTGTCGCCTCGCAAAATGGTAAGCCAACGGTAGACGCCGTACAGGTTGGAGACAAATTGCTTCAAATTGGGATGCTGCACACAGATGGCGCAACGCCAGTTGCAGTTTTATCCGTGATGCACGGCAAGCCAAGCGAACTCCGAACTTTGCTCCTCGAACGAAACGCCGAGCGTTTCACGGTGCAGGCGAAAGTGACGGCTTTCTAGTGGAGTTACAGTCTGATCGGAGGAGGCGAGCTTTCGCGCCTCCTCCGATCGCCCAAACTACCGGTGCGCGGATTTCCCTGAAGGCCTTCCGCAGCGTTACCCCAAATGTGAAAAGGGGTTAGGGGTAAGGTGTGCCAGAATCCGTTCGCCGCACTGAAATCCGCCGAGCATATCACGACCCGTCACCGTCGGCCCGACTCAGCCTTCGTACTTGAAGGACAGCAAGACGCGGGTGCGGTACTCGCTGACCTTGCCGTTCTCAACCTTCATGTCCATTTTGACCACTTCGGCAATGCGCAGATCGCGCAGGGTTTTGGCGGCGGTTTCCACCGCGATGCGTGCCGCATCTTCCCACGACTGCTTGCTGGTGCCGATAACTTCAACAACGTTGTAAACGCTCTCCATGGTTGTCGTCTTCTTCGCCATAAGTGCCTCCTATTTTCTGCGGGACGGAACTCCGGCCCAATCATCTCTCCGCCTAGCGTTCGTCTCGACGATACGAATTGTGTGTCGCGCGACTCGGGAAAGCAACCGATTTCGAGGCGTGATTTCCAAAAAAGGCCTTCTGCGGCCTAATGCCCCCAAATGTGAACTAGAAGAGGGAGAGAACCAGCGCCAGGGTAGAGGCGATGTCATGGGCCACAGCAAAGTGGGAGATGGCTCGGCTTTACCAGCTTCACTTCCCGATACTCTCAAACGTGCGGTCTCAATGCACCTTGCTTCTGTTTTGGTGAGAAGCCGACCGACTTCATTCAGCGCAGATCAAAGCCACCTCAGATTTAGTCCGTGGCAATTCCGCAGCTCTTTACAAATTCCATTTTAGTGGCGTTCTCAACAGAGAAGGTTCACTCCGAGCCCTTCGTTCTTTTGTGGAGTTTCTAGCAAATTTTAGATTTTCGATCAAGATTTTGTTCGATACAGGATGGCTCACTTTGTTATTTGTGTCAGCAGCGTCTTTCGTCACGAACCTAACCTCTCGAAGGAAGGAGTAGATTTATGAAAACCATAGCAGCAGTTATCGCCATCGTTCTCGTTACGGCGATGCTCGGCTTGGCACAAAGCAGCGGAAACTTCAACTACAACGCGATCCAGACGTACTGCACCGACACGGGCGGCTTGCTGGGCAACGGCACCGCCCAAACCATGCTCACGACAACCATGAAGGTGTCCAGCGGCAACGGCGTGGCCTTAGTCATCCGCCCCTCAGCCGTGGTGGGGCTCCTGACCGACTTGTCGCTGGGTAAGCTGGGCAATGCTTCGTCGCAGGCCGGGGTCAACTTTCAGGTGAAGGTCACGCCGCTCAGCGGCCAAAACCAGCCGACGGTAACCCCTAGTCAGCCTGTTACCTATGACGACCGCTACATCTCGATCAGCACCAATCTGTTTAACGCGATCGCAACCCAGTGCGATCTCATTGGAGGCTGCTACTTCAATTTCAACGAGACGACGCTCTCTGCGCACAGCTTTGATTGGGTAGTCACCAATCTGAGCTCCGGCAATTATGGTATTACGGTTACGTGGACGCCCTACAGCACGGCGCAGGCACCCAACACTGCTCAGACTTGCGTAGGTCCGGTTGTGCTTACCGCCACACAGGCAAAAATCTTCGATCAGAACAACGGAATCTCCTTCTGATCATTGCGTTGTCTGAATTTCGGAACGGACTGCAACATCCAGATGTAGCAGTCCGTTTCCGCTTCTGGTGCCTCTTGCTATTCAGGTGTTAGCTCTGCCGCGCTGTAACGGTTTGCTCCTCTCGGTCAGGACACTCTACGACGCCGGGATCGTGCGGCTACGGCACCGAGCAGGGGTTACCGAGCAACTACAATAATGTAAGTTCGGGGACAGAGGTAACGGTCAGCAGTTAGGTGTGCCCCGAAAGCGAGGCTCCAACGCCTCGCATGACGCCTTTTCGTATTTCGACCTCCGGCCACGAGTTCTACACGCTCGAACTGAGTCCCGTGGTTCTGCTGCACGGTAACTAAATTAACCAACGAGCGCTTCGGCGAAGCCCGGTTCAGTAGATGAAGTAGCGGCTGGCCGGGAGCTGGCGTCTTCACCACATGCTCAGGATGATTTGCTTTGCGCTCAGTCCTTTCCGTACAACTTCTCGTTGGCGTCGTTAGCAGGACGGTCAGATCACGGTCACCATCGAACGAAAATGGTGGCTGACGCTATTCGCTTCGTGATCGTTCGTTCAAGTGTTGAAAACAGGTGGAAAATAGCGATAAATTGTTGAAAACCCTAAATAAACTCCACCCGCAGCTTGATTTCCACAACCCAAAGGTCATAGTGTCCTTTTTCGCAGTGCACTTTTGCGAGTTTGCCGAATAAACGCAAGAAGGAAAAGTGAATTGTGGCTCACCCTGGCCTGAAGTCCGCGCTTGGTTGGGACGAGTTGGTTGGGTGAGAGAATCGGGCGTCATTGTACAACTCTAAGGTTTGGAAAGGCGATTTCGTAGTGGCTGCTATGCAAATACTTTATGTCAACTACAATCCTGCGACATTGATTCGAGACGAGCAGTTGCTCATGCGAGCAGGATTCGAAGTGAACACCGTTCTCGGTGCAGATGGTCTGCTGGCGTGTGGATCAGTTGCTCAATATTCATCAGTTCTCATTGACAATGCGTGTCCAGTGGAAGACATGAAGAAGCTGATCTGCTGGCTGACGGCTAATTTCCCAAAGCTGAAGATCCTACCTGCGGCCTAGCTTCACCACCATAGCACTGCGCAGTCATCCACGGCACATATCTGAGTTACTCGGCCTAATCGGTCCTTTTCATTTTTAGACCACGAATGCTCGAAACGCCCGGCCACCAGATGCTTGCCGAGGTAAGCAGGCAGACTTGGATGGGCGCTTGCGTCTGCCCAGACTCGTGGCCTCCTGTTTCGGCGGTAGACTCCTACGATATTCGGTTGGCGAAAGCCCTAAGTAATTGACAAATGCAGTTCGGAAGGCAGATGCTGACCTCCATCCTAGGGCCGTGGCAATGTCGCCGTCGTCGGCAGTGGAGTTCTTTAGAAGGTTCAGTGCGCGCTCGATGCGCCGCCGCAACACAAACTGCTCCAGTGCTATTCCGGTGTGTGATTCAAAAGCAGATAGCAACACCGTTTCTTTGAGTGAGAATCTTCCTGCTATTGCTGAGGCCGACAAATCGACATGCAGGTGCTCCATGACGTACAGGACAACCTGGATGGGGAGTTCGGCTGAATGAAGTTGGTAGGCAGGATTGGGCCGCGGTCGTGTTACAGCACGATTATGGCTTTGCAAAGTGGCGTCCTCTTTCCACAAAGTCGAAGAGCATTTAAGCAACTCGGACGCACAGTCGGCCAGAATGCCCTGTGCCTCCGAGCACTCATTTGAGGGTCTTTTAATTTACCGCAATGATAGTATTGCTATGCCAACCATGCTCTACCACTATTGTGTGATAACTAATTTAGCCAAGATATTGACGATAAGGTGGGTCAACAAAGCCTGTCCGCCGGAGTGTTCCACTACGTAAGCTCTTCTGATGCGGTGTTTCTCCAGCGCGGCATCAGTAGCCAAAGGTGTACATTGCGACAATGTTGTAAGGGTGAAGCGTTTGGCACCCGTCACTGAGAACGGCAAGTGCAAGCTTGGTTGAGAGCCAAAATGGCAAAAGCGTCGGCCAGCCGTCTAGGGTTCCTTTCAGCGTACTCAACGAATATCGAAACTAACTGAGTGCGAGTCGAATTTCCGGTGGACAGAATCCGAGCACAGGTTCTTGAGCAGGACTGATTATGGATATTTCCGAGTTCCTGGAAGCTTGCGAACGCTCCCCGGCAAAGACCGTTGTCGAAACTATAGAGAAGATTAACCTTACCGTCAGTCAACTTCGACCCAACTAAGGTCTGCCGCGGCCTAAGGCCCCAAATGTGTGGAGTCGAGAACAGGCGCAGTGGCTTTAGTCTCCCGGTGGCCAGTGGCTGAGCTTTCGCCGCGCCGCCGCAGTCCGGTTTGACTTGGCTCTGTTTCCTGTTCCCGCTCAT
>Ga0182037_10002022_pt1 | contig 10724 bp, 10 predicted proteins | sample sta12Cox44000082_FD_125974 | JGI IMG/M metagenome (GOLD analysis project Ga0182037, IMG submission 125974) | Lab enrichment of tropical soil microbial communities from Luquillo Experimental Forest, Puerto Rico - statoxic.12C.oxic.44.000.082 | ecosystem: Environmental > Terrestrial > Soil >... | reverse complement strand
GTGCTCTCGGAGGGGACGAATTCGCCGTTGACGTAGAGGGAATGCGGCTTCACAGGGACATGGCGCGTCTCAATGACGTGCTTTGAAAGCAACTATATTCAGTCGCCGAAAGCGTTGTAAAGTTTACACCGCCAGCGAGCGCCCCTATGAAGAAAACGAGCGCCGAGAATCGTCGTCACGTGGCCGCTCCATCCGCGAGCCGCACTTTACGAGCGGCGAGTCCCGTCAAAGCCGCCCTGGCCGTGATGCTCCTCACAGGGGGATGGCTGGCGACCGGCGAGCGGAGCATGATTCGCGCGCAGCGCAGCGATGCGCGCCAGACATTCACCGTCGGCACCGCGACCGCCGCGCGGGGCGCTCGCGCGACCGGCGTCATCCACGTACCGCCGGGCTCCGACCCTGGATACGACATTCCCGTTGCCGTCATTCACGGCGCGCGCCCGGGTCCGGCTCTTGCCGTCGTATCCGGCGCGCATGGGACCGAGTACACGTCCATCATTGCCGTCGAAACGCTGATGGCTGCCGGGACGACGCCCGCCATCGATCCGTCCACGCTCTCGGGCACGGTGATTCTCGTGCCGATCGTCAACCTCGCGTCGTTCGAGAAGCTGACGCCGCACGTGAACCCAGTCGACAACAAGAGCATGAACCGCTTCTACCCGGGCACGCCGGGCGGCACGCAGACCGAGCGCGCGTCCTATGCCATGACGAAGGAGCTCGTCGGGAAATGCGATCATCTCATCGACCTCCACGGGGGGGATCTGGACGAAAACCTGCGGCCCTACAGCTACTGGACGGTCACCGGCAATCAGAAACAAGACGAGTTCTCTCGCGGAATGGTGATCGCCTTCGGGCTCGACCACATCATTATCTCGTCCGACCGTCCGAAGGATCCCAACGCGTCGCGCTTTCTCGAGAACACGGCATCGACCCGCGGCAAGGCATCGATCACCGCGGAAGCGGGTCGATCGGGACCGGTCGAATCAGGCGACGTGGCTCTGCTCGTCAGAGGCATCCGTGGCGTCATGAGCTACCTGAAGATGACGACTGCCGCCCCGCCACCGAACCCCAACCCGATCTGGATCGATCAGATCTTCACGGTCTCCGCCGAGCAGGACGGTGTGTTCTACCCCGAAGTCGGCCGCGACGCTCGCGTGACCAAGGGCATGCGCATTGGCACCGTTCGCGACTATTGGTACAAAACGCTTGCCGAAATCTCATCGCCGGCGTCCGGCATCGTCATGTTCGTGCGCGCCGTCCCGTCGCTCAAGAAGGGCGACACGATCGCAAACATCGGAACTGTCAAACAGGGGAAGTAGTGAGGTGCATATGACTGTCACAACGGATGTCCTCGTGAGCACCGATTGGGTGGCGCAACATGCCGCCGACCCGTCAGTGCGCGTGATTGAAGTCGACGTCGATACGACGGCCTACGACCAGGGTCACGTCCGTGGCGCGGCCGGGTGGAACTGGAACACGCAGCTCTGCGACACTGTCGTCCGCGATATCGTGCCAAAGAAGGCGCTGGAAGATCTGCTCGGAAAAACCGGCGTCGACAACAAGACCACGATCGTGCTCTACGGCGACAACAACAACTGGTTCGCCGCGTGGGCGTTCTGGCAGCTCGAGATTTACGGCCACGACGATCTCCGAATCATGGATGGCGGGCGGAAGAAGTGGCTCGCCGAGGGGCGCGATCTCAGCAAGGACAAACCGACGTTTGCGGTCAAGACCTACAGAGCAAAAGACCCGGACCTGTCCTTGCGCGCATTCCTGCCGGAAGTGCAGAACGTCTTTGGAAAGCCTGGCGCGGCACTCGTCGATGTACGCAGCCCGCAGGAGTTCACCGGCGAGATCCTTGCGCCTCCAGGTCTCCCGGAGACGTGCCAGCGCGGGGGCCATATCCCTGGCGCGAAGAACATCCCCTGGGGAAAGAACTGCAACGAAGACGGCACCTTCAAGAGTCTCGACGAGCTGAAGTCTCTGTATAGTGCCCAAGGCATCTCGAGTCATAAGCCCATCATCGCGTACTGCCGTATTGGCGAGCGATCGAGCCTCACCTGGTTCGTCCTGCGTCACCTGCTCGGGTTCAAGAACGTCAAGAATTACGACGGCTCGTGGACGGAGTGGGGCAACCTGGTGGGCGCGCCAGTCGAGAAGCCGTGATTGGAGCAACATCAGGCGTGAAGCTCGAAGACTACTCGCGGCGCGAAGAAGAGCTGTCCGGATGGGCGATCCTGATCGAAACCTACAAGCTCGGGGACACCTACTACTGCTCGATCTCCAACGCGGATCCCGGCGCGCGCATCTCGCGCGCCGAAGGATCGACGCGCGCAGAAGCCGAGTCGCGCGCAAAGGAAAAGGCCGCTCGCTTTCTTCAACAGACGCGGAAATTCCCCATCTGACGTCCAATCGAGCCGCGAAGGTTCTCACGACGAGCTGCCGGCCCGGCGGTGTCCCGTGCCGGTCGTGACACCGGCATTGGCGTCGATCGTCTTTGCCGCCGGAGCCGTCGCGGGAGCCCTGGGAGCGCTCCTCGGCCTGGGTGGCGGCATTTTCCTCGTCCCGTTTCTCAATCTTGGCTTCAACTTTCCGATCTCGATCGCCGCGGCCATCAGCCTCACGACGGTCATTGCTACGTCGAGTGCAGTGTCCGCGGGGCGGGCGGGCAAACAGCTGATCAACATGCGACTCGGCATGCTGCTCGAGGTGGCGACTGCCGCCGGCAGCCTTTTCGGTGGCGTGACGGCGCAATTCCTCTCTCAATCCACGCTCCAACGTCTCTTCGGCATCGTCGCCATGGTCGTCGCGTTGGTGATGCTCACCCGCTTGAAGCGGCGCAATGTCATGCTCGATCCGTCAATCGATCCAGGGGTTCTGGGCGGCCGCTTCTATGACCAGGAAAGCGGCGGCATGGTGACCTATCGCGTCAAACGGCTGCCTCTGGCCATCGGCGCGTCGTTCGTGGCCGGGAATGTCTCGTCCATGCTTGGCATAGGGGGTGGAATCATCAAGGTCCCGATCCTCACTGCCTGGTGCGGTATGCCGATGCGGGCCGCGGCCGCGACGAGTGCCTTCATGATTGGCGTGACGGCGACCGCCGGCGCGGTCATCTACTACGGGCGCGGACAAATCCTCCCGATCCTCGCGGCAGCGGCCGTGCTCGGCGTGCAGCTCGGCTCGTGGGGCGGCATGCGTTTCGGTCAGCGGGCTTCGGCGAAATGGCTCAAGATCCTCATGGCCTTCGTGCTGATTGTGGTATCTGGTCTCATGTTCGTGAGGGCCGCGCGTTGACCCGGCACGTGAAGGAACGCCCGTTGAACGAAGGTGGGATGAGGCGCCTCGAGCGCGCCGTCGGCGTCGTCCTTCGCGTTGGCGTCATCGTCAGCTCTCTCTGCCTGGCCGTCGGGCTCGTCTTGTCATTAGCGGGTGCGGTGCCCGCGGTGACGGGCGCCCTTCTCCAAGTCGGGATCATTGTCCTGCTCTGCACGCCCGTCGCCCGCGTCATGGTTTCAACCGTTGAATACGTCACCGATCGCGATTGGCCGTTTGCCTCGTTGACGACGATTGTTCTGCTCGAGCTCCTGGCGAGTGCGGTGGCGGCGCTCGCGTTCAACCGCCGAATCTGATCCCCTCAATTTGGTGTGTCGCAGCGGCTCTGGCTACGAAAACCGTGCTCCGTGTGACAAAAATGTCGATCGCTGGCAGCTGACTGGTCGTCCTGACGGCTGACTGGCCAATCGGAGAACGCCAGCGGATGAGGTCGAACGCTCGTCGAGGCATACCGATTGCTGGCCAGCAAGTCGGCGTACCTGCCAACGCGGCAAATGTCCCGACAGCAACTCGATCGACTGATGGTCGTCGCGATCCCGTTTGCGATCGCGATGGTCCTCATTCCGGCAGTGCCTGACGTCGACCTCTGGGGTCACGTCCGGTTTGGCGGTGATATTGTGCACGCGCGAGCAATTCCCGCTCTCGACCCGTACTCCTTTACAGCGGATCGCGCGTGGATCAACCACGAATGGCTTTCGGAAGTCGTGATGTATGGAGCCTACGCGGCGGCCGGACCCGCGGGGTTGAGCCTGCTCCGGCTCGCACTGATCGCGGTCATGCTGTCGCTTGCCGGATGGGTCAGCGTGCGGGACGGAAATCCGCCTGCTCGAACGCTCATGCTCGTGGCGTTCGCGGCCCTGCTCACATATCCACGGACGGAGCACATCCGCCCGCAACTCCTCTCGATCGTCCTGTTCTCAGCGCTGCTGGTCATCATCCGCGAGTACGAGCGCAAGCCGACAGCCTCACCAATCCTGGCCCTGGTCTCGCCTCTGATGGCCGTGTGGGTGAACGTCCACGGCGGCTGGGTGGTGGGGATGGGCGTGTTTGGGCTTTGGGCTGCGGCCAGTGCACTGCGACCGAGCTCCCGCTGGTCGACCCGGGTGTCTCTCGTCCTCGCGGTGATCGCGGCGATTGCATCCACGCTGCTCAATCCGTACGGCGCCCGGATGTGGTCGTTCCTCTGGGAAACGATTGGGGTCCGCCGGACCGATATCACCGAGTGGTTGCCGATCCATCGGGTGGAGCCTGGCGTAGCGGCGATGTGGTTCACGACCGCGGCCGTCGCGCTTTCCGCGATTTATGCCGGGGCGAGTCGCGCGAAGTGGGTGCGCCACCCGGTTCCCACACTGCTCGTCGCCGTGATGGGGCTGCTGTCGTTTCGGGTCAGCCGGCTGGATGCGTTCTTCTGCCTGGTGGTGTTGATGCTGATGGCGCCTCGGCTCGGTCGAGCTTCCCAATTGGCGCCAAAGCCAACGACCCTCTTCGGAACTCCGTTCGGAGACGCCACGCTCGCTGCGGCAGCTGTGCTCTGCGCGGTGGTCCTGAAGTGGCACGCTATCGCGGAAATCAACCTCTCGTCGGCCAATTGGCTGCCCGAACAGAACGTCGTCCGCTACCTGAGGGCGCATCAGGTTCGCGGGAACATGCTGACGTTTTTCGATTGGGGTGAGTACGCCATCTGGCACCTCGCGCCGGACGTGAAGGTCTCGATGGACGGGCGCCGGGAGACTGTCTATAGCGATCGGCCCATTGAGGGCCACCTCGCCGTGTACCAAGGCCGCCCCGGCGCGCTCGATTACATCCGTCGCGTCAACCCTGATTACGTGTGGCTCCCCAAGAGCCTCCCTGTTGTGTCCGAGCTTCAGTCGACCGGCGATTGGACGACCACGTTCGAAGGCCCGACTTCGGCAGTCCTCGTCAGACGTTCATCGCCGGAGTCCGCGGCGTGGCCAGCGCCGGCGATTGGCTCCGAGCGCACCGATGAGCGTGTGTTCCCAGGTCCATGACACTCACCATTCCCGAATCCCTCATCCCGAATCGCGTCCGGAGAACGGTTCACACCCTCTGCACGTACGAGCGAGTGCTTCCAACGTTGCTGTTTCTTGCCATATTCCTCGCCGCCGCCCTGTCGCCGATGCAGAACGACACATGGTGGCAGCTTCGAGCAGGCCGCGACATGTGGCGAACGCGCCACGTCTTGCTCACGGATTACTACTCCCACACGGCCTACGGTGGTTTCTGGCCCAACCATGAGTGGCTGGCGGAAGTCGTGTTTTACGCCATTTACAACGTTGGTGGACTGCCGTTGCTCAGTCTGTTTGCCGCGAGTCTCATCGTTTCTGCGTGGGCGATCGTCTGGTACCTGACGCCTGGCTTTCCACGCGCTCGCTTCGTACTGCTTGCCTGCGCGTTGCCAACGGCCAGCATGCACTGGGAACCAAGACCTCACGCGTTCTCGATATTGTTCGTCGTGATGACCGTCGCCCTCATTCTGAGGCATCGCTACGCATGGCTGCCGTTTGTGTTCTGGGTATGGGCCAACTGTCATGGCGGAGTGCTCCTCGGTCTGGTCATCCTGGCGGTCGCGCTGGCGGTTGATCTGGTCGATGACCCGGGGCGGCACGCCGGGCGCGCCCTGCTCGTCGTCCTTTCTTGCGCCATTGCTGTGACGCTGACGCCCCTGGGCGTTTCTTTCTGGACCGAAATGGCGGCGTCCATCGGCAGGATCCATCAGTATCCGCTCGACGAATGGCAGCGACCGCTCCTCACAGACAGCAAGCAGCTTTTCTATTGGTTGTATCTCGGCGCGCTGTGCGTCTTGCTCGTGGGGCATTGGCGGGCGCTGCCCGCACCGGCGAATCGTGAGTTACGAGTGGTGTGCGCGACTGCGATCAGTCTCGTGCCCTTTTCTGTGACGGCCGTACGAGGTGTTGGCCTGTTTTTGATGCTCGCCATTCCAGCCATCGCTCGACTCTGGGCCTTGAACCAGGACCAGGTTCGCTCGGTGCTCGGAAACCGCCTGGCGGCCTTGGTTGGCCAGCGCACACCACGCACAGAGAGACACGTGTTGAATGCGGCGTTGGTGGCGATCGTATCGCTCGGTGTCGCGCTCACGTTGGAATATGCGTACGTGAACCGGATTCAGCGCCTTCGGTGGACGCCCTTGCCACCGCGGTCAATCGACGCGCTTCGGATGTGCCCGGGCAATCTCTACAATCGATACGACGAAGGCGGATACCTGGTCTGGTTTGCTCCGAACCACCCGGTGTTTCTCGATGGGCGACAGGATCCATATCCGGTCAGCCTCGTCCAGCAACAAATCGCAGTCGAGCATTCAGGCGACTACCAGCGCATCTTTGACCAGCACGACATCGGCTGTGCCTACCTTCCCACAGCGTCGCCGGTGTTCCAGCGCCTGGTCAGCGCAGGCTGGACTCCGCTCTATGAGGATCGCGATTGGGCAGTTCTGGCGCGGCCGAGCCACGAGCCACGAGCCACAAGCTCCGAGTAACGAGCGACGAGTAACGAGCTACGAGTCCCGAGCTACGGTCCTGGAAAGAACGCGGGTGTCCGCTCTGACGCCGGGTCCGCCCGCGGAGTGATTGGGGACCGTTGAGCGCTTCGCGAGAAGACGATCGACACGTCGCTTTCGTACACAGCGTGCCACCCCCGGTCGCGCAAGACCGCCACAATCGGAAGGTCCTTTGGCAGCCAAATCTCGTCGGCCTTGATCGCGTCAGGGTAAGCTGCGGCATTTCCTTGATTCTTGTAGAACGCCCAGTGATCGGCGAGCACGCGGTCGCTGTAAATGGTTTCACGGCGTCCGTCCATTGACACGAGAATGCCCCGTGGCGACAGATGCCAGATGGCGTACTCTCCCCAGGAAAACCACGTCAGAAGACGAGTGTTCGGTGAGCCGGCGCGAAGGAATCTGACGGCGTCGCGATCGGGTATCCATGTGCCTTCGATGTAGATGTGCCCGAGGCGAGTGACGGCGACCGCTGCGGTGACGATGACCATCGCCACCGCTACCAGGCCATGCACGACGTATGGCGTACCGAGCCGGCGGTACCGCCGGAGACGCTCCTCCACGCGGCCGAAAGCGTCCAGAAGGATCGGCGCCAGCAGCATGCCAATCGCCACCTGCATGAACGCGTCGACGCGGCCAACCCTGTACATTCCAAAGGCAAGCATGCCGATGACGGTGGCATGTCGAGCGGATGGCCATCGCCTGCACATGCGCATCGACAGCAATGCGACCACCGGAAGCACGAGCTCGAACACGATGAGGCCGATTGGGTACTTGGCGAACGGCGTCCAGTCGGTGATGTCGTCGCGCGACAGACCGACCGTCTGGTGAAGGAACATCCACAGCTTCGTTCCGTACGGCGTCACGAGCGTCCCCGCGAGCGCCGCAACGATCAACGCGGAACCGAGCGCGAACGCGCGCACGGAACGCTGCTCGAAGACGTCGAAGGCGACCCACAGAGCGAGCGTGGCAAAGCCGACAATCCATCCGCCGTGGGCGTTCGCCCAGACCATGAAAAGCGTCGCCAACGCGATCGCCAGTCGCCCACCGCTCCAGCGGCGCTCCCCCGAGGGCCCCGACGTGGCAACCGCGTTGGGGTGGCGCTCTTGGAGCAGCACGAGCAGAATCACGAAAAACAGCACCGAAAACGCCTGCGGTCGCAAAACCTGCGTGCGTGTGTAGCTCGCCGCCACGACAAGCGCGGTCAGCCAGCTCAGCGCAAAGGTCGATCCGCCGCATGCCTTGCCGGTTCGCCACGTCAGGCAGGCGATGCCACCAATGATCGCGAGTTTCAGGAGATTGAGACCGAAGGCGCCGAAGTTGTCGTAGGTGGCCGCCAGGACGGCCTCAGAGAGCCATTCATGATTGATCCATGCGGTGTCGGCCGTGAACGAGTACCGATCGGCGACGCTCAAGCTATGGCTGGCGAGCAGATCCGCACCGAAGCGAAGATGGCCCCAGAGATCGGCATCAGCGCCGGTGTGCGAGATCCAGACCGCAACCACAACGGGCGCGGCGAGGCAGAGGAGGTCAACGAGCGAGCATCGAGGCAGCCGTAGACGACCAGGCACCGTGTCTACGCCCGCTTCGGCTTCTGCTTCGGCGTGGGAGTGTCGTCCTCGTCCGCGGCCCCTTCGAGCTTCTCGATGAGCTTGGAGAACCCGTACTCGTCCGGATCGAAGAAGCCCCATTCATCGTGCGCGGTGCCGCCCTTCGACCGCTTCTTTTTCTTCTGGCTCCCATCAGCGTAAGACGACTCTGAAGCTGATGTTCCCTCCGCCTGGGCTGCATTCACAGATCCACGGTCGTCGGAAGAAACATCCGGCGGTGTGGGGCTTGCCGAAGAAGCCTTTGCGGCGGGCCCCGACTGCGACGTCGCCAGTTCGGCATCGCGACGGAGTGCCTCGAGGATGTCCGCCCACTCTTTCATGGCCTCGAACTCAGTTTTCGCAGTCGTCTGTGTCGGCGCCGACGAAGCCGCCGTTGCTGCGAAAGCTGACGGCGCGTCGGATGATGTCGCCGGCGGCAGTGGCGTGGCCGGTGTGGATTTCGCCGATTCAATCTCGTTGTTGTCGAGGAAGGGCCACTGGCCTTCCTTCGTTCGTGCTCGCTCCTTCCCTGACGCCGGGGTCGGCGGGTCCGCACCGAGCGTCGTCGCCGGCAGCACCGAATCAAAGCCAGCGGCGGGGTGAAGCGAACTGTCGATCTCGTAGGCGCCGGCTTGATCGTCCTCGAATTTCATTGAACGATGCGTCCTCCGGGTTCGCGTGCTCGAATCGCCGAGCAATGAGGACAGGTCAATCTCGTCTCCCTCAGCCCATTCGCCTCCCAACGCGTCGGAATGCCCTCTGCCGCCCCGTTTCGCGTCAGACAGCTTCGTGTCGGACGGCTTCGTATCGAAAGGATTCTCACCGGAGAGAATTCCATGGAACGGATTCGCCCGTCGCGGACTGTCAACGAACGGATTGGTGCTCGCCGGAGGCTCGTCAGGCTCGCTCTGTTCCTTGAGCGGCGTCTCGGCAGCAAACCGCGTCTCGGCAATGCCAGTTGTCTCCGTCGTGCCCGGTTGAACGGGGACTTGTTCTTCAGCCTCGAGGGCGGCCACAGCTGCGAGCAACGAAGCGGGCCCGTCGGCGTTGTCGGCCACCCATGGAAGAGCGTTGCGCCGTGCGCGAGGCTCGCGTGTCTTCTGGGGTGCAGGCTCGCTGGACGCTTCCTTTGGTGAAACCTGCGGGTTAGCCGGCGGCTCGGCCTGGGGCGCAGCAAGCGGCTTGGTGTGCGTTTCCGGGAGCCTTTCCTGCGGTTCGGCGAGGGCCTCGACCCACGGTTTGACGAGCGGCTCCTCCGAGCTGGCGGGTTCGGCGTGTTTGGCGACGACAACGGTCGGCCCTTCCTGGGCCGTAAACGCCGCCCGTTCGGACAGCAACGCGCGCTCTGTCGCGGAGCGTTCCAGATACTCTCTGCACTGTTCGGCGAACACGTCCGGATCGCAGCCATCCGACATCGCCAGCTTTGTCTTTTCCCTCCGCAGCCCGAAAAGAACGCCCCCCGGGCGGCCGTCACGCCCCGGGGATGACGCGAGCACTGGAATCGTGAGGGTTTGCACGTGCACGGCGGAACCATCCAGCGCGCGAAGCCGCTCGCCGAGCACGGCCTCATCCTTGGGCGAGAGCAGAGCCGACGTCAGAATCAGATCCGGCACGCGCTGGCCGAGTGCCGCAAGGGCGCGCTCCGCCGATTCTCCAAGCACGAGCTCAGCGTGGAGTTGGCCGCGCACGATGGCCGTCAGCTCGCTGGCCTGGCGCCGATCTGGCTCAATCGCAAGAATCAGCGGCATCGCTACATCCGAAACATCACCAAGGCGAGAGCCGTCCCGGCCATGAGCATGATCATGAGCGGCCGGTGCTCATCGCTCTGTTGCTTCACAGCAGAGGTCACGACGGAAACAAATTTTCGTGCGCGACCAGTCGTCGCAGTCACCCCGGACGTCGCGCGTCCGTTCATCATCGCCGAGACTTCGTCGCGCACTTGCCCATCGAAGGCGACGAGCACCGTCAGCAGGAGGCCAACGGATCCCAACGTCAGGAAGCTATCAATCAGAACGCGGCGTAAGGTGCGGACTCGTTTTGCCACAGACACTCCGACCTTTGGAGATACGCAATTGCTGTACCTGTCTCGGATCCTTAGATCAGAGAACCCTGCGTCGATCTATCTCCAGTGTTTTCGCGGATCTGCGCGGTGCGCCCACGCGTGTCCCCAATTTCGTAATGCGCCCCGCCCCAACTAAATTTGACCCTGCGCTTACGAATGTGCCAGCCCTCAACGCTCATGGAGCGGCAAAAAAGAGGGCCCTCGAGAC
>Ga0182037_10002014_pt1 | contig 10745 bp, 9 predicted proteins | sample sta12Cox44000082_FD_125974 | JGI IMG/M metagenome (GOLD analysis project Ga0182037, IMG submission 125974) | Lab enrichment of tropical soil microbial communities from Luquillo Experimental Forest, Puerto Rico - statoxic.12C.oxic.44.000.082 | ecosystem: Environmental > Terrestrial > Soil >... | reverse complement strand
CCTCGATCGCAATCTCATTTTTGCTCGTAGCCATCGCGTGCAGCTTCGCGGGGCTGTGTTACGCGGAACTGGCTTCGATGATTCCCATCGCGGGGAGCGCCTATACGTATTCGTATGCAACGCTGGGTGAAATTTTTGCGTGGATCGTCGGATGGGACTTGATCCTGGAATACGTGGTCAGCAATGTGGTGGTAGCCATTGGTTTCGGGGCGTACACGAAGTCGCAATTAGCGGCGTTCGGCATTTCGATTGGGGATAAATGGTCGACGCCGGTTTGGGAATCGGGGCACTGGACCGGGGCGTACTTCAATGTCCCCGCGTTTTTGATCGTGTTCTTGCTTACCGCGCTGCTGGTGCGCGGCGTAAAGGAGTCTGCGGAAGCCAACAACGTAATGGTGGCGATCAAGATCGGGGCGATCCTGGTGTTTTTGGTGGTCGGGGGAATGCTGGTGCATCCGGCGAACTGGAGGCCGTTCGCGCCCTCCGGCTTCGGCGGGATCGTCACCGGAGGCGCGATCGTGTTCTTTACGTATATCGGTTTCGATTCTGTGTCGACGGCCGCGGAAGAGGCCAAGAACCCACAACGTGATTTGCCTATCGGGATTATCGGATCGCTGATCGTATGCACCGTTTTGTATATCGGTGTGTCGGTAGTCCTGCTGGGGATGATGCGTTATGACACCTTCGTTTCCGGACCCGCAATGGACGCGCCGGTGGCCTATGCCTTGCAGCATCTGGGCGCCGGCCGGACCTCGCAATCGGTAATCGTGATCGGCGCGCTGATGGGCATGATTTCGTCGCTGCTGGTTTATCAATACGGACAAGCGCGCATCTGGTACGCGATGTCTCGCGACGGTTTGTTTCCCAAGATATTTTCGAAAGTGCATTCGCGGTACAAGACGCCGCACATTTCCACGTGGATTGCAGGCTTTGCGGTAGGGCTACCCGCCGGGATTTTTGCGGTGAGCGACGCGGCGGACTTGTCGAACATTGGGACCCTGTTTGCGTTTGTGTTGGTGTCGCTTGGCGTGATTCTGCTGCGGCGGAAACAGCCGCACCGCCCGAGGGCCTTCCGCGTTCCCTTTGTGCCCTGGTTTCCGCTCATTTCCGTGGTTTTGTGCGGCGGACTGATGACCGGATTGACGGTGATTACCTGGATACGCTTCCTGGTTTGGTTGATCATCGGACTTGTGATTTACTTTGCGTATAGCCGTCACCGGAGCTCGCTGAATCCAGCGCCGAAGGTTTAACCCTTGCGAATGAAAGCTCGCCGCCAGACGCCTCGACGCCGTGCACTGCAGAGTCTGGCCGTGCTTCTCGCGATTTGCTTCCTTTTGCCCGATGGTGCCTGGGCCTGGGGCAACAACGCGCAGCGGTTGATTGTCAATCACGCCGTAGACACGTTGCCCTTCGAACTGCGGCCTTTCTTCGAGGCCAATCGCAACTACCTGATCCAGCACGTCAACGACCCGCTGAACTTGCTCGACAAGCACCCCAACGAGCGGCAGAACCATTTCATCGAACTGGATCGCTACGGCAAGTTCCCGTTTGAGGCCTTGCCGCGCAACTACAAGGCCGCTCTGGCGAAATACGGCAAGACAAAAATCGAAGCGACCGGGCTGTTGCCCTGGCAGATTGGCGTTTATAGCGCCAAGCTAACGGAAGATCTTCGGGCCAGCCGGTGGGACGAAGCCAAGCTGGACGCGGCATTTCTGGCCGATTATGTGGCGGAGGCGCACGATCCGTTCAATACCACGGAAAACTTTGATGGAAAGATGACCGGACAAAGCGGCGTCAATGACCGCTTCAATACGATTCTGATTGATCGCTATGGGTCGTTTTTCCCAATGAACCCGCACGACGCGTCCTTTATTCCGGACCCTACCGACTATGCCTTTGATATGTGCCTGAACGCGCACAGCCTGGTGGAATCGATCCTTCTGGATGATCGGCGCGCGAAACGAGGACTAAGCTCCTATACGGACGAATACTACGACCGTTTCTACAATTTGACGGCGGCCTCCCTCATCAAGCAGTTGTCGGATGCATCGACAGACGTGGGCTCCTATTGGCTGACGGCATGGACGAATGCAGGGAAGCCCCAGCTGCCGCGGTAAGAACAGTCATCGGCAATTCGGAAAAGTCCGACCGGCGATCAGCAGCGAGAGTTCCTAACGATCCATCCTTATTTGAAATCAAGGAGAACGTCGACCGTGCCTTTGTCGGTGTCGGTCTGAAGCCAGTGGCCGACACTGTCATAGTGAACGGGGAGTTCGTGGAATATGCTCTCGCGGTGCGCTTCGAGGCGAAGCAGGTACTGTTCGAAGGCGGTTTTGTCCATAACCTCGCCGGGCTTTAAAGGCCACGCATCACGCATCATGCGCTCTCCGGCCGCGGACATGCCGGTAATGACCATGTCGTGATAGTGGTACTGCTTTCCTTCCACCACCCCGACGGTATAGGAGACGGTGTGGCCCTGGTCATCGTAGCTCGGGACCGGAGAAAGCTTGGCATCCAGGTAACCCAGATGGCCGTAGGCTTCGCGAATGCGGTCCCAACCCCCTTCGATTTTCATGCCGTCGGCAAGATCGCCGGGATTTAGCCCCACGGTGCGCTTGAGCGTTTCGGAAGAGAGCGCATTGTTTCCATTCCACTGCGCTTCTTTCCAGTGATAAACAGAACCGGGAACGCTCGGCACGTACACGGGGATGTCTTCGGGAAATTTCTGATTGGGATTTCCCGACAAGCGAACCTCAGCCGGGCCGATTTTCGCGCGCAGATAGCCCAACTGCAGATAGACCGGGCGGATCGATTCAGCGAGGAAAACATCGATGGCCAGGCGGGAGTAGGGCTTTCCACGGATCTCGGACAGATGCTACTGGACGGCCAGATTGTCTTTTAGCGTGGGGTCGCTGAAATCGATGCTGGCGATTCTCTGAGTGACTCCCTGCAGCTGAAACTGTTGTTCGGAACTGTCGATAAGGGGATTGACGAGGACAAAGTGTTCGACTTCCGCCTTGAGGCCATGAGCGTCCATAAACGAGGCCAGGGCATTTCCGGCCAGATCAACGACAGTGCCACCCTCGGGCAAGGTGCCGTCGTAGAAAGGCAGAGCCTTGCGGACGGCATCGGTGAGTTCAGCATCCGCAAACCAGGGAAAATTGTCGTAGGACACGGGGAGACGCGGATTTTCCTCGAGGTGAAAGGTCACCGTGACGTCATCGTTGTGGGTATCGAATTTGTAGTTGACCTTGGCGAAAAGCCCGCTGCGCAGGAGCAGGTTGGCGGCTTCCTGAAGATCGTTGCGCCCCACCTGCGAGCCGATAGAAAGACCGCAAAGATCGGCTACTTGTTGCTCGGACAAACTTTTCAAGCCCTCGGCATGGATTTGTTTCAGGGTCGCGGTCTGCGGATAAAGGCAGGCGGGATGAGCGAGGAGCAGAAAAAGAATGAGCGGGAACAACCAGAGTCGCTGCCGCATGAAGATATTGTAGCGGAAATTAGGAGAAGCGAAAGTCAGCGATTGTTGGCGCGTCGCCTCAGTAGGCCGTGCCGGCAGGCGGGGCGCCCATTTGGTGGCGCAGTTCATTCGCACGGTCAATGACCCATTGAGGAAACGTCGGCTCGTTGAAGGCGGGCTTGCCGCGGGTAATTAACCAATGGTCGATCCATCCCGTGCCCTCGCCAACATAAAGGTCGGGTGAGCTGTAGGCACCGTCTCCAAGAGCCTCTTCGAGGGAAATGAATTTATAGCCACGTTTACGAAGCAGGTCCAGGACGTCGCCGATGTGATCGGCTTCGATCCAATTGGCGTGCATCAGGAGGATTTGCTTTGGCTCGTAGGCAAAGAGGTCCTTCGAGAGTTTTTCGTAACAGTCGAAGACTGCGGTGAGGTGTTCGAGATAAGAATCGACGAGCGTTTTCTGAAGCGCCGCGTCACCGCGACTGCGAGCATCGTCGTAAACCGTCGCGTACATCCAGTCCCAGCCATCCATGGTCACCGGAGCGATCTGATAGCCGCGAGAGGACAGGAAGGCTTCGGCGTCGCGGCGAGTCTGCAAATCGCGACCGGTATCGAGGTACGGATGGCGGAAATAGCGGAGCGGCATCTTATACTGGGCCATCAGCATACGCGTGACCGTCTCGCCGCGAACGACTTCCTCCTCCCAAGCTTGGAGCGTGACACGGTTTAGGGAAGTGTGAGCGAAGGTGTGATTACCCAACTCGAGCCCATGGTCGAGCCAGAGACTCAGCGCCTTGATGCGATCATCGACCTCGCCCGGCTTGTACAACTTCTGTTCGTTCACAAAGCCGACCGCGGGAATCTGCTGGTCATGTAGGGTACCAACGAGTTTCGACGTCATCGCGAGAATGTCTTGGGCCGACATGAAATTGGCAGCGCCGGCGGGCAGGTCGTCAATGGTGACGGCAATCGCACGCTGGGGGAGCGGCTGTTGTGCCTGAGCGGGCGACGTGAAAAACAGCAGTCCCGGAAAGATGACGAGCGCAAGCTGCTTGATAACCGGCTTCATCGGGAGGCTCCCTGGAACGAGATTACGGATAGAAGCAGAGAAAGTCGTTTTATTCGACGGTAACGGATTTTGCAAGGTTGCGCGGCTGGTCGACGTCGCAACCCCGACGCACAGCGATGTGATAGGCGAGCAACTGCAACGGGATAATCTCCAGAAGAACGGAGAGCATCTCCGGGGCGGGCGGCAATTCGACGATGAAATCGGTGGCTTCGCGTGCCTGGTGGTCGCCTTTAGTGACCACCGCGATGACGATGCCATCGCGAGCCTTCACCTCTTTGATATTGGAGACGCTTTTTTCGTAAAGAGTCATGGAAGCGGGGTCGAACTCATCGCGAGTGGCCAGAACGACTACCGGAAGATTTTCGTCGATGAGCGCGTTGGGACCGTGTTTCATTTCGCCGGAAGGATAGCCTTCTGCGTGGATATAGGAAATTTCCTTGAGCTTCAGGGCACCTTCGAGCGCAATGGGATAATGGATGCCACGCCCGAGGTAGAGAAAATCCGATTGACGGAAGAATTGGCGAGCCAGATTCTCGAACAAGCCGGCTTCTTCGGCCTGCAGCACCATTTCCATCTTGTGGGGAATTTGTGTCAGTTCGAGCATCAGTTTCTTGGCTTCGGCCGGGAGCAGTTTTTCGCGGACCTGACCCAGGTAGGAGGCCAGCAGGAGCAAAGCTGTGATTTGAGAGGTGAAGGCTTTGGTGGAGGCTACGCCGATTTCCGGGCCCGCGTGCGTAAGAATGCTGCCCGCAGCCTCACGCGTAATCATGGAGCCCATGACGTTGCAGATGGCGAGCGTGGGGGAGCCCTTCTGTTTGGCTTCGCGCTGGGCAGCCAGCGTATCGGCCGTCTCGCCGGACTGGCTGATACAGACCGTCAGGGTTTTGTCGTTGAGGATCGGATCGCGGTAACGGAACTCGCTACCGTAATCGACTTCGACGGGAATACGCGCGAGACGTTCGATCATGAACTTGCCAGCCAGCCCGGCATGCCAGCTGGTGCCGCAGGCAACGATGCGAACACTTTCGAACCGGCGGAACTGTTCCTCCGTGATTTGCATTTCATCGAGGAAAACCTTGCCGGTGTCCTGCGAAATGCGGCCGAGGAGGGTGTCGCGGACGGCGCGGGGTTGTTCGAAAATCTCCTTCTGCATGAAGTGCTTGTAGCCGCCCTTTTCGGCCATGATGGGGTCCCAGGCCACATGGTGCGATGGACGTTCGACCGGTTTTCCCTCCACATCGGTCACGCACACGCCTTGAGGCGTGAGAAGGGCGATGTCGCCGTCGGCGAGAAAGAAGATTTCGCGGGTGTGCTCGAGGAGCGCGGGAATGTCGCTGGCGACGAAATACTCGCCTTTCCCGAGCCCGATAACCGAAGGCGGACCGATGCGCGCGGCAATGAGTTTCTGGGGGTCCTTAGCGGAAAGGAACACCAGCGAATAAATGCCCCGAAGATCCTTCAGCGTTCTTCGTACCGCTTCCTCGAAGGGCAGCTTTTTCCCGTACTTCTCGACGAGGTGGGCGACGATTTCGGTGTCGGTTTCGGTGGCGAACTGGTGGCCCTCGCGCTGAAGTTTCTCCTTGAGTTCCAGATAGTTTTCGATGATGCCGTTGTGAACGACGACGTATTGCCCGCTGCAATCGCGATGGGGGTGGGCATTTTCTTCGGTGGGGCGGCCGTGGGTGGCCCACCGCGTATGGCCGATACCGTAGGTTCCTTCGATCGGGGACTGCTGGATGGTCTCCTCCAAGTTGCGCAGCTTCCCAGGGGCTCGGCGGATTTGGAGTTTGCCATCACCGTCGACGACGGCGATACCCGCCGAATCGTAACCGCGGTACTCGAGCTTGCGCAACCCCTCGATAATGACGGGAACCACCTTTTTGGAGCCGATGTAGCCGACAATGCCGCACATAAGATTCAGTCTCGCGAGTGAGAGTCCTCAGATTAGCACAAGCCCCGGCGACAAAACGGGTCGGGTAAGAAGGGGTTATGGATTGCTGGCGTTTGAGGGATTGGCGGTGTCGGCAGGACTGGTGGCGTTCAGAGGGTCCGAGGTATTTGCGGGTTTGCTGGCTTCCATGGGAGGCCTGCGATTGAAGGTGCGCTCGATTTCGGTCGTGTTGAGCCGTCCGTTGGCGTCAAAGTAAAAGGTGACGAGCGCGGTTACGGGCTCCAGTTTTTCGGTATCGATATGGCGGATAAGGGCGACCAACGTACCGGGCTTTCCGGTCGGTTGGGTCGGATAGCCGCGGGCGGACAGAAATTGGTGCACGGTGCCTTCGTCGGAACCAACCGGCAACTGCGCATTCAACATCTCCTGGATGGGTTTAAGTTGCGGGTCGGTGACCTCGTTCGAACTCTTGCCGCAGCTGACGATGAAAAGGAACAGAGCCGCGGCAGCCAAAAGATGATACGTCGCGTAACCTAAACGCGGACGGGGGCGGGAAAGTGAAGTCATATTCACCTGGTCCTATTCCACGATTTCGAATCGGTATTCCTCGATGACCGGATTGGCGAGCACTTCTTTGGAGATGCGCTCGAGCTGCTTCTGCGCCTCATCGCGGTTCCAGCCGTCGAGATTGAGAACGAAAAACTTACCTTGGCGAACATCCGACACCTGCGAATAGCCCAGACCCGATAGGGCGTGCTGTATGGTTTGCCCTTGCGGGTCGAGGACCGTGCGTTTCGGCATAACCCAAACATGCGCTTTCATAGAGTCAGTATAACAGAGGGTGTGCAGGGATCAGGCTGGCCGAAAGTGCAGCTTGTGTCTTTCTTGGCGCGCGAGGAACGAATAGGTGAAGCCGTTCTCCACCATTTGAGCCAGTTCGGAATCGCGCAGACCCATGGCATGGGCGTGCGCGTACTCCTCGCGCAGCGACGTGTGAAACATTGAAGGATCGTCGGTCGAAAGAACAACGGCAATGCCATGGCGCACGAATTGGGGCAGGGGATGGTCGCGAATCGACGGTTCGGGATTCCTGAGTTGTGACGCAAGCGCACCGGTGCGGAAGTTGCTGGCCGGGCACACTTCGAGAACAATGCGGCGCTCGGCCAGCAAGTCCATCAGCGCCGGGTCGCGGAAGGCGGCGATGCCGTGCCCGACACGCTCCACACCGAGCAGTTCGATCGCCTCTCGGATTTTTTCCGGGCCACCGACCTCGCCGGCATGCATCAAGCGACGAAGACCGGCTTCGGCGGCACGGGCGTAGACACGACGGAACTGCTTGGTTTCGACCTGCAGCTCGTCGCCGCCGATACCGAAGGCGACGATCCGCGGAGAGTGGCAAAGCCTGGCCCAATCGACGACCTCCGCGGCGCGGTCGGGGCCAAATTGGCGGACGGCGTCAAAAATCCAGTTCAGGCGAAGGCCTTTCGATTCAAACGGCTCTGTGGCGGCGAGTATGGCTTCGAAGTTTGCCTGGGGATTCTGGTGGCGAAGAAGCATCACACCGACGGAGAGCGTGACCTCGGCGTAGGTCACATTTTGCGCGATCAGTTGTTGGGCAAAATCGCAGGCGATGAGGGCGAAATCGGCGGGCTCTCGCAAAAACGAAGTGACCCATTTGAAAGCGTCAATGAATTGGTTGAAGTTGGTGTAGGCATAGCGCTGCTGAACGTCGGCTTCGGTGAGCGTTATACCATGCCGTTTGGCAAGCGTAGCAGCTATCGCCGGGCGGACGGAGCCTTCCAGATGAACGTGGAGTTCGGCCTTGGAGAGCTCCGCGATCCCGGCGGGAAGTTCGCGAGTGGACACGTAAGCAGTTTAGCAGCTGGACCAGACGCGGCGGCAGCCCATTACCGTGACTCCTGAATATCGCGGAGCAAAGCCATTGGGATATACTCAAAATCGATGAAAGCATTGGTGCAAATCCATGCGGGCGCGGGCTCGGCAGAGGTCGCGGCGGGGAAGGAACAGCTGCTTTTCGCGAAGCTTGCCGATCGATCGTCAATGATCGTGGCGCTTTCGGGCGGCATCGATTCGGCGTATCTGGCTTGGGCGGCGCATCAGGTGCTGGGTGAACGGGCGCTGTCGGTGACGGCGATTTCGGAAAGCTATTCGGAGTATGACCGCGAACAGGTCGCGATTTTTCTCCATGCCGCGAAGGTACGACACGAATTTGTCGCGACGCACGAGTTGCAGAATCCCGCGTACCGGGTGAATGACCGAAACCGGTGCTACCACTGCAAGGACGAACTGTTTTCCGTGTTGGATGCGCTCGCGTTGGAACGCGATATCGCCGCCGTCGCCTATGGCGTAAACGCGGATGACGCGTCGGACTTTCGTCCTGGCCAGCGCGCCGCAAGAGAGCACCGGGTGCTCACTCCCCTTCTCGACGTGGGATTGCACAAGTCCGAAATCCGGTTCCTGGCGCAGCGGGCGGGCCTGCCGACTTGGGACCGCCCGGCGTCGGCATGCCTGTCATCGCGGTTGCCCTATGGGACGGAAGTCACGCCCGAACGGCTCGGTTTAGTCGAACGCGGCGAGACCGCCTTGAGAAAGCTGGGTTTTCGACAGTTCCGCGTGCGCTTACACGATAAACTGGCCCGAATCGAACTGGCTGCTGAAGAGATGCCGCGGGCGATGACGCCGGAAATGGCGGTGACCCTTTCGAAGGCGCTCAAAGCCGCGGGTTTCACGTATGTGGCACTGGACCTGGAGGGCTACCGGCAAGGTTCCTTGAACGAAACCCTGACAAAAAGCGCGGGAACATAATTGCCGGTAAATGCGTACATTAGAGCAGGAGGGCAGAGTAGCCCTATGAGACGCCTATCCCCCGCCCGCAGGTCGCTGATTTTTGGAGTTTTTCTCGCCATCGCTCGAATGAGTTCGGCAGCGGTCAATGCCTCTGCAGCCGACAATACGTTTGAACGCACCCTGACGGTTTCTGGACCGGTGCGCGTGGAACTGAGCAATGGTTCCGGCAACGTCGAGATTAAAGGCAGTGTCGACGGCAAGGTGCATATTTTCGGCAAGGTCACCGGAGGGTGGTCGCTGTTCGGCAGTTCGGACAAGAACATTCAGGAAGTCATGGCCAATCCTCCCATTGAACAGCGCGACGCCGTCATTCGCATAGGCAAGAACGTGTCGTGGTCAAAAAACGTCTCGATCGACTACAACGTCGAAGTGCCGCACGACACGGAAATCGACGGTGGCGTCGCTTCCGGCGGTATCACCGTGGACAACGTGCGCGGACCGGTGAAGGCCTCTTCGGCTTCGGGGTATGTTCACGTGTACCGCGTCGAGCGCGATGCGCAACTGTCGGCCGCCAGTGGCTCGATCGATTGCTCCGGAATCGGCGGATTTTTGAAGATTTCGAGCGCCTCGGGTGATGTGGTGATTGCCGACGCCAAGGGTGAGGTGAAAGCCAGCGCGGCCTCGGGGTCCATCCGTGTGAACAAGCCCGGGGACCGCGTCGACGTCTCCAGCGCAAGCGGATCGATCGATATCACCGGCGCAAGCAACGATCTGAAAGTCCACGCCATCTCCGGAAGCATCAACGTGGCAGGCGACCCGAGCGCGAACCGTCTGTGGGAAGTGAAAACCGTGTCCGGTTCGGTCGACATCCGGGTGCCCCCGAACGCCAGCTTCTTGTTCACCGCGGAAGCAACATCGGGAGATATCCGCACCAACATTCCGGTGATTTTGGAAGAACAAGGCAAGCACTCGCTTCGCGCGCACATCGGTTCCTCATCGGGACGCATTGAGGTACACACGGTGTCCGGTGGCGTGAACGTGCGGGGAGCCTAAACGTAGGCAACCGGCGCTCGGAATCCGAGCAAAAGCGCAGACACCTCGGTACAATACAATTTGTGCGGAATACTCGCTCTGCCCTTTGCTGGCCGGTCGTACCTGCCGTGTTGTGCTTGCTTGTGGGCATCCGTGCCCTCGCGCAAGAACCGGCAAGGCCATCTCCTCCGCCCGCGCCTCCAAAAGCAGAAACAGCGGTTCAAACCGGCGTACAAAACCCGGCAAACGAACAACAAGCCCTGCGCAAAGCAATCGACGATGCGGCAAACGACCGCGCAGCCGTGGTGAAGAATCTTGAAGCGTTTCTAAAGGAGTATCCGGAATCGTCGCAGCGACTGCAGATCTATCGCGCATTGGTGGAAGCGAACCTGCAGTTACGGGACTTTCCCCGTGCGATGGAATATGCGGAGCGCATGGTTGCGCTGAATCCGAACGATATATCGAACGAGGTCCTCACCATT
>Ga0182037_10002010_pt1 | contig 10750 bp, 11 predicted proteins | sample sta12Cox44000082_FD_125974 | JGI IMG/M metagenome (GOLD analysis project Ga0182037, IMG submission 125974) | Lab enrichment of tropical soil microbial communities from Luquillo Experimental Forest, Puerto Rico - statoxic.12C.oxic.44.000.082 | ecosystem: Environmental > Terrestrial > Soil >... | reverse complement strand
GCCGCAATGAGCTCGTGCTGCGGATTGACTTCGAGAACCGGCTTGGACGCCGCAGTCAACCGGCCGGTACCGGCAAGGAGCCGTTCGAGGGCGCGGTCGGGCCCCTTATCGGGCGCGACCAGGCAGACGGCGCTGTCGGTAAGACGATCCGAGGCGCGCACCTCCGCCACGGCGTCGCCCAGCGTCGATTTGACGAAAGCGAGAAAATCCTTGACCGGCTCGGCAATTTGGGGCGCCGCATTTGCAGCGGCATCGAGGCGCGCAATAAGCGCAAGATCAGCCGCGCCTTGGGTTACCGACTTGAACGGCTTGCCATCAAAACCTTCGCTCGGCACCACCCAGAAGGTGTCGACCGGATCGGTCAGCAGCAAGACCTCAATGCCGCGGGCGCGAAAGCCCTCCAGATGCGGCGATGATTTGAGCCGCGCGAGATCGTCGCCGGCGATGTAATAGATCGCCGTTTGATTGGGGCGCAGCGCCGTGACGTAGTCTTTAAGGCTGCGCCATTCATCGGAGGCCGTGGTCTTGAAGCGGGCGAGCTTTAATAATGGGTCGCGGCGCTCAAAGTCCTCATAGAGGCCCTCCTTGAGCACGGCGCCGAATACGTCCCAGATCTTGGCGTAGTTTTGCGGCTCCTTATCCGCAAGCCGCTCCAGTTCGGCGAAGACGCGGCTGGACGCGCCCTTTTTGATCGAGGCAAGAAGCGGACTCTCCTGAATCTTCTCACGCGATACGTTGAGCGGCAGGTCGGCGCTGTCGACTACGCCGCGGACGAAACGCAGATAGCGCGGTAGAATTTCCGCATCATCAGTGATGAACACGCGCTTGACGTAGAGCTTGATGCGTCCGGCACGGTCGGGATCGAACAGATCGAAGGGCCGCGAACTCGGAACGAACAACAGCGCGATATAATCCTGCCGGCCTTCGGCGCGGAAGTGGATAGTGAGTGCCGGCTCGTCAAAGGCGACGGCCACGCTGCTGTAAAAATCGGTGTAATCGGCGGGGGCGATCTCGGCTTTTGGTTTCGCCCACAGCGCCGCGCCGTCGGTAATTTCAACCGGAGCGGCGCCGGGCTTTTCGACGATAGCGATCGGGACCGGAACATGGCCCGACCGCTCCTTGATCAATCGCTCGATAGTCGTCCGCTCGGTGTAGTTTTTGGCGTCCTCAGTGAGATGCAGGACGACGCGCGTGCCGCGGCGCGGCGCCACCGCTCCGGCGGCCGGCGTCACTGAGAAATCGCCTTTGCCGTCAGACGACCACAGCCACGCGCCCTCCGAGCCGGCGCGCCGGGAAATTACCTCAACGCGCTCGGCGACCATGAAAGCCGAATAGAAACCGACGCCGAAGCGGCCGATCAGCGCTTGTCCTTCGGGACCCTCCCCGCTTTGGCCAGCTTCGATGCGATCCAGAAATGCTTTGGTGCCGGAGCGCGCGATTGTGCCGAGCGCCTCGATCAGCTCGTCACGATCCATACCGATGCCATTGTCCTCGACCGTGAGTCGCCGCGCCGCCGCATCGAGTGCAACAGTAATGCGTGGCTTGGTGTCGTCGCCGAGCAGTGCCGGCGTGGCGATGGCTTCGTAACGCAACCTCTCGCAGGCATCGGCGGCATTGGCGATCAGTTCGCGCAGGAATACAGATTTTTCGGAATAGACCGAGTGCACCATCAGGTGCAGAAGCTTGGCAACATCCGCCTCGAACGGGCGGCTTTCCGATTGCAAGCTATCAGTTGCTTGGGCGGTAGCCACGGTTTGACCCTCGGTAAATTGGAATCAGCCGGCCTCGAAATGGCAAGGCGGCATCGCGGATTCAAGTGTGGCGCGCCGCAAATTATCATCATACGATTTGGAAAGTGCTGCCCTGGAGAATGCGCATGAGGCGACGAGAGCTTATTGCCTCACTAGGAATCATTCTTGCCGTGTGGCCGCTCAGCGCCCTGGGACAAACAGAAAGGACCCAGACCTGGCCGGCACGCCCGGTAAAGCTCATTGTGGGATTCGCGCCCGGCGGTCCGACCGATCTAGTCGCTCGTCTGGTCGCGCAAAAATTGGCCGAAGAAACCGGCAAGAATTTCTTTGTCGAGAACGTACCGGGTGCCGGCGGGAACGTTGGCGCTGTCCGGGCCGCAAAGTCTTCGCCAGACGGCTACACGTTTCTGGTGACTGGCGGCAATATCACGAACAATCAGTATCTGTTCGCAGATCCCGGCTATGATCCGCTAAAGGACTTCGATGCAGTGACGCTCGCCGCCGCCACTCCTGTGGTGCTCGCCGTCAATCCATCGGTTCCCGCGACGACTGTCAAAGAGCTGGTCGCCTGGATCCGCGGCAATCCAGGCAAAGAAAGCTACGCTTCACCCGGCACCGGCACCCCACCGCAACTGGTTGGCGCTCTGTTTCAGCATACGTTACAGCTCGATCTGGTGCACGTGCCGTTCGACGGCGGTGGCACGGCTGTGCAAGCGACGGTCGGAGGACACACGCCAATTTCATTCGGCGCCATGGCGCCCGCAGTGCCGCTAATCAAAGCCGGCCAGCTGCGGGCGCTAGCGGTAACGGGACAGGAGCGATCCCCGGCATTACCGGAAATCCCAACCATGACTGAGGCAGGATTTCCTGAGGTCGAGGGCACAACATGGACCGCCTTCGTGGCACCCGCTGGCACACCTAAGGACATCATTGCCAAGCTTCACGAGATCATCGTCACAAGCCTCGCGCAATCCGACGTCAAGGCGAAGCTTGCGGCAATGGCCTATGTACCGATCGGCTCGACGCCACGCGAGTGCGCAGAGTTCTTTCAGTCTGAGATGGCAAAGTGGGGACCAGTGATCAAACAGGCGGGACTGAAGGCAGAATAAAATGGGCCTTGCCATCCACGCGATGTTCGGCATTTTCCGCTCGTCGCGGGCGGAGACGCAGCCTCCATTACGACAAGCGCTCTCGCAATCCGGCGGATATACGCTCTGCGCCCAGCACGATGACGAATATGATAATGAGGAGCAACGAGACTTCTTGGTATTGAAATAGGTTCATGGCGGTGAGTAATTGAAATCCGATTCCGCCCGCGCCGACGAAACCGAGCACCAATGACGAACGGATGTTCTCATCGAGCCTATAGAGGGTAATGCCCAGCAACGACGGCAGGATGCTCGGAATGATGCCATGGCTGAAAACCTGGATGCGCCTGGCCCCAGTGAGCTCCAGCGCGTGAATCGGCGCCATATCCATTTGCTCCATCGTTTCCGCGAACAATCGGCCAAGCATTCCGACCGAATGCACCCCAAGCGCTAAGCCTCCGGGAAAAGGTCCAAGGCCCACCGCGGTCACAAACAAAAGCGCCCAAACCAGATCGGGAACCGCGCGGGTGAATCCAATGATTCCGCGGGCGGCGTAATAAGCGAAACGCGAGGGCGTTATGTTCGCTGCCGCAAGTAGCGCGAGCGGCAGCGCAATGACGATTCCGACCAAGGTGCCGAACAGGGCGATGTCGACAGTTTGCACGGTAGGCCAGAACGTCGACGGCAGCTGCGAAAAATCCGGCGGCATAGCGCGCCTGATGAGATCGGCCATGCCGTGAATTCCGGTAACGAGGTCCTGCGGCCGCGCCTGAACGACGATGAACGCCTGGATAAGAATGGCGACGCCCAGCAGAGCGAGCACGCAACGGACCGCGTTATTCAAGGCACGACGCCATGCCTGCGCTCCGGCGCCATGCACGCGATTAGATGCGACGTCGAGACTCATGCCGCTTCGGGAAGATAGAGCTGATGCACAGCTTCGCGCGAGATTTGGCCGCGCGGTAGATCAAAAACCATGCGCCCATCTTTGATTCCGATCACCCTGTCGGCATACGCATAAGCGAGCTCAACCTGATGCAAGACGCAGATGACCGCGATGCGCTCAGCGCGCGCCAATCGTTGCAGCAGCCGCATGATGTCCTCGGCCGCTTCCGGGTCGAGGCTTGCGACCGGCTCATCAGCCAATAGCACCTTCGGCCGCTGTGCGAGCGCGCGCGCAATCGCGACGCGCTGCGCCTGACCACCAGAGAGCGTGCCAGCCCGCTGCTCGGCTAAATTGGCGAGGCCAACTTCGGCGAGATAGCTGCGCGCCGCGTCAAGTTCCGCACCTGGCAAGCCGCCAAGCGCGGTGCGCAGAGTAAAATTGCGGCCAAGCGCACCAGTTGCCACATTAGTCAACACGCTCCGGCGGCGGACCAGGCTCGGATGCTGCCAAATCATCGCCAGCGCGAGCCGCGCGCGGCGGAGTTTCTCACCTTCAAGCGCGCACAGATCGACTTCGCCAAGCCGTATCTCTCCCGCCGAAGGTTTTACGGTCCGGGTAATGCAGCGCAGAAGCGTTGTCTTGCCGCTGCCATTGCCGCCGAGAACGACGACGAATTCTCCGGCTGCGATCGTTAAATCAAAATCGCTCAGCGCCAGTTTGCCGTTCGGATAACGCAGCGACAGCCCGCGAAGGCGCAGCATCGGATCGACTCGCGCGACGTCAACCCAGCTTTTGCAAATCAATATTGAGCGTTTTGACGAGGTCGCGAATGCCGTCATAGGCCCCATCGGTCTCCGGCACGAGCTGCGTAATTCCGGCGCCGACCATGATCTTGCGCTCGGCGGCGTCGAGACTCATCAGGTCGAGATGTTGCAGCGCTTCAGCCAGCTTTCTCTTGAACGGCTCGGGCAGATCACCGCGGATTGCGACCGGATCGGTGGGTATCGGATCTGACTTCCAAAGAAATACCAGATCGCCCTCCTTGTAATGGCCGCGCTGGATTGCGGATTCGAGCTGCTCGCTATTGAGTTCGGCGGCGTCGACCTTGTGATTATAAAGCGCTTCAAAGGATGCGGTGTGGCTACCGGCATAGATCGCGTTGATGTCGTGGTCTGGATCGATCCCTGCCTTCCGCAGCCCGTAAGCCGGAAACAGGTGGCCGGAAGTGGAGGCGGGGTCTGAAAAAGCGAAAGAGTGTCCGCGAATTTCCGCGATCGTCTTGAGCCCGGACGATGGATAGGTCACCACGCTCGCCCAGTAGGTGACCGCCTTGTTTTCCGCATTGCCGAATGCAGCGACGGCTTCGGCTTTGGCCACCTGATGCGCCAGCACATAACCAAGCGGCCCAAATTCACCGACTTCAAGCTTGCCGTTGCGCATCGCTTCGATTTCGGCGTTGTAGCCGGTCGCGACATAGACTTCGACCTTGCAGCCGATCTTGTCGCCGATCATCTTGCCGATCTTTTCGTAAATCGGCACCAACCGCGCCGCGGTGTCGTAAGGCTCGACGCCAAAGCGCACTATTCCGCCGTTCGGACAATCATCGGCCATTGCCGGCTTCGGTGGGGTCGCGATCGCGAGAATTGCTGCAGCGGCAAACATAAAGACAACACCGGATGCCGCGGCCAAACGGAATTGGTTCTTCATGTGATAGCCCTCTGGTTGTCGTGTGGACATTGTCGTGTAGCCATTATCGTGTGGATGCCGATTTGCGTCTGGCGCCCTTGCGTGTGCGCAACGCGTGCGCACCCACGCGCCGCGAACTCACACCCGCGACGGGCCTTGCGCCCCAAAGATACGATTGAGGCTAGGGGGCGTTTATGACAGTTGGATGAATGACACCGAGTGTCCACAACGCCGCGCGAATGTGTAAATCAACTTGTTGGCGGATTTGATAAGAAATCTTCTCTCTTGAACGGCAATTCGCACTACTAAGTGGACAAACGATCGTTGAATGTTGGAGTAAGCCTGTGACGACAGTTGCGCGAAACGAACAACGGATTGCCAATACGAGCGTCGAGGTGAATGGTAGAGCTTATCGCACGCCGCGGCGTCCAACGGTTGTGATTGTGGTGGATGGTTTCGATCCGGCGTATTTGGAACACGGTTTTGCCAATGGCACCTTGCCGACCATGAAGTCATTCGAACGCGAGGGCTTTGTCGGCACCGCAGACTGTTCGATGCCGAGCACGACCAACACCAACAATACGTCGATCGTGACCGGCGTGCCGCCCGCGGTGCACGGCATCAACGGCAATTACTATCTCGATCCCGAAACGGGTCAGGAAATAATGATCACCGACGCAAGCCGACTGCGTTGCGGGACCATACTCGGCGCGATGAGCGGCGCGGGCGTGAAAACCGCGGTCATTACCGCGAAGGACAAGCTGCTTAAGGTATTGGCCTATAAAATGACCGGCATCAATTTCTCATCAGAATATGCGCGCACGGCCAATTTCAAAGACAACAATATCGACGAGGTCGAGAGATTAGTGGGCCGGCCGCAGCCCGACCAATATTCGGCAGACTTGTCGCTGTTCGTGTTGGATGCTGGCGTAAAAATCATGGCGTCCAAACGCCCGGAGCTGATGTATCTGTCGACCTCCGATTACGTCCAACACAAACACGCTCCTGGCGAGGGCGAAGCCGATGCATTTCATGGGGCCGTTGATGGTATCATCGCCAAGCTTATCGATCTCGGCGCGACCGTCGCCATCACCGCCGATCATGGGATGTCGGACAAATCGAACGCCGACGACACGCCGCGAGTCATTTATCTCCAGGACGAACTGAATTCCCGGTTCGGGTCCGACTCGGTCCGGGTCATCTGCCCGATCGCAGACCCGTTCGTGCGCCATCATGGCGCGCTCGGCTCGTTCGTACGGGTGCATCTGCGCAGGCCGGCAGACATTGCCGCGATGATGGCGTTCACACGCACTTTGCCCGGCATCGAACTGGTCCTGGCCAAAAATGAGGTTTGCAAACAATTTGACCTTCCCATCGACCGCGAGGGCGACTTCGCCGTTTTCAGCGATCGCCGCACTGTGGTCGGCGCGCGGCGTGAGGATCATGATTTAAGTCAACTGGCGGGGCACCGGCTGCGCTCGCATGGCGGTCTCGGCGAGCAGAAGGTCCCGTTTTTGTTGTCGCGCCCGCTCAACGCGCAATACCGCGAGCGCGCAAAACACAGCCAGTTACACAATTACGACATCTTTGATTTTGCGCTCAATGGCGTGGAATGACCGGGAATAAAAGTTTCGAAGCAAGCTGCGCCGGCGAGCCATTGAGCCTGGTCACTTCGTGCAAGGAGAGCGGCCTATGCCAACTGCCCCGCGACGCACAGCCAAGGCGGCCGTGTACGAAGCGCCGAACACGCCCTTTGTTCTGAAAGACTTTCCGCTCCGCCCGGTCAGGCGCGGCGAGGTCCTGGTGCGCGTGAGCATGTCGACGATCTGCCGCTCCGATATTCATTCCTACGAAGGTCGCCGGCCAAATCCGTGTCCCGGAATTCTTGGCCATGAAATCATTGGCCGGATCGTGGAAATCGGCGAAGGCATCGATCAAGACATGCGCGGCGATCCCCTCGAGATCGGCGATCGCATCACCTGGAGCGAATATTTCTTCAATGGCCAATGCTACTACCGTGAAGTCCTTGATATGCCGCAGAAGTGCCAGGGCTTGCGCAAATACGGTCACGACCTGGCAGCGGACGATCCGCATTTCCTCGGTGGCTTCGCGGAATATTGCTACATCCTGCCCGGCACCTGGATCTTAAAACTCCCGCCCGATTTGAGCGATGAAGAGGCGACGCCGCTCAATTGCGGCGTGGCGACGATGGCGTCGGTGACGGAAGCCGCGGAAATTGCGCTGGGCGACGCCGTCGTCATTCAGGGCCTCGGCCTTCTCGGTTTGTACGGCGCCGCCATGGCGAAAGCGTGCGGTGCGCGCTGCGTGATCGGGCTTGATGCCGTGCCGGGGCGGCTCGCGATCGCCAAAAAATTCGGCGTCGATCACGCCATCGACGTCTCGCGCGGCGGCGCGCGCGCCGTCATCGAACAGGTCCGGACCGCTATGCCAACCCGACGGTCCCGACGCAGTCATCGAGGTTTGCGGGGTGCCGGAGGTAATCCCCGAGGGTTTGCAGATGCTGCGGGTCGGCGGCCGCTACGTGATCGCAGGCCTGGTCAATCCAGAGGCCGATGTGACGATCGATGCCAACATGCTCGTCAAACGCTGGATCACCATGCGCGGCATCCACAATTATCATCCGCGCCATTTGATTCAGGCGCTCGATTTCGTTATGGCAAATCGCGGCCGATTTCCTTTCAAGGAAATTGTCGACGCTAAATTCGCGCTGAAAGATCTGGATGCCGCGTTCAAGAAAGCCGCGGAACGCACGGTGCTGCGCGCGGCGGTCGTCCCTTGATTTATGGATTTGCCATGCAATCGCCAAAGCTCAATTTCAGCCCGCGCGGACTCTATATCGGCGGCCGGTGGGTTGCGTCGGCCGAAGACAAATCATTCGCTTCGATTAATCCATCGAACATGGACAAGCTCGCGGACGTTCCATCCGCCGGCGCGGTGGACGTCGATGCGGCCGTCAGGGCCGCCAAGAGGGCTTTCACGGATTGGTCGCGTCTGCCGATCAAAGAGCGGGCGCGTTGTCTTGAGCGTCTTGCCGATCGCATCGAGGAAAACGCCGACGCACTGGCGCTCATCGATGCAGTCGACTCCGGCAACGCCATCGTCGGCATGCGCAGCGACATGACCTGGACCGCGGATTGGCTGCGCTATTGCGCCGGCCTTGTGACCGAAATCAAGGGCGAGACGTTCTCGCCCGGCGACCGACATCTCAACTTCACGCGGCGGCAGCCGTTCGGCGTCGTCGCCAAGATCAATCCGTTCAATCATCCGTTTCGGTTCTGCGCCGAGAAAGCGGCGGCGCCGCTTGCCGCCGGCAATACGGTGGTGATCAAGGGCTCAGAGCGAGCGCCGTTGTCGAGTTTCCGTCTTGGTGAATTGTGCGAAGGCATATTTCCCGATGGGGTCATAAATATCATCGCCGGCGACGGGCTTGTCGGCGCCGCGCTGGTGCGGCATCCGGATGTGCACCGCATTGGCTTTGTCGGTTCGGTACCGACCGGCCGCAACATTGCTCAGGAAGCGGCCGCGGACCTCAAGCGGGTCAGCCTCGAACTCGGCGGTAAAAATCCGATCGTGATCTTTCCCGACGCCGATCCCAAAAAGGCGGCGACTGCCGCCATCAAGGGCATGAATATGAACCGGCAAGGGCAATCGTGCAGCTCGACCTCCCGCGTGTTCGTTCATGCTTCGCTTCATGAGGACGTCGTCGCCGAGCTTGTTGCGCTCGCCGAGGCGCTGCCGGTGGGAGCGCCCTGGCTCAAACACAACGAAGTCGGACCGATCGTGTCGCAGCGCCAGTTCGATCGTGTCACCGGCTTCATCGAGTCGGCGAAGGCCGAAGGCGCAAGACTATTGACGGGCGGCGGCAAGCCTGCCGATCCGTCGCTTTCCGCCGGGCTGTTCATCACGCCGACGGTCTTCGATCATGTCACGCCGGCGATGCTGATCGCACGCAAAGAGATTTTCGGCCCGGTGATGTCGGTTATGGCGTGGGACGATTACGAAGACATGCTCGAAAAAGTAAATGGCGTGGAGTACGGGTTGACCGCCGCGATCGTCACCAACGACCTCGCTAAGGCCATGGAGACGGCGGAACGCGTCGAAGCCGGTTATGTCTGGATCAATTCCAGCGGCCGCTACATCGGCGCGCCCTATGGCGGCTGGAAGCAAAGCGGCATCGGCGAAGAGGAATGCTTTGACGAACTCCTCAGCTACACGCAAATCAAGAACATCAATATGAGATGGTGACGCGATACGCCTGATATATCGGTGTTATCAATAGCTTGTCCTAATGGTGATAGTCCTTAGCTACAGTTTGCAACCACGATTAGTGTTGCTACGTGTGGTCCGAGGAGAGCCCCCCTCTCATCGTCATGTATGGGGAGAAGTCGGCGCGTCCCTGCTGCCTATGGATGGGTTAAGCAATCCCACGTCATGCGTACGCCATAGGTACGGCAGTTCTTTTATCTCTGCACCTATGCCGACTATCCCAAGCATGATTAACACTAGCAGGCCGATCACGATCCAGCCTTGTAACGCAGTCATGTTTAGCTCCTTCGAATTGATGGTCCTGGGCCTTTGCCTCGGGCGCAGACGCTATAGGTCACTGAGCCATCCCGCTACGCCACCGACAACCATGCCCACCACACACACAAAAGCGGTTGACAAAAGCAGATGACGTCACGGAGACGTCGCATTTCATGTGAAAATTTAACGGGTCAGTTGGGGCAAGGGGACAAACCATGACCACTTTTCACAGGCGACCTCCATTCCAGGCACCTATTTACAATCTGCCGAGTGCTCGTGCTTCCGAGAGGGAGGATGATCAAAAGCCGACCGAAAATCTCAGCGAGTTGCTAGGCCGAGTATCAGTAAATTCGACGAGCCAAATTGATGATCTCGTTGGTGACTTTGAACGGCTGCGGGAAAAGTTGCGGACCGATAGCGATCGTATTCAACGCGAGATTGAGGAATACGGCAGACTGAGCCAACAGGTAATGCAACTGACGAAGACTATCTTCGAAAACGTGGAGAAAGTTCGAGCATCAGTGAAGCTTCAGGAAAAAGAGTGAAGGCCGTTTGGCCCTTGAGCGCGACGGTGTTTGGGTTGCCCCTTTGGCCACGGCACCGCCAGAAAAAGGTTTAACTTATTTGATTGAGCCTGTGGCTTCATCAACTGAAATCACATTTCAGATGACGGGGCGAGCTGAAAGCAAACGGGCGCGAGCGCATACTTTCCTGTGGTCGGGCAATGCCCCGAAGGAGCATTGTTCCGACATATGACAAGCCGTCGGCATGCAACCCCGCCGACGGCTTTGCTG
>Ga0182037_10002007_pt1 | contig 10758 bp, 12 predicted proteins | sample sta12Cox44000082_FD_125974 | JGI IMG/M metagenome (GOLD analysis project Ga0182037, IMG submission 125974) | Lab enrichment of tropical soil microbial communities from Luquillo Experimental Forest, Puerto Rico - statoxic.12C.oxic.44.000.082 | ecosystem: Environmental > Terrestrial > Soil >... | reverse complement strand
TGGGCATGCGGTGGGACGAGGTGCACGACGACGCCGAGCAGCTGGAGCACGTGGTCTCGGAGCGTCTGATCGAGCGGATCGATGAAATGCTCGGGCGCCCGACGTACGATCCGCACGGCGATCCGATCCCGGATCCCGAAGGCGCGATCCCTCAACGTCATCTGGACAGCCTCCTGACGTGCCCGATCGGGACGCCGCTCAGAGTCATGCGCATCACCGATCAAGATCCGGCGTTCCTGAGATTCATCGAGAAGAACGATCTCAAACCCGGACAGAGCGTCGAGGTCGAGAATCGCGACGCCGCGGCGGATGCGGTGTGGCTTCGCGCGAAAGGTCAACGCATCATGATCGGGGCCCGCGCCGCCTCGAAGCTCCTCGTCGAGCCGATCGAATCGTAAACCGGGCGCCAAACCGCCACGCGCCGAGCCGCGCAGACTCTGAGCAGCGCGCGTCCCGCTACATCAGTTTGCCGAGCGGCCCCAGATCGAGGTTGAGGTCTTCAGGCGAGAGCCCGAATCGTCGGCCGATGTCACGAATCGTTTCTTCGAGCCGCATGAGCGCCTGACCGACGGCCTCGACCTCCCGGCGGGTCAGCGTCTTCTGTTCCATGCGTCGAATGGCTTGTCGTTCCATCAGCTGCCGCAGGAACTCGACGACCGTCAGGACGAGCTGCGCAACCGACCGCTGAACATCGTCGGGCTCGGGATTCCACCGGATCGGTTTGATCTTGCGCTCGAGCTCGCGCCGGACCGCGCGCAGCTCCGCGGCCGTGACCGGCGCAGCCCGAACGGATCCGCCGGCGCGCTTTCCGCCCCTGGCGCGAGCCGACCTGCCTGCACGTTTCGCGCGATGACTCCGAAAGGACCTTCCTGGCCGAAGCCTGCGATGAATCGCGGCTCGAGAGCGGCGTTTCATCGTCACGCTCGGAGTCTGGAGGGTCTTGATCGTCGACGCTCGCGGGCTCGGGCTCGTGTGACCGGAAGGACTCGATCAGACGCGCAGATGAGGGCGGAGAGCCGAACGTAGACGAGATCGACGCCCGCCAAGCCAAGGGTCAGATCTCCGTTGACCATCGCCCCTTTGTCGAGCAATCGATCGAGCAGATCCAGGACCGACGACTCCGGCGAGGCCAGGACGAGATCGGCGACGCGCGGAGTGGCGGGCACCCGCTTCCGCGGCATGTCAGTCTTGAACGAACGTGTAAGGAGGCCAGGGACCAGTCAGCGTGACCGCGTAACCGTGTGGCGCCAGGGCACGTGCCTCCTTTGCAGCCAGCGCGCGGAACACTTCCGTCCGCGAACGGCGGACGAGAAAGGCGGCGTCGAGAAGCAGCGCGCCGCCTTGCGCGATCGATTCCATCGAAGTTCGGCGTCTGGCAAGCCGCGCATGCCTCGCCAGACGGTCGTACAAGGATGACATGGTCTGGCGCGCCCGGGTACTCAGCGCGAGCGACGCATCGCGATGAGCTTTCTTTCGAGACAAATACGCGAGCCCCGTCGCCGATTCGCTCCCGCCCCGGGGGCGGACGGCGAGCGTGCCGCCGGTGCGGCGGGCAACGACGCGCCCGTGGTCCGTGCGGCCGCCACCGGCGAGGTCGGTCGCGATCAACGCGCCAGCCTTGGCGCGATCGAGCAACACGCGCAGGCCCCACTCCTGGTGGCTTGCGACCCGCCGGGCGGCCGCAGCGAGCCGCGATCGTTCGGCACACAGGTGCCGAACCGCCCGCTCGTCGCTTGCGAAGATCGTAAAGAGCTTCATGGGCAGGACCGCGCCGGCATCGATGAAGTGCTCGACGACGGCTTCATGGCGAACAGCAGCCCGAGAGACCCAGTCCAGATCCGCCAAATGGCGATTGATCGCTCCCTCGCTGAACCGCTTGGACGGCGCATCGGCGACGACGGCAAACAGGCCGCGATCGACGTCCAGCAGCCGTATTTCCCCCGTTCCGTCGAGGCCGCGCGGCACGCGCGTCAGGCGCGGCCGGCGCGCGGAGGCGACCACGCAGTAGACATAGGTCGAGCTCATTCGGAATCCCACGTCTCGATCTCGACACGCGACGTGTCGTCATCGGACGGCATTGAAATCGCCTGCTGCCGCTGACCCTTGACCTCGCGGATGCGCGCGAGAAGAGCCCGCTCAATCTTCGCAAACGCCTTCCGCGATATCTCGCCCGCCTCGAGCCGCCCATGCGCCTCGAGCAGCTGTTCGCGGAGCGCGGACTCGTCGTTCATCTCGGCGTTGACAGCGGTGGCCACCTTGTCGAGCACGAAACGCAGGGAACCGATCAGGAGGGAGTCAAGGACGAACATGGCGAATGGCTCGAGCGGCGGATGTCATGCTCTCTCCAGCTTCAGGCGAATATTCACGAAATTGTAGGGCGGCCAGGGCCCGGTGTACTTGAACGTCAGCCTGTCGAACCGGGCGGCGATCGACTTGACCTTCGCGTCGAACTCCGATTCGCAATCGCGCGTGATCAGAAACGCGGCGTTCATGATCATCTTCTCGCCGATCGGCTTGTTGATGCGCGACGCCACGGACACTTCGCGCAGCAGCTCCAGGATCTCCGCCACGTAACGCTCGGACCGGGATTGCAGCGCGGTGTCGATGAGCCGTCCATACTGCATCCGGGCGAAGTAGGTCGGGCCCTTCTGGCCCGAGATTTCCTTCTTCAGCCGCGTGATGTCCTCGTCCTCGGTCTCGACCTCGCGAATCGCCTGATCGCGGTCCCACAGCACCTTCAGGCCGAACTCGAGCTTGTTCTGCATCTTGTTCAGCACGTCGTCGAACGCTTCGGCCGCCGAGCGCAGCAGCTCGACGATATCTTCACGTGTTTTGAAGATGGTCCCGAACGACATCGGTATGACGGTATGGTCGCGCATGACCGCTTCGTTCACGCGCTCGTGCGCGAGGACGTTCTCCCGCGTCGAGTCCAACACTTCGAGCGGCGCATCGGACACGACCGCGGCGAGATCACGATAGTGCACCGTGTAGACGTCGGACGGGGCCGCGCCAATCCCGATGGGACCGAAGCGCAAAGGCTCATTCGATCTGATGATGCAGTAGACGTATTTCCCCCGGCTGCCCCCCGCCGTGGCCGTGCCGGGACGAACGGTGTGCAGCACGCGCTCGGCGGTCCGGCGCGTGGCGACGCGATCCGGCTTCGACGCGGGTCTCGCTGCGGAGGGTGAGGCCGCAGCCCGAGGCTGGCTTTTCGCTTTCGCTGACCTCGAGCCGGAACCACCGGCCGCTTTCTTCGCGATGGATTTGGAGGCGCCGTTCACGGCCGGCGGGTCGCCGGAGCGACCGCCTTTCCGGCCGTTAGCGAACGCGCCTGGCATATTTCCCGCCCCTGGGCGACTTCTTGACGGACATCTTTCTTCCGCTCGACCGTTCATCGAGAATCGCCCGAATCTCCCGCACGAGATCCTCAGGCAGACACGGTTTGGTGACGAACGCGTCGCAGCCGGCGCCCTTCGCGCCCTCCGAGATGCCGGCGAGCGCGTGACCTGTCAACGCGACAACGGGGATCGATCGAGTGCGCTCGTCCGCTTTGAGGCGCCGGGTCGCCTCCCATCCATCCATGACAGGCAGCGACAGGTCCATGAGAATGATGTCGGGCGCCGAATCGATCGCGCGCTGCAACGCTTCCATGCCGTTGACGGCCTCGACGACTTCGAAGCCGGAGAATTCCAAATACTCGCTGTACATCTCTCGCGCGTCCGGGTAGTCGTCGACGACCAGGACCCGCGGCCGCTCATGTTTCGTCGTCACCTCCGCCCTCCAGCAGACTTGACCGGCAGCGTCAGCGTGAAGGTCGACCCTTTGCCCACCTGACTCTCGACCGTAATTCGCCCATCCATCATCTCCGCAAGGCGCCGGCAGATCGAGAGACCGAGGCCGGTGCCGCCGTAGGCGCGGGTGGGCGAGTTGTCGAGCTGCCTGAAGTCTTCGAAGATCTTCTCTTGATCGGCCGGCGCGATCCCGATGCCGGTGTCCGTCACTGAGACGGTGACCGCGCGCTCGCGCGGATAGCGGCGGGCGGTGATCGTCACGTTGCCATGATGCGTGAACTTCAACGCGTTGCTCAACAAATTGAGCAGGATCTGCTTGACCTTCTGGCGATCCGTCACGAGGATCGGCAGATCCTTGTCCAACTGGCTGGACACGGCGATTTTCGACCGGATGATGATCGGCTCGAGCTCGGCTTTCACCTCCGTCACGAGGTCGGGGATGCGCAGCCTCGAGATCTGCAACGGCATCCGGCCCGCCTCGATCCGCGAAATGTCGAGGATCTCGTTGATGATGGTCAAGAGGTGGCGACCGTTCGACTCGATCCGTCTGAGCTGCCGCTTGGCGCCGGGCTCGATAGGTCCGCCCAGACCCTGCAGCACCATCGAGGTGTAGCCCAGGATCGCGTTCAGCGGCGTCCGGAACTCGTGCGACATGTTGGCCAAGAACTGTGATTTGAGCTGAGAGGCCTGCTCCAGCTCGATGGCCTGCCGCCGGAGCAGCTCGTTCTGCTGGGCAATGTCGGCCGTCGCCGCCTGAATTTTGCGCTCGAGCTCATCGGAGGCTCGCTTCAATTGCTCGTAGAGTTTCGCCTTCTCGATGGCCTCGCGGCGATCGTGCAGGATGGTCACGACCGCGGTCAGCTCGCCCTGCTCCGACACGATCTTCCCGGCGATCGCTTCGACCGGCATCGGCTCGCCGGTCTTGGGATCGACCAGGCCGATCTCTCCCACACGGCGTTGATCGGCCCTGACGAGCATGCCTGCAATGAAGGATGAAAAGTGCGCATCGTTGGTCTGGACCCAACGCTGCTCGTCGGCGCTCGCGCGAGCGGGAGTCGTGAACAGCCGCTCGGCCGGCTCGTTCATCAGCGACGTCGCGCCGCTGGCATCGGTGGCGACGATCGGGTCGGCCACCGAGTCGATGATGAGATTGAGTCGATCGCTCTCGCCGCGCGCTTGAACCTCGGCGACTCGCATCTTCCGGTAGTTGTCTTCAATCTCCTCGCTGGCGCGCCGCAGGTCGGTCACGTTTCGCAGAATCGACACGACGCCGGTGCCTTGACGCGAATCCTCGGTGACGGTACTGAGCAGCTCGAAGACGAGATCCGAGCCGTCGGTCGGGTTGACGAGCAGGAGCTCTCGCCGCGACGCGCCGGTCTCTTCGATCGCCTTGCTCGACAGCGCCGACGATAACAACATGGTGTTCATGCGGACCGCTCGCCGGCGGCCATCGCTGTCTTCCTCTGTTGCCGTAAACAGCGTGAGCGCGCGCGCGTTCGCGATCGCCAGGCGGCCATCGGTGTCCGTCAACAGGATCGGGTCGCTGACGGCGTTGATGATGCTCGTCAAGAGCGAGCGTTCGCGGCTCTGACGCTGATCGCCATCGGCCAGCGCCTGGTACCGCAGGATCTGATCGAGCTTCTGGCTGAAGACGATCGTGAACCACTGGAGCTCGGGCACACGCCGGCCCGGATCCCCGAGCAGCAGGAGGCCAAACGCTTCGTCCGACACTCCCGGCGCGCCGAGTGGAAGCGCGTGATAGGCGGCATCCTCGAACGGCGTCGACGGTCGGCGATTCCGGTCGGCGGTCGCGTGCGCTCGCGCGAAGAAGATGGGGGTGCGCTGCGCCAGAATCGAGACGAGCGGATTGCTCCAGTCGTCGAGGGAGACGGTGTAGGAAGTGACCGCGGGTCCGAGCATGCCGTACGCGCCGACGACAAAGAGCGCGTGCTCGCTGTTCGGGCGGATGAGGCACACCGACTGCGGCACGCCGGCCACCTCGCCGAGCCACTGGAGCGCGAACTGCGCGCAGTCGGCGACCTCCGTGCGGCCGACCAGCCCCTCGAGCAGCCGGACGCGCGCCGCCAGCGGCGCCTCGTCGTCGTCACGCTCGATTGAGACACGCACTGGGGCGCTGCTCCGGTACGATGGCGAGTCGTGCCGCTCAGCGGCGCGCCGACTTGCGCCGACCGCCACGAGAGCGGCGGGCCGGGCTGCCACTCTTGAGCTTGACGCGGAGCGCGTTCTCGGCAGCGATTTCACCATACGCCCTGCCTTCGATCGTCGGCTTCGAGACCGTCGGGACTTGACCCACCATCTCGGAATACTTCAAGTACGTGTCAATCGATGCAACGACCACGCGAGCTTCGACGGTGATGAGATCGATGCCCACCAGGGAAACGCGCACCCACGCGTCGATGACGATCCCTTTGTCGAGGACCCGATCCAGAACGTCAATCAGACTAGCGCCGCCTGCTGCGCGTTCAACGGGCATCGAAGACTCCTTATTTCAATGCAGCGGTCCGCCGGCGCATCTGCATCGCAAGCCGCCGCTCGAGCGCGCGCACCTGTTTTCGCAACTCCTCGTTTTCCGCAGAGAGCGCCTGCTTGCCAGGCGAGAGGTGATGATCGAACTTCCACCAGTCGAGGCCGATGTGCTCGGCCTTGTCGATCGAACAGATCAGCAGCCGGATCCGAATCGTCAAGAGCTCCACTTCCGCGAGCGACACTTTGATATCGCCCGCCACGACGAGCCCTTTGTCGAGCACTCGATCAAGGACTTCGACCAGCCCCGCGGATCGTCCGTGCGCCTCTGGCAGTTGCGGCATAAGCAACGTATTCTACGGCGACTCGTCAACGACACGATGTCCGGGCACAGCGCCCGAACCCGTTGATGTCTCGCGCAAACGGCGTCGGAATCGTAAGCCTGTCATCTCAGCAATGGCAGTGCCACGACGTGTTGCGCAATTTGGTGTGGAATGGAACGCACTATGCATCGAACTCGGACACCGGCGACGCGGTCAACGTACTGATTTCCTACAGCGCAACGCGCGGGCGCCCCAGCCAAACTTGCACCTCACGCCTCGACACCCAGAGCTCCGACGAGCTCCGCCGGCGTGTCGATGACCAAATCGTCCGGTCCGATGCTCTCGGGTGGAAGGTCCTCGAAGCCAAACCCGTATCGCGCCAGGCAGACGGAGGCGCGCGCGGCGCGCGCCGTTCGCCAGTCGATGACCGAGTCGCCGACGAGCAGCGTCGTCGCGGCCTCGGCACGCGCGAGGTGTATGAGCTCACGGAGCGCGGTGGGATCGGGCTTGCGAGGAAACGGGCCGTCGCCGCCGAAGACCATGCCTGACGCAAAATAACGCGCCAGCCCCAGCCGGTCGAGGATCGTTCGCGTCGCCGCCAGAGGTTTGTTGGTCAGCACGGCCAGTACCGCGCGCACGCCCAGCGCGGTCAACGCGTCCGCGATGCCGTCGTACGGCCGGGTGTGGTCCGTCAGATGGCGATCGTAGATCGCGAGGAACCGCTGCAGCGCGTCGGGAGGGCGCTCAATCCTGCTCGCCTCGAACGCGCGCGCGACGAGTGTCGCGGCGCCGTCGCCCACCATGCGTCCAATCCGCGCTTCGGCCAGCGGCGCCCCTCCGCATTGCACGAGCAGCGCATTGGCGGCGTTCGTGATGTCCCGGCGCGAATCGACAAGCGTGCCGTCGAGATCGAAAGCTATGAGACGATACGATCGCGCCTTGTGCGTCGTGCCGGACGTCCGTCCCGCGATCACGATTTGATGAGCTCCGTGCCGAGCGCTATCGCTCCGCGCGGTATTCCGCGAACGATGTGGGTGTCTCCCAGACCGTGACGCGCACGACCGGAAGCCCGCCTTCCTTCGCCTGGTCGAAGATCAGCCTGGCGATCCGCTCGACAGTTGGATTGCTGTCGACGATGAACACCGGCTCGCCGAGCGCCTGCAATGGGCCTACGAGCGGATCGTCGTGGCGCAGGATCATCTTGTGGTCGAGCTCGCGGTCTATCCAACCCTTGACTGCCCGCTTGATGTCGCTGAAGTCGCATACCATATTGCGATTGTCGAGGGTCCCGGTCCGGACCTCGATCTCAGCCACGGCGTTATGGCCGTGTGGGTGCTTGCAGATGCCGTCGTAGTCCAGAAGTCGGTGGCCGTAACAGAATTCGACGCGCTTGGTCACGGAATACATAGGGGCTGGGGATGGCGGAATTTGGTCATTTGGCTATTGATTGCGAGTGGCGCACTCTGCTTCAATGCGCAATCGATAGCCGGGTAAAGGGGTAACCGACAACCAGATTCAACAACCAGATTATCAGATAACCCAACAACGGGATGGAGCGATGCCAACGGCCGTTCTCCTCTCCGGCGGACTGGACAGCGCGGTACTCCTTGTGGACGAAGTCGAGGGAGGCGCCGACGGGCCTGTGGAGCCGATCTACGTCAGTGTCGGCCTCGCATGGGAACGCGCCGAGCGCGCAATCGTCGCTCAGCTGCTCGCCCGAGCGCCCATCGCCGGACACGCTCGCCCGCTCGTCACGCTCAGCGTTGATATGCGCGACGTCTACGCGGCCACGCATTGGGCCGTCGTGGGTAAGCCGCCCGGTTACCATACGCCCGACGAAGACGTGTATCTCCCGGGGCGGAACATCATTCTGCTGGGGAAGGCCGGCGTCTTCTGTGCCGCGGCCGGGCTCGATCGCGTCGTGATCGGCACGCTTGGGCACAACCCGTTTCCGGACGCGACGGCGGAATTCCGAGCTGCGATGGCGCGCGCCCTCTCTGTCGGCTTGGCCCACGACCTCGCGATCGACGCCCCCTATGCCGCCATGTCGAAAGCCGACGTCATCCGTCGAGGCGCGGCGCTTGGCGTGCCGTTCCAGCTGACGTTGTCGTGTATGAAGCCCGTTGTCGAAATTCGGGACGACCCCGTTCATTGCGGCCAATGCAGCAAGTGCCGCGAGCGGCACGATGCGTTTCTCGAGTCCGGTATCAGCGATCCAACGATTTATGCGGACCACCGGAACATCGTCCACTCTTGAGCAGACCCGTCACGCCTGCAGGATTGGGCGCCGACCGGCGATTGGCACCAGACCTGCGACTGTCGACACACCCGCGACTGGCAGCAGACCGGCGATCGCGGTCGTCGCCGGGACGCTCGCCGCCTCGCTGGCCGTCCTGGCCGTGTCGCTGGCGGCGCACGCCGCCTCGAACCTCGAGGCGAGGGCGTGGGTGGCTCTCGAAGCGCAAGCCTCGACGGATCTCGAGGTGCTGCTCGCCCACGTTGGGGATCGCATCGAGGAGTACTACGCGCGCGCGCAGAACCTCATCTGCGTCGAGCGAGTGACGGCGCTGCCGATAGAGCGCGACCTGAGGCCGGCGGGCTTCGGGCGGGTGCTCGAGTACGAATTGCGCGTCGAGTCGGATGCCGCATCCGACGGCGACCGGCCGACCGAGGCACAGGTCGTTCGCAATCTGCGCAAAGTGAACGGGCGGGCGCCGAAGCCGCAGGAAAAGCCGGGGTGCTACGACCCCAATCCTCTCTCGCCGGAACCTTTGGCGTTCCTTCTGCCGAGCCATCGCGCCGAGTACCAGTTCGCCTTGGCCGGCATGGGGAAGGGCAAGGATCGGAACGCGATGCTCGTCGATTTCCGGCCGCTCGAATCGGGGAAGCCGGAAATCCTCGATGACGCCGAGGGCCGCCCCGGCTGCTTCAACGTCTCGCTCCCCGGCGCCACGAGCGGGAGAATCTGGATTGATGTGACGACTCACGACGTGCTGCGCGTCGAAGAGCACCTCAAGCGGGCGGTCGATATTCCCGTGCCGTTCGAGCAGCAGCGCAAGCACGGGCTGCCCGCGTCGCTGGTGATTGATCGGTACGACTGGGCCATCCGGTACACACCGGTCGCGTTTGTGGACCCGGTCGAGCAACTGGTGCTGCCCGAGTCAATCGAGGTGCTGGCGATCCTGCACGGCGCGCAATCGCACCGCAAGCGCCAGGTATTCTCGAACTACCAGCGTTTCATGACCAACGCCCGGCTGGTCAAGAACGAGTGAACACGAGCTGCCCCGCCACGTAGGTCTGGACGACCGCGAAATTGGCGTCGAGCACGACGAGATCCGCGACCGCATCGGAAGCCAGAACGCCGTGGCCGATAAGACCCAGCTCACGCGCAGGCGTCGTCGAGGAAACGGTCACCGCCTCCACCAGCGACAGGCCGACACGCCCCACCAGAACTTGGAACGCCCGATCCATCGTCAACACGCTTCCCGCCATCGTCCCATCCTCGAGCACGGCCGTGGAAGAACTTGCCACAATGGGCTGGCCTCCGAGCATCGCGCGGGAGCCAGGGGGCAGACCCGATGCGGCGGTGCCATCGGTAATGGCCAGAAAGCGCGAGGGGCGTTTCGCGGCGATCGTGGCGCGAACAACCGCGGGATGGACGTGAACGCCGTCGCAGATGATTTCAGCCGCGACCTCCTCCGCCTGGAGCACCGCGCCCACAAGACCGGGCGCGCGGTGGTCGAGCGGCGGCATCCGGTTGAAGAGATGGGTGCCTTGTTTCGCGCCGGCAGCAATCGCCTCGAGGGCTTCGTCGTAGGTGGCGCCGGAGTGGCCCAGCGACACCCGATGACCGCGCGCCGTCAACCATCGTAGGAGATCGAGCCCGCCGGCGATCTCGGGAGCCAGCGTGACGATACCCACGTCTGGCGCGGCGCGCTCAATCTCTCGAAGGATGTCATCGGCTGTAAACTCGGACGCTTCCGAGTCGGCCGACGGACACAACCCGCGCGACTCCCCCGACCCGGCTGTCACGCTCCCACTCGCGCGGCCCTTCCCATGAGACCCGCGCGACCCAGCCGACGCGAGCGGCGCATTGCGCAAACATCTCAGAGGCTGCGCGCCGCGGTACGCCGGGTTGATGAAGTTGCTCTCGAGGTGCG
>Ga0182037_10001999_pt1 | contig 10772 bp, 10 predicted proteins | sample sta12Cox44000082_FD_125974 | JGI IMG/M metagenome (GOLD analysis project Ga0182037, IMG submission 125974) | Lab enrichment of tropical soil microbial communities from Luquillo Experimental Forest, Puerto Rico - statoxic.12C.oxic.44.000.082 | ecosystem: Environmental > Terrestrial > Soil >... | reverse complement strand
GGCAAGTCGGAACCCACGGCGGCGTGTTCTCGGCAGGCAAGAGGCGGCTGCCAGCGTCGATCTCGAACGTAGCCGTGTCTTAGTCTGCCGCCGTCTGGTCCGATTGCAGCACAGTCGCCGACTCGCGCACGGGCCACCAGGCTGCCAGAGCGGCGCCCAGGTACATGGTTCCCACGATCCAGAATGCGAACTTTAAGCCATTGCGATGGGCGGCTTCACCCGCGAGCATGGCGGTCAGGATCTGCAGGCCGCTGGCAACGAAGAAGAATGTATTCTGCACCCGTCCCATGAAGTGCTTTGGCACCATCTCCATCATTTCCGTGGAGATGGCGATTCCGCCCACGCCGCGACCTGAGCCCATCACGAAGTAAATCGGCACCGCCAGCGCGAGCCAGCGCGTGTCGGGCAACACGAACAAAGAAATGGCGATCACCGACATGGTGACGGTGACAGCGCGGTTTGCACCCGTTCGGCGGATAATGCGTGACGCGTAGAGGACGCTTACGAACGCCCCCACCGCCCATCCGGCGTTTAGCCATCCATAACCCACAGCACCACCGTGCAGAATGCGATCGCTCAGGGGAGCGGAGAGAACACCCTGCGTCATCATGGCTGCGATAAACAAGGACCATGCGATACCCAGCAACAGGGCCCGGCGGTTGCCTTGCACGTAGCGGTAGCCTTCCACGAGTTCGTGTAGGTAACGCGCTACGGCACCTGCCGGTGGCAGGGGCATCTCCTCAGCCGTGAGCCTTGGCGGCGCGGCGGTGACCCGTCCCTTGCGCACGTGGTAGACGCAGGCGATCGACACCAGGTAGCTGGTACAGTCGATGAGCAGCACTCCGCCAAGCCCGATATGGTTGTAGACGAAACCGACGACGGCGCCCGCCATCAACCAGCCACCTTGAACAGCTGCCAGCATGAGCGAGTTGGAATCGAGCATCTTGTCTTCCGGGGTCAGCTCCTGGACCAGCGCGTTCAACGTAGGCCAGTACATCCAGAAGCCCACTGATACCAGCATAGCCATCCCGTAGACTTGCCACACCTGTACGCGATGCGCGAAAACCAGCAACGCGACTGCCAGGATGACGAATCCCCGCATGGAATCGAGCCACATCATCAGGTGACGGCGATCTTCCCGGTCGATCAGAACCCCGCTAAAGGGCAACAGAAGAAGGGAGGGCACCGTCTGCACCACCACCAACATGCCCAGCGACACTTCCGAATGCGTAGCTTGCAGAATGAACCAGATCACGGCAGCCATGTTCATGCCGCTGCCGATCATGGAGATGAGGTTGGCCACAAAAATCAACCTGATCCCCCGGTGCTGCCACATCTCCTTCATGGTTTCCTTACTGTAACGCAGTCGCGGCGCCTGCAGGCTCTCCCATAAAGACGCCTCACATATACTGAAGAAGCAAGATTTCTGCTCACTGGGCGGAAATCGCCAGCGCAAGGCACCGAGGAGTGGCAGCAACTGGGGATTGGTAAAAACCCCTCCCAGCTGCGAACCCTGGGTTCTCTTTCCCCACCTTTGCGACAGCCAGGGGCGCAAAGGATGGGGCACTCAGCCAGTTGCTGGTTGCTCATCCGGTGAAGGATTTTCTTTGTCTTTTAGGCGTCTCTTCAAGAGGGAAAAGCAAGAGCACCGCATCCTGCGCGAGGCCAGGGAGCGCGCGGGCGTTCTGGTGCCCGAATATCATCGGCCGACGCCCGAATGTCCGCATCCCGAGCGCTGGAGCATGTTCGACTCGATGACGGCCGAGGTGGAAGTGCTCGAGTTCCTGCGTACGCTCGTAACTACCACAAAGCCCAACCTGGTTGTAGAGACCGGAGCCTTCCTAGGAGTCAGTACGCTTTGGATCGCCGAGGCACTACGCATAAGCGGCCATGGCCGCATCGTCAGTTGCGAGTACGACCCAAAGGTTTTCGCGGAAGCAAGAGAGAAGATTGACGCATCGGAGTTTCGGGATCTCATCGACTTGCGCAACGAGTCGAGCCTCGAGATGAAGGTCGATGGTACGATCGACCTGTTCTTCAGCGACAGCGACTTGCCCATCCGCGAAGAGGAGGTGCGGCGCTACCTGCCGCAGATCTCACCCTTCGGCCTGATCCTGATGCACGATGCCAGCTCACATCTCAAGCAAGTGCGCGCCGCCGCACTCAAGCTTGAGGCCGAAGGGCTGATCTCGGTAGTACTGCTGTCCACGCCGAGGGGACTGGTAGTCGCGCAGAAGAGGGAGGGCCGGAAATAGAGCTTCCCCAGCGCGTCACTCCGGCCATATGCGCCATATGCGGTTCTTCGTGGCGCATCGCGGCAAAACGCGCTAGCATTCGGGCGAGAGAAAGACTCTGATCAGCGGCCTTCATGCTGCTCAAGTGGCCTTGATCTTGACCGTCCTTGCGAGGTGCGACATGCGTTGCCTGCATCTTCTCCTGACTTTCGCTTTGCTGTTCTGTTCTGTCCCAGGCTGGTCACAGAGCGCCAGGATCATCATTCCAGCCGGTTCGCCAGAGGACAAGGAACTCGCTGCCATCGCCGCCGAGAGTGACCCGCAGAAGCGCATCAACATGTACGAGCAATTCAATCAGAAGTACGCCGACAACAAGCCGGCGCTCGCTTACGGCGAGTGGCAGCTCTCACAACAGTATTCTGCCGCGGGAGATAACGCCAAGGCACTGGAGGCGGGCGACAAGGCGCTGGAGCTGTACCCTACAGATCTCGACATTATGGTCTCGCAGGCCGGCGTAGCCCAGGCGCTAAAAGACAACGGGAAGGTTGTGGACTACGCGGTACGCGGAGCGACCGTCTTCAACGCCATTGGGAAGCAAGCAAAGCCGGCGGATGTTTCGGATACGGAGTGGAGCGAGCGAATCGCGCAGGAAGAAACCGCCGCCAAACCTGGCTATGATTTTCTCGAAACAACGGCCTATAACTCCATTGCCGGCGAGCAGGACGCCAATAAGCGGATGAGTTATATCGAGAAATTCACTCCGGCATTCCCCAAGTCGCAATTCGATCAGCAGATTTCGCAGCTTGCGCTTTATACCTTGCAGCAGCTGAACCAACCACAGCGCCTGGAAGCCTACGGTGAGAAGGCGCTGGCAGCGAATCCTGACAGCCTGCCCACGCTGCTCATGATGGCCAATGCTTACGCTGAGGATCCGAAGGAATCAGCTAAAGCCGCCACGTATGCCAACAAGGTGATCACCCTAGTGGGACCAAATCCGGCGGCGGCGGACAAGACCAAGAAGCTCTCGGCCGGCGTCGCACATTCCACGTTGGGCTACGTCTATTTGAAGCAGGACAAGTTGGTTGCTGCGGTGACGGAACTCAAGACGGCGGTAAGCCTGTTGCCAGAGGACCCGAAGGCGCAACAGGCGGCATTGTTTCGCCTCGGCTACGCCTATGCGAAACAGAACCGGAAAGCCGACGCGGTGGCCTCCCTGCAAAAGGCCGTCGCCATTACTGGGCCGTACCAGTCGCCCGCAAAAGACATGTTGGCGAAGATCAATGCTGCAGCCAAGAAATAGCAGCTATTTATTGACCAGAGCCTGGGACAGCAGCTGAGCTTTTTTTGCCAGGTTGAGAGCGCGCTCGAGGTCACCGTCGTTTGTAGCTTTCTTGGATTGGGCGATGTAAGACAAGATCTGCGACACCATGGCCTTCTGATCTCCACTCAGGCTGTGGTCATCCAAAGCCTTCACGGTTTTCTCTGCCTCATCGAGCATCTGCGCAGTGGATTGCTTGTCCACCGATGCCTGTGCCGGTGCTACCTCGGTGGCAATCGCCGTATGAGTTGGAGGCTCTTCGGGAGGACGGTTCACCGCAACCGTGGTGGTACTGGCAGGAGCATTGCTCTGGGCCGAAGCATTGTTCTGGGCCGAGGCATTGCCCTGGGCAGGGGTATTGCTCTGGGTCGAAGCCGGACTTGCGGAGGAAGCCGCAGGGGTCGTCTTCTTCGCCACGTTCGACTGATGACGCTTCTTGGGCGGTGGCGGCGGGGGAACTGGGTTCGGTTCCTGTTTGGCAACAGGAGTCGGTATCGCCTCGGCCTGTTTTTCAGGAATTTGATCAGGCAACGGCGGAGAGATAGTGGGGGCGCTGTGGTTGGGAGTCACCCCAGCCGTGGTTTTCTTTTTGGGGAAGAGACCGCAACCAGCCGTAGACAGCAGCAGCAACAATAGGGTTGCGAAGACGAATTTGCGCGCGCAATTCATATCGTTCAGTGTGTGCTGAGGGCTCGAGGGGTGGCGCCTCCCCAAGCGTCAATCAGCTACCCGATTTCTCCTATGATAAACATTTGTGCGGAAAAAGGCTCTGGCACCGAAGGGCCTGCCGCAAGACTATGTAGGTGTGACCGCCTCCAACGGTTGGGGTGCGTTGGTCCCAGCCAGCGGCAGGAGCAGACGGAACGTAGTGCCGCGTCCCGTCTCAGTAACAAAGTCAATCCCGCCGTTATGCAACTGCAACACTCGGTAACTCGTCGCCAGTCCGATACCGCTGCCCGACTTTTTGGTCGTGAAATACAGATTGAAAACCTTGTCGCGAATGTCAGGAGGAATCCCGCCACCCTGATCGCAAACCTCGACGCAGGCCGCCATCTCGTCTCGGCGTGCGCTGACCTTTAGCATGCCGCCGTGCTTCATGGCCTGTACCCCGTTCAGTACTACGTTCAACAGCGCCTGCTTGATGAGGTCTGCATCCGCGGAAACGAGCAGTTCGTGATCCGCGAGCTGGGTTTCGATCTTCACCCCATCACGCGCCGCATCGGGAGACGCCAGCAGCACGACCTCCTCGACCAGTTGCCGCAGGTCCACGTTTTGCAGGCGCAGTTCAATCGGCCGATTGAAGTCGACGAGAACCTGCACCACCCGGTCCAGGCGATGGATTTCACTTCCGATGATATCCATGTGGCGCTCGGTAGCAGGTTCTATCCGTCCCAACTTCTCGCGCAAGAGCTCGAGGTGCACAACGATCGCATTGATGGGATTTTTCACCTCATGAGCAACACCAGACGTGAGGCGGCCAATGGCGGCCACACGGCGTGACAGCTCAATTTCGTTCTCGATGCGCCGCACCGACTCCACGTCGCGCATGGTGAGTAGCGCCCCGATGCGCTCACCCCTCTCCGCGATGAAGTCCACGGCAATCTGGACGCGCCGCCTGTTTTCCAGTTCGATCTCACGCTGGGGAATGCGTTGGTGCAGGGCGAAGGCATCGAGCACGATCTGCCCCAGTCTGCTGGCATCCGTGAAGATCTCTTCCACCGTATGCCCCAGGATTTCGCTTCCGGGTTTGCCCACGAACCGTTCGACCGAAGCGCTGACCAGCACGACGCGGCCGTCTCGGGTAAATAAAATGAGCCCATCCTGCAGTGTACCCATGATCTGGTCAAGGTTTTCTTTCAGCGCGCTAAAGACCTCTTTGACGTCACGCATTTGCCGGCCAAGCCGGTCAATCTTGGTGTTGACCAAGCCATACTCATCGATGCGCCTGGGATCGGGGTCAGGCAAGATGTCCGGCACGCCCGCGGTCATCTGATCGAGGCGGCGGCCTATCGCCTCCAACGGACGTAAAGCCAGATTGGACAGACCTGCCGCGAGCGCCAGCGAAACCAGAATTGCAATTGCAGAAAAGGAGAGCGCCCGTGTCAGTTGCTGTTGCAGGTCACTCTTAAGAAAGACCGTGGAAATGCCGACCCGTATATCGCCGAAGCGCCTGCCTTCGCGCTGAAGAGGCAATGAAACGTTGTATACGCGTGGGGCTCCGTAGACCACTTCCAATTGGCGGAGGAAATTGCCATTGAGCACCTTCCCAAAGTCCTCCCGCCGTTCCAGGATATACCCGGCCGGCCCTGACGTTGTGTGCACTACGGCGCGTCCGTCCACGTCGGCGATCGCAGCATCGTAGACAGTCTGGGAATATCCAACAATCGACTCGAGCAACGTGTTGAGCCCGGGATCGTTCAGCAAGGCTGTTTTGGGATCAGATGGCGCCGTTCGCGACTTGGCAGCAGTCACCGGGACGGGAGCGGCAGTCCCAGTCGCTCCGGTTTGCTCTGGAGGGCGACCCACAGCCGTTGGGGCTGGCCCGGAAGTGTTTGCCCGCACACCGTTCGGGTTTTCAGTCGAGCCTGGCGGGTTCGACGTGCCGTCAAACGGGCGGTCGGGAATCCCGGCCTGGGGACGTGGCAAGTTCCCTGAATCATTGTTCCCTGCGGTGAAATCTGCTGTGTTTAATGGGGTGGAATCCCCTGTTGTCGCTTTGCTGGCTGCTACACTTATCTCTCTGGCGACAAATTCAGCACTCGTATAAGCCTCGTATGTACGTTGTCGTACCAGGTGGGACACGTAGACGTAACAGAACATCGCAACCAGCGCAAAGACCATACCACTGATGGCGAGCACCAGTTTAGTCTTAAGACGAATTCTGCTCATGAGAGAAACTCGCGAGAAGTGGCTATTATAGGAATGATATCAGCCGAATGCAGGCTCGGGAAAGCAGATGCGGTCAGCCAAGTCAGCCAAGTGCCTCCTATCGCCGGCTGGCATCCGGCACAGGCCGGATTGTGCTAAGGTTCCAATAGAGTCAGGAGTGCCAAACAACACAAACAGACTGATCTAGCTTCCAACTTCCATAGCCTTGGGTGAATCCTCTATAGCGATGACATTCGGGGCAGAGGTAGCAGGAGAGAGTAAGGTGACGCAGCCGGCAATGGAAGAGTCCAAGAAACTGCAGAGCGACACAGTGACGAAGCTGCGAAGCTTGGCACACGATCTCAGTAACTCCATCGAAACGATTATGCAAGCTTCTTATCTTCTGGCGCAGACCAAAATGGATGACAATAGCAAGAAGTGGTTGGGGCTGATCGACAATGCATCGCAGGACGCAGCGAAGATCAACCGGGAGATTCGGGACATTCTTCGCTCCCAAAGCTGAAGCGCCGCCGCACAGTTGGCGCGTAATCTCATCAGCGTCTACGCGGTGCGAGGTACCGTATCCTGCAATCGGGCCCGCCCTCGCAGGAAATCCTGGGCAGCGTGATATCCATTGACTGTGCCTATATCCAGGTAGGTCTCGCCAGAGGCATACCCGCGCACAGGGTTGCCAGCCTCGATATACGCGTTCAGCAGATCGCCCAGATATTGGTCTTGCCTGCGGCGCGCTTCCCAGAACAGCCTCAACAAATGGAACGCCTGCCCGGTCGCTGTGATGGCTCCCCAAATCCAGTACGAATGCGGCTTGGCCCGTTTGACCTCCACAGTCTTGACATAGCCGTGCTCGTCGCAGACCACGGCATCGAAGGCGGCGGGATCATCTACCGGAAACAGCAAGAGATTGACGTCAGCGGCCTGCTGACCCAACGCAATCCGGTATGCATTCTCGGGAAACCAAATCGTGTCCGGCAATCCGATGAGAACCTGATCGTGCTGGCAAACGAATGCGTCGGCCCTGAATAACGCGTCGCACAGTCCCAATGGACGCCGCTGGACTACATAAAAAATCTCGGCAACCTGATCACGCTCGGCAAAATAACGAACTATGTCGCTTTTCTCGGCCGAGATCACCATGCAGATTTGCTCCGCTCCAGCAGCGATCATGCGCTCCACGAGATATTCAGCCACGGCCTTGGGGCGCACTGCGCCTTCGATCACGGTCGAACCTACCGGCAGCAGCTCTTTGGAGCAGCCCAGTGGTTGAATGCGTTGCCCAGCTCCCGCTGCGGGAATGACTCCGATCACGACGTCACCTCTTGCGCGGCAGCCTTGCTGTTCGCTGCCTCCTCGCAGTACGCCAGCAACTGCTCAGCCCGACGATCGCCAGTATGTTCTTCGAGGGTGCGGTCGCGCGCGCGTCTTGCCATTTCGAGCAGCTCGCCCTCCGGCTGGTCCAGCGCCTGCAGCACGTCATCGGCGTTGTGCACGACTTGTAATTCCTGCTTGACATCGAAGAAATGGTCCAGGCCTCCCCACCAATCCGTGAGGATGGGCGTTCCGCAGGCGGCAGCTTCAAACAGACGCCCGGACGGGCAGTAGCCCCAGCGGGTCATTTCTCCGCGAGTTAGGTTCAGCGTGGCGCGCGACGAGGAATAAAGCGATGCGTGCTCCTCAGGTGCAACATGCTCCCTATGTCTCACATTCCCAGGAATCCAGCAGCCCTGGGGATACATCGACCCAGCCAGCAGAAACTGCCACTCCTGGCGGCGCTGTGCGGGCTCCAGAAACAGGTTCCTGAACTTGTGTTCGCGATCGGGAGCATACGTACCCATATAGCTGAGGGAACACTGGTATTGCTTGCAAACTGGCAAGCGGCGATGGATCTGGGGATCGACACATCCGTAAAGCGCGCGAGCACGGCGAGCCCCGAATTTGTGCTCCAGCACGCTGAGAATGTTGCCACCACCAAATGACAGATATAGATCAAACTCGGGAATCTGTTCGCGTCTCAGGTAATCGACTCCTCCGGCTTCCAGTCCGAACAATGTCACCGGCGTATCGAGGTCATAGAAAACACAAAGAGAGTGCTGCAGAGTCAACAGCTCTTGGGCAATGTGCGCTCCCTCCGGGCAATAGCTGGCAGCCACCACGATGTCGGAGTCTCGCGCGCGACCCAAGGCCTGACCGCGCACCTGGTGCCAATCCCGGTAGAGCACTAGGTCACAATACTCACAAGTCGCGAAATCGCGATGTTTCGCGTAGTACGGCACATCTTTCTCGAAAAATGACAAGCGCACTTTGCGCCGCTGTAGACCGCGTAGAATCGCGCGATAGGAAGTAGCATGGCCATTTCCCCACGACGAGGAGAGCGTTAGGCCGAAAAAGGTGATCCGCAACATTTCACCGTACTCTGCTTCGATCCGGGTTACGGCCCATTCGAAAACCGCGTCTGGCCATCAAGAGGCAACCAATAGTTCCGCAAGGTCCTCACGTTGGATGGAGGAAGGAAGTGGAATGTTGGCTTGGATTTTCTATCGCATGGCACGTTAGCGCCATTCTGCTGTGGCATACACTAGCAAAAAAGCGTGCCCAGCACGTTCCGCTTTCACCACAAATAGTGTAGTCTGGCCCCGTGCTGGGCAGGAACTCTTCTGGAGCGGCGATCATGCTGCGAGTTGCGCCCTCATGGTGATGTTGGCGTTGAGCACGCGCGACACAGGACATCCCTTCTTGGCATTCTGTGCGGCCTCATCAAACTTCTTCTGATCGGCCCCAGGGATTTTGACGCTGACATCGAGGTGCACGGCAGTGATTGTGAAACCGGCGTCTGTCTTATCCAACGTTAAGATGGCGTTGGTGTCGATGCTCTCGGGCGTCAAACCAACCTTACCCAGTTCCGCGGACAGTGCCATGCTGAAACAGCCCGCGTGCGCCGCTGCAATTAATTCTTCGGGATTTGTCCCGACACCATTCTCAAAGCGTGTGCTGAAAGAGTACTGGGTATTGTTGAGAACACCACTCTGTGTCGAGACGGACCCTTTGCCTTCTTTTAAACCACCCGCCCAGTGGGCGCTGGCTGTGCGCTTCATGCTTGCCTCCTGTAGGTCTCAAAAACGCAGAATGATTGTATTGCACGTTGCACCAATGTGGCATTACCTGGATCAGGTCAAGATTGCTCCAGCTCGGCAGTGTAGGGAATGCTTAAGTCTCAGTCGTCATGAGGAATAATTTTGCTGCAAGCTTATTAATAGAAATCGGAACAGCTAAGATAGTAGCCACACCGAGGGCATACGAGTTTGCAGTGGTCGTCTCGGAGTGACGCGGAGCAATTAGGACAAACTTGGATCGCTTTGACATTCGGCGGGAGCTTCGCCGTGCCGTCTGCGCCAACTTCAGGATGAGCGACGGAATGGTCGTCCTCTCTCATAGACGCTCGGTTGAGTCAATGCCTTCAAGCATAAACCAAACAACCTCGGGCCGAGAGCTAAACCGGGCACATCTGCGTACTGCGACCTTGGGTGGAGATTGTACACTCCGGCCGAAGTCGCTTTGCCTCGGTTGCGGCAGCGCGCCGCTCAGCCGTTTGCGCAATCCAGCGGTGCTCAAGGTGCTGCCGGAAAAAAGGCTGTTTACCGGAGAGTAAATATCAGGTTTTGATGTGTGTAGCGATTCTTTTGGATGATAGGGAAGGGCGATTTCTATGTACTACTTAGTAAATAGTATCAGTGGTCGATCCTAGTTCGGTGCCGCGCCGCGGACATACGTTCCGGGGTTGTTCATCTGTCAAGAATTCCATTGTGCTGCATCCGCTCGCGGAGCGCACGCCGTCAACTTTCGATTTCAGGAGATTAAAAATCGTGAAGAAGATCTTCATTGCAGCACTCGCCAGCCTGATGTTAGCCGGAGCCCTTTGCGCCGTTGACGGCGCCACTTCTGCGACTTCCACGAATCCGCTCGTGGTCACAGCAGACGGTTGTGCCCCATCGATGATTTCGTCACCCAACGTGACTGAGAACGACGATTCCAGCTCAAACCTTAACTAGTTCTAAAGATTTTGCGAAAGCACGGAAGGAAATTAAGGAGACGACAAAATGAAGACCGTAGTGTTCGTGGCATGCGCCACTCTACTATTTGCCGCAATGTGCAGCGTGGCTAGTAACACGGTTCCCGTGGCAATTGACCCGGTTGCAACCCTGCATCCCGGTGATGGTTCACCGACTCCAACCTGCATCCCGGGCAAACCCTGCAACGAAGCGGATCAGCTCCGTAAATCCGCCCCGCCGCTCATGATCGCGGGCGATGGTTCGCCGACTCCGCTTTGCATTCCCGGC
>Ga0182037_10001986_pt1 | contig 10800 bp, 7 predicted proteins | sample sta12Cox44000082_FD_125974 | JGI IMG/M metagenome (GOLD analysis project Ga0182037, IMG submission 125974) | Lab enrichment of tropical soil microbial communities from Luquillo Experimental Forest, Puerto Rico - statoxic.12C.oxic.44.000.082 | ecosystem: Environmental > Terrestrial > Soil >... | reverse complement strand
TTTTTTCCAAGCGCCACGAACTGGTCGTGCGTAATGAAACCCTGAGCGTAGGAGATTTCCTCCGGACAAGCGATACGCAGACCCTGGCGTTTTTCCAGTGTCTGCACAAACGCGGATGCCTCAAGGAGACTGTCGTGCGTGCCCATGTCAAACCAGGCGAAACCGCGTCCCATCCGTTTAACATCGAGCTGTCCTCGCTCCAGATAAACTCGAATAAGGTCTGCGATTTCAAGTTCTCCTCGAGCGGACGGCTTGAGCCGGGCGGCAATGTCGACAGCTCCTTCATCGCAGAAATACAGACCGGTCACTGCCCAGTTTGAACGGGGCGCCTTTGGCTTCTCTTCAATCGACAAAGCCCGACCTTTTTCGTCAAATTCAACAATCCCATACCGTTGCGGATCATTCACATGGTATGCAAAAACTGTGGCGCCGGTTTCTTTTATCCTGCCGGGAGCCAACAGCTCGGCCATGCCGTTCCCATAGTAAATGTTGTCCCCCAGAATCAGCGCGGAAGGCCCGGCTTGTACAAAGTCCGCGCCGATGATAAACGCCTGGGCCAAACCGTCCGGACTTGGTTGCACCGCGTAGCGGAATTTCAACCCCCACTGTGATCCATCGCCTAACAAGCGTTCGAAATGAGGCAGGTCGTGGGGCGTCGAAATGATCAGAATCTCTCTGATCCCCGCCAGCATCAAGACGCTCAGGGGATAGTAGATCATGGGCTTATCGTAGACCGGCATCAGTTGTTTGGACGTTGCCAAAGTCAATGGATAAAGACGTGTGCCGCTTCCGCCGGCGAGGATTATGCCTTTCATAGGACAAGGACTTAGCCAGTAAATTTAGAAAGCCAAGCGCGGAAAAGCCACAAGCCAGGGTACCCGTGATATCCCCTGGCTCCCAATCCTCCTGCTTCTCCCTCATCCTACTTGGCTTGGGGGCGATTCGCGTCAAGTCATCCGGCAGCGCTAGGAAGCTCCGGCTGAGCCTTCGGTGGGTGCAAACGCGGCTCTGTGCGAACGCGGCTCGCCCTGCCATTTCATGCGCCTTGGAATTAGTGGCATAACGGATTCGAGTAACCGGAGAGCTATTTCGTGGGGCATCCGAGCACCTTGAAGAAGACGATTTTTTATGATTTGGCGCCTCTTTCATGGGCGCCGCTTTTTACAGCACGTGATTTTTGCGGGCTAGCTTGTCAAACGTTCCAGACAGCTTGTAAGCGATTCCCGCCAATGGGGTAACTGAATTCCATGAATGCTCGCGAGTCTGGCGCAATTGAGCCGGGAGTTCGCCGGCCTGCGAGCAGGGGTTGGATATTCTGCCGAAGTTATCGGCCTCAACATCGGATGGCGCTGGCCTCTACCGGCCAGATATTCAAAAATCGCGCCAGCTAAACCGGCCCATGTCGTCTCTCCGGTTCCCGCAAGATGAAACACACCCCGCAGGCGCGAATCGGAACGGTCTTCCAATAGGCTGCGAGCAATTCGAATGATTGCCTGAGCGATATCCGGGGCATAGGTAGGGCAACCACGTTGGTCTGCAACAACCCGCACCTCTTCTCGCGTTTCGGCAAGGGCGAGCATCGTTCGCACAAAGTTCTTGCCGTAGGGAGCGTAAACCCATGAGGTGCGCAAAATCAGATGGTCGCAATTGGCTGCAGCCACAGCCTGTTCACCTGCTAGCTTTGACACGCCATAAGCGCTTGTGGGCGCAACAGGATCGTCTTCAACATAAGCGCTCGTCTTCGCGCCGTCGAAAACGTAGTCAGTGGAAAGGTGGATGATCGGCGCACGAAGCACCTTCGCTGCGGCGGCGACTGCGCCTGCCCCAGCTTTGTTAATCTTAGCCGTAATCTCATGTTCGCGTTCGGCCTCATCCACCGCCGTGTAGGCAGCTGCGTTAACCACAACGTCGGGAGAGGCCTCTCGAAGCGCGGGCTCGATTGTCTCGGGTTCTGCTAAATCCAATTTCGGGCGCCCGACGGTAGTGACTTCGACACCCAATGCCGTACCTGCTTCCAAAAGCGCACGAGCGATTTGACCCTGCCGACCTGTTACAGCGATGCGCATGGGGCTCGGAGTTCGAGGTTCGGAGTTCGAGGTTCGGAGTTCGGGGTTCCAATTTCTGAGCTCATTTCAGCCGCGCGGAACAAGCGCGCGCACGCACAAGCGTTAACTTAGCAGCTTTTTTTGACGATGCTTTGCCCGTAGGGTGCGGGAAAGGGGATTCGGCGCTGCCGATGCTGTCCCGAAGGGACAAAAGCCCTCAGCCCGGGTGTTTTAACCCCGGGAAACCTCCCATGGGCGGTGAATCGCCCTGAAAGGGCGTAAGATTCAGAAGGCTGAGCGCGATTCGGGTTCTGATTTCTGTATTCTGGTTTTGCTGGCTACACGCCGGCGGCTTCGAGAAATTCAACCTCCTTTTCAGGCGTACGTTTCGACGCCTGATGCAACATTCGATTTACCGCATTTAGATAAGCTCTGGCGCTCGCTTCGATCACATCCGTGCTGGCGCCCTTTCCGGTGATCAAGAAGCCTCGTCCAAAGTCACATTTCAAGTTCACCTCGCCGAGCGCGTCCTTGCCGCTGGATACCGCGGTCACGTGATATTCCAGAAGATCTCCACGATGGTTGAGGATTCGATCAATCGCCTTCATGGTGGCATCGACGGCTCCGTTTCCCGGTGCCGAGTCCTGCGATGTTTCCTCACCCTTGCGCAACCGCACCGTCGCTGTCGGGATGGTAGCAGTGCCCGAAGTGACATTGATGTAGTCCAGTTGCCAGGCTTCTCCTGTGACACCGATCGAATCATCCACCAGGGCGCCTAAATCATCGTCGTAAACGAATTTCTTCTTATCGCCGGTTTCTTTAAATCGCACAAAAATACGGTCGATTTCCTCTTCGCTTAGATTGTAGCCCAGATGCTCCAGGCGCTTGGTCATCGCATGACGACCGCTGTGCTTTGTCAATGGCAACTCCGTTTCGCCCCAGCCGACATCGCGCGGATCCATGATCTCGTAGGTTTCCCGATGCTTCAGAATGCCGTCCTGATGAATCCCAGAGCTGTGGGCGAAAGCGTTTTCACCCACGATCGCCTTACTCCGAGCGACAATCAGACCGCTCATCCGACTGACCAGGCGCGATGTTTTCACGATCTCACGTGTGTTCAGATCGGTGTGAAATGCTCCAAAGTAATCAGAACGCGTCTTTATCGCCATTACGACTTCTTCAATTGAAGCATTCCCGGCCCGTTCCCCAATACCGTTCACGGTTCCTTCCACTTGCCGGGCACCGGCTTCCAACGCAGCCAGCGAATTCGCCACAGCCAGACCGAGATCATTGTGACAATGAACGCTGATTACGGCGTCGTTTATGGCTCGGACATTGTCCTTCAAGTATTTGATCAATGCACCGAATTGGCTGGGAACTGCATATCCGACTGTATCCGGGATGTTCACGGTCGTTGCGCCTGCTTCAATCGCAGCTTCAACAACCCGCGCCAGAAACTCCGGTTCCGTGCGAGAAGCGTCTTCAGGCGAGAATTCCACGTCCTTGATCATCTCCCTTGCCCGCAGGACGCTCTCTCTGGTTAGCCGGATGATTTCTTCGTGAGCTTTTTTTAATTTGAACTCACGGTGTATTTTTGACGTAGCGAGAAAGACATGGATTCGGCCTCGTTCCGCCGGCCGGACGGCCGCGCCGGCTGCATCAATATCCTTTGGTACGCAGCGAGCGAGCCCTGCAATAATTGGGCCGCGAATTTCTGTTGCAATTTTCTGTACGGCTTGGAAATCGCCATCGCTGATAACAGGGAAACCCGCTTCAAGCACGTCAATGTTTAAACGCTGGAGTTGCCGCGCGACCTCCATTTTTTCTCGAAGATTCATCGATGCGCCGGGGCATTGTTCGCCATCGCGCAGGGTGGTATCGAAGATAATGACTTTGTCTGCCATAATGACTGATTGTGTGTGATACTTTTTTTTGCGGTGGAGGCCCTAATTAGCCAAAATCGGATCCACCGCGAACGATTCTGACCAGCAATATTGGAAGACTAGGAGAGGAGAAAAACGTTTGGGGCGCCACTCCCGAGCAGGAGAAGCTCTAAGCTGAGAAGCTGAAGCTGTCTGGCAAAACGCATTCCAGTGTTTTTCTTTAGCAGCGCAGAAAGGGTGCGTCAACTCGGAAAGAAAGGAAAATGGGTAATTGGCGTCGCGCCGTCGTTCGTGCCATTCTTTGGACAGTCAATTTCATGAACCGTTGCTGGTCCTTTCCAGATCCCTCACTCCACGAAGGCGCAAGGGCGCTCGCTCGCCAGCTGGACCTTCTACCGACTTTCGCTTCCATCCTTACTCGGATGGGGTTGGATCAAGAAGCTACCGCACGGCAATTTCTCTTTCCTCGGTTGCGCAATCTTGGCGATCCATTTGCAATTTCCGGCATTTGCTCGGCTGTAGACCGTGTCTTCCTCGCCCTTGATGCCGGGCAAAGGATCGTTCTTTACGGAGACTACGATGTTGATGGAGTGGTTTCGGTTGCGTTGCTCTATCGGGTGCTCAAGGCGTTTGGAGCGGATGTGCACACGTTTTTGCCTCACCGGCTGGAAGAAGGTTATGGACTCTCCGAAGAAGCTGTCCAACGATGCCTGGGGACCTGTTTCCCCCGCCTTCTCATGGCGCTTGATTGCGGTACTGCGGCTGCCGACAGAATCAGCGCAATCAAATCGTGCGGTGTCGATGTCATTGTCGTTGACCACCACGAGGCGAATGGCCGACTGCCAAATTGCTGTGCGTTAGTGAATCCAAAGACAGGTGCGGATTATCATTATCTATGTACCGCTGGTCTGGCTTTTAAGCTTTGTCATGCACTTTTAAAGAGGCGGCAATTGTCGGGCGTCGATCTGAAACAATATCTGGATCTGGTTGCCATCGCCACCGTCGCGGATCTCGTGCCCCTGATTCACGAAAATCGGACCTTCGTTCATTACGGTTTACGGCAACTTGAACAAACTGTGTGGCTCGGACTTGAATCGCTGATGGAAGTGGCTGGTGTGATTCCGCCAATTCGGCCTGAGCATGTCAGCTTCCGTCTCGGCCCGCGCCTGAATGCAGCGGGCCGTGTTGGCGTGGCACAAGATGCGCTTGACCTTCTGTTGACCGAAGAGAAGGAGAGTGCAGTCACTTTAGCGCGAAACCTGGATTGGCAAAATCGTGATCGTCAAACCGTTGAACAGCGGACTCTTTGCGAGGCGCTGCAACAGATTTCCGAAACGTTCTTACCGGAACGAGATGCAGCAATTGTTGTGGCTGCACGCAATTGGCATCCGGGGGTGGTGGGCATTGTCGCATCCCGGCTGATGAAAGAATTTCATCGGCCGGCGCTGGTGATCGGTTTTGATGATCTTGGTCAAGGGAAGGGGAGTGGTCGTAGCGTACCAGGTCTGTCTCTGGTAAAGGCGCTGGGGGAATGCGCCGCACACCTATCCCAATTCGGGGGGCACGACATGGCTGCTGGCCTCAGGCTCGAATACGAACAACTAGCATCTTTCTCTGCGGCGTTTCGGGCGGCTGCGAAACGCGTGTTAACCCCGGACCTGCTACAGCCCCGCCTCGAGCTTGCCGCTGAATTGTCAGGCGCGGATATTAACCTCCGGCTGTTGAGCTGCCACGAAATGTTGCAGCCGTTCGGAATTGGAAACCCACAGCCGTTGTTTTGCATAAGAAACGTGAAGCCGGCGGCGGAACCGAAGTTGCTCAAGGAGAAGCATCGTCTCCTTAGATTACGCCACGGCCCGGTCCTTTTAAGTGCCATTCATTTTAACGGCGCGAAGATGCCGCTGCCGGACCCGCCCTGGGACATTGCGTTCTATATTGAAGCGAGCAGCTACCAGAACCGAATGCGGCTGCAGCTCCAGGTTGAAGCGATCCGGAGCGCGGTCGAATCGGGCAGAGATGGTGAACGAACTTGATCAGGATCTTGACTCGCTTGGCTGGGTACCTGAAGCGAAGCGAAAATTGCTTGCGCGTTTGGGTCTGGTGACGTGGCGACATTTGCTGGAGCATTATCCTCGACGTTACGAGGATCGAGCGCGTTTTGCTTCGTTTCCGACCTGTGGTTCAGAAGAAGCCGCCTGTGTTCGCGGGGTGATTGGAAAGGTTTCAACGCGTTATTTCGGCGGCCGAAAGATTGTGGAAGTCACAGTGGAAGACTCACACGAGAACGCGTTGAACGGACGGCTCCTCTGCCGTTGGTTCAACCAACATTACATCCAACGGATGCTGGCTGCCGGTCAGGAGATCATTGTTTTTGGCCGTCCGAAGGATTCCGGAAAACGAATCTATATGGATCATCCGGAGTTTGAGGTGGTCGAGGACGAAGGAGAGCAGAACATTCATATGGGACGGATCACTCCCATTTATCCTCTTACGGAAGGCCTGCGACAAAGAGCGCTGCGAGCGCTTTTATTTCGCGCTGTCGAGGAACTTGGAACATTGCCGCAAGGGCCGTTAATCGACTGGGATCTAATGCCGGAATATGAGGCGCTTCAACACATCCATTTCCCCGAAACCTGGGAGCTACAGCAGGAGGCTAGGAAGGCTCTGGCTTTGAGAGAGTTTGTGGCAATGCAGATCGCAGTCGAACAGCGCAGGCTGAAAATCGCCGCACTAAGCGGGGAGCGCCACGTCGCTTCGGGTCGTCTGACCGAACAATTTCTCGAAGAACTCCCCTTTAGACCGACTCCTGCTCAGGTTCGCGTGATCGGAGAAATCCGGCGGGACATGTCGAAGAGGGTTCCGATGAGCAGACTTCTGCAGGGAGATGTCGGAGCAGGCAAAACGCTGGTTGCCGCAGCTGCAATGCTTTATGCGGTCGAGTCCGGCTATGAGGCAGCGCTGATGGCGCCGACGCAGGTTTTGGCGGAACAGCATTTCGAAAACTTTCGGCGTTGGCTTGGCCCGCTGGAAATCCGAATCGCCCTGCGAACGGGCGCACGAGCTGAGCATTCCCATCTCGAGTTGCAGGGTGACCCACAGATTCTGATTGGAACGCATGCTCTCCTCTATGACACGCACCAATTCCAACGCCTCGGTCTCGTTGTCGTCGACGAACAACATAAATTTGGCGTGCTGCAACGGGCAAAGCTTTTGAATCGGACTCCCGTCCCTGACCTGCTTGTAATGACCGCCACCCCTATTCCGCGCACGTTAGCGATGACTGCATACGGCGATTTAGAGGTTTCGCTTCTCGACCAAAAACCGGCAAATCGCCGCCCGGTCATCACGCGAATTCGGTCCGCGTCGAAAATCCCTGAGGCTGCGGCCTTTATCCGCGAACGTGTTGAGGCGGGCCGCCAGGCTTTCATTGTTTATCCGGTGATCGATGAATCGGCTGGAGTTACGGCCAAAGCTGCAAGGTCGGAATTTATCAAGTGGGAAAAATTGCTGGCTCCGCATCGGTGCGGGCTTCTCCATGGCCGCCTGAGCGGCGAAGATCGGGAGCGAGTCATGACGCAATTCCGGGCGAAGGAAACCGACATCCTGATCTCCACAACAGTCATAGAAGTCGGCGTTGATGTTCCAAACGCTACCGTGATGCTGATCGAAAATGCAGAGCGATTTGGCCTGGCGCAGCTTCATCAGCTGCGAGGAAGGATAGGCCGAGGGTCGCACCAGAGCTTTTGCATTCTTCTGACAGATCGGGAAGACTCCTCGGCTCTTGACAAGCTCGCCGTCCTTGAAAAAAGCGAAGACGGATTCGAAATTGCAGAAGTCGACCTGAAACTGCGCGGGCCGGGCGACATGCTCGGCACTGCCCAAAGCGGTTTGCCACCCTTGAAGCTTGCCAGCCTGACCGAGGACGCCAATCTGTTGTTGCGTGCAAAAGCAATTGCGAAAAAGGTACTGAAAGCTGATCCTGGGCTGCAATTGCCTCAACATCACGGATTGGGTCGAATCGCTATCCAAAATGCCGAAACTGGGACAAATTTAGCCAACTGATCGGATTACAATGAAGAGTTTCCTCAAGTTTCTGGTGTTTGTCCTGCTGCTAGCTCTGACGATTTCAGTTATCTATGTCTGGGAGGCTAGGCCGCCCGGACAAGGTCAAGTAAAGGTCGAAAAATTCACACCGGCCGACAAACCAAGTTTGGATCTCAATTCTGTCGATGTTTTGCAACGACTCGACGAGGAATATACAAAGGTCACGGCCGCCGTTGTTCCCAGCGTGGTAAGTATCACTACCACACGCACGGTGAGTCGGCGGATGCCGATCGATCCTCTTGAGCTGTTTTTTGGCCGGCGCTTTGCGGAACAGAAGGTCACTTCTTTGGGATCGGGTGTGATCGTCTCCAAAGAAGGCCATATCGTGACAAACAATCACGTATTGAATGGAACGAGCGATGTGACCGTGCAGTTGAACGATGGCCGCGAAGCAAAGGCAAAAATCGTGGGAACCGATGCCCAGATAGATCTGGCGGTACTCAAAATTGATCTACCTAATCTGAGCCCGCTTTCACTGGGTGACTCCGACAAGGTGAAAGTCGGTCAGATTGTGTTGGCGATCGGAAATCCGTTCGGTTTGGAGGAAAGCGTCAGCCAGGGGATAATCAGCGCGAAAGACAGGCGCGCCATCAATGATAGCCAGGTAGAATTCTTCCAGACCGATACCGCGATCAATCCGGGTAATTCCGGGGGACCGCTGGTGAATATTCGCGGTGAGGTTATCGGCATCAATTCGGCGATTTACTCTGAGTCGGGTGGCAATCAGGGGATCGGCTTCGCGATTCCGTCGAATGTAGTCAAGGCGGCTATGGGCAGCATCATCTCAAAGGGACGGGTGATCCGTGGCTATCTTGGAGTCGCTATTCAGTCTGTTACGAAAGAAATTGCCGAACAATTCAAGCTTGATAGCGTACGGGGGGCGCTCGTCACGGACGTCACACCCGGTTCGCCGGCGGAGAAAGCCGGGATTATTCGTGGCGACGTGATCCGGAAAGTGAACGACTACGACGTAAAAGATACCATTTCGCTAGTCAACCGGATTGCGGAAACTGATGTTGGTTCGAGTCTCAAAATCGACATTGTTCGCAATGGAGAGGCTAAGTCCGTCACGGCGCAGGTGACAGAACAACCGGCTGATCTCGTGGCGCGCTTGAATCGCGATCAAGGCGATCCTGGACAATCTGAAGAGACGCAAAGTGGCCTGTTTGCGGGGGTTCAGGTCCAGAACTTAACTCAAAGACTGAGATCGCAAGCGAATGTACCGCCGACCGTAAGCGGGGTGATTGTCACCGGAGTCGATCCGAGTTCGCCGGTGGCGCAGCAGATCAGGCCAGGGGACGTAATCGAACAGATCAATCGGCGGCCCGTCCCTGATGTGAATGAGTTTGAAAGAGTTGTTAGTCAGCTAGACCAGGACAGAGCAGTCATGGTCGGTATAGCGCGCAACCGCCAGCGATCATTTATCGTCATCCAGCCGAACTGAAAAATTAACATTAACCAATGCGATAAGATCATGAGACAAGGTTCAACCGGTAACGTTATCGCGGCGCTTGCGAGCTTTTTTATTCCTGGGTTGGGTCAGTTGCTGCAGGGCCGAGTACTGGCGGCGCTGTTCCATTTTTTGATAACAGGACTGCTGTGGCTGATCTGGCTCGGATGGCTCGGGCACATTTTTTCATGTGTTGATGCCGCGCGATGGAAAGCCCGGTAGAACTCTTGAAAAGCAAAAACGCCGAATTATTGAAAAACTTCATCCATCTCAATCGGTTTTGCTTTTCAAGGATTCTATGCATGCAATTTTAAACGGGCGCGGCTCGGGAGGGAATGTCGTCGCTGCGCTTGCAAGTCTGTTCGTGCCTGGGCTGGGGCAATTGGCTCAGGGGCGGGTCACCTCGGCGCTTGTTCTATTTATTCTTTCGGGGATTCTTTGGATTCTGTCCTTTGGACTCCTCGGATGGGTTGGCCATCTCCTTGCGTGTTTGGATGCCGCGCTCTGGAAGGGGCCACGCTGATGAACAAGCTTCGCTACAGCAAACCTGGGACGGCGCCGGCCACGCTCGTGGCACCTTTGGACCAGGAAGGGCGGAAGCCCGAAATCTCGCTGATCGAGTATGATGCCCATACCATTCAAGAAAGGAAAGTGGAGCGAATTGAGGAGACCTTTTCCTGTCCGGAGAACGGCAAAGTCAGCTGGATTAATATCAGCGGGCTCGGTGATGTCGAAATATTAAGACAGGTTGGACTCAACTTTCGCATCCATCCGCTGGCACTCGAGGATATGCTTAATACCGGCCAGCGCCCGAAGGTCGAGGAGTACGAGAACCAACTCTTCATTGTGCTGCAAATGGCCTACTCCACAAATGACGAGGACATTGTTTTTGAGCAGGTCAGCATGGTCCTGGGAAAACAATTTGTCATCACCGTTCAGGAAGAGGCCGGACACGATGTTTTCGGTCCTGTGCGGCTGCGACTGCAGCAGGGCGGCGGAAATGTGCGATACATGAAAGCCGATTACCTTGCGTACACTCTGGTCGATGCCGTCGTGGATCATTACTTTCCGCTTGTCGAAAGCCTTGGTGATTCGATGGAGGAATTTCAGGAGAGGGTGCTTAATGACCCAACGCGTGAACGACTAAGGCAACTACATGACTTTCGGCGCGCTATCGCCGAACTTCGCAGGGCGGTATGGCCGCAGCGAGAAGTCCTCGCTCATCTAACGCGAGACGAGACCGGTCTCATTGAAGGGCAAACAAAGTTTTTTTTTCGAGACTGTTACGATCACACGATGATTGTTCTTGATCTGCTTG